>Ga0207667_10009033_pt1 | contig 11788 bp, 10 predicted proteins | sample KBSCornC52_FD_184301 | JGI IMG/M metagenome (GOLD analysis project Ga0207667, IMG submission 184301) | Corn rhizosphere microbial communities from Kellogg Biological Station, Michigan, USA - KBS Corn C5-2 (SPAdes) (version 2) | ecosystem: Host-associated > Plants > Roots > Rhizosphere > Soil ...
CCATTCGCCTGACCCAGCTATATTGTGAGCAAAGCTGGTCCAGAGCTGCCTTTCACAGGCAAAACAGCCTGCGCAATATCGGCGATGCCGTCGCGATTGAAATCCGCCATCACCATCAGATGGGAGATCGTATCCGCAGCCTCATCGGAGTCTGCTTCGGGGGCTCCTTCAGCGACCACGGGTGCAACCGCAGGCAAAGTTCCGGCCCCGGCAGCCCATACGGGGATCGGAGAAATTGCAGTAAACGCAAGGAGGGCCACAAGGACGCAGGTCGCCGGGTTCGGCATGATGGCGATCCGAATCATCGAATTCCCTCCTGAAGAGAGACTACCTCGCAGACCGGAACCGTGTCACCTCTTGCAAATACAGCTGACTGGCTATCTACTTCGCGACGCGGTCGAGGTCATTCCCTCCATACAGAAAGATTGACCCCGAATTACTGTATCTATCCTAGTGCCCGTGCTTAGGAGCGGGATTGCTTCCTAATCTTATCCATCGTCTTCCAATAAAACTCAACCGTACTGCGACCCCGATCTGTCAGTGAAACCGTGGTGCGGACCTTTTTTCTTTCGATGACCTTCTCGACCATCACCAATGCAGCTTCCGTACGAAAGTCGTAAATAGCCTTTACGCCTTGTGAAGGCTCTTCGACGGGTTCCGTAAGCCCAGCACATGAAAGTCTCGAAGCCTGCCCTTGAGCACATACACCAGCTTGTTATTGCCATTCGGATCGGTCGGCATCAGGAAGAAGCCATCCTGCAGCACGTAATCGGAGTTGTTGCTGACAATGCCCTCGATCATCTCGCTGTCATGAAAATAGACTCGTACCCAAAGTCCGCCCAGTACCGGCGCATGTCCATGAAAGTGAAGGGCCCTGTGTTTGAGGTCTCCCTCGAACGTCTTGACGAAAAAAACCGCCTTGGCGTCCTTGGTCGGCACCTCTTCAACCTTTTGAGAGTCCAGCAATCGCAGACGGATCGACTCCAAAGGAGATTCCTGGGTGCTATGCAAAAGCTCCTCAATCGACCCCAATTCAGTTACTTCCGCGAAGCCGTGTACCGCGCGATCTTCGTAGCGAACGACGATCCGATGCGTATTTCCCGCTTCCACCTCTTCATGCTTTGCCACTAAGCTTGACTCCGCGGAGAGAGATCGTATTGCTTGATCTTGTAGAGCAACGCCTTATAACTGATTTGAAGATCACTGGCCGCAGCCTTCCGGTTCCATCCCGTCCCCTCCAGCACGCGCGCAATCGCCGTCGCCTCCGCATCGCCCTTCAGCCCTCGGACGAGCGCCTTCAGTCCTGCGCCATTAGAAGCCTCCGGAGCCGAACTGGGAGAGCTTTGATTGCCGTTCGGGGGCGAAAGCTCATCGAGAATCGCCCGTTCGTCGCCCAGAACAAGGTAGCGGTTCACCACATTTTCCAATTCGCGCAGATTACCCGGCCAGACATGCTCGGTCAGAGCGTTCATCAGCTTCGGCGAAAATGAGAGCTCGTCACGGCCATATCGCTTGGCTCCCTTGCGCATAAAGTACTCCGACAGCACGGGAATCTCCTCGCGGCGTTCGCGCAGAGGCGGAATGTTGAGGGTGAAGCCATTCAGGCGATAGTACAAGTCCTCACGAAAGGTCTTCTGCGCCATTGCTTCTTTCATATTAATGTTCGTCGCCGCGATCACCCGCACATCCACCTTCATGGGAGAGCGGCTGCCGAGGCGGGAAAAAGTCCCATCCTGCAACACCTGCAACAACTTCGCCTGCAGGATCGCCGGCATCTCGCCGATCTCGTCCAGAAAGATCGTTCCTCCGGTGCAGACCTCGAACTTGCCGGGTTTGGTCTTGATGGCGCCGGTGAACGCCCCCTGCTCATAACCGAAAAGTTCGCTCTCAAGAAGCTCGGCAGGGACGGCGGCGCAGTTGACCTTCAGAAAAATATGCTGGCTGCGGGCCGACATCATGTGCGTATATAACGCGAGTATCTCTTTACCGGTGCCGCTTTCGCCCAGGATGAGCAGAGGAATATCGGCCCGGGCCACCAGCGCTGCCTGGGACTCGAGATCGCGCATACGCTTGCTCGAACGGACGAAGGAATGCGTCTCATTCAGAGGAATCTCACGGGGCGAGTCCGCGGAGGTCTTCCTGTCCGCTGAGGCAAGATGCTCTTCGATGGTCGCTTCTACATCGCAGCCAACGAACGGCTTCATGACGATAGCCTTGACCCCGAGCCGGATCACCGTTTCAATGTCACGCAGCTCAGAGGAGCCCGAAAGCACAATCACGGGAAGATGCGGTTTGGCGCAGCGGACCTGGGTCAGCAGCGGAATCGGGTCACGGTCGCTATGCAATGCCAGGAGAAGAAGATCGGGTTCGTCCTGCTGTTCAAGCCTGTCGATCAGGGTCTGCTCTTCCGAGAAGAGGTTAAGCGCATACTTCCCCCCAAGAGTGGACCGCAGATAGTCAAGAACCGCCAGGTCTGGCTCCAGGATAAGCACCTGGGCCCGCGATTTCGCACTGGGCTTCGAGGCAGAGACCGGATAAGACAGCGAAGCTGACATACAAAACCCTCTTCTCGCCACACTCTGGGTCTTATGCCCAAAACTGGCGATCACTCATGGACCTTTGGCCGTTCCCTATTCGAGTCCGAGCCTGCCTTCGACCTAAACACCACTCCCGTCAGAGAGAAAGCAGGCCCTCGACGGCTTCTTCTGAGCGGATTTTAGATCGTCCTGAAAAAACAGTGACAGAAAAAATGTTAACAACTTTGCCGACAAAAGAGATAAAGGTTTTCCATTTCTCTTTTCCCGACAGGTCTAGCTTACTATGCAACGAACATTGAAGATGACAAGAAATTATCATTTTTTTGCAGATTACTTTGGTAAACATTTTCATCAGGGCCGCGCAAAATAAGATGAATATGCGATTACACGGGTAAATTTGAACAGGCCGTTTCATCGTGTACCTTTATTTACACTACGGCCCCCGTTCATTCCTCTCTCCACCTTTTGATTGGTTATCGACGTGCACTGTGACGTGCATTGCCTTTATTGTGCCCCTGCACCTCGATAGGAAAAATAATCTTGATTCATCACGCCGAATCCGTTGCCGCACTCAATCTTCCGCCACTCGACATCATCTTCGGAAAGACCGCGGCGATGCAGGCGGTCCGAAATAAACTGGAGCGAGTAGCTGAGACGGACGTACCCGTTCTCATTCAAGGAGAAAGTGGAACAGGCAAAGAGGTCTGTGTCCGCCTGCTTCATGCTCTTTCCAAGCGTGCCAGCGGTTCCCTGGTCAAAGTGAGCTGTCCTGCCATACCGCACTCCCTGCTCGAAACAGAGCTGTTCGGATACGAAAAGGGCGCCTTTACCGGCGCCATGTCGACGAAACAAGGTAGGGTAGAACAAGCACATCTGGGGACCTTGTTCCTCGACGAAGTAGGGAGTCTGGATCTGGCCGTTCAGGCTAAGTTATTGCAGGTATTGCAGGATGGAACATTTACTCGCGTCGGAGGCCACGATCCTCGCACCATCACGACCCGGCTGGTGTCTGCTGCCAACTGCGATCTGCGCAACCAAGTGGAAGATGGAACGTTTCGCCTCGATTTTCTCTTTAGAATCAATGCAGTAACGATCAACCTGCCGCCGCTGCGACAGCGCATCGCGGATCTTCCCATTCTGATCGACTATTTTATTGACCACTATGCAAAAGTTTTCCACCATGCACCGGAATTACTCTCGAAGAGTGCCGTGCGACTGATGCAGAACTACCACTGGCCGGGGAATATCCGGCAGTTGGAGAACCTGATTCGGAGCTACGTCCTGATAGGAAGCGAAGATGCACTCGTCGCGGAGCTGATGCCCGAGACGCCGCGCAGTGGGATCACGACGGAGATCGATCTGAGCGAACCGGTCTCTTTGAAGAACATTACGAAGAAGGCCACCCAGGACCTGGAGCGGCAGATCATCCTGAAGGTGTTGCAGGAGAATAGCTGGAACCGTCAGAAGACGGCTAAGTGGCTTCAAATCAGCTACCGGTCTCTGCTTTACAAGCTGAGCGAGGTGGGGATGCCGGAGGTCCCGCCACGACCGCTGCGGATTCCCGGATTGGTAAAGAAGACATCCGAGAGGACCCTGAAGCCTGCGCTCTCCTCACGAGGTCGAATTTACTAGGCCAGGTCTATCGCAGATCACATTAGGTAAAGTTTTATCTTCTTCCTTTTTGTCGTCATCCTTCGGCGCAGCGGAGGGATCTGCTGGTTGGGAGCGCCTCTTCTCTGAGCGCCCGGCAGTCCAAGTCATCCGAACTCCCTGATAGGCGCGGCTATTGGGCGCCCCGACGGCGGATGATAGTCTTGACCGTCTCGAACATGATGAGGAGATCGAGGCCGAGAGACATGTGTTTAATGTAGTAAAGGTCGAACTCCAGCTTTTCGCGGCTCTGGGCGAGGGTTGCGCCATAACCGTAACGGACCTGGGCCCAGCCGGTGAGGCCGGGACGGATCATGTGGCGCAGGTCGAAGTAGGGGATCTGTTCGGAGAGCCAGGGAACGAACTCGGGCCGCTCAGGGCGGGGGCCGACGAAGCCCATGTCGCCCCGCAGGACGTTCCATAGCTGGGGGACCTCGTCGAGCCGGGTCTTGCGCATGAACATGCCGATCCGGGTGACACGAGGATCGTTTTTCGTGGCCCACTTGGCGCCGGCTGCTTCGGCGTCCGTTCGCATCGTTCGAAATTTATAGACAGAGAAGTTGCGTCCCCCCATGCCGACGCGCGTCTGCCGGAAAAAGATAGGGCCGGGTGACGACAGGCGGACCAGCAGGACGACAAAGGGAAAGAACGGGAGGAACAGGAGCAGACCAACCGCGGCGGTCAACGTCGAGACGAGGCGCCGGGCGATCTGCTGCGACGGCTTTACCCGGAAGCCTTCACTGTAGATAAAGTTGCTGGGACGGAGACCGTCGAGATAGAGCTTGCCGGTCAACCGTTCGAGCAAAGCACCTGACTCTTCAATAAGCACTCCATTGAAGCGAAGTTTGAGCATCTCGCGCAGAGGCAGCGAGCCGCGCCTGTCTTCCAGCGCAACGACCACGCGGTCGATGTGGTGCTTGCTGCCATCCACATCGGCGAGGGCGGCGGCAAATACCTGGTTCTGCTCCTCCTCGGTGGCCGTAAAGCCATCGCATCCGACCACCTCCATGCCTGCATCCTTCCGGGCACGGAGGAGTTGGGCGACTATCTGGGCGCGCTCGCCGTTGCCGAGAATATAGACTCTCTCGCGAAAGGCGTCCCGGCCGATGAGCCACGCATAAGCCCTGCGCCATAGCACCAGCGATACGGTAAGAAATATAAGGCCAAGCAGAAGGACGGAGTGGGCGATGTCCGCGCTGGGAAAGAAATAGATGACGCCGGAGAGCAGAAAGGAGAGGAAGCCCAGTACCAGAAGGAGGCGAAAGTAGATCTCCCATTGCTCGGAGATGCGCTGCGGCTCATAGAGATCGAAGTAATAAGAGATCAGGAGGGTGAGAATGATGAGGCTGGCGATCTTTATCCAGCCATACTCGAAGTTGAGAATCAGGTAACTGTCGGGCCCGGCGATCAGTACCGTGGCCAGCAGGAAGGAACCGCCGATAATCAGCGCTTCGCACAGCAGCAGAACAATGGTGCGCGTTGGGTAGTACACGTTGAATAACCGGATCATTACGTCGATTGCTCTCTCTTAAAACGTGTCCGACAACTATGAAATACGGCAGGCGATATGAATCAACCTCGCAAAACAAGCAATAACAAATACAGGGATTGTTCCCTGCGTTCAAGATGACTGCGTGAAACAAACGGCCAATAATCGAACCTTCCCCGCTCGGCTGCGTTCAGCGGCGGGAGGTCCGCGCAATACAGACGATACAAGACACCTTTCGCATGGAATCGCTGAACAGACTCCTAGTCATTCTTAGCGTCCTTACCGTCGTACCCATAATAGCTGCCGACCTGGGGAGCCTCGTGAACGGCATTGAGCACAAAACCGAGAATCTTCGAGGCCTTCAGCTCGCTCTGCGCACGTTGAGCGACGGGATATTTTGTGACTCCGCCCCGAGCGACCAGAAGAACACCATCGCAGGACCGGGCGAGGTTGACTGCATCCGAAACAGGAAGGACCGGCGACGAATCGATAATAATCCAGTCGAAGTATGGGGCAGCCTGGCGGATCAGCTCGCCGAAGCGCGGGCTGCCGGAGAGGTCCGCCGCCTTGTCCCCGCCATTGCCCCCGGCAATGAAGGTGAGGCTGGGCAGCACGGGCTGCTTGATCGCATCGCTGGACGGCACCTCTTCAGCCCGCTGCATGATCTCCACAATACCCGCCTTGCCGGCGAGATAGTCGGCCAGGCCGGGCTGCGATTCGCAACCGAGCATCTGGTGGGTGGTGTAGCGGCGCATGTCGCCGTCGATCAGGAGCACCTTGCTGTTCTTATGGCGCGCCAGGCTGAAGGCCAGATTCACGGAGACAAAGCTCTTGCCTTCCTGGGGCAAACCGCTGCTGATGAGGATCGACTTGAGCGGGCTGACATCGCGCAACTCGAAGATCCGCGAGCGGAGGCTGCGGAACTGTTCAACGGCGGGGCCGCGCTGTAGAAGTGCGGGGAGCTGGGCAAAGGCCGGGCTCCAGGGGCGTCGCACGATCTTGCTCAGATCGAGGCCATCTTTCGATACTGGGGCCGATACAGGAGCGGGAGCAGCCGGAGGAGGCGTCACTGGCGCGACATATATGGATGAACGCTCGGCTGCCGGCGGCGCGGCTGCCGGCGACTCATATTCCGCCTCTGCGATCGCGGTCTGCGCAAGGGGCTCCGTCTCAGCTGGCTGCTGCTCGGTGGCTCGCGTCCCGCGCGGGTCCAGCTTCCGCTCGGATTCTGCTTTCTGAAGTGCTTCGTAAATGCGGCTCATCGATCTTGCCTTCCCGTGGAATCACCATTGAATAGGGTGCTAAAGTTAGGGGCCTCGCCGGATACGGAGAGCGGCGACGACATGCCTCCGCCACCCATGGCCGCGGAGGAGATCAGAAATGGCTGCGTCTCAAGTTCCAGCTCGATCGCGACGCCCTCGACGATGGCGGGAGTAATCTCCCGGGCCTGCTCTACATAGCCCACAATGAGCGAGTTCTCACAGATCAGGTTGATAATGCGGGGGATGCCCCGGCTGAAGCGATGAACGAGGTTGAGCGCCTGCTCCGAAAATAGCGGCCAGGAGGCACCGGCGATGCGCAGGCGCTCGGCAACGTAGGCGTGGGTCTGCGCCTCGGAGAGCGACTGGGTCCGACACCACAGCGAGACGCGCTGGCGAAGCTGACGCACGCTGGGGTGGCGGAGCTTCTCTTCGAGCTCCGGTTGACCGGAGAGTACGATCTGCAACAGCTTCTCCGAGGAGGTCTCCAGATTCGTCAGCAGACGAATCTCTTCGAGCAGCTCCCAGGAGAGGTTCTGCGCCTCGTCGACGACGACGACGCAGGTCTCTTCCATGCGAAACCGTTCGATCAGCCAGCGATTGAGCTGGAGCAACATGCCCGACTTGGTTCGGGTCGTCGGAACGATACCGAAGTCGGTGAGCACGAATTCGAGGAAATCCAGCGTCTCGAGCCGTGGATTGAAGACGAAGGAGGTCGATACCCGCCGGTTGCTGAAAGAGCTCAAGGCGCGGCGGAGTAGAGTGGTCTTGCCAGTTCCCACCTCGCCGGTCAGCACCGTGAATCCCTTGCGTGCTGAGATACCGTACTCCAGGCAGGCCAGCGCTTCGCGGGTATGCGGCATCATGTAGAGAAACCGCGGGTCCGGACTGGTTCCGAAGGGGCTGCTTTGCAGTTTGTAAAAACTCTTATACATACTTACCCACCTGCATTCATCAGCGGCTTGGTCTCCGCTGCAAGGTCTGGTCGGCGACGGAATGGCCATTTATGCCCGGCTGGCGCAGGCTGTTCCTCGCCGGTAAATCCAATGACAGCCAGCGTGGGCAATTTGGTGAAAGCCCAGATGTCGCGCTCACTGCGCAGGGCAGTGTCGCGATATTCGATGAGCGCGACGATCAACGTGCCGAGCATCAGGCCACCGACAAAGCCGCCAAGCGCGAAGACCAGCCGGTTGGGAAAGGTCGGCTCTTCCGGAAGGTTGGGTGCGTCCATGACCTTGAAGGTCTCACCTTGTTGACGCTTCTCGAGATCGGTTGCCATCTTGGACTGATTCATCTTGGCGAGGAGATCATCATAGAACTGCTGGGCGGTCGCATGGTCGCGAGTGATGTTTTTGAACTGTTCCTGCACCGCCGGGGTGGACTGAATACGCGCCTGGTAGCCCCGAATCTGGGCCTGATACTGGGCCTGTTGATGCTCCTTTTGAAGGATAGCCGTTTCGATGGCGCGAAGTTGTGCCCGAAGCTGCTGGACGCTGAGCGAATCATTGCGGCTTGGGGCCGACGATGCCGAAGTGGCGGCGTGGGCCGGGGCCTTTGCCATCTGTGCCCGCAACTCCTTGATCTTGCGGCGGACGGTGACGACATCGGGATAATCGTCGGTATAGCGGGAAGTGAGTTCGGCCTCCTGGCTGAGAAGACCTTCAAGCTCAGTCTGCTGCGTCTGCGGAGCTACCGTCCCTCCCGCGGTGGTGGAGTTCTGCGCGATCTGCTGGGCCAGCATGGCCTCTTCGTAGGTCTTGTTCTGCTGCAACTGACTCAGCGATTGGGTAGTTGCATCGAGCTGGGTATTCAGGCTATTCAGCATGTTCAGGTTAGCGCTTTGGTCGTCAGGAAGACTCCCGAAGTTCTGCTCTTGGAAGCGGGCCAGCTTGGCATCCTGATCGTCCAGGTTGCTCTTCGCGTCAGCCAATTGCGCCTGAAGGAAAGCAGTGGTCCCCTCCGCGGAGGCAGTGCGGTCACTGACGCTTTCATTGACGAAGAGCGAGGTGATCTCGCCGCAGACGAGCTGGGCGGTCCGCGCCTCGCTAGCCTGGTAAGAGATATAGAAGCCCGGCAGACCGTTCGCTCCCGCGATCGTCGATTGAATGGGCTTGATGGCGATGTTCTTGCGTACGGCATCGATACGGTCGTCCATGGACATCTTGCTGGTGCCGTAAAGATTGAAGCGCTCGATGATGGGCTCGAGGCGGGAGCGGCTCAGGATCTGCTCCTTCATCGAAGCGAGACGGCCGCTCAGGTCTTCGGTCACGACCGGTTTGACGTAGGTGTCGGGAACCTTCTGCTGTTCGACCAGGACAAGTGTCTGCGAGACATACCGAGGTTGCACGAGATGGCTGATCCCATAGGTGATGACCGGCAGAATGAGTGCGGGGATGACGATGATCCACCATCTCCGCTTGAGGATAGTGGCGTAGTCTTCGAGATTCAGTACGCGGTGGCCAAGCATGGTAACTCCTTAAAACTGACCGAGGCGGGTGGAGCGGGGAGAGAAGGTGATCCCGATTCCAAACGTGTGGGTGAAGCCGCTGAATGCATTTTGCGAGGCCAGCGTGCTGCCGATGGATTGATGTTGAAGGTTATAGCTGGCGAAGGCGGAGAGCGACTCGCCTAACCGGCGCGAGACCTGGGCGCCTCCGAAGACCGTATTCCCGGAGCCTCCCCCATAGGGAAGAAGGGCGTTTAGTTCAGGCGACCCCACGAGGGCTGAGGGTGCCAACAAGCCCGAAGTGTGGGTGTAGCTTGCGGAAAGCGAGGCCACCCAGTCGGGGCCATACGACCGGCCCACCGATGCAGTGACCGAGTCGGAACTTGCACCAGGCTGCACACCGGAGCCTCCATTGGTTCCCCGCATATAACTGAGGTTCGCATTAGTCGATTTTCCGCCATAGATAAGGCTGGCGTCGGCGGCCACGGTCACCCTGGAAGGAACAAGCGCGCTGTTTGAGCTATTAATCCATTGCGGCCCGACGGAGACGTTCATCGCGAGCGTCCGGCTTAACACGCGCTGAAACACGCCATTGACGCCGCGGGTCTGGACGGTGAGATCGATCCCTGAGCCGTAGCTGAAGGTGGAGTAGCTCACATTGCCGCTGATTGTATCCCGAGGGTCAAGCCGGTGGTTGAGCCCCACCAGTCCCGAGATTTGTGTGTTATCGAGCCCATTGCCGTTCGGAAAGCGAAGAATCATCCACGACCCGTTCCCGCTGATGGAGGTCAACGCGGAGAGTCGTCGCTCGACGTTGCCGCCGAGATAGTTGCTGATGCTGACGGCATTATTGGTCAGAATGCCGCCCGCGGGGCCGCTCGATGGTCCCTGAATGGGCTGCAAGCCGAGATCGCCGACGCCGGGAACTCCGGAGAGTCCGGTAGTCGGCGAATTAGGCAGATAGCTGATCGAATCCGAGATGCCGAAGTTCCATGCGCCACGGACCAGCCCCTGGGAGAGGGCGAGACTCTGGAAGGTCGAGACGGTGCTGCCATATTGATTTCCCAGAAGGAGGCCACCCGCATAGACCATGCTGAATGGCGTAACTTCACTTTTGGAGCTGAAGGAAGCATCGCCGGAGAGGGCGGTTGAGTAGAGTGCGCCTGAGCCGGCGTATCCGGTCGAGATCTGCTCCGAGCCGGTCAGGGCGTAGTGAAAGATGCCATCGATCGAGGGAAGCCCCGGGCCGATACTCGGCGACATGGAACTGGCAGGAGCGGCCTGGGCGAAGGACGCCGTAGCGGTGACCGCCGCAAGGGCAAGCACTGCAAGTGAAATCTTCAAGGAATTGCTGGCGGATGCGCTCATGGGACCACAATCGTGTCGCCGGATTTGAGCGAGACGTCCTGTTTATCGTCGCCTTTCAGCGCCTTCTTATAGTTGAACGGGATCTTCTTCTGGGCGGCTCCGGTGCCGCGCAGAATATAGATGCTCTTCGAGTGGGCGAATGGGCTCAAACCGCCTGCGGCAGCGATCGCCTGCAAAGGGGTCATCCCCGCCGTCATGGAAACGGCGCCGACGTGGCCTACCTCGCCGATAATAAAGACCCTCTGACTATTGACCGCGAGGACAACGACCGAAACGCTGGGGTCCTGGATGTACTTCTTCAGCCGCTGGGAGATATCGGCGGCAAGATGCATCGGCGTCATTCCCGCCGCGGGAAGATCGCCGAGCAGGACCATGGAGATTCTGCCGTCGGGACGGACAGGAACTGTGCCTGAGAGCGTGGGCTCCTTCCAGACCGTGATCTGAAGCGTGTCCTCGGCCCCGATGACATAATGGGCGGTGTCTGACTTATCCGCCTGAGCCACCTTCTGCGTCGCATCGGTCGAAGTCTGGGCGGACGCAGCCGGGGCGGGAGCCTGAGTTGTAGCGGCGGCCGATTGTAACTGCTGCGAAACTCCGCTAGCAGGAAGCGCAAGCGACATCGCCAGGAACACGACAAGAGACCACTTCATTGAATAACTCCCCCTCTTCACGCCGGTGACCGGCTTATCCCATTCTGCCTCATCTGCTTTCAGTTGCAGCCTTTTTGTCTCGATTATCCGGTAGCGGCCCAATAGGGGATACCGTGCAAGCGGTGTTGAATCGATAGCTCTTCCAGCAGCCGCGAGTCCCCATCGATAAATTGCCGTGCGCGAAGGACCATCTTCGCCGATCATCCGGTCTGCGCCTTCTCTATTTTCCTTGATGAAGCCTACAATCATGGGAATCCTTTTCGTTAGTACCTTTGTTCGGATGCACGAAAGGTGCCAAACCGGATACACGAATGGAGTTTTAATGGAAAGTTGCAATTTTTTGCTTATTCCTTCAATGCGGCGAGATACCGCTCGATTTGCGTACGGCC
>Ga0207667_10009036_pt1 | contig 11786 bp, 11 predicted proteins | sample KBSCornC52_FD_184301 | JGI IMG/M metagenome (GOLD analysis project Ga0207667, IMG submission 184301) | Corn rhizosphere microbial communities from Kellogg Biological Station, Michigan, USA - KBS Corn C5-2 (SPAdes) (version 2) | ecosystem: Host-associated > Plants > Roots > Rhizosphere > Soil ...
CTATTCGTTAGACCTTGGCCGGCTGGCAATTATTCCTGCGGGAACAGACACATCATGACCGTGAGAACCCATCCTGACCGTTGCCCATGATTGGGTGTGGCACGCCGATGTGCTCGCCCCCCCCCCCTCACTCCCGCGGACACGCCGCGAGTCTCGCACTGAGCCATTCGGCACAGCATGGGGCGCAAAGTCCCGGTATGTTCTGCGACTCCTGGACCGGGAAACGTCATGAGTGCCGTTCGGATATTTCGCGATGCTGCTGTTTTTGTCTACCAACATCTGGATGAAGCGATCAGCGTCGACCAGATCGCTGCCGGAATCGGCACGTCAACGACAACACTGAAACGTGTCTTTCAGGCGGCGACAGGAACCTCGCCCGCGAGATTTGTGCGCCGATTGAAGATGGAAGCAGGGTTCCGCTCGCTCCGTGATCGCGAGCGTTCAGTCCTCGAGGCAGCGCTCGCAGTCGGGTTCACCGACCACTCCGCCTTTTCCAGGAGCTTCAAGCGGGCGTTTGGATATCCACCGAGTGCAGCCCGGGACAAGGTGCACATCCAGCGCGAGCTCGAGCACATTGTGCTGGCTCAACCTGATTTCGTCGAGTTGAAGGCAATGCAGCTGCAATGCGTGACGGCTCAAGGTCACTACTTCGAATGCGCGTCACGGGCGTGGACTGCGCTTCAGAGTCGAATGGATGCTGTTGGTATCGAAGCCGAACGCAATCATGTGTGGGTTGGGCTCGCTTTGGATGATCCACATGAGGGTGATGTCTCGGCAGAGTGTGTCAGATTCGTTGCTGCCGTCGAGGGTGTGAACGCTAACCTCGGTATTGAGCACCGAACGACCCCGGGTGGCCTGCATGCGAGATTTCGCTTCGCGGGCAAGCTGGCGAATCTCGGGTTGGCCTATCACTACATTTACGGTGCGTGGCGCAGCAGCACATCGTTCCGTCTCGGAGACACGCCGGCTTTGATGCTATTTGCAGACTGCCCTGTGTCAGGACCAGACGCCGAGAGTGTCATGATTTGTGTCCCGGTCTACGATCATTGATGTGGGGCTTCACAGCTGTTGTCGTTCAGCCGACTTCCGTGGGGGGCGGTGCGGATGAATGGAGTGATGATGAGATCGGGCACCTCGTCTCGATTGCATTGGAGGCATTCGGGACGGAGTAAACACGCATCCAATTCAACGAGGTGATGCTGACTCTGTTCGAAAACATCGCTGGCCTTGAAACCTTGTTACACACCACACCGTGCAGTACCTCTAATTTCGGTTATGCAGCGACTGACAGGCAATGGCACCATCGTCGGGCTACTGCTGCTACGACGTGTGCCCACGCCGCCGATACGAACGCGGTCTGCTCCCGAATCCTGACGCACCCGTCAGGACACTGCGATCTGCCAATCGGAGACTGTGTTTTCGGGCATGGATGCCATGCTTCCGATGTACTCGGCTGCGCTCCCTGCGACGCTTGCTGATGCACCGAACGCACGTGGAGAAGACTGCGTCGGAAGCGCGGGTCGCCACGCGGGTGAAACCGGTTGGGGCGAAAAACATCGGCCACCCCAATCCTGCCCCACCGCAAACTCCCCAATCTTTTGGTGGCCGCAGGAGAACTGCAGTAAAATCGCACTCGACGCGCTCGTAGCTCAGTTGGATGGAGTGGCAGCCTCGCCAAGGAAAGGATTTAGGCAATGCGTCCGGCGGATTTTTCGACAGTTCAAAGACCATCACAAAGAGCTGGGAACGTTGCGCGTGGCGACGGGTTCGGGGACAGCTCGAATCCGCGCCGATTGTCGGAACTCGACGCCCTTCGGGGGCTCGGCGCGCTCATGGTCGTTGGTTATCACTACACCACTGACTATCGATGGCCCTACGGGCACACCATGCCGGTTTCCTTTTACGTGCCATGGGGCTTTCACGGGGTACAGCTGTTCTTCGCCATATCCGGGTTCGTCATCTTCATGACGCTGGCACGTACGCGGCGCCCGCTCGACTTTATCGTTTCGCGATTCTCGCGTTTGTATCCGGCGTACTGGGTGTCAATGCTCCTGACCACCGCAATCGTATGGGCCGCTGGGTTTGACGACCAGAAGGCGAGTTTTCTGACCTTCGTTGAGAACGTACCCATGATCCAAGGTGCTTTCTCGCGTATCAAACAGGTCGACGGTGTCTACTGGACGTTGGCGGTGGAGCTCTGTTTCTATGGCTGTATGTTTGGACTATTTCTGGGCAGGATGCTCGAGAAGATCGAGCCGATTCTCATCCTCTGGATCGGCCTGAAATGGCTCGGGCTCGCGGTCCATTTGCCGCACTCATTGTCTTTCTTGGTGGTTCAGAGTCACATCCCCTTCTTTGCCATCGGGATTTGTTGCTACCGGCTCATGACCAAGGCAATCGATTGGCGCTGGGCTGCAATCATCCTGACCCTTGCGACTGTTACCGTGTTCTGTGTCGACTCGATCGAGATGGGGCTGGTTGCCTGCATCACGGCTGCCATTTTTCTCTTGATTGTTACTGCAGGTGCAAGTTGGTTGCGAGCGAAGCCGCTCATATGGTTTGGCACGATCTCTTACACGCTCTATTTGCTCCACGGGAACATCGGCTCGACCATTATCCGCAACTTCGAATTGCGGCACATAGACTCCAACATCGCCGTAGCGGTGGCGGCTGTCAGCTCCATCACGCTTGCCACGGCAATGACGATATGGATCGAGCAGCCGGCAATGAAGTGGATCCGAGACCGATATCGCGAACGGGCATTTGCGACTCAACAGCTCAGCGGCAGTGTCCCGTAGACAGAGCTTCGCTAGCTGAGTGGCATGGGGTTCGCAAAGCAGGGCTCGCTCCCGGTATTTGTGGGTGAGAATATCCCTGTCTCCGGACGAGACATGGATGGTGTTTCCGTTGCGCACGAGTGCAAGGACGATGTCGGGTACAAAGCCTTCGGGTTGTGGGTATATTTCCGTGCGAGCGCCTGGACTGGGTCCGTCAGTTCACTTCCGATTGCATGGGCGCGGTGATTGCGGAGGTGGTCAACGGAAGAGTCATTGCCATCGCGAACGTTCGCGGCATATTTGATCGGAGAGTGGTGGCCTGTGGTGGACACGTAGCTCCCTGACCTTCGCCCGCGGATTGGCCACTAGATACGAAAGATGACCTCCGCCAATCCTCTCGCCAACCGCACCCTTCCCGATCTATGGTAACGCTCAGGAAAGTCCAGCAAGGTAGCGCCTGACGCGCTTTTAGCTCAGTTGCATAGAGTGGCAGCTTCAGACAGCATCATGGATGCCATACGATTTGTGACTTCGATCGCGGTGCCCGGCCTTTGCGCCCTGGTGGTGACGCTGAACTGGGTCTACGTTTGCATGGGTCGAGCTAACCGTAAAAAAGCGGTTCCTCGCCACGTTTCGACAGTGCCCCTCGCTTCCATAGTGCTTGCACTCCTCTACGCCGTCCTTCCGTTGCCATCGACCGATAGGAATTGGATTTGGGTCCTTCCACTGGTGGACGTAGGCAATTGGAAATTGGTGGTGGCGACACGTCGCTCTCGCTAGACGACCGCCCCCGATCCTCTCCCCGCCGTCGTGTCACCCAATCATTGGTGACACTGCGGAAACTGCAGTAAAACCGCAGCCCCCGCGCTCGTAGCTCAGTTGGATAGAGTGGCAGCCTCCGAAGCTGCAGGTCGCTGACTGGTTGGGCGTGAAGTCACTGGATTCTTTCGGGAACCACAGCTGCGATCACGCTGGTCGTCCGATGTGAATTGCATGCGACCTCTACCATTTCTCTCAGGAGAATGCTGCTTCGGGTTGCGGCGGGTTCAGCAGGTGGCTCTACTGTGCAAGCGCGCGCAGTCGGCGGATCAATACAGGCAGACGTGCTTGACTCGCCGCATCACCTGGCAGATGGGCTGGCAAGGCTTCGAGGAAATTGTCATCTTGCAGCAACGCTCAGAGTTGAGCGACAAGATATTCGCGAAGTTGGAGAGGGGCCTCACGAATTTCCTTGCTTAGTTCGGGCCGTCCATCCACCACGGTAATGATGTCCTCGAGATCGTGACTAGCGAGAAAATCGCCGGCGCCGCGACCGTAGAACGCCTCCAATTTTGTGCCGAGAAACGTTGGCGGCGAGATTAGACGGATCTTCCGACCGCTCGGTAGCGACACTTGTACCGCTGTGTGTATCGCTTCGGCGTACCACCGATTACCGAAGCCAAGAACACTTTCATCTGTCGGCATGACGTCGAGGAGAGCACTACCGACGATCCAGCGACATATAGGCGCATCCGGGCTGCGATCGTGTCTAAATCCTCCGCTTTCAAGTTGGCGCTCCAACGCATGATATTCAGTCAGCGACAAAATCTCGACGATCGCGTCTACGTCCTTCGTTACTCGCACTGGCGGAGCCGCAGTTTCCGTTATCAGAAGTCCCGTAACGCAGCCACCCACAAACACGAACTGCTGGCAGAGCGGCCCTAACGCCTTCACGACCGATTCGAGCAAGGGTAGGTTTGGATCCGTCGTATTCATCTGAATTTGTCGCTCAAGAGTTGGCTTGCGATCTGACGTTCGCGTGCCGACCCACTCCGCAGTGCGTCAAAGAGCGCGAGACATTCATAAAGCGCAGGATCAGCGCGCGCTGCCCGTGGCACTGTGGGATATAGTGGATATAAGGCCATGCCGCGTCGATCGCCGGATGGGTCGGGCCACACTGGCGGAAGCTCATCCGGCTGAGATACTAGTGTCACGAGCGGAGGTGCAGCGTAAGCGGTCGGCACACCTCGGGTAACAGCTCCGAACGTTGCGGGAAAGGCGTACTTGGCTCCATGCAGCAAGAACTCTTTCAGAGCCGCTTTCGTTGCTTGGAGATGATCACTGGCCACATTGACCAGGCGCGCCGCCATCGCCCGTCCTACGCTCGCATGCACCTCGGATGCGGATATGGCCAGCTGCTCCGCCAAGGCGCCGAAGGGTAGGACTCTGCCGCTTGAGACCAATAGCTTTAGTAGCACGACTACATCCTGCGGCTTTAGGATAACTTGCGGATTATTAACGCGTTTCACGGGTATATTCGCTATTTGCGAATAGCGAATATACCCTTCACGTGCCCGCCCGGCAATGTCGGTTATGGTAGTGGCCATTCACAAGCAGCGAGCAGCCCACCGGTGAGCGATGTGCCAGCGGATCCAGAGACGAAATCCTCCCACTACGGTATGGATTCCGGAAGACCGCCGACGCAGACGTATCGAGAGGGCGACTTCGGGGCCTTCACTTCGCAAATCGACTGTCCACGAGGCACGCGTGGCGGCCGCGCGATACGCATTGTCCCCCACGCACGTCTTGCCGATCTGCGGCTCTGAGTCGAGCCGCAACGTGACTCCGCAGTGGAGCACGTTGGTCACGTCTGACTGGTAGAGTTTTAGTTAAGGTCGGGCCGCATTCCATGTTGGAATGCCAATCGGGATCAGGTCAGTGAGCAGACGGGTTTGCCAGAACGGCCTGTTGGTACTTCAGGCAGAGTAGCTTGAGGTACTGAAGGTTGCGTTCGTGGGGATCTGATCGACGCTGACACTTGCATCGCTCTCACTACTCAAGACCCCGTGACCGAACCTCCCGGCATTGGCACCGACGGCCGGGGCGAAAGCCGGGTGGAGGAGATCGTCGAGGCATTGGAAACGCTGTATACCGACACCGAGAGAAGGAAACGCATCGGTATCCGCAGCGCCCAATGGGTACTGAAGCATCGACGGACGTGGCGCGAACTGCCACCTTGCTCAAGGACCATCTGCTGACATTGGTGTGATTCAGCCTCACCCGTGCCGCTTTTCTTACGAGATTTGCAGTCGACTTTCCACCGAAGGCGCCGCCCTGCGAGCTGTCTACTGCAGCACGACGTCCCGGAAATAGTTGCTGCCGCTGTAGGAGTTACTCGGAAAGGAGCCAGGCGTCGTGTTCAACACGCCACCATTCTTGAGCGCTTGTACGGGAGCATTGGGAGGCAGCGCCGAACTGAGGCCACCCACAGTGGTCACGTAGTAGCTGTTGGCGTTGACAGACACCACGTAGGTACCTGGTGGCAGACTGAGGGGTGTTGCAAGCGTGGCCTGCTGCCAGCCACCGGAACCGGGTTGATTGGGTCCCGGCTCGTCACCGAATGAGACCTGTTCCAGCAACGCACCGGCACTGCTCCAGATCCGACCGATGTGGCAAGCTGGGCTGGGCTGCGCGGTGAGGCAGCCCGTACCCACGGTTTCATCCGGCGCCCGGTAATAGCGAATGGCGGTGATCGTTATGGGCTGTGAGGCCTGAAATTGCGTGCCCAGCTCGTAGGGCACATTGTCAGTGTTGTCCGGGTAGGCAGGAGTCTGGGTGGTAAAGATCGTGTTTTGATTGACCGGACTGACATTGAGCGTGACGCGATAGGTCGTCGCCGGCAGATCGGCGCGCGATATCGACACTGTGCCCATGTAGAGGCCGGGGGACATTCCGGTCGTCTCAACGGAAGTACCAATGACCTGCCCTGCTCCGGAGCCCGACAACGTGGTAGGCGTTATCCAGGGCACATCGGCGGTCGCGGTGAAAGCATTCCCGGGGTTGTTGCCGTTGTAGCTGATGGTCACATTTTGCGGTACGGGATCGCCCGCGCCCGCCACGGCTGAGAAATGCAGCGAGTCCGAATCGAGCTCGATTGGATTGGTCTCAAACCAGTAGATTTGATAGTGATTCAGCGGAATGTTGGCGATTGGGTTCGTGGCCAGGCCGGCCACCGGCCCATGCTGCACCACTTTTACTTCATTTACTTCATTCACCGTCGGATCGGTGTCGAGCGTGGCCAACTTGTAGTAGCCGCTGGTGCTGCCGGGCAGTTTCAAGGAAAAGGTGTAGGTGCTCTGGGAGCTGAAACTCCATATCAGCGCGGCCATGTAGTTGGGGCTCTTCTGTACGGCGTACGACCGGGTATCGCTGTTCATGCCGGATGGAGTCAATTGGGGCCCTTGCATGGCGTTGATCATCCGCATGGCGTGGAACGCGGGCCGCATATTGCCGTCGAAATCGAACAGGCCGAGGTGCTGAGGGCTGCCATCCCAGACGCCGGCCATGGTCCTGGCGCCATTGACGGACATGAACTTCAGAAATTCACCCTCGTAGACGCGATTGTCATGTATTTGATAGTAGGCGGACATGCTGAGGCCCTCCTTGGAGAACAGACTGGTATTCTCCAGAATGAGGGCCGGTTGGAAGTTGGAGTCGGGATTCGGGTTACCCAGTTCCATGTTCCATTCGGACAGGAAGGTCTGGGTATTGTTCAGACCGGCTGACTGCAAGTCCTTCCGAATGGTCGCGGCATCACTTCCGGCTTGATTGCCATAGGAGTGCCAGGAAAAGAAATCCAGCGGAACCTGGCCTTGGGCGGCGGCATATATCAGCGCGGTACCGATTGGACTCGAGTCGCTCATCAGTGCCGGTCCCCCGACTTTTGCGGTTGGATCCGCGTTGCGGATCGCGTTCGCCGTTGCGGCGTAGTAAGGGATGAAGTCCGAAGTGGCCGGGTCCGTCGTCCAGTGGAATTTGTAGGGACAGCCCCCATCTTCGCCCGCATCCGGCTCATTGCCGATTTCCCAGTATTGGACTGCGAACTTCGCCTTTACGTGTTGTACCAGGCTTTGAACCAGCGTCGACCAATCGCCCCAGTTGCCACTGGTGGGAGTGACAGTGTCCTGATTGATGGGGCCGAAGATGAGTGCCGGCTTGAAATCAATGTTGGCGATCGGAGTGGCGCCGGTTGCAACGATCTCGGATAGAAACGCATCCATCTGCTGCCAGTTGAAGTTGGGAGGGCCATTCGGATCCATGTTGTAGTATTCCTGCAGGAACACGCGGATGAATTTGGGATGCAACTCGTGCAGGGCCGAAATATAGGGAGCGATCATGGGACCCGACCAAAGCCCACCCTGGCCCAGGGAATAGGCTGTCCAATCGAGGGTCCCGCTGACGGCATTCTGATCGATGGAGATCGTTTCCTGGCCGGGAGCCGTATAGCTGGCGGAAGTCACAGCGCTATCCGCCATGCCGCTCGCGTAGGCAATGGCTCGGACCGTCGTGCCCAAGCTGACCGTGAAGGGGACCGTATAGACAATCCCCGAGGTTTCTGAGGGGGTCGAGCCATCGATGCTATAGCGAATGGAAGCGCCGTTCGTCGTGGTCGCGAGCGTTATCGACGGCGGCGACGTATAGACACCGCCCGCTGGCGAGAACACTGGCGCGACCACTTGATTCGCGCTGCCGGGTTGAAAGATGACGTCACGGTAGTAGTTCGTGTTGTTATAGCTGCTGGTAGGGAACTGTCCCGCCGGGCTGGTGTAAACACCGTTTTGTTTATCAGCAACACTCGAGATCGTGCCGTTGCCGACCACCCCGGCAAGCCCACCACCGGTGGCTCCATAGGCCGAGATGCTGTTGACCGACACCACATAGGTGGTGTCGGGCGCGATGTTCAGTGGAGCGGGCAGGGCCTGTTGCTGCCACCCCGAGTCGGTTTCGTTTGTAAACGTCACGGTGGCCTGCAGCGCCCCGTCGGCCGCCCAGATATGTCCGGTGTGCACTCGGGTGGGGTCGGTCGAGGTGTCGCCCGCGACTTTATAGAAGCGGATGGCACTGATCTGTCCGGCCTTGGTGGTGGAGAACTTCATCCCGAGCTCGTACGGGCCGTCGGTGCCCGTGACAGAGGGCGCCTCCGTGCCGAGGACTGAAAAGGTTTGCGCCTGGGCGGCCGCGGGAAGCAGAAGCCAGGTCAGAAAGAGGAGACTGGCCGTGCGCGCCAGGCGCGCGAGGTGCGAATTCAGTGAGTGGGCTCGGACAATCCAGCAGGCTGTCATTATTTGCAATCCCTATGACGTGACGCGCGGTAATAGTAATAGGTAGACGCAGCCCGAGGGGGAGCTCCGCAGTCACGATGCCCAACGGGTCGTCGCGCGGGATCAACGGTTTGCCGCGCTAGGAAGTCGTCGTTGGAAGGACGCTAGGTGAGCGGACGAAGCGTGCCACGAATCGCGCAACCGACCTCAACTCGCAGCTTCGGCATCTCAGGAGAGCGAGGACTCGCGACAGGGATGCTTCGCGTTAGTCGGTCTTATCCTCGGAGCGTTGGTAACGCTGATTTTCCTCCATGTCCACGCAATGGGCTGCGGGTCTTGGCCGCCAGTGAGTGGTAGCGAATCGGGTGCCACTGAGCTACGAGGGTTGGGTCTCATGCGCCGGTGTCTTCGTGCAATCGACGTGGTCACCGAGTGACCACTTGCCGTCGACACCTGACACTGCGTACTCCAAGCTGAATGCCGCGGGTGGCCGTCTTACAAAGGTAAAGCGCTCCGGCCGCTGCGAGTGACCAGGGATCGTCTGAGGCTCAAATTGGATCGACGGACCGCTCCAATCGTGGCCGACGAACAGACGGACGCCACCAAAGTTGTCATAGATTGTGAGAGTCAACAAATGTGACTGTGCATCGATGCCCCAAACTGAGTGTGCATGGTAGGAATGCGGCGGGTGGTCATCATGCAACTCATGCAGCCACCTGCCGCCCAGCCACGGCTCGAATGTCTCCTCGGACGAGATGGGTTTCCCGTTTGCGAAATGACCATCGCACGTCCAATGTCCCCGGAAGAAGTCTACGAGCAACTGAAATTGTGCAGCCGGCGGTCCGCTTGATGGCCCGTCGGCAAAGCCCAACGGGGAACTCACGCTCCCGCAAACAAAGAACAGGCCAGCAAGCATAGTGCGAGATTTCAAACAAACGCGGGTGTCGATCACCAGTGAACGCACATCGTCCTCCTTGAAAATGAGTGGCCGACGGCGGCTAACCGTAACCTGCATCCGCTCGCGCACAGCTTCGTTCGGTCGCACCTGATAGTCTCTTCGTCGCTGCCGAATGCGATGCTTTGTGCGCAGGCGCGTAGAGCGAGGCGCTACTTCAACCAGCACGCGGATCGCGACGCATCGGACAGGCCACTGCGATCTGCCAATCGCCAGACTGTGATTTTTTGACGGATGCCTTGCTTCCGACGTACTCGACTGCGCGCGCGTTATCGACCGTCCCCAATCCTCTCCCCACCCGTAACTCTCCCAATCATTAGTGACGGCGCGAAAACTGCAGTAAAATTTGAGGCGACGCGCTCGTAGCTCAGTTGGATAGAGTGGCAGCCTCCGAAGTTGGGGGTTGAGGCTATCCAACGCTCCATAACTAATTGAATCCTGGATTTGCTTCGGAAACCCTGAGCCCAGATAGCCGGTGGGGTCCATTCGCCGAAACGAAACGCAACTTATCGCGCCGACCGATCCGCCGTCAGGCGCGATAAACCGAGCTCGCTTCGCTAGCTCCCCAGATTGGAGCGTAGGCCGTGAGCAGCTGTTACTTATGATCGATCTTACAGCTCACCTGCGACTTGCCATTCAGCCCGAATACCTGAGCCCAAGTCCAGATCGCGATGCCGCCGTCATAGGAAAACGACGCCGCACTACTTCCGGTTTTCGTATCGCCGCCACACTCAATGGAGTTGAGCCAGAGTTGTCCAGGGTTCGCCGTGAATCCAGAAACTTGCAGGAGTGAGGTACTGGGTGTCTGGGGACACTGAGTGCCCATAGGAGAGTGGATGTTATCCCAGATCGCAACCGCAGCAGGTCCCTCCGGACCCATGATAGGGCTGTAGGATCCGAAAAGGCCTCCGGAGAAACCTATTAGATCCTCAACTCCCCCCAAGATACCGTGGTCACAAATGAGGCGGCCCCCAATCGTGAGAGTTCCACTATCGACAGTTCCAAGTGCAAGTGGCGATACACCAAATAGGCTCGCTAATGTCAATACAACACCCCGGCTGCAAGCAAGCGCCTTCATAGATCCTCCCTGACATCAATGAATTATGCTGAGCGAAAAGGCTAATAGTGCATAAATGGCGCCTGGCTTAGAAGGCGTCAGCTCCGGCGCTGCTCATCGCTATTGCAAAAATCCACGCTGGTCTCGCGCAAGGTGAGGATCTTTACGGCGTCACGCGGCGATCAGCCCCACTCCTCTCCCCACCGCAGCATCTCCAATCGCTTTTGTGACGCTCTGGAGACTGCTGTAAAATCCCGGGCAACGCGCTCGTAGCTCAGTTGGATAGAGTGGCAGCCTCCGAAGCTGCAGGTCGCTGGTTCGAATCCAGTCGAGCGCGCCATCTTCAACCGCGCCGTCGCGTTACCTGCGAATGGCGGAAAGCCAAAGAAAACATGTGCCTGCCGGTGGTGGTGTAGCCGCCCGCACTCGTAACGACGATCTTTGCCGCGATCGGCGCGGCCGTAACCGCAAATGACGCCAGACCCGGTGGCGATGGAGCCGGGCCAAGCGATGTGGCTCAGCAGCATGCCCCCGACCGTGATTGCAGCCCGAGGCGGGAACCCAGCGGCGGTGGAACTGGCCGCGATGGGGGCCCGTGCGGGGGACCGAGTGCCGACTGAGCTCGCCGCGATGGGGCAAGCGATGCGGACCTAGCGGCAGTGGACCGCGACCGTGATGGTCACCCGAGGAGCGGCCCAACGGTCATGGGGCCGGACCGCGATGGCGGCCGACGCCGGGGACCGAGTGCCGACTGAACTCGCCGCGCTGGGGCAAGCGATGCGGACTTAGCGGCAGTGGACCGCGACCGTGATGCTCGCCCGAGGCGCGGCCCAACGGTGATGGGGCCGGGCCGCGATTGGCGGCCCATGCGGGGGACCGAGTGACGATTGAGCCCGCCGCGATGGGGGCAAGCGATG
>Ga0207667_10009037_pt1 | contig 11785 bp, 13 predicted proteins | sample KBSCornC52_FD_184301 | JGI IMG/M metagenome (GOLD analysis project Ga0207667, IMG submission 184301) | Corn rhizosphere microbial communities from Kellogg Biological Station, Michigan, USA - KBS Corn C5-2 (SPAdes) (version 2) | ecosystem: Host-associated > Plants > Roots > Rhizosphere > Soil ...
CCCAACCAGTTCAACTATATGGGTGCGATGGAGCGCTGGCGGGAATCCGGCGCCGCGCCTGAGTTCATCATCGCGGAGCACGTCGCCAACAATAAAGTAGACATGACGCGCCCGCTATGCGCGTATCCGCAGGTGGCCACGTACAAGGGAGTCGGCAGCACCAACGATGCTGCCAACTTCTCCTGTAAGGTTCCCTAAATTCTCATCTCTCGGGCGGTCCCGCTGGACCCTGCAGGTGCTGGGCGTCCTGCTGGTTCTCCTGGCAGATGTACTCCATCAGCTCTTCGCCCGGCCGGAGAGTCGCCGTGAACTTAATTTTGAACGGCTTGGTGTACGCGATCGGGTCGATGATCTGGGTTTCAATATCCAGCGTGCCCAGGTCAGGCCGCGTCAGGCGTTCGATGGTATGAAGCTGCTCGGAATGCGGGTGCCCGCTGAAATCGAACCAGAACTTGTCGTTGAAGCCGATGGTGTCGACCACCAGCGTGTCGCCGTCCCAGGTTCCGATCGAATCGCCGTACCATGTGGGATCCGGATCGACCAGATGCTTACGGCCGTCGATAAAGATTTGGCGGTAGCTATGGATGTTACCCTCAAACAGGTAGAAGATATGGCTCGGAGTCTGAAGGATCCGCCAGGGGTACGGAGCGATACGCGGAATGCCCGTAGGCAGGCAATTCGCTTCCGGATCATCCTTGGTCAGCCGCGTGTCCATGATCTTCTTGGACCAGGGAGTCAGGGAAATCTCTTCTCCCGGCATCAATCCCTGCTTAATGTCGCCGACGGGACCGCCGCCGTTCCAGACTCCCGAAAAATCCGGCTTGCCATCGGCCATGCGAGGAGTGGGGCCGGTGGGCCGCGCTCTTCCTTTACCTTTTCCCTTTACGGCGCCCTTGCCGGGAGCCTTGGCATCGCCGGCGGGAGCTTGAGAATCGGCCGGAGCCTGCAATAAAAGCAGAGCGGCCGCCAACGCCGCGGTCGTCATGGCCGCGCTAGCGAAATACTTTTTCACGTTTATTGCCCTTCCGTATTGGATCCGGCGAATACCCGTTTGCCGTCAGGCAGAGTCACTTTCTGGGCGCTGCCCAGATGCGCGCCGTCCTTAGCTGCCGCGCCCTCCACGCCAATGTGGTCGCCTTCCTTCAAGGTGTTGCGAGTCCAGCCATTGCGCTTCAGAACGTTGGGGCTGGCCAGCTCGAAGTTCCAGTTCACCACTTTGCCGTTCGCGTCTTTCACGTCGACGTAAAAACGGGCATGGGGATTGGTCCATTCGACTTTGGTCACCACCGCGTCTTCAAATTTCAGCGGCTTCTTGCTGTCGTATTCCGACCCAAATGAATGATGCGCCAGCATCGGAACGGTCATTACAGCGCCCAGCGATGCGGCAAGAATAAATACTTTGGCTCCCATTGGATAACCTCCAGTTTCGTATTTTGTCACAGAAATGACCGCCGTGCACGTAGTGCGTAAATCTGTGTCGCTTAGTCTCTCGGAAACGCTTGTCGTGATCGTTTAGCGATCAGGTGCTTTGATTTTGAGCTTGCCAAAGAGCGCTAACGCTCCAAAGCCGATACACGCCCCTGACAGCAGAATCAGTATCACATCGGCTACGTTCAGCGAGGCTAGGTGCGAACCGCCTGAACCCCCGTACGATGCAGCCCTAAACATGAACATGGCCATTACAAAAAAGAAGATGCTGAGGACGTATCTATTTCGAAACATGCGGTTACCCTTCGAGAGGATGGATAATATCACGCTGTCGCTCTTCGGTGCAAGTCAGGAACACAGGTTTAGCGCACCACCCACGAGCCGAATTAAGGAGTGGAACCATTTGCTCTCCGGCGCATTCTAACAGTTAGGAGATCGCGTATGAAGCGAACACTAGGAATTGCGGTGATCCTCGGAGGACTTTCGCTGGCGGGATGTGCGGGTGGCGGGTATGCGTTTTATGCATCCACTCCCCCGCCGCCGGTGCGAGTGGAGACACGGGGTGTTGCCCCCGGAGCGGGCTTTCTCTGGATCGACGGCTATTGGGGCTATAACGGCGGACGTTACGCCTGGATCCCGGGCCGCTGGGAGCGTCCTCCCCGCGGACGGGCAAGATGGGAACCGGGCCGCTGGGAAACGCGTCGGGGCCGGTACCAATATCGTCAAGGCCGCTGGCGCTAGAGCCCCGCCCGTCAGGGAATGGACAGGGAACTAGGCGGAAGCGGGCGGTGTGCCGTTGCCGCTCTCGGGCTTCGGCTTATCTTTCTCTTTTTCCTTAGAATCTTTTTCCTTGGGAGTATGCGGCTTGTCTACCTTAACCGGGCTCAGCAGAACATGCGCGTTCCGGCCTTCCAGGCGCGGTTGGGATTCGATGGTTCCGTACTGAGTCAGGTCCGCGGCGAACCGTAGCAGCAGTTTTCTTCCCAGGTCGGTGTGCGCGATTTCGCGTCCGCGGAACTGCACCACTGCTTTTACGCGATTGCCTTCCGTCAGGAATCGAATGGCGTGGTTCTTTTTGAAGTCGTAATCGTGATCATCCGTATTGGGGCGGAACTTTAATTCCTTGACCTGGATGATGTGCTGTTTGCGCTTGGCGTCGTGCTGTTTTTTCTTGTTCTCGTACTGCCACTGCCCGTAATCCATGGCCTTGGCCACGGGCGGCTCGGCGGTGGGAGCAATCAGAATCAGATCGAGACCCAGGTCCTGCGCCTTACGGATGGCTTGGGGAGTGGGTAGCACCTCTACGGTGCCATCGGGAAAGACGGCGCGCACTTCGCGCGCTCGGATCGCCTCGTTCACGTTCTCACGAATTCGGGGACGGCGGGGTGGAAATCCTCTCGGAATCATCGGCACATCGGCCTGGAGACGACAGGCAACACTATCATGACCTGATAGTATCAGATTCGCTACCCGGGCAAAGGTAGTCCCGGAGGTCCAGCCCTACCTCATTTCTCCGGCATTCGTCGGGAGCGCCGGTGCCGGATGATCCGGCAAACAGCTTGTTCCCATCGGGCTTTTGCGAAGTCAACCGCTGGTGGAAGTGTAAAATGGTTAGCCGTGGACCGGATTCTCAACGGCCTGTCGCGATTCCAGAAGAACGTGTACCCCAAGCACCGCGATCTGTTTCAGAAGCTCGCGCTGGGGCAGCGGCCGGAGGCCCTATTCATCACCTGCGCCGATTCACGTATCGATCCCTGCATGCTGACTCAGACAAAACCGGGCGATCTGTTCATCTCACGGGTGATCGGCAACATTGTTCCGCCGTATCCCGATGCCATCGGCGGCGTCTCAGCGACCATCGAATATGCTGTGGGCGTGCTGGGCGTGGCGGATGTTATCGTGTGCGGGCATACGGACTGTGGCGTCATGAAGGGCGTACTGAATCCCGAGCCTTTGGAGCCTCTGACCAGCGTGACTGCGTGGCTGAACTACGCGCAGCCAGCGCGCCAAGCCGTTGCTCGTGAAGAGAACCAAAGCGAACTCGAATTTCTGCTGGCCCTGACGGAGCGCAACGTGATCCAACAGTTGGGCAATCTGCGCACGCATCCATCTGTAGCGGCCCGCCTGGAACACGGCGATCTGCGGCTGCACGGTTGGGTGTACGACTTAGGGGAGGGCGGAGTCACCGCCTACGATCCGGACCAGGACGCTTTTGTCGCCGTGGAGACGCCTGTGACACACTCCTGAGTTCCGGGCGCGTTGTGCTACGCTATTTTGCGGACAAGAAACAGAGGAAAGCCAGTGGCCAGCACAGATCCACGTATAACAGATCCACGCGAAATCATCGATCAAATGGACATGACGACAGCCCAAATCATCGTGGTGGTCATGACCGTTCTACTCAACGCCATGGACGGCTTCGACGTGCTGTCCATCGCATTTGCCTCGCCGGGCATCGCCAAGGAATGGGGCATTGCCCAAACCGCCCTGGGCGTGGTGTTGTCCATGGAACTGATCGGCATGGCTTTCGGCTCTATCTTGATCGGCGGGGTAGCCGATCGAATCGGCCGCCGTCCTACATTGTTGGGATGCCTGGTGGTCATGGCGGTGGGTATGCTGGGCGCCACCACGGCCGCTACTCCGGTACAACTCTCCATCTGGCGTGTCTTCACGGGCTTTGGCATCGGAGGTATGCTTTCGGGCACGAATGCAGTGGTGGCGGAGTTTTCGAATAAGAAACGGCGTGCGCTATGTATTTCGCTCATGGTGATCGGCTATCCGTTGGGCGGAACTTTCGGCGGCATGTTTGCCTCCCGGCTCCTGGCCACCCATGACTGGCGCTCGGTATTCTATTTTGGCGCGACGATTACCGCAATTCTACTGCCTTTGCTGTTCTTTTTCGTTCCCGAGTCGATCCACTGGTTGGCCCGCAAGCAGCCGGCGAATGCGCTGGCCCGGATCAATCACTCCTTGAAGCGGCTGGGGCATGCGGTAGTCGCGGCTCTGCCCGAGGTACATGAATCCGACCGCAAGAAGTCGGTGGCCGACATTTTCTCGCCCGGATTGATCTCCATCACCCTATTGGTGACAGCCGCATATTTCCTGCACATTATTACTTTCTATTTCATTCTCAAATGGACTCCAAAGATTGTCGCCGACATGGGTTTCCCTGCCTCCGCGGCCGGTGGCGTCTTGACCTGGGCTAATTTTGGCGGCGCACTGGGGGGAGCGGCGTTCGGCCTCCTGACGGCCCGGATCGGACTGAAACCTCTGACCATCGGCATTCTGGTATTTAGCGCCATAGGAGTTGCCATGTTTGGCCGCACGCCGGCCAATCTGGATACCATGGCCTGGCTGGCGGGAATCGCGGGCTTCTTCGGAAACGCCGGTGTGTCGGGGCTATATTCGATTGTGGCCTACGCTTTCCCGACTCACGTGCGCGCCACCGGAACCGGGTTCGTGATCGGTGTGGGCCGCGGAGGAGCTGTACTCGCCCCGATTCTGGCGGGTTACCTGCTCGAAAAGGGCTTTGGCCTTCCGACTGTGGGATTGACCATGGGCGCAGGCTCCCTGCTGGCTGCATTCGTGCTGATGTTCCTGGAAGTGGGTACCAGCCGACCGGTGCAAGCCAAGGACCGAAAGGCGCCCGCGATGCAGCCCAGGGTCGCGTAACGGAGATTCGCGTAACCGTTATTCTTACCGGCGCCAGCGGAGCTCGAAGCGGTCCCGGCCTCGGGCCGACATCGAGACATCCGTTACGCGATCGCGCCCGTTCAGCCGGATTTCCATGGAGCCTTTTACGCCTCTGCCGGACATGTCGGCAACGATCAAGTCGCGGTCGAAGCGGGTAAGCCGTCCGTTGAATGTCAGGCGTGTGCGGCGGGCGGTCTCGAAGGTAACCGTGACCTGACCGCGGCGATCCACCGAAACTTCGCAATCGTAGAGCCTGTCATCCGGCCCGCGGAAGTCGTTAAAGTTGCCGTCGCCGCGTCCCGTGAAGCGGATTTCATCGTCCCACCGCCCGTTGCGATCCCTGCGGAATCCCCCATCATCGCGGCGGTCCCGATCCACGATGGGCGGTGCGATGGGCTGGGCGATGGGCGGATCGTTGGGGCGGCCGGGGCCATTCCCCCGATAAAAGTCGTCGCCCGCGCCGCGCCATTCGATGTCGAACGTATAGCCTTCGTGGCCGCCTTGGGGATCCTCAATTCGGACCACGGCTACGCCGCGATTGCTGGACGGATCGCGCAGAAGAGTCTGCCGGCCGCGCCCATCGACGCCGCTGAAGCGAAAGTCCACCGGGTTCGGTGGAAGCGGCTGGTTACATTCCATACGGCGCCAGCCAGCGGGATTTCCCGACAGCGTACGCATCCTGCCCTGATCGCCCTGGATCTCGATTTCCGCTACGCCATCGACGTCTACCTCGATGGTGCATTTGCCATGATCGCCGCCGCCCCGGATCTGGGCCCGAAAGGTGGCCACCTGCTGCGCAAACGTCGGCCCGGCCAGCATGAACCAGCCGGCCAAACTAATCCACAATGCATTGATTTTGAATGTCACCCTATCCTCCGTTCAACCTTGCCCAATTATATCGACCTAAGTCATCGGCTGTTATCCTGAATAGATTAATGCTTCGAGTCCGCTTCGCCCCGTCGCCCACGGGGTATCTCCACATCGGCAGCGCCAGGACGTTCATATTTAACTGGCTGTACGCCCGCCGCAACGGCGGCGCCATGATCCTGCGCATCGACGACACCGACGTCGAGCGGAATACCCAGGAATCGCTCGATTCGATCTTTGAAGGGCTGAAATGGCTGGATCTGAACTGGGACGAATTCTACCGGCAGTCCGAGCGCGGGGAGCTGCACCAGAAGGCGGCGGAAGCGATCCTCCAGCAGGGACTAGCGTATCGGGATTTCGTTCCAGACACCTTTAAGGACGTCGACCTGAACGAAGTCGACATTCACGCAAAGTTCAATCCCGTGATGCGGAACATGTCCAAAGAGGAAAGCGACCTCCGTGCGAACGGAGGCGAGTCATTCGTGTTGCGCTTCAAGGTGCCGCGCGAATCGCGCAAGGAAGTGACCTTCCACGATCTGGTGTATGGCCCGCAGTCAAAGGCCACCGAGGATATTGAGGACTTCGCCCTTCTGCGCAGCAACGGCTCGCCAACCTATCACATGGCATCTTGCGCCGATGACGCCGATCTCAAGATCAGCCACGTCATTCGCGGCCAGGATCATCTGACGAACACCTTCAAGCACGTGCTGATCTTCGAGGCTCTGGGCGCGACGCCGCCGAATTTCGCGCATCTGCCCCTGCTGATTGCCCCGGACGGATCCAAGCTATCCAAGCGCAAGCATGGGCCGGTAGTGAGCGTCACCACGTATCGCGATGCCGGTTTTCTGCCGCAGGCGTTTGTCAATTTCGTGTGCCTGCTGGGCTGGTCGCCTAAGGACGATCGCGAAAAGATGACGCGACAGGAGCTCATCGACGTGTTTTCGCTGGAGGGAGTAAATCGCAGCAACGCCACGATTAACTTCACGGAGCAAGATCCCTTCGATCCAAAGGCCGTCTGGCTGAACGCCGAGCATATTCGAACCATGCCACAGGATCAGCTCGCCGAACAATTGCTGCCCTTCTTGCCCCAGGCGGACGCCGCGAAGATGCGTCGACTGGTCCCGCTGATTCAGGAGCGCATCAAGCTGCTGAGCGATGTGAAGACCACCGTGGACTTTTTCTTCCAGGAGAACTCGTACGATACCGCTTTGCTGATTCCCCAGAAGGGCGATAGCGCTATGGCCGCGCGCGTGTTAGAGGAAGCTCGCAGGATTCTGGGAGACGTCCCGGAGTTCACCCACGCGGGCTTGGACCCGGCCCTCCGTGCGGGAGCGGAACAGTTGAAGATCAAGGCCGGGCAAATGTTTCAACCCATCCGCGTAGCGGTTTGCGGGCGCAAAGACGCTCCGCCGCTGTTTGAGACGCTGGAGATCCTGGGCCGGGGAACCTGCCTGGTGAGAATCGATCACGCACTTGAGAAGCTAGCGGCAGCCAATCAAACGAAATGAGCACACCCAACATCGATCCCGCGACGCCCATTCAGTCAAATTTCATTCGGGACATCATCCTCGATGATCTGAAGACCAACAAATATCAGGGACGCGTGCACACCCGCTTTCCTCCAGAGCCGAACGGCTATCTTCATGTCGGCCATGCCAAGTCGATCACCATCAACTTCGGGCTGGCGCGCGAGTTCGGCGGAAAGTGCAACCTGCGCTTCGACGATACGAATCCCTCGAAGGAAGAGACCGAGTACGTCGATTCGATCATTGAAGACGTGCGCTGGCTGGGCGGCGATTTCGAAGACCGGTTGTTTTACGCCTCGGATTATTTTGATCAGCTCTATGCCTGGGCGGTGCAGCTCATCCAGAAGGGAAAAGCTTTTGTCTGTGACCTTACGGCCGATCAAATCCGCCAGCAGCGCGGCACTCTGACAGAACCGGGCCAGGACAGCCCTTATCGCAATCGAACGAGCGAGGAAAATCTCGACCTGTTCGACCGTATGCGCAAGGGGGAATTTCCCGACGGATCGAAGACCTTGCGCGCCAAGATCGACATGGCGTCGCCCAATCTAAATATAATATGCGTGATCCGGTGCTGTACCGGATTCTGCATATGGACCATCACCGCACCGGCGACAAGTGGTGCATCTATCCGATGTACGACTTCACTCACGGGCAGTCGGATTCGATCGAGCGCATCACGCATTCCATCTGCACGCTGGAATTCGAGGACCATCGTCCCCTGTACGACTGGTTTATCGATCAGCTCGGCATTTATCATCCGCAGCAGATCGAGTTCGACCGGCTGAACCTGACCTATACCCTGCTGAGCAAGCGCAAACTGCTGGCGCTGGTCCAGAACAAGCTGGTACGCGGCTGGGACGATCCTCGCATGCCGACCATTTCCGGGATGCGACGCCGCGGATATACACCGGAAGCATTACAGGCCTTCTGCGGCCGGATCGGCGTATCGAAAACCAACGGCACCACGGAGATGTCGCTGCTCGAATATTTCGTGCGCGACGATCTGAATCGCCGGGCCGCGCGTGTGATGGCAGTGCTGCGTCCGCTGCGCGTCGTGATTGACAATTATCCGGAAGGGCAAACCGAGCACATGGAGGCGGTCAACAATCCCGAGGACGCGGCCATGGGAACGCGCCAGGTTCCGTTCTCCAAGGTGATCTACATCGAGCAGGACGATTTCCGCGAGGATCCGCCCAAGCAGTATTTCCGGCTGGCGCCCGGACGTGAGATACGGCTGCGTTACGCCTACTTCATTACCTGCACGGGCGTCGTCAAAGACGCGAGCGGCAAGGTGGTGGAGCTGCACTGCACCTACGACCCCGCCACCAAGGGCGGCAACGCGCCTGACGGCCGCAAGGTCAAGTCGACCATCCACTGGGTGTCGGCCGAGCATGCAGCGGATGCCGAAGTTCGCATCTATGAAACGCTGTTCAACTGCGAGGATCCCAACGTGACGCCGGAGGGTCAGGATTTTACTGTCAACTTAAATCCGACGTCGCTTGAAGTCGTGACAGGCGCCAAGATCGAGCCCAGCCTGCGAGTCGCCTCGCCCGGCAATCGCTACCAGTTCGAGCGCCTGGGCTATTTTGCGGTCGACCCCGATACTTCTGGCGAGACGCTGGTGTTCAATCGCACCGTCGCGCTGCGCGACGCGTGGGCCAAAATCGAGGCGAAGTCGAAATAATGGTGAGCTTCTCATGGTGATTTTGGGCCTGGGTGGTCTGTTAGGTGACGCGGCCTGCGCCGTTCTCAAAGACGGCGAGCTGAAGGCCGCTATCGAGGAAAATAAGCTGGATCACGTGTGGAGGCCCGGCGGCCTGCCGCAAGCCTCGATTGCGGAGTGCCTGCGTTTGGCGGGAACCACGCGCGAAAACGTCGAATGTGTCGCGGTGGTGCGCCCGTTCGCGCGCGCGCCGGAGTCGGAGATGCACAGCATCCTGCGCGATCAGTTCCCCAAGGCCGAGATCGCGGTGGTGGAGCATCACCAGGCCCACGCCGCGTCGGCGTTTTTCGCATCTCCATTCGAACAGGCCACCGTGCTCACCCTGGATCACGATGGCGATTTTCGCTGCGGAACGCGTTGGCACGCCCAGGACACGCAAATTCAGGCCGAGCGCGAGTGGTATTATCCCGATTCACTGGGCCGGCTGTACGGAGCCGTGACGCAGCTGCTGGGCTATCGCGCGGGCGCCGAAGAACATAAAGTCCAGTGGATCTCGGCATCCGGCGATGAGCGGTACGCGGCTCTGTTCCGCGAGGTGGTGACGCCGTCGGCGCGCCTGGATCCATCCTTTTTTGACGGACATCGGCAATCGGAGGGCGGCTTCAGCCCGAAATTTTTCGAGCGACTGGGCATCGAGGAAGGCGTCCGGATTCCCGCGGCGGCCGTGCCTGCCATCGCGCGAGGATTGCAAAAAACCGTCGAGGAAACGGTTCTGGGCCTGGCGGGCGAAGGCGAGAATCTGTGCCTGGCCGGCGGACTGTTCCTCAACGTGATGCTGGTGGAGTTTCTGGAGCGCTGCGGGCGCTGGAAGCATGTCTTCGTGCAGCCGGCAGCCGGGAACGCCGGAACGGCTCTGGGCGCGGTGTATCACGTCTGGCACCAGGTGCGCCGCCAAAAGCGCCGCGGCGGGATGCAATCCCTGTTTCTGGGGCCTGGATACGGCGCGGAAGAGATCAAGCAGGTTCTCGAGAACTGCAAGCTGCGCTTCCAGTACCTGCGCTCGACCGACGACATGCTCGCCCAGGCCGTGCGCATGCTGGGCGAACACAAAATTCTGGCCTGGATGCAGGGGCGCATGGAGTTCGGGCCGCGCGCGCTCGGCAACCGCAGCATCCTGGCCTCGCCGCTCGATCCCTATTCCACGGAGAATCTAAACGTCTTCATCAAGCATCGCGAGCCGTTCCGCAAGTTCGCTGCGTCGGTGCCGGAGGAAGAAGCCGGGGAGTATTTCGAGACCGGACCCAACGCGCGCTATCTGGCCACGGTGGGTCGCGTCCGTCCCAAACATCGCAAGACTTTCGAGGCGGCGATTCTGGGCCAGGAACAAGGCCACGCCATGATCCGGGCGCATGTGGTCGCGGAAAAGGACAATCCCCTGTATCATCGCCTGCTGCGTGCCGCCGGAAAGGCCACGGGACTGCCGGTTCTGTACAACACCAGCTTCAACTTGTTTGGCGATCCCCTTGTGTCGGCCCCGCGCGAGGCGGTGCGAAGTTTCTACTCGTCGGGAATCGACGCGATGTTCGTGGGAAATTTTCTGCTGGAAAAATAACGCGGCGTTACGATTCGCGTCTACTTGCGTTCATTCGCGGCTGGGGCTGAGTCGTTCTGTTTCGGCCCGTCCGGAAGAATGAAGGTGGTCTCGCCCGGACGCAGCAGCTTCAGCTGCTTGCGGATCTCCATCTCCTGTTCGCTGGGGCTGTCCTCCAGCCGGCGGATACGGTCGCGGCGATGTTCGATCGCATGGGTCAGAGCCGCGTTTTGCTCCTCCAGCTGGCGGATCTCGCTGCGTTTCTCGAGTAGCGCCTGGAGGCCTTGCGGTCCGCTGATCGCAATCCAGGCATAGGCAATTCCGATGGCGAGCAAAACCACTGCTCCCTTTTTCCCCATCACGGTTTTACGCAGTTGCTCGAACAATGGACGCCCTACTTGTTTATAAACCGAATCGCAAAAAAACGCCAGTGCATCTTATGCTCAACTGCTCAGTGTGAGCCGCGCGGGCGAGGATGACCTACTTGGCTTCCGACTTATCCACCAGCTTGCGGACTTCCGCCGGCAGGGCAAACGTCTCCGGCGGAATAGCGGGATTCACTTCCACCCGCTCGATAGTCATGCTGAACTCCTGCGGTCCGGCCTTCTGGACGACTTTAGCGGGCTCCAGGATGCCTCCGAAGTTTTTGTAATCGGACGCGATCATCTCGACGGGAACATCGCCCATCTGGGTGCTGGCGACGGTGGTGAGCTTGACCTGGAGGCCCGATTTCTTCTGGTAATAACCGATCACCGGCTGGCCTTCGGCCGGCGTCATCACCACCTTGAAACACTCCTCGCCGTCGATTGTTTCGATGCCCTGGTTTTCCACCTTGGGGTATAGCTTGCGCCAATCCACAGTCGCGCTGAGGCTGCTCTCACGGAGCGCCTCGGCCCGCTCCACTCCGGTTTTGAGGCGAGGCCCAAGAATCGCGCTGTTTTCCCAGGCGATAGGGCCGATTACGCCGGTTTCCATTTTGCCGATCGCCTGGATATCCACCGTGTAGTAATACTTGTC
>Ga0207667_10009040_pt1 | contig 11783 bp, 8 predicted proteins | sample KBSCornC52_FD_184301 | JGI IMG/M metagenome (GOLD analysis project Ga0207667, IMG submission 184301) | Corn rhizosphere microbial communities from Kellogg Biological Station, Michigan, USA - KBS Corn C5-2 (SPAdes) (version 2) | ecosystem: Host-associated > Plants > Roots > Rhizosphere > Soil ...
GACGCTGGCGCCCATCGACCGGCGCCTGGTGGTCAAGGCGATGCTGACCGATGAGGAGCGCGCCCAGTTCGACGCCTACCACGCCCGCGTGCGCGCGGTGATCGGTCCGCAGCTGCCCGCGGCGGCGCGCAACTGGCTCGCCGAGGTGACCGCGCCGCTCTAGGCGGAGGGCGACCGCTCCAGCGAGGCCTGCACCGCGAGCGACAGCGAGAGAGCCTCGATCGCCCGCTCGACGTCGAGCAGCCCGGGATCGGCCGCGCCCAAGATGCAGTCGCGGAAGCGTTCGAGCTCGAGCTGGTAAGGATTGTGCTGCGGAAGCTTGGGCTCCGTGGCGCCGCCTTCGGCGTAGAGCCGGCAACGGCTGGCGATCCCGCCCGCATCGATCAGCGTCTCGGCTTCGGCGAGCGCCTGCTCGAACACCGCGCGAAAGCCGGTGGCGAACGCCGCGCCGCTCGGCAGGATGCCGCTCGCCAGGACGCTCGCAAGCCGGCCGTCGTCATAGCGGAGCATGGCCGTCGCCTCGCCGATCCCATCTCCCCAGGCCGCTGCGCGGGCCACGACCTCGGCGGGGGCGCCCATCACCCAGCCGACGAAGTCCAGGTCGAAGGTCATGAGCTCCGTGGTGGGATCGGAGTAGTGCGGCTTGTGGTCGGGCGAGTCCGCGCGGAGATAGGAGCCGAGCCGATGGGCGGTGAGGCTCACGAGCCGGCCGTAACGGCCGTCCTCCACGGCGGCGCGGACCCATTGACAGGCGGCGACGGAGCGCATCAGCAGGCCGACCTGCAGCAGCTTCCCAGAGCCGCGCGCGGCGTCTCGCATGCGCGCGGCTTCGGCCATCTCGGTGGCCAGCGGCGTCTCGCAGAAAACGTGCTTGCCGGCCTGCAGCGCGGCGACGACGTGGTCGGCGTGGACCGCCGTCGTCAGGCAGACGTCGATGGCGTCCACGGCCGGATCGTCGATCAGGTCGCGGGCGGCCGCGCAGACCCTCGCGCCGGAGGGCTGAGCGATCGCGGCCGCCTTTTCGGGGTCGCGGCTGTAGACGCCCGCCAGCTCAACGCCATCCATTTGGCCGTAACACCAGGCGTGCTCCGCGCCCATCGCGCCGGCGCCGAGAAGGCCGATGCGGATCGTCATCGCTCCTTCTCCGGACCGACCCGGGCTCAGTGCCGCGTCGGGTTGGGCGGACCGGCCACGAGGCGCGGGACGGGGCCACGGCGACGACGACACGGCCGCGAGCCCGGATCGGGAAGCGCCGCATCCAGGTCGCGGGCGAGCTTGGCCTCGAGCGCGATCGCCTGGCGGATCTCCTCGCCGACCAGCAGGAAAGTGTCGGTGAGCTCGATCAGCTTCTTCGGGTCTTTCTCCATCCTGGCGCGGGCGTGGAGGTCCTCCGCCACGGTCATGCCGAGCCTCTGAAGCTCCCGCAGCTTGCGCAGCTGCTCGAACTGTCGCTGGATCTTCATGAACGAAACAGGAACATAGATCGGCCTCGCCGTCAAGCCCTGATCGCGGTTCAAGCGCCCACCAGGGCCAGCCATTCGTCCTCGGTCAGGACCTTGACGCCGAGCTCGGCGGCGGTCTTCAGCTTCGACCCGGCGCCGGGACCCGCGACCACCAGGTCGGTCTTCTTCGAGACCGAGCCGGCAACCTTCGCGCCCAGCCGCTCGGCCTGCGCCTTGGCCTCGTCGCGGGTCATCCGCTCCAAGGCGCCGGTGAACACAACGGTCTTGCCGGCGACGGCGGTGTCGGCCTTCGGCTGCTCGGCGTCCTGCACCTCCAGCTGGGCCTTCAGATCCTCGACCATGCCGCGGTTGTGGTCCTCGGCGAAGTAGGCCGCGGCGGCCTCGATCACCGCCTCGCCGATCTGATCGAGAGCGTCGAGTTCGGCGATCGCGTCGGGATCGCGCTCGGCGACGCGATCCATGGCCGCCAGGAAGGCGGCGACCGAGCCATAGCCGCGGGCCATCACCGTGGCGGTGGTCTCGCCGATATGACGCACGCCCAGGCCATAGATGAAGCGGTCGAGCGATATACGCCGGCGCGCCTCGATGTTCTCCAGCAGGTTTCGAACCGAGACCTCGCCATACCCTTCGGTGGCCAGGAGCTCGTCGCGATGATCGCGCAGGCGGAAGATGTCGGCCGGGGAGTTGAGCCAGCCGCGCTCGGAGAAGGCCACCAGCTGCTTCTCCCCAAGTCCCTCGATATCGAAGGCGCGGCGGGAGACGAAGTGGCGCAGGTGGGCGAGCTTCTGGAACGGGCAGGCGAACTCGCCCGAGCAGCGGCGCACCACGGTTTCGGCGCCCGAGGCGGTGGTCTCGCGCACGACCTCGGTCTTCAGCGGGCAGGGACAGACGTGCGGGAATTTGTAGGCGCGCGCGCCCTTCGGCCGATCGGAGACCACGACGCTGACGATCTGGGGGATCACGTCGCCGGCGCGCTGCACGATGACGGTGTCGCCGAGGCGAGCGTCGAGGCGGGCGATCTCGTCGGCGTTGTGCAAGGTGGCGTTCGTGACGACCACGCCGCCGACAGTGACCGGGGTCAGGCGGGCGACGGGCGTGAGCGCGCCGGTGCGCCCCACCTGGATGTCGATGGCCTCGAGCACGGTGCGGGCCTGCTCGGCCGGGAACTTCCGCGCAATGCCCCAGCGCGGCGCGCGCGAGACGAAGCCCAGACGCTGCTGCCAATCGAGCCGGTCGACCTTGTAGACCACGCCGTCGATGTCGAAGCCGAGGTGGGGGCGAAGCGCCTCCATCTCGCGGTACGCCGCGAGCAGGCCCTCCAGACCGTGGACGCAGCGCGACTGCGGCGTGGTCTGGAATCCCCAGGCACGCAGCGCCTCCAGCGCGGCCCACTGGGTCTCGGCGAACGGCGCGCTGATCACGCCCCAGGCGTAGGCGAAGAAGCGCAGCGGCCGGCCCGCGGTGATCTTCGGATCGATCTGCCGCAGCGAGCCCGCGGCGGCGTTGCGGGGATTGGCGTAGGTGCGCTGTCCGGCGGCGGCGGCGGCCTCGTTCAGGGCTGCGAACTCTGCGTGGCCTAGGTAGATCTCGCCGCGCACCTCGATGAGCTCTGGCCAGCCGGACCCGGCCAGGCGTCCGGGGATCTCGCCGATGGTGCGGACGTTGGCGGTGACGTCCTCGCCCACGCGGCCGTCGCCGCGCGTGGCGGCGCGGGTGAGCTCCCCCCGCTCGTAGCGGATCGAACAGGAGAGCCCGTCGATCTTCGGCTCAGCCGTGTAGCCGACCGGCGCGTCGGGGAGCCGCAGGAAGCGGCGGATGCGGGCGTCGAACTCGGCGGTGTCCTCGTCGGAGAAGGCGTTGTCGAGCGACAGCATGGGGACGCCATGCTCGACCGGCGCGAACTGCTCGGAGCGCGCCGCGCCCACCTTCAGCGACGGCGAGTTCTCGCGGACCAGGTGCGGAAAGCGGGCCTCGATCTCGCCGTTGCGGCGCTTGAGCGCGTCGTATTCGGCGTCGGAGACGACCGGCGCATCCTCCCGAAAATAGGCGATGTCGTTGCGCGCGATCTCGTCGGCCAGCCGCGTCAGCTCGTTCGCCGCTTCGGCTTCAGTCAGGTCGGCGACGGGCGTGGTCGAGGACATAGAGCGAAAGCTCTAACTTCCTTTCCCGCGAAGCGGGAGAGGAAGGAGGCAGCAGCGAGGCGGAAGCGACAGTTTACGCCCGCATCAGCGCGCCGGCGGCGGCGCGCGCGGCGTCGGTCACCTCGGCGCCGGCGAGCATGCGGGCGATCTCCTCCTGGCGGCCGGGCGCGGCGAGCGGCTGGACGATGGTGCGCAGGCGCTCGCCGTCGCCGGCCTTGGCGATCAGCCAGTGGGCGTCGGCGCGGGCGGCGACCTGCGGCGAGTGGGTGACCACCAGCACCTGGGCCTCCGCCGCCAGGCGCTTGAGCCGCAGCCCCACGGCGTCGGCGACCGCCCCGCCCACGCCCTGGTCCACCTCGTCGAAGATCATCAACGGGTGGGGCCCCGAGCCGCGGCCGGCGAGCGCGGCCTTCAGGGCGAGCGCGAAGCGCGCAAGCTCGCCGCCGGAGGCGATGGCGCCCAGGTCTCCGAATGGCGCGCCAGGCGTGGTGGCGATCTCGAAGGCGACGCGGTCGAGGCCGCCCGGCCCGGCGCGGTCTTCGGCGAGCGCCTCGACGGCGACGCGGAAACGGGCCTGCTGCAGCTTGAGCGGGGCGAACTCGGCGGCGACGGCGCCCGCCAGCCGGTCGCCGGCGGCGCGGCGAGCGGTGGTGAGCGCGTGCGCCGCGGCGAGGTAGGCGGCCTTCGCTGCGCCGAGCTCGGCCTCGGCGGTCTGCAGCGCGTCTTGCGACGTTTCGACGGCGCGCAAGCGCTCGGCGAAGCGCTCGCGCAGGCCGGGAAGCGCTTCGACGGCCACGCCCAGCTTGCGGGCGAGACCGCGCAGGTCGAACAGCCGTTCCTCGGCCTTGTCCAGCCGATGGGGCTCGAACTCGAACGCCTCGGCGGCGGCGTCGACGGCGGCTTCGGCTTCCTGCGCTTCGATCAGCACCCGGTCGAAAGCCCCTGAGGCCGCGGCGAGCCGCCGGACCGCCGAGGTCCCCTCGGCGGCCCCGGCCGAGAGCGCACGCTCGCGGGCGCGGTCGAGGGAGCGCACGGCGCCGGCGAGACGGCCGGAGAGGCCCTCCAGGGCCGCGCGCGCGGCGCCGATCTCGCCCAGCGCCTTTTCGGCGGCGCCCAGGAGGGCGCGTTCCTCGGCGAGCTGCGCCTCTTCTCCCTCGCGCGGATCGAGCCGCTCGATCTCCGAGAGCCTGAGCGTCAGCTCCTCGCGCTCGGCGGCGGCCTGGCCGACCAGGCGGCGAAGCTCATCCGTGCGGGCCTCGGCGGCGGACCAGACCCCCCACGCCTCGCGCACCGCGGCGGCTGGCGCGTCCAGGTCGCCGAAAGCGTCGAGCAGCGGCCGATGGGTGCGGGCATCGAGGAGGCCGACGGTGTCGTGCTGGCCGTGCACCTCGAGGAGCGCCTCGCCGATTTCCCTAAGCACGCCCACGCCGGTCGCCTGGTCGTTGACGAAGGCCCTGGAACGGCCGTCGGCCGCGAGCGTGCGGCGCAGCACCAGATCTTCGTCGCGCGCGTAGATGAGGCCCTTCGCGTCGAGGATGGCCCAGACCGGATGGTCGGGCGCGGGCGCGAAGACGGCGGAGGCGGCCGCGTGGGGAGCGCCGTGACGCACGAGCCCCGCCTCGGCCCGCGCCCCCGTCGCCAGGCCCAGCGCGTCCAGGAGGATCGACTTGCCGGCGCCGGTCTCGCCGGTCAGCACCGTGAGCCCCGGGCCGATCGAGAGGTCGAGCGCCTCGATCAGCACCACGTCCCGGATCCACAGTCCGATCAGCATGGGATGAGGATCGCCCGGATTCGCCCTCCGCCGGAAGGGCCGCCCCCGCGTATGTACCTGATTTGTTCCGATTCCGCCAGATGCCCTGTCCACTTCCGATATCCGCGTCAGAACGGATGGAAGATGCTGCGCTTCTTCTTGGCGGGCGCGGGCGTCGCCGCCGAGGTCGCGCTGGCGTCGGTCTCCGCCTTGGCGGCGGGCGTCGCATCCGCGGTGGTCTGGCCGGTTGCCGGGACCGCCGCCGGCGGCCGCACGGTCTGCGACTTGTCATGCCGGAAGGGAATGTGGAACAGACCGCGCCGGCCACTGGCGTTCGGCACGACGGCCGGACGCAGACCGCTCGAGGTGAGCAGCTTGTAGGCGTCGGCATACCAGCGGTCGCCGGGATAGTTGTAGCCCAGCACCGCACCGTTGCGCTTGGCCTCCTCCAAGAGCCCGAGGGTCAGGTAGGCCTCGACGAGGCGATACAGCGCTTCGGGCGTGTGGGTGGTGGTCTGGTACTTGTCGACCACCGTCTTGAAGCGGCCGATGGCGGCGAGCGTGTCGCCCTGGCGCAGGTACCAGCGGCCGATGTTCATCTCCTTGCCGGCCAGCTGGTCGTTGACCATGTCGATCTTCACGCGCGCGTCGCGGGCGTATTCGGTGTTGGGGTAGCGCTGGGTGACCTCGCGCAGGTTGTCCAGCGCCTGAATGCTGGCGGCCTGATCGCGGCCGACATCGACAATCTGCTCGAAGTAGCAGATGGCCTTCAGGTAATGCGCATAGGCAGCCTCGGGGTTGCCTGGATAGAGCTGGATGAAGCGGTCGGAATCCGCGATCGCCTCTTCATAGTTGTTCGCCTCGTAGTGGGCGAAGGCCTGCATCAGGATCGATCGGCGGGCCCACTCCGAATAGGGGTGCTGGCGCTCCACTTCCTGGAAGTAGTCCACCGCCTGGTTCCAGAGGTGGCGGTCCATGTAGTTGGCGCCCGTGGAATAGAGCAGCTCCACCGGCCGCTCCTCGTAGGCGAGCTTGGGCTTGGGCTTGCGGCGAAGCGTGGAGCAGCCTCCGACGGCCAGCGCGCAACAGACGGCGATCAGCGTCGGGCGGACCCACGATTTCCGAACGAAGAGCACCTTCACCTCAACGGATAGAGCGCGCGCCCCCACGCGAGGAGTCGCTTCTACAGCATCCGAATATGGCAGCAAACGGATCAGGGGTCGCAGGTCCCTCCCTTAATGGCGAGGGTGGCTCGCGTGCAGCGCCAGGCGGGAGGGGGGCCCGCGACCGGACACTGAGCTTGAACCTGCATTCCCCACCTGCTCGGCTGCTCCGAGCTGTCCCTCCCCATGAGGCAGGGAAGGTCACACCGCCTCGGCGAGGTCCTCGACCAGGGTGCGCCAGCGCCAGGCGTCGGCATCGGCGGCGACCGCGCGGACCAGCTGGTTGTTGATCGCATGGCCGGCGAGCTCGCCCTCGAAGCGGCCGATGATCGGCGCGCCGAGCACGAAAAGGTCGCCGATCGCATCCAGGGCCTTGTGGCGCACGAACTCGTCGGGGCGGCGCAGGCCCTCCGGGTTCAGGATCCGGTCGCCCTCGATCACCACGACGTTCTCCAGGCTGCCGCCGCGCGCCAGGCCCAGACTGCGCAGCACCTCCACCTCGTGCAGGAAGCCGAACGTCCGGCAATCGGCGAGCTCGGCGCGGAAGGCGTGCTCGTCCATCGCCATGTCGACGAACTGGCGGCCGATCACCGCGGTCGGGAAGCGGATCTCGAAGGCCACCTCGAAGCTGGCGGCAGGTTTCAGCGCCGCGCGCTTGTCGCCGTCGACGACCTCGACGGTTCCGAGCATCTCGATATAGCGGCGGGGCGCGTCCTGCATCCGCCGGCCGGCGCGGTCGAGGACCTGCACGAACGGCAGGGCCGAGCCGTCCATGATCGGCATCTCCGGCCCGTCGAGCTCGACCAGGGCGTTGTCGATCCCCAGCATGACCAGCGCGCACATCAGGTGCTCGATGGTGGCGACGGTGACGCCGGCCTGATTGCCGATCACCGTGCCGAGCTGGGTCTTGCAGACAGTGTCGGGCCCGACGAGGACGCGGTTGTCGGTCCCAATCGCATCGGTGCGGACGAAGACGATCCCCGTGTCGGGACCGGCCGGCCGCACCGCCACGCGCGTGTAGACGCCGGTGTGCACGCCTATGCCCGCGAACAACGCAGGCGCCCGAACCGTATGCTGAAACGCCTCTGCGGCCACGCTGTCGGACCTTCCCAGTTGGTCTGCCGGCCACTGAAGACCGAGATACGTCCCCGCTTGCCTGCTAAGGTGATTGCGCAGGAGCAGCAAAACACTTGCTGTTTCGCAATGTTTCGCTTGGGGAAGGGTTAACCGGACCTTCCTGGTTAATCACCAATAGCAACTGATTGTGTCGGGCCCAAAGCATTGGGCGGGCGCCCCGAAGGACGCCCGCCCGCAGGTCCCCAACGAAACTTGCAATCTAGTTGGCTAGGCGCCGCAGGAAGGAGGGGATCTCCAGGTCCTCGCCAGCGTCCGGCTGGGCCTCGGGCGCTTCCGCCGGCAGTGCGCCGCCGCGGCTTGAAATGGCGCGCGGCACGGGCCCCGGCTGCGGCGCGTCATAGCGCGGGCGCCCGCCGAACAAGCTGAGGAAGCCGCCGCGCGGCTTGCGCGGCTCGTAGGCCGGCTCGGCGAACAGCGGCTCGTCGTCCAGCGCCGCCTCCTCCTCGTCGGCCACCGAGGGATCGACGATGCGGGCGACGGGGGCGGTGATCTTGGGCTCGGCCGGCGCGCCCTCCAGAGGCTGCCCGGCCCCATAGAGATCCGGCTGCTCCTCCTCGAGGGCGGCGAGAGCCGGCTCGGCCGCAGGCTCCGGCGCGGCTTCCAGGGGCGAGGCCACCGCCGGCTCAGGCGTCTCCAGGGCTTCCGGCTCCGCGGCCAGCAGCGGCGGGGCGGTGATGCGGCGCTGCGGCTTCGGCTCGATGGCGGCGATCGAGGCGCCGTCCATGCCGGTGGCGACCACCGACACGCGGATCATGCCGTCGAGCGACGGATCGAAGGCGGCGCCGAAGATGATGTTGGCTTCCGGGTCGACCTGCTCGGAGATCGCGTTGGCCGCCTCGTCAACCTCCAGCAGCGTCATGTCGAGGCCGCCGGTGACGTTGACCAGCACGGCCTTCGCGCCCTTCAGGGAGACCTCGTCCAGCAGCGGGTTCTGGATGGCGTTCTGGGCGGCCATCAGCGCGCGGTCGTCGCCGCTCGCCTCGCCGGTCCCCATCATCGCCTTGCCCATCTCGGTCATTACCGTGCGGACGTCGGCGAAGTCGAGGTTGATCAGGCCGGGCAGCACCATCAGGTCGGTGATCGAGCGCACCCCGGAGTGCAGCACCTGATCGGCCATGCCGAACGCCTCGGCGAAGGTGGTCCGCTCGTTGGCCACGCGGAACAGGTTCTGGTTGGGGATGACGATGAGGGTGTCGACGTAGCGCTGCAGCTCGTTGATGCCGGCGTCGGCCAGCCGCATCCGGTGGCGACCTTCGAAGTGGAAGGGCTTGGTGACCACCCCGACCGTCAGGACGCCGCGCTCGCGGGCGCACTTGGCGATGATCGGCGCCGCCCCGGTGCCGGTGCCGCCGCCCATTCCGGCCGTGATGAAGATCATGTGCGCGCCGTCCAGGTGCTCGCCGATCTCCGGAATGCTCTCCTCGGCCGCGCTCATGCCGACTTCCGGATGGGCGCCGGCGCCCAGGCCCTGCGTCACCGTGACCCCGAGCTGGATGCGCCGCTCGGTCTTGGCGAACTGCAGCTGCTGGGCGTCGGTGTTGGCGACCACGAACTCCACGCCTTCGAGGCCGGCCTCGATCATGTTGTTGACCGCGTTGCCGCCGGCGCCGCCGACGCCGAACACCACGATGCGGGGCTTCAATTCCGTCGCACGTGGCGCTGTGAGTGAAATGGTCATGGAAACCCCTGCCGTCCTGCCGTTTCCGCCCCGGCGAGCCGGCCCGCGCGCCGAATCGCCAGCTCCTTAAGGATGGGTTTACTAGGCGACCGACATCCTTAATCGAGGGTTAAGCCCTTAGCCTGAGTCGGCGCTCCGGCCAGTCGGCCGGAAGGCAAAAAAGCCCTTGTTCCACAAGGAGAAGCGCGAATCGGGTCGGCAAGCGCGAAGGCGCCCTTTCCGGCTGATAGATTGCCGCAGGGCCGAGCTCGGGAGCGGGCGAATGCGCGATCGGTTGGCCGCGCGCTGAAGCTCGACTGCCAACCGCACATCGGCGGCATCTACCTGCGGCTCGGCTTCACGCGCCTCGATCAATGGGCGACCCCACCCGTCGGACCGGTCGCCCTACATGGTGGACCGGTTCGTGACGCCCCTGTGACGCTTGGAGGCTCCAGCGGAGCCGGCCGGCCTCTCGCTCGACACCTGCGGACTCTAGAGGCCGCGAAAGCGCGGGCCGAGATTCGTGATCACCAACGGGGGACCATGGGTGCGGGCGCCAAGCCGTGTCTCAGAGGTTCTCCCTGAGCCAGGCGGCGGCCTTGGCGACGGGATTGGCGCGCGGATCGAGCGGCTCGCGCTTGAGCTTGGCGGACGCCAAAGCCTTCGAGGACACCGCCTCGCGCGGACCGAAGGCGGCGCGATGCAGCAGGCCAGCGGCCGCGGTGAAGGCGGGCCCGGACGCGGCGTCGGCCAGATGCGGCACCCGGCGGGGCCGGCCGAGGCGCACCGGCCGGTCGAAGACGCGCACCGCCACCTCGCGGACGCCGGCGAGCTGCGAGGCGCCGCCGGTCAGCACCAGGCCCGCGCCCGGCTCGATCGGCGCGCCCGAGGCCTTCAGCCGGTCGCGCAGCAGCTCCAGCGTCTCCTCGACGCGCGGCGCGATGATCCCCTTCAGGAGCGAGCGCGGGGCGATCACCGGCCCCGCGCCGGGATCATCGCCCCTCGGCGGGGCCTCGATCATCTCGCGGTCCTCGTTGGCCGAGGCGGTCGCCGAACCGTGCAGGGTCTTGATCCGCTCGGCGCCGGCGACCGAGGTGGAAAGCCCGCGGGCGATGTCGTGGGTCACGTGGTGGCCGCCCACCGGCACGGTCTCGACGTGCACCAGGCTGCCCTGGTTGAACACCGCCGCCGACGTCGAGCCGCCCCCCATGTCGATGCAGATGCTTCCCAGATCCATCTCGTCTTCCTCGAGCGCGGCCAGCGCCGAGACGAACGGAGCCGCGACGACGCCTTCCAGCTGCAGGTGGGCGCGCTCGATGCAGGCGCCGAGCGTGTGGAACACGGCCTCCGAGACCGAAACGACGAGCAGCTCGACGCCCAGGATGCGGCCGAACATCGCGCGCGGATCGCGTACGCCGCCCTGGCCGTCCACCGACCAGGCGACCGGCAGGATGTGCGCGGCGCGGCGGCCGGGCAGCTTGATCTGCGAGAGCGCGTGCTGGATCGCGCGGACCAGGTCGTTGTCGCCGATCGGCCGGGCCCCGATGGAGACGCGGCCCGCGACCCGGGCGGAGGTGAGCTGCCCGCCGGCGGTGGCGACCGTGACGCCCTGGACGGAGACGCCGGCCACCGTCTCGGCGCGCTCGACCGCCTGGGCGATCGCCTCGGACGCCTCGTCGAGGTTGACGATCGCGCCGCCCTTCACGCCGCGCGACTGCACGTAGCCGACGCCGGCGGTGGTGAGCGTCCGGTCGGCGCGGCGGACGCCGTCGGGCTTCATGATGAAGCAGGCGACCTTGGAGGCGCCGAGGTCGACGGCGGCGACCACCGGCGGCCGCACGAGCGCGGCCTTCAGCCCCTCGCGGGCGTCTCTCCCGGACCCGGACCGGCTGGCCAGCTTCACCATCTCTTTCGTCACGCGTCCCTCAATGCGATCAGGCCCCGGCCGGCTCGGGGCGGCCGGGCGGAGCGGGCTCGCGCGGCCGTACGGCCACCAGATCCGGATTGCGCAGGTCGATCCGCTCGAAACCGAGCTCGAGCACCCGCGAGCGATCCTCCAGCTGCTCGAGCTGCATGAGCGCGTCCTCCTGGCCCACGGCCGGCAGCTGGATGAGCGCGCCGTCCTTCAGCCGCAGGTCCCAACGCCGGTCATCGACGCGCACCAGCGCGTCCACGCGCGCCATCAGCCGCGGCCTCTGGGCGAGCATCGGCAGGATCTGCGGCGCGGCTTGGGCTGCGCCATAGCCGACGACCAGCGGCAGGCTGGCGAAGCTGGCGGGATCGGCCTCGGGGATAGGCTGGCCGTGATCATCGATCACCAGCGTCTTGCCGTCATGCTGCCAGACGGCGAGCTGCCGGCGTTGCACGACCGAGATCACCAGGGTGTCGGGCAGCAGCCGGACCACCCGCGCCTGCTTCACCCAGCCGACGGTCTCCACCTTCTGCTCGAGCCTGTCGAGATCGAGGCCGAGC
>Ga0207667_10009043_pt1 | contig 11781 bp, 10 predicted proteins | sample KBSCornC52_FD_184301 | JGI IMG/M metagenome (GOLD analysis project Ga0207667, IMG submission 184301) | Corn rhizosphere microbial communities from Kellogg Biological Station, Michigan, USA - KBS Corn C5-2 (SPAdes) (version 2) | ecosystem: Host-associated > Plants > Roots > Rhizosphere > Soil ...
CCCGATATTAACCAACCTATTCCCGCTTCAGCTATGGCTGTTGCGCCCCTCACGGGAACCGCGATCGCCGCACCGATGCATATGCCGGAGCAAACGACTTGGCACGCCTCAGCCGGTCAGACTTTAAAGCAAACGCTTGAAGCGTGGTCCCACAGCGCCAACATCACCTTGCGGTGGGACAGTGAATATGATTATCCCGTTCAGGCCAGTGTGACCATGGATGGAGATTATGAATCCGCCGTGCGCAGTTTGCTTCGTGGTTTCAGCAATGCCCAACCGCAACCCATTGCGCGTCTTTACCACCCTTCCCACGGCATGGTTGGTGTATTGTTGGTTAATGACCGCGGCAATGACATGAGCACCAGTCAATAATATCTTCATTCGGAATTATTTAGACTATTTAAATTCTATCAGGCGATTGAGATAGTTCCGCTCATCCGAGCTTAGGCTTGGGTTTGCCAGTCGGGCACGTATCGCCTGCAGTGCCGCTGTACCTACTTCATCTGTTTCAAGTTTTTTCGATTGCGTAACAGGATACGGATATTGCTCAAGCTGCGCTAAAGCGGCTGCGGCCTGGGGGCGTTGGCCACTGCTGATCCAGGCAGCCATTTGTTGCCAAAGCTGTGTCTGGCCGTTCGGACTGATTTCTTGGGATTGCAAATTATCCTGCCAAGACTGAAAAGCATGGTTTAATAAATTTAGTAGTGTGTTTTCCGAAACGCGCCAGTCTTGAAGACTCTCCATTAAATCATTGCGTGCAGCGCGCCAGTTTGCGGCGATATCAGCGTTTTTACCTTCCTCAAGCCGCAAAATAATTTGCCACAGGTTGGCCAAAATGACTAACTGCACGTCATCATCCCGCATAGTGATTTGTTGTTGCACATTTTCAGTAGCTAAAAATAAGCCCACCGGCAGAGATATATGTCGCAGATTTAAAAGAGCCTGCTGCAACTTTTCTTTATCGTGATGCAGGGCATAATCTTGCCGCGCGACAGCAAGGTTTGCGGCCAAAGGATTCTGAAATTCCATATGCGGCAGGGGCATAACTTGCGGCCCACTTTGTTGGGTTAAGCTCAAGCTATTTGTGGCGCTGGCCCAGAATTCAACCGGCTGTCCTGCCAAAATATCAGACGCCATGTCCAGCGTAATATTTTGGCAAAATGATTTTTCTTTCACAGCAATGGAATATTCGCTTTGAAATTCAGGATACTCTTGGCCCCGCCAATGCAAGGTTACGGTATGCAATCCATACTGATCTGTTGCACATAATTTAATCTGCATTTCTGCCTTAGGCATCAAGGTAATCTTTTCAATTTTAATGACGGGGGCCGCCGCGGGTTGCAATTCAATAGGCAAATTCAATAACGTTAGAAAACCTTGACGAATTTGCAAATTGGAGCCGCCGTTAAGTCTTGTCTGAAGAACAAAAAAATCATCCTGCAATCGTGAAAATTTTCTTTCTTCATCGGACAATTTCAACGTAGGCTTCACTGTACCGCCCGCCACGCGCGCCCATAACGTGGTACCGGCAGGTAAAATCAATTTCTCGGGTAATTTTTTACCATGGCTGTTCAGATAAACAGGTCGCTGATTGGTTTGCGTAGGCGGAATGAAGTATAAATAAACCTGACCCGGCCCAAATGCCGCCAGCGCATTAAAATTGCCCGGCATAAAGGCCGAAACTAAACGGGGCCACGCTAAAGCTGGGGCTTGCAATGCACCCAATAAAGCCAACATAATAAAAAGCCAGCGCAGTGCCATTGAATCGCGCGCCGCATAATCCGCACATAATTTAGGCCAACGCAATTGTGATAATAACTTTGCCGATTGCAATTGATGCTGCTGCCACAGTGCATCGGATAAAGGACTGCGCCGCATAGGCGCATCATCCAACGTTTGCAAAGGTTGATGTGATAAATTGCCCGCCTGCTCCAATCGTGTTTTAATTCTTGTCGTGTTGGGCCAGGGCACGCGGCGGAATTCGCGTAGTAAAAGTGCCGCCGATATCACGTAAAATAAAATAACGGTGGCGTATTGCAGACCGGCGGCAAGTTTTTCCAGGCCGCCCCACAGCGCGAATGTCACCCAAACCAAAGCCAGAGCGAAAACCGGAGTCAGCCAGCGCAAAATGGCCTCCAACCATAACCATAGGCCCGCAAAAAATTCCACTGGGCGTAGGGCATCCGGCCATGCGCCAAATGGATTACGCAATGATACGATTGTTCTCATCCAAAACTGCCACGCGCGGTTCAAACGGTGTATCGGTATGGACAAAGGCAGCGATGACAACGCGGTCGCCGACCTTGAAATGTTGCGCCGCGCCGCCGTTGAGCTGAATCATGCCGGGCTCATTCAAAGGAATGGTATAAGTGGTGATACGCGCAGGCTGATCCACCGCCCAAACATGGACCAGTTCATTTTCCAGCAAACCAATCGCCGCCATCAGGTCGCGCGAAATACCAATGGAGCCGATATAATCCACATCACATTGCGTCACGCGCGCATGATGAAATTTGCATTTCAAAAAATTTAATAGCTGCACGATGATCTCCTTGTCTCAGCTTTACTAAAGCCATTCTGGAATAGTTTCCAGTTTTAATTGCTCGGCGATCTCCCAGCGCTGGCGTACCAAGGCGTGATTTGCGCCATTCACCATGACCTCAGCAATCTGGTCCCGCGCATTATACGTCCCTGCCATAGTGGCGCCGTATGCGCCCGCCATGCCGATGACCAAAAGATCCCCTGCCTTTAGCGACGCGGGCAATGTGCGGTCCTTGGCAAAGACATCTGTGCTTTCACAAATGCCGCCGACGATATCGCAGACCATTTCATCCGATTGATGGAGAATCTGCGCCGGAAAAATGGGGTGATAAGCATCATACAGCGCAGGGCGCATCAAATCGTTCATCGCCGCATCCACCACGACAAAGGTTTTATGCGCGGTGCGTTTGATGAATTCCACGCGCGTGATCAGCACACCCGCATTGGCAACGAACAGCCGGCCCGGCGCGGTGGCGATATGGCCAGGGAAATCCGCGAAATGTTTTTTCAGCAGATGGGTAAAGGCATTCAAATCCGCCGGTTTATCGGTCGCGCGGTATGGAACGCCGATGCCGCCGCCGATATCGCACATTGCGATTTTATGACCTGCCTGCTCCAGATCCCGCATGAATTCCGCCATGGCGGAAAAGGCAGCGTCGAAGGGCGTGACATCCAGAATTTGCGATCCGATATGAATGGCCACGCCGTGTAAATTCATATTACCGTTTTTCGCGGTGTCGAACATGCGGCGCGCGGTTTGCATATCGACACCAAATTTATTTTCAGCCGTCCCCGTGGTGATTTTGGCATGCGTGCCCGCATCAACATCCGGATTGATCCGCACGGCACAATTGACGGTCACATTCATCGCCCGCGCGATCTGTTGCAGGCTTTCCAGTTCTTCCGCGGATTCCAGATTGATTTGCCTGATGCCCGCCGCCAAGGCCGCGCGCAGTTCCACATCGGTTTTCGCGACGCCGGAAAAAATAATTTGATCCGCCGGAATGCCCGCCGCCAGGGCGCGCGTCATCTCGCCGCCCGAGACAATATCCGCGCCTGCGCCCAGATTTTTCAGGTGCCGTAAAACCGCCAGATTATAATTCGATTTAACAGCAAAATAGATGCCGGGATTGAAACCGCTGTCCTTCAAAGCACCCGAAAAATTCTGGTAGTTTTGCGTAATCTGCAGCGCTGAATAAACATAAAGCGGCGTGCCGTAATTCTGCGCCAAATCGTTCAGGGCGATCTCTCCGGCATAATATTGTTTATCTTTGATATGGAACATCATTATTCCTGCGGATAGCTGGCGGGGAAATTATCCTGGCCCTTTAAGTCTTTTGGTTTTGTGCCGCAGGCGGTTGCGGTCAGGACCAAGGCCCAGCAAATTAAAAAATTTAATATTGTGCGCATCATGCGACCTGCGCTTTTGCCGCCGCGATGGCTTCGCGCACACGCACGGGGGCCGTGCCACCGAAACTGGTGCGGCGCGCCAGGGAACCTTCCACCGTTAAAACATCAAACACCTCCGCCGTGATGCGCGGCTCAATCGTCTGAAATTCCACAAGCGCCAGTTCATGCAGTTTTTTCTGTTGGCCTGCCGCGGCAGCGACCGCGCGGCCCGTAATGTGATGCGCTTCGCGGAAAGGAATATTCAGCGCTATCACCACCCAATCCGCCAAATCAGTCGCGGTTAAAAAGCCATCTTCGCAGGCAGCGCGCATTTTATCTTTATTTACTTTTAAATCGCGTATCATCGCTGTCATCGCCGCCACGCACAACATAAAACGGTCATAGGCGGCAAAGGTGGCTTTTTTATCGCCCTGCAAATCCTTGTTATAGGCAAGCGGCAGGCCTTTGATCATCGTCAACACATTCATCAGCGCGCCGTTGAATTCGCCCGTCGCCGCGCGCACCAGCTCCGCCGCATCGGGATTGCGTTTTTGCGGCATGATGGAGGAGCCCGTCGTTAAATGATCCGGCAGTTCGATAAAGCCATAGGCGGGCGCGCACCATAAGATCAATTCCTCCGCCAGGCGTGATAGATGCGTAGCTGCAATCGCGGTGGCGGATAAAAATTCCAACACAAAATCACGGGCAGAAACAGCATCCATGGAATTTCGCATCGGCCGTGCAAACTTCATCCCTTGGGCCGTCGCATCTCGGTCGATGGGAAAGGGCGTGCCCGCCAGCGCCGCCGCTCCCAGCGGAGATTCATTCAATCGCGCGGCGCAATCAGTAAACCGCGCGCGGTCGCGCCCCATCATTTCCACATAGGCCAGTAAATGATGCGCAAAGGAAACGGGCTGTGCCGGCTGTTGATGCGTCAGACCCGGCAAAATGGTTTCCACGTGCTGTTCAGCCTGGCCGATCAAGGCGCGCTGAAAATCGCGCAGCGCCATATCCAAATGCGCGATGTGTTCGCGCAACCACAGCCGGAAATCCGCCACAACCTGATCGTTGCGCGACCGCGCTGTATGCAGGCGGCCCGCCGCATCGCCGATCAGCTCGCGCAGCCGGACTTCAATATTCATATGAATATCTTCATATTCGGGGCGGTATGGAAATTTGCCGGATAGGATTTCTTCCATAATTTTCGCCAGGCCATCTTGAATCGCCGTCGCATCGGCAGATGAGATAATTTTCTGGTCCCCCAACATGGCCGCATGCGCCATGGACCCCTGCACATCCTGCGCGCCCAACCGCCCGTCCACATGGGTGGTATTGATCGCACGCATGACTTCGTCCGGCGCGGCGGAAAAGCGGCCACCCCAAAGTTGATTTGCAGAGTCCGCTGCAGATGTGTTAGAGGAATTCATGCATCACCCTTATCGTAAATTTCTTTTCATGGCACGGGTTTTTTTCCTCCTTACCCTGTTTTTTGCCTGCACCGTGCATGCGGAAACGCTGGAAATTCTGCCACAATTTGAAGCGGCTGAGAAAGCGCGCGATATGTCCAATTTGACATTTCAAGATGCTAAGGGGAATTTGCGCCATGTTTCGGATTACCGCGGTAAACTGGTGTTATTGAATATTTGGGCGACGTGGTGCGTGCCATGCCGCCGCGAAATGCCCGCGCTGGATAATCTGCAAGGCACCTATAGAAACACGCTGCTGCGTATCTTGCCGGTTTCGATTGATAATGGCCAAAGCCTGGACAAGGTCCTCGCTTTTTATCACGAAAATCGAATCAAACATTTGCCGGCTTTGGTTGATAAGAACCTAGTGATGACTCGCGAATTGCATCCCATGGGTTTGCCAACCAGTTTTTTAATCGATACGGATGGCAGGTTGGTAGGGGAAATAGAAGGCTTCGCGCCATGGGATAGTGCGGAAGCAGCGAATTTAATTGAATTTTATCTGCAAAAGCAATCAGGTCGTGCGACGAAGAATTAGGATCTCACCAATGCCACCGGGTGGCGTCAGACCGGCATTAATAAAAGCTTCAATATTCTTGGCAGCGTTTTTTATAATTGCTGTGCCACCGATTTTTAAAACACGCAAAGCTTCCAGAATTTCACCAGCGAATTCATCGGTATTTTCATCTGCGGTGAAATAGAGATAATCTAAAGCCTGGTTTTCAAGCGGCAAGTTGCTGGCACGCGCGAGGTATTGGCGGTAACGCATCCCTCCTGACGCACGATGGATGTTTTTTTGCGCGGCCAAATCAAAATGCGTGATAATATTACCTGCGCTCGCCAATTCTGCGGCAAGCGTGCTGTCATTCACAATGCCGATACTGCTGCCTGCAACAGGCGGCGCAGAGAATTGCGCACTACCTTGCGGCAAAGTTTCATCCATTAAGCATTGCGAAACCGCATCCGCCACCCCGGCAGGCGTATGATGCGTCATGCATTCAGGAACAGCCAGGCCGCGAAGACAATCACTCATCCAATCATTCGTCAACCACCAGCAATTATTGCAGGGCGGCACCAAGTTTTTATTGCGGCGGTAGCCAAAAAACTTTTCATTCGTAGGGCCGAACAGCACAAGGCTGCGTGTATGCATGCCGCGCGCCATGTGCACAAGGCCGCCTTCCGTATCCACATGTAAGGCAGCATATTTCAAGATTGCTAGCGCCTCACGCAAAGAAATTTTACCGCGCAAATTCAAATCCACACCCGCGATATCCGAACCAGTTTTAGGCGAGCCCAATTGCACGATTTTTTTATCTGGATGGCGCGCTTTCAATTCCGCCACCAGCGCTGCCCAAGCGGTAGCCGACCAAACCTTGGTCGGGCGCGTATCGGATGTTTTCAATGGAAAGTTCGCATCCCAACCATCCTGAACTGTGATATAACCGCGCGGTGTAAGGCTTTGCGCCGCCAATACAGTCAGCGCGCCGCGTTGCAACTGCATGGCCGGCACGGTCTCCAAATAATTTTCAAGACCGAGGGTATAAAGCGGCAAAGAACGGCGGTCCAACCCCAGCAGCACCGCGTGATTGCCGAGCTGGTTGTTCAGCGCATTATGCACATGATTGATTAGGCCAAATTGATTGCGACGCTCTAAGCCGCTGGTCTGAAGCAGCTGGACAAAATCTGGGGCTAAGCCGTGCGCAGCAGGCTTAACCTGCATATTGACCATTTCATTCACCATGGCGACAACATCATAAATATCACCAAAGGCCTGCTCTGCGCCCTGCGGACACGGTAGAATATCGCCTATAAAAGGAATGCCGTGATATATCTCGCGCAACGCCTCAATATTTTGGCCCGTGATGATATCAATCTGGCCATAGGCGCCAAAATATTCATGGATGGCATAGAGTACTGGCAGGGACACAACCGTATCGCCCAAGCCACCACCAGGGTAAAATAGGATATTCAATTTTTCTGTCATCACGGACAGATTGAAGCAGATTCTACCTGATAAAAACATCCGCTTAATAACCAGCCGACAAAAAATAAAGTCTGGGCAAGCAAGCGGCGCAGATATAAATTGGATGCTATGAGAAAGCTGATCTTCGGCAACGTCTTTATCAATTCGCCGCAAAAGTTGGAATTGGCGGAAATGTGGCTGCAATTGAACCGCCATATCAATCCGGATTGCGACCTGCTTCTGGTGGAAACACCCGCACCCGAGGATATCAGTAAAGTAATGCCGAGCCTGCGCGGTATCAGTCCTCAGTTTGTGAATGATACTTCCATGTCCGCGCGCCTGATGCCCGGCGTGAATTGGGTTAGTTTCACGGATAATATTGGCCATTTGTCCCTGAACGGCAAGGACGGTTGGAGCCGGGCTTTCACCTACGGGATTCATTGTGCATTGGAAAATAATTACGATTATGTCGCCCATGTGGAGGGCGATGTTTTGTGCCGTCTAAAGTTTGACAATATCATTGCGCAGATGAGCCGGCATAACCTGGGCGCGATCAGCACGATTGCGACCAAATGGAATTTCATGGAAATCGGTCTGGTTTATATGAATTGCAATTACTTGCGCGAGATTGATTTCTTAGGCCGCTATAATTGGCAGACGGGTACCAAGGACGAACGCGGTCAGCGTCCTGAAAATCTGATTGCCGAGGTTTTAAAGCCCCGATTTTTATATGAACTTTGGCGCGGCGGGCGTGATGAAAATGACGGCGAACATGGACTCTTCGCCGAGGAAGAATTTAAGGATTTATATTTTATCACCCATGCCAAACGTCATTGGTATTACCATCGGTTTATGCAAATCCACGCGCCAATGCTAAACTGGCGCCACATGTTTCCGTTTTAGACCATGGCGCTGCATCTAATCTCCGGTACGACTTCGGGTATCGGCGCAGCTTATGCGGCATTAGCGCGGGCGCGCGGCGCGCAAGTGATCGCAATTATCCGCAATGAAATGCAACGCGTGGCGGTTCCGGCGGACGATTATGTGATCTTCGATTACGCACAGCCTGAAACAGCCGCCGCGGCTTTCGCGAAAATAAAAACTGTAGATGTTTTCGTCAATGCCGCGGGCGTTTTGTATGGCAGAAATTTTTCCGATATGACGGCTGAGCAATATTATGATACACTGACAGTAAATCTGCTCACCCCCATGTTGCTTGCGCAAACCTTGGCTCCAAAACTTACAGCGCGAGGCATAATGATTTTTTTGGGGTCTATTTCCGGCCATAAGGGCAGCTTTGACGATGCCTATGCAGCGGCCAAGGGCGGTATTCACAGTTTCGTGAAATCGCTAGCACTAAAACTGGCGCCGCGTGGTCAGCGCGCCATTGCTATCGCACCCGGCATCACGCAGGACACGCGCATGACCGACGTGCGCCCCCAATCCGAAAAAGACACGGCATTAAAACAAATTCCGTTGAACCGCTTCGCGCGCGCTGAAGAAATTGCCGAATGGATCTGGTTTTGCGCCTCACCCGCTGCCGCTTCTATGACAGGCGCAATCATCGACATCAACGGCGGGCAATATCTACGGTGACTACGCAGGCTGACCTGATCATTATTGGCGCAGGCTTTTACGGTCTGCGCTTGGCACTGCGTTATGGTAAGCGCGGCATGAAAGTGGTGGTGCTGGAACGCGAACCTGCGGCCATGACACGCGCATCGTACATTAATCAAGCGCGCATCCATAACGGCTATCATTATCCGCGCAGCTATGTCACGGCCCAGGCGTCGCATGACAACTATCAGCGTTTCATGCGCGAATACCCCGAATGCGTCGATCGCGATTTTACGCACCTTTACGCCATCGCGCGTAGTGGTTCTCAAATTTCAGAATATCAGTTTCAGCAGTTTTGTGAAATTGTTGGCTCGCCCCTGTTGCCTGTACGCTTGGATGATGTCGCGCTGTTCAATCAGGACCGCATCGCCAATATTTTCCGCGTGGATGAGGCGGCTTTTAATTCTATTGCCCTGCGGCGCACCTTGCTAGCGGAGATTTCTGCTTATCCAGATATTCAGATTTATTATGGCACAGATGTGGAGCACCTAGACCAGGCAAGCACAATGCTTACCGTTATAACGAATAACGGTCTTTTTACTGGACTAAAAGTTTTGAATGTTTCTTACAGCAATTTGAATGATATCATCCGCCGCGCGAGCTTTTTAGAAGTGGAAAAAGAACTGCTGAATATCGACATTGAAATCGCTGAGGTCTGTTTATGCACCACGCCGCCAGAGCTGGAGCGCATCGGCATCACTGTCATGGATGGGCCCTTTTGGGCGACGTTGCCCTTTCCAGCTGACAAATTGCATAGCCTGACACATGTGCGCTATACGCCGCACACATCCTATTCTAGCCGCCGCGAAAGTGCGCCGCCGGAAAAGATCCTGTCGGATTACCAGGCGCAAACTAATTTTTACCACATGCGCGCCGACACAGCGCGCTATGTCCCCGTGGCAGCAGGATTTCAATATGTGCGTTCGCTTTTTACCAATAAGGCGATTATGGCAGGACAAGATCATGACGACGCCCGCCCCATTATCGTAAAATGCCATGGCCAAGACACCGGTTTTATCTCCGTCCTAGGCGCTAAGTTGGATAGCATTTACGCCCTGGAATCGGAAATGGATAAATATATCTAGCCATTCTAAAATTTCATCTTCTTCGAGATGGAAGAGATATTATACGAATGACGGCACAAATTAATTCTAATTAGAAATTTATTTCCTAAAAATTAGGTCCAAATTTTGGTTCTTAGTGTTGTTTATCATTTCTTGTTCGGCATCCTAGATACCCGCCCTTAAACTGCTTGGACGATAGAGGCAATCTCGACCGTGCGGCTTGAAGCTTCCTCCGCCACGTAATAGAACGGCTGGCGTTTTGTTTCAACCAAAATGCGCCCCACTGCAGCAGTCAGGATGAACAGAATCCCATTGGTAAGTAGAAATAACAGACTAATTCCAAAAGTGGTGGCGGCAGGTAGATCAAAGCCTGATAAAATCCAGTTTACCCCGGCCACCATAAAACCTAACAGTGATAACAATAACAACCCAGCCCCCAGCCACCAAAGCGGCCAGCGTGAATAAGCCAGCATCGCCTCAACCACGTGCAATAAATTACGCCACGACTGTTTCGCCGTCGCAGGCGGCAGAACCGGTATATGTTCGACCATCATACCCATATAGACGGCCAAAACCTGGATGTTATGCATGCAATCCTTGAGCGTTAAAAGCGAGTTCATTGCTTTACGCCGCATGACAACGAAATTACTGCTGGCAGCATTGATCGGCAGACGGCTGATGCGCCCCAGCCAAGCTGCCAGCAGCTGCGCGATGCCGCGTGGCGTATCGTCTGGCAGCGTAGCAAAAACCGCATCATATCCGCCTTTACAATGGTTCAATAATATAGGAACGGCCTCCAGCGGATCATCCAGGCGCATAACAACGGCGTAATCTCCAATTGCATGCTGCAATCCCGCCGCAGTTGCTATGCCACTACCATAATGACGCGCAAGACGTAGCAGACGCAAATTTTTCTGTTGCTGCGAAAGTTCCTTAACCAACATAGAAGTATTATCGGATGACCCGTCATCAACAATAATTAGTTCATAATTTTTAAAATTCGCATCCAAGAATTGTGTGATGATCGGCACACGATGCGCAACCTCTGCTGCCTGATTGCGGGCACAAAGAATAACAGAGAGTAAAACGTCCATAATCATGGCTTTTGCGCCTCCATCACCAACGTCTGAAAATCTTCTACCCACGGGTGTCCCAGCAGGTGATGCATTTCAAGATTATTCAACTCTCTGTGCTGGCTAACGCGCGGCATGCACCGTTCCACCGCCGTAAAACCCACACGTTCCAAAAGTTCTCGCAAGGTGACTTCATCATACACAAATGCATGATTATAGGTGAAGAACATATTATTGATTACAAAACTCGGACGATTATTGAAATCACCGCCGAATGATTCATTAATGAAATTAATATAATTCTGTTGGGTATCATTCAATGCATCTGCCGCCAGGGAGCAGGTACGCGCTAGGTCAGGGGTTGCTAGGCGCACACGACCGCCAGGTTTTAAAACACGGAAAATTTCCTGTGCCAAAAACAAGCCTTGATCATAGGAAATATGTTCGATCATATGTTCGGAAAAAACCGTATCTATCGCGCCGCTAGGCATAAACAACGCTTCACGTGCATCAAAGGCGACATAGCGGGCATCGTTGGGACATAAATCCAAATGCAGCCAGCCCGGATAAAAATGCTCCCCCGGCCCTAAGACGAGCCGCCGCGTATCGGTTTGCCCCAGGTAACCCGAAATCTGTCCGGCGTTTTCATCGTTTAAAAACAGCATTAG
>Ga0207667_10009045_pt1 | contig 11781 bp, 8 predicted proteins | sample KBSCornC52_FD_184301 | JGI IMG/M metagenome (GOLD analysis project Ga0207667, IMG submission 184301) | Corn rhizosphere microbial communities from Kellogg Biological Station, Michigan, USA - KBS Corn C5-2 (SPAdes) (version 2) | ecosystem: Host-associated > Plants > Roots > Rhizosphere > Soil ...
TCGACGAGTTCCGCACCCTCAACCGCTGCCTCGACAATGCGATCGCCGACGCTGTGAGCGAGTTCGGCGCCCAGCGCGACGCGCGCGTGGCCCGCGCGAGGACCGTCGAGGAGAACGAGCGGCTGGGCGTGCTGGTGCACGAGCTGCGCAACGTCCTTCAGACCGCGACGCTCGCCTTCCAGGCCCTGGAGATGGGGTTGCTTCCCGTCGGGGGAGCAACCGGTGGCCTGGTCGCGCGCAGCCACGCGGCGATGGCCGCAATGCTGGGCGATTCCATGGCGCAGGTGCGTGGCTCTGCCCACGAGATGGCCGACGAGGTCTTCTCGGTTGCCGAGCTCGTCGCCGACGCCGCGCGGGCCGCTGGCTACGACGCGGCGGCGCGAGGCTGCGCGTTCAACGTGGGAGATGTCGACCCGATTCTTGGCGTCTCGGGAAACCGCGCGAAGATCATGGCGGCGCTGGCCAACATCCTCCAGAATGCCTTCAAGTTCACGCACCCCCGAACCGCGGTCGGATTGGATGCGCGGGCCGACGGCAAGCGGATCTTCATCGAGGTGTCCGACCATTGCGGCGGCCTGCCGCACGGTGCCACCGAGGCCATGTTCCGGCCGTTCACGCAGTCGGGCGAGGATCGCAGCGGCCTGGGGCTCGGGCTCTCAATCGCCCGCCGCAGCGTCGAGGCGGACGGCGGTACGTTGACCGCTCGCGACGTGCCGGGAGCGGGCTGCGTGTTCACGATAGAGCTGCCGCAGCGGGCGCTGCAATAGCCCGAGCTTGCCAGCGAAGGTCGGTTTCCAGGCGCGACGGCCATCTTGAGAGCCGGAGATCCGACATCGAAGGTCACGGCTCGAAGGTACCAACGTCACCTTCAGGGCATTCAGACTGGCCCGGCAGATGTCGGCTTTGGGTTGCGGAACTGCCGTTCGCCGCCGTCTTACTTGAACGTCAAGTTTCGGACACCGAATCACACGGGCGTGAGGCAGCTTCGGGTCGTCAGCAGTCCGCCGGGTCGTCCTCCCGACCAGCCATCCCCAAGCCCCCGAACGCTGAGCCGTCAGCGCGCCGCGGGCGTCGCGCCGGCCTGCGCCTCGGCCTTGTCCGCCAGGCCCCGCGCCACTGCCTGCAGCGCCGGCTCGGAGCGTTCGATGAAGTGCGCGTGCATGTCCTCGCGGATGCGCTCGGCCGTCGCGTTCATCTTGCGGCCCACGGGCGAGTTCCAGAACGCGGCGATCTCCGCGAGCTCGGGCGCGTCGAAATGCTGGGGCATGACGTTGCCGCCATGGGCCTTGCGGCTTTCCGCGACGAGGGTCGGGCCCAGCGCCGAGAGCTTGCGGCCGGTGGGCGAATCGAAGAACGTGGTGATCTGGCGGATTTCCTCGGTCTCGAAGTACCTGGCGTAGATCTCGTAGGCGGTGTACGCCGCGAGCTCGTCGGCGTCGAAGCGCTGGAGCGCGGCCTGGAGCTCGCGGCCGCCCTCGGCCAGCAGCGCCGGCACGCGCGCGTGGGCGGCCGCCGACGCGGCGGCGTCCGGGAAATGGTCGGCGTCCAGGTCCGCATGGGTGGCGTCCTCCAGCCGCGGCAGCGAATCGCGCGCGATCTTGGGCGCCATGCGCGGCCAGGCGTCGGCCAGGCGGTAGGCGACGACGAAGTCCGCCAGCGCCTGCTTCTTGTCGTCTGGCAGGGGCTGCGCGGCCGCTGCGCGGGCGGTCGCGAGGGCGAGGGCGAGGGCGCTGAGGAGCACGAGGCGGGCGGTGGGCGTCATCGGGGCGGGCGTCGGAATGTGGACCGCATTCTCGCGCGCGACGCGCCGCCGCGCTCGCGCGTCGCGATGGGCCTGGGCCACAATGGCCCGCATGGAGTCCCCCCGCCTGCTCATGCGTCTGCCCGCGCACGTGCTCAACGGAATCGCCGTCGCGCTGGGCATCTCCCTGATCCAGGTCACGCTCACCCTGGCGTTCGGCAAGCTCGCGGCCCTGGCCGCCGCCACGGGGGCGATCTGCGCCAGCCTGGCCGACCTGCCGATCGCCCCGGCGCGCACCTGGCGCCGCGTGGGCACCGGCGCGGTGATGGCCTGCCTCAGCGTGCTGCTGGTGAACCTGCTGCGCGAATCGGGCGTGGCGATGGGCGTCACGGTCATGTTCCTGTCGTTCTGTTCGGCGATGGCGCTGGCCTGGGGGCTGCGCGCCGGGCCGCTGTCGTTCATCCCGATCCTGGCGCTTATCTTCACGCTGGCCGCGCCGCCGCCGGCTGACATGCACGCGCTGTGGGTCCACTGCGGCTGGACGGCCGTCGGCGCGCTGGCGTACTTCCTGTGGGCGACGCTGAGCTCCCGCGTGCTGCAGCCGCGCTACCGCACGCTGGCGCTGGCCGCCGCCTTGTCGGCACTGGCGGCGCTGCTGCGTTCGCGCGCGGCGCTGCTGGCGCGCAACGAAGGCAACGGGGCGTCACCGCTGCAGGACTGGATCCGCAGCCAGGTCGCGCTCGACGAGCGGCTGCAGGCCGCGCGCGACCTGCTGTTCCCCGCGGTGCACGAAGCGCGCACCGGCCCCGCGATCGCCGTCCTGCTGCAGGCCGTGGAAATGCGCGACACGCTGCTGGCCGGCGAACTCGACATCGAGCTGCTCGGCAGCGACGCGCCGGCCGCCCAGTTGCGCGACCGGTTGCGCGTGCACGGCGGGCGCGTGGCCGAGGCGGTCGAGGCGATGGCGCAGGCGCTGCGCGACCACGGCATGGCGGTGCCGGCGTCGGCCGCCGCGCCCCTGCAGGAGACGGACATCGAGACGGGCGAGGCCGTGCCGCCGCATCCGCCGCGGCAGGGCGCCACGGCGGCCGCGACGGCGTCGCTCGCGGCGACGGCGGCCTCGGCCGCGGCCACGGCGCCATCCGCGGCGGTCGACGCGTCGCTTGCCGCCGCCGATGCCGCGCAGGTCGGGGCGGCGGCCGCACGCGCCGTCGCGCACGGGCAGCCCGACGTGGGGCCGGCGGCCGACCCCGCGAGCGTCGCGCGCGACGCGGCCGCGGCCGCGCGCGCGCAGGCCCCGGCGCGCGTGCCGCTGTTCGCCACCACCGACCCGCGCTATCCGCTGGCCGTCGCGTTCTACGGCCGCGCGCGACAGATGGTCGCCGTGCTCGCGCGCATGCAGGCCGCGCTCCGCGGCGAGCCCACGCCGCTGCCGCTGGCCGGCGACGAGCTGCAGGTGTTCATCTCCACCGAGGGCTGGCCGCTGGCCGCGCTGCGCGCGCAGCTGAACACCCGCTCGCCCACCTTCCGCCACGCCGTGCGCATGAGCCTGGCACTGGGCAGCGCGTACTTCATCGGCCTGGTGCTGCCGTGGGCCTCGCATCCGCACTGGCTGGTGCTGAGCGTGGCCGTGGTGCTGCGCGGCAACCTCGAGCAGACGCTGTCGCGCCGCAACGACCGCGTGCTGGGCACGATGATCGGGTGCCTCCTGGTGCTGGTGCTCGCGCAGTTCGGGGCGACGTGGCTGTCGACGATCGCGTTCCTCGTGGCCGTGGGCATCGCGCACTCGTTCGTCACCGCGCGCTACCTCGTCACCGCCGCGGCCGCCAGCGTGATGGCGCTGATGCAGGCCCACATGGCCGCGCCGGACGCCGAGAGCTTCGGCGTGTTCGAGCGCATCGCCGACACCGTGATGGGCGCCGCGCTCGCCTGGGCCTTCAGCTACCTGTGGCCGTGGTGGGAGCGGCGCGGCATCGCCAAGCTCAACGACCGCGTGCTCAAGAGCCTGCGCACGCTCACCAGCGAAGTGATGCGCCTGCCCGATGCGGCCAAGCCCGACCTGAAGCTGCGGCTCGCGCGGCGCGAGGTGTACGAGGCCGTCGGTGCGATCGCGTCCGCCGCGCAGCGCACTGGCGCGGAACCCGAGCGCGTGCAGGTGCCGATGTACGCGCTGGCCGAGATGCTGACGCGCTGCCACGTGCTGATGGCGCAGCTGGTGGCGGTGCGGCTGCTGCTCGCGCGCCGCGGCGCGCAGCTCGATGCCGCCATCGCCGGCAAGGTGCTGGCCGACGCCTGCGCCGCGCTGCACCATGCGCTCGACAACCCCGGCGTGGGCACGTCGCCCCAGCGCGGCGCGCCCGGCGCGGCCGGCGCCCCGGTGGTCGTCGCCGGCACCGTGCCCAGCGAGGACGTCGACCACACCGCCGTGCCGGCCGCCCTGCCCGACAGCGCCGTGCTGCCCTGGCTGCGCCGCCGCCTGCAACTGGCCACGCGCGCCGCGCGCCGCGTGGGGCTGGCGGCGCAGGCCTTGAACGCCGCGGCGGCGTGAGGGCGTCGGCGGTGGCGCCGCGCCGTCGGTGGAATCCGGGCCGTTAACCCCCAGAAATGGCGCCGGGGAGGGCGGTCGGGCCACCCTAAACTCCGGTATCCGGTTTTCGGCAAGCAGCCCCCGGCCGCTCGCCACCGGCACCGATCGAGGCGATGCGTCGCGCCTGGCGCCGCGCAGCCCGATCCATCCACATGACGAATCACATCAGGGAAGAAAACGACATGGCCAACAAGTCCAAGCTGCATGAAATCCTCGCCGTCGAGAAGGCGCGCACGGGCCAGGTCAAGACCTTGCTGGAGGACACCTCGCGCAAGTTCAACAAGGCGGCCGACTACTTCTCGGGGCACCTGAAGTCCTTGAAGCTGATCCGAGACGACCCCGCCAACGCCGCCATCGAGGCGGCCGCGCGCGAACATCGCCAACTGCCCACCACGGTGGTCGAGACGCTGGACTACCTGTTCAAGCACTGGGCGAACGCCGAGGACGTGCTGCTGCAGAAGTCCCTGACCAACCAGGTGGCCCGGGCCGACATCGTGCTGGCCGACGGCCACGTGCTGGCCAGCAACGTGCCGGTGGACGAACTGCTGGGCCTGGAGAGCCGGCTGGAGGAACTGCGCAAGGTCTTCCACGCCATGCCCACCAACCGGGCCGACACGAAGTACGCACCGTCCGACGACGGCCGCAAGGGCTCGTGGACGGCCGTCGACGCCGACATCACCACCAAGACCGAACGCACCAAGGAGCCGTTCATCAAGGCGCCCGCCACGGACAAGCACCCCGCGCAGGTCGACGTGGTCGAGAAGGACATCGTCGTCGGCACCTTCACCAACATCAAGCTCTCGGGCGCCGCCACCACGCTGCAGAAGGCCCAGGCGATCGAGCTGGTCGACGACCTGATCGCGGCGACCAAGCAGGCCCGCATGCGCGCGAACACCGTCGAGGTGATCGACGGCAAGGTCGGCGCCGCGATCACGGCGTACCTGATGCAGGCGTTCAAGTAGGGCCCCTGCGGCTATGATCAGGACCGCCTCCGGCAACGGGGGCAACGAGGCATCCTTATCCTTATCGTGAGCGTGTCGTCGGACACAGGCTTGCAGGTCTGGTGGTTCGAATCCACCCGTCCTTACCAAGCGAATCCAACCGCAGCGCGCTGCGGTCGCGTTCGCTTGGCAAGGACGTGCCGGAATTGGTATACGGCTGCAGGACATTGACTCGTCGACACACGATCCTTCGCGTTCTCGTTTCGCCTCCATAGTCTTATCTTCTCGAGCATCGGTCATCCGAAGGCGGGCCCGCACTGGGCGACTTGCAAAGGTCGCCCGGACCCGACACACAGGTTCGATTCCTGTCCTGCCCACCTAAGCGCATGCGATCCACGTGCGCTTAGGGGGCAGGTGGCCTAGTGGCAAGGCGCGGGTTGAATCAACCCATCTTTCTCCTGAGATCGGGTCGTGTCCTTTCACCGGTGTAGCCTCGGCTGGCGTGGCACGTGGCGTGGTGGTTCAACCACCCACGTGCCACCCTCGTATCCTGGCGCCGCTGTGGCGCCGCCCGTCCGCTTCGCAGGTGGCCGCTCTGCCGGTTGCCGCTCTGCCAGTTGCCGCTCTGCCAGTTGCCGCTCTTCCGATTCCCCATCCTCGCGTGATACCGCTGGGCCGCTGCATTCGCTGATGCGTACGGGCCGGGCGCCCAGGCAACCGTCCCCTTCCACACACACTGTCATCCTGCGCGCAGTCGCAGGATCCACGGCGGCCGGCCATGGCGCCGCCTGGAATCCGAAGCTCGCAGCTTCGCGTGGCACGCTGCCGGGCCTGAAGGCCCGTCATCGGGCGCGCAGTCGCAGGATCCATGGCGCCGCCTGAAATGGCAGCGGCACCACCAGGGCACTTTGCGATGCGCTGGATCGCCTCGCATCGCGTTCGGTGACACCGTCACCGAAGGCCGCGAATCCGCCGCCCGTCACATCGACCCCGGCCCTCGTCGCGAGGCTGGCCAGAATCGGCGGCATCGTCAACGACGCCGGGTCTCGCATGCGTGTCCACCTGCTGTTCCTGATGTTGTCCGCCGCCGGCGTCGCGCCGGCGGCCGAGCCTGCCGCGCCGCCCGCCGCGTGCGCGCCGCAGGTGTTCGCGCCGGACGTGATCTCGGGGCCGGACCACGATGCCGCGCCGGCGTTCTCCCGCGACGGCCGCAGCGTCTGGTTCTCGCGCAGCGACGCCACGCGCTCGACGATCCTGGAATCGCATCGCGACGGCGAGCGCTGGTCGGCGCCGCGCACGGCGTCCTTCTCGGGCCGCTGGAAGGACATGGAGCCGGCCACGTCGCCCGATGGGCGCTTCCTCGTGTTCGTGTCGAACCGCCCCGCCCATGGCGAGGGTCCGCCGCTGGACGGCTTCTTCATGGGCAAGGCCTTTCCTGGCAGCGGCGGCAACTTGTGGCGCGTGGAGCGCACGGCGGACGGTTGGAGCGTCCCGGTGCGCCTGCCCGACATCGTCAACGCCGACCCGTCGACCTTCGCGCCCAGCGTGGCGGCCGACGGCAGCCTCTGGTTCATGCGGCCTGTCGACGGCGGGCGGCGCTTCCGTCTCTACCGCGCGCCCTGGCGCGACAGCCACTTCGAGCCGCCGCAGCCGCTGCCGTTCAGCGACGGAACGACCAACGACGTCGACCCCGCCGTCGCGCCCGACGAGTCCTTCGTCATCTTCGGCTCGAGCCGTCCGCCGGCGCGCGACATGGACCTGTTCATCGCGTTCCGCGACGGCACGACGTGGAGCGCGCCGCGCCACCTGGGCGACGTCGTCAACAGCGCGGGCTCCGACGCCGAGGCGCGGCTGTCGCCCGACGCCCGCACGCTGTACTTCTCGAGCGAGCGGCGCTCCAAGGCCCCGTCCGACCGGGACGCGGCCTGGAACAACGGCAAGTACAACGTGTGGAGCGTCGAGCTCGCGGGCTGCCCGGCGGCGCGACGCGAGTGACGAGGCGGCGTGCGCCTCAGTTCGTGACCACGAGGTCGATGCGCGCCGTCTGGTACGCGTCGTCCAGCGAAGTCGCGTACACCGTCAGCTGCACCGGCGCGACGAGCGGCTGGGCCGACGAGATCGCGAACACGAGCTGGTCCGTCGTCGAGACGGTCTCCGTGAACGCCGCGCCACCGTAGAGCACGGTCGCGCCGGCCTGCGTCGGGATGCCCGCGGTAGTGCCGGCGACGGTCTCCCACGACACCGGGCCCGATGCATCGAGTTCCAGCACGTCGCCGACCCGCACCTGGATGGTCTGTTCCTCGTCGGGGAAGACATCGACGTTGGTCAGCCACTGGCCGTTGAGCTTGGCGCCGAGGTCGAAGGCGGCGCTCGGCGGTGGCGGCGGGATCTCGACGCCGACCTCGACGCCGCCGCCGCAGCCCGACAGCAGGAGGCCTGCGGCCAGGACGGCCAAGAGGGAGAGACTGAACTTGCGCATGGTCGTTCCAGGAGAGTGTTTTGACTCTCAACGCAGCAACCACGACTTCGGATGTCGATCTCGACATGGCATTTACCTCGCCTTCACGTAACAGCCCGCGCTTGCTGCCTGGCAGCCGGTGGCTGATGCCGATCAGCGACGCGGCGTCGTCATGACGCGGCAACGCGTGGGCGAAGCGCGGCCGAGCAGCCGCGCATCCGTGCGCCCGGGGACCCGAACGCGCGGCCGTGCTGCGCAGGGCGTGGCAAGACGGCCACCCTGCACGCGGCCAGGCGCGTCGCCGGATCCACCCTGGCCAAGGCGCTACCGGCGCTTGGCCGCCCGCGCCGCGCGTTCGGCCGCGCGCGCGGCTTCGGCGGCCCGCAGCTTGTCCTTCTTGCTCGGGCGCTTGCCCTTGACGCCGCCCGTGCCGTGGGGCGCCTCGGCCACCCCCTTGGCCGGCGCGGCTTCCTTCGGCTCGAAGCCGGCGACGACCTCGCGCGGAATGCGCAGGCCCTGGCGCTTCTCGATCAGGCGGAAATGCGCCTCGCCGGCGGCCGTCACGAAGCTCACCGCAAGTCCGGACTCGCCGGCGCGGCCCGTGCGGCCGATGCGGTGCACGTAGTCGTCGGCGGCGCGCGGGAGGTCATAGTTGACGACCACGGGCAACTGCTCGATGTCGATGCCGCGCGCGGCCAGGTCGGTGGCCACCAGCACCTGCAGGCGCGAGGCCTTGAAGTCGTCCAGCAACTGGGTGCGCCGGCCCTGGCTCAGGTCGCCGTGGAAGGCCTCGGCCTTCAGCCCGCCGATGTGCAGCTTGGACGCGACGTGGCTCGCCGCGTATTGCGTCGCGACGAAGACAAGCACGCGCTTCCAGCCATGTTCGCGCGTCAGCTTGAGCAGGAGCTGCGTGCGGGGCGCCGCATCGACGGCGATCGCGCGCTGGTGGATGTGCGCCGTGGCCGACGCGATGGCCTCGGCGGTCGCCGCGCTCGCTTCGGCCGCGCCGGCCAGCGCGATGTGCACGGGATCGTGCAGCAGCGCCTGCGCGAGTGCCGTGACCGAGGGCGGGAAGGTGGCCGAGAACAGCAGGGTCTGGCGCCGCGCGGGCAGCAGCGCGAGCACGCGCTGCAGCTCCTCGGCAAAGCCGAGATCCAGCAGGCGGTCGGCTTCGTCGAGCACCAGCATCTGCACGTCGGCCAGCGAGACCGCGTTGTGGTCGACGAGATCGAGCAGGCGGCCGGGCGTGGCGACGACGATGTCGGCACCGCCGCGCAGCCGCATCATCTGCGGATTGATCGAGACGCCGCCGTACGCGATCGCGATCTTCAGCGCCTCGGGCAGGTGCTGCGCGTCCTCGCGCAGCGACTCGCCGATCTGCGCCGCGAGCTCGCGCGTGGGTGCGAGCACCAGCGCACGCACGGGGCGCTTGAGGCCTTCGGGCGGCACCCCGGCGGCGGCCAGGCGCTGCAGCACGGGCCAGCCGAACGCCTGCGTCTTGCCCGAACCCGTGCGGGCAGCGCCCTGCACGTCCCGCCCGGCGAGTGCGGGCGGGATGGCGGCGGTCTGGATGGGCGTGGGCCCGAGATAGCCGCGCTGCTTCGCGGCGGCGAGGAACGGGGCTGACAGGCCGAGGGATTCGAAACTCATGCCGCTATTGGACACGAGTTGGCACCCCCGTGGACGCGCGCACCGCTCGATGGGCGCATCGAGCGGGTTCAGGCCTTCTTCGCCCGCCGCTTCTGCCACGCCAGCAACTCGCCGACGAAGCCCTTGCGGAACGCGACCACGCACAGCACGAAGATCGCGCCGATGATCACGGTCGTCCACGAGCCGGCGCGATCCGACAGGTAGTTCTGCAAGCCGACGACGACGAAGGCGCCGACCGCCGGTCCCGCGAAGGTTCCGAGCCCGCCCAGCAGCGTCATGAGGATGACCTCGCCCGACTGCTCCCATCGCACGTCGCCCAGCGTCGCCAGGTGCATCACCACCACCTTGAGCGCGCCCCCCAGGCCCGCGAGCGAGGCCGAGAGGACGAACGCCAGCAGCTTGTAGCGGTCGACGTTGTAGCCCAGCGAGATCGCGCGCGGCTCGTTCTCGCGAATCGCCTTGAGCACCTGGCCATAGGGCGAGTGCACGATGCGCAGGACGAGCAGGAAGACGCCGACGAAGATCGCCAGCACGAAGAAGTACAGCGCGAGGTCGTTGTCCAGCGGGATGAGGCCGAACAGCTTGCCGCGCTCGATGCCGTTCAGGCCGTTCTCGCCGCCGGTGAACGACGCCTGCAGGAAGAAGAAGAACAGCATCTGGGACAGGGCCAGCGTCACCATGGCGAAGTAGATGCCCTGGCGGCGAATGGCGATCGCGCCCACCACGGCGCCGGCGGCGGCCGCCCCGGCGACGCCGCCCAGCAGGGCCAGTTCCGGCGTGAGGTGCTTTTCCTGCAGCAGCCACGCGGTGACGTAGGCCGCGCCGCCGAAGAACGCGGCGTGCCCGAACGACAGCAGCCCCGTGTAGCCCAGCAGCAGGTTGAACGCCATCGCGAAGATCGCGAAGCACAGCGCCTGGGCCACGAAGATCGGATACACGCCCAGGAAGGGCGCCACGCACAGGATCGCCAGCGCCGCGATCCAGGCGATCTTGCCGGCGCGATCGACGCCTTGGCCGAGCCAGTTCATCACTTCTCCTTCCCGAACAGCCCGGCGGGGCGAATCATCAGCACGATGGCCATGATGAAGAACACGACCACGTTCGACGCCTCGGGATAGAAGACGCGCGTGAGGCCTTCCACCAGCCCCAGCACCAGGCCGGTGACGATGGAGCCGATGATGGAACCCATGCCGCCGATCACGACGACGGCGAACACCACGATGATGAGGTTGCTGCCCATCAGCGGCGTGACCTGGATGACGGGTGCGGCCAGCACGCCGGCCAGGCCTGCCAACGCGGCGCCGCCGGCATAGGTGAGCGTGACCATCAGCGGCACGTTGACGCCGAAGGCCTGCACCAGCGCCGGGTTCTCGGTGCCGGCGCGCAGCATCGAGCCCAGTCGCGTGCGCTCGATCAGGAACCAGGTGCCAAAGCAGATCACCAGCGAGGCCGCCACCACGAACCCGCGGTAGTTGGGCAGGATCATGAAGCCCAGGTTGGTGGCGCCCGTCAGCGCCTCCGGCGTGTCGTAGGACTGGCCGGACGAGCCGTAGTACTGCAGGAAAACCCCCTGCACGATCAGCGCCAAGCCGAAGGTCAGCAGCAGGCCGTACAGCGGGTCGAGCTTGTACAGGCGCTTGAGCATCGCCTTCTCCACGACCACGCCGACCAGGCCCACGACCAGCGGACCGACCAGCAGCGCCACCCAGAAGTTGAACTGGAACTTGACGCCCAGGTTCAACACCGACGAGCCGACCTGCACGTGCGTGAGGTCGATGCCGTCGTAGCCCAGCCAGGCGATGTAGGCGCCCAGCATGTACATCGCCCCGTGCGCGAAGTTCACCACGCCCAGCAGGCCGAAGATGACGGCCAGGCCCAGGCTCAGCAGTGCGTAGAACGAACCGTTGACCAGGCCGAGCATCAATTGGCCGAACAGGGCCTGTATCGGGACGCCGAATATCTCGGTCATCTAGTGGAACTCCGCCAAATTGAGACAGGTCGGCGATGCGATCGCCGCGGGCTGATCCGTGGGCGCGCCGGGCGACCTTCCGGCTCCGGCGCTGCCGCTCGTCGTCCCGTGAGAAGTTCAAGGGAGCGCCGGAACCGGCTCTGCCGGGCCGGTCGCGGAGCTCCCCCTCGGGGGGCAGCGAGCGCTAGCGAGCGTGGGGGTCCGCTACTTCCACGCGGCGCACCGCGTCTCGGCCTTGGTGGTGAAGGCCTGGTCGCCCTTGATCGTCTCGACGACGTTGTAGTAGTCCCAGGGTTCCTTGGACTCGGCCGGCGTCTTGACCTGCATCAGGTACATGTCGTGGATCATCGAGCCGTCGGCGCGCAGGTAGCCGTCCTTGGCGAAGATGTCGTTGACCTTGGCCGTCTTCATCCTGGCCAGGACCTTGACATGTAC
>Ga0207667_10009046_pt1 | contig 11779 bp, 10 predicted proteins | sample KBSCornC52_FD_184301 | JGI IMG/M metagenome (GOLD analysis project Ga0207667, IMG submission 184301) | Corn rhizosphere microbial communities from Kellogg Biological Station, Michigan, USA - KBS Corn C5-2 (SPAdes) (version 2) | ecosystem: Host-associated > Plants > Roots > Rhizosphere > Soil ...
GGGGGGACGTCGATTTCCGGATTACAAGTCATTCAGTCCCGGGCTTGAATGGCGATTCCACTTTCGCGGGTCATATTTCGGATTGCGCGGAGTGCTCGAAGACATGACCGGCAGCCGCAATCCCGCGGTTGTGAATCGCGTGGTTGATTCTCCTCGGTACGGCACGTTCAGCGAGACCGACGGGCGATCGTTCACGGCGCGAATCCGGCTGATCAGTTCGGGCAAGTGATCTGGGCCGCATACGCCCCGTCACTCCCCTCTTGACAATCTAGATGTGGATTCTATTCTCTAGTCTATCTAGAGGAGCTGGTGAGTTCCTGGCTCAATTCGCCTTTTTGAGGGGATCATGCATGCGCTGGCTGTCGAATCTGTTTGCCGGTTTCAAATCGTTGTTCACAAAGAGCGAGGTTGAACGGGAATTCGACGAGGAATTGTCGGGCTACGTCGAAGCGTCGTACGCTGACAAGCTGAAGACCGGCATGGCGCCTGCTGAGGCCCGTCGAGCTGCTCTTGAAGACCTTGGCGGTTCGCATAACGCGGTGAAGCACCAGGTATGGACCTCGCGATGGGAATCGTCACTCGAGAGCGTTCTCCAGGATCTTCGTATGGGGATCCGCTCGTTGCTCAAGAGCCGGGGATTCACGGCAATTGCCCTGCTGTCGCTTGCTCTTGGCATCGGTGGCAACACGGCGATCTTCACGCTCATGGACCAGGTGCTCCTTCGTAATCTGCCGGTACGCGATCCGCAACAGCTGGTTGCATTCGGCGACTCAGTCTTTGGGGGCATCGCCGGCGGTATCGATCTGGGCGCTTTCGGCGGGTATTTTCCATGGGACTTCGCGAAGCAGTTGGAGGCGAATCCGGGTCCCTTCCAGGGGATTGCCTCGTACGGCAGCTTCTCAGACCGGGTGAGCGTTCGGCTTTCAAACAGTAGCGGGGCCGCATCGGCGGCGATACTTGCCCCTGCAACACTGGTTTCCGGCAACTACTTCAATGTCCTCGGGGCACAGCCTCTCGCGGGACGCACCATCCTTCCGGCGGATGATGCGGTTCCGGGAACTGGAGCAGTGGCGATACTGAGCTATCGCTTCTGGCGCCAGTCTTTATCGTCGGACCCGGCGATTATCGGCAAAACCATCAATATCAATGGGACTCCGTTTGAAGTTGTTGGCATCATGCCGGAAGCATTCCATGGTTTCAAGCAAGAACTGGAACCGACTGATCTGTGGACACCGTTGAGCATGCAGGAAGCTGTTCTGCAGCACCCCTCCATGCTTCTGCCCCACTCGGGCCTGTACTTCTTGCACATCTTTGGCCGGCTCAGCCCGGAAGCAGCCGCACGTAGAACGGCATTTGCAGTCGCTCAGAATTGGGTGAATCAGCAAGTCCGGGCCGCCACTCTTGCGAATGAAGGCAGCAAGGTCGCTCCCGAACGTCGGGCGGAGATCAATCGCCTCACCGTTCCGCTCGTGCGTGCGGGGAATGGCGTGTCCCTCGTCCGTTCGAAATATGGCGATTCTCTGCAGATTCTCATGGCCGTGGTGGCACTGGTTCTTCTGATCGCTTGCGCCAACCTCGCCAATTTTCTTCTTGCCCGCGCCACGGCTCGACGGCAGGAGATCGCGACCCGGCTTGCGCTGGGCTCGACGCGCGGGCGGATCGTGAGGCGAGGAATCATCGAAACCCTGCTACTTTCGCTCGCTGGCGGAGCGCTCGGCCTCGGACTGTCGTTCGTTGCGACACGTTCACTGATAGCAGTTGTCAGCCGGCAAAATGGAGAGAGCACGATCACCGCAACGCCCAATCTTCAAGTCGTGATCTTCACAATCGGAGTGTCACTGCTCACGGCACTTCTGTTTGGACTTGCGCCCGCATTGATTGCGTCGCGTGTTGGAAGACGCGGGGCATTAAACACGAGTTCGCGAACCGCAAACGCGGCTGGAGGCAAGAGTTCTCGCTTCTGGCCCAGGGCACTGGTTACGATCCAGGTGACGATGTCGCTGGTTCTTCTCGTTGGAGCAGGACTGTTCTTGCGCACTCTGCGCAATCTTCAAAACCAGGACTACGGGTTTGAGCGCACACACCTGCTGATGGCAGACTTCGGCGAGCAGCTTGCCGGATACAAGCCGCAGCAGGTACCGGCGCTACATCAGCAACTCATCGAGCGTCTCTCCGCACTTCCTGGAGTTCGTTCGGTTGCACTTTCAGCCACACCCCCGGTCAGCAATGGTGCATGGAGTTCGAACATCACTCTGGAGGGTTACACGCCGGCGCCGAAAGAGGACATGGTGTCGCTTCTCAATCGCGTTTCAGGGCGGTACTTCGAAACCGCGGGGATTTCGATTGTTGCGGGCCGACCGATTTCTCCCACGGATTCCACGAGCAGCCTGAAAGTGGCGGTCATCAATGAAACCGTTGCGAAGAAGTTCTTCCCGCATGGAGACGCAATCGGGCGCAAAGTGACTATCGGCATCGACTCCGTTGCAGGCCCCTGGGTGATTGTCGGCATCGCCCGCGATACGAAATCGCAGAATCCGCGTGAAACCGATCCAATTCGAATGACATATATTCCGCTCGCTCAGATTGAGCCGTACATGCCGGTTGAGAAAAACGCGGCAGGTGCTCCAACGGCTGCGAACCGCGAAGAAAACCAGGACCGCTACGCAAACATGATCCTGCTGCGGACCACGGGCGACCCGGCGAAGCTGACTGCTGATCTGAGGTCCGCGGTTGCATCAATCGATCCCAATTTGCCGCTCTTGAAGATCACGACCATCCGCGAGCAAGTCTCAAGCCTGATTGCGAATGACGAATTGATTTCGACACTCACCAGCATCTTCTCGATGCTCGCGCTGGTTCTGGCCGCAATCGGACTGTACGGGGTGATGAGCTACAACGTGGTGCAGCGGACTCCAGAAATTGGCGTACGGCTTGCGCTAGGAGCACAGGCACAGAGCGTGCGGTGGATGATCCTGCGCGAGTCACTGGTGTTATTGGGAATTGGGGTCACCATCGGCTTGCCGTTGACGATTACAGCTGCTCGAGGAATCCAGAGTCAGTTGTTCGGATTGAGTGCAACCGATCCTCTCACGTTTTCGGTCGCGATCGGGGTCGTCCTGGGAATGACATTGATCGCGACCTGGATTCCGGCACTAAGAGCTTCCCGGGTGGACCCACTCATTGCGCTTCGCTACGAATAGAGTATGGAATCGTCAGTCTATGAAGCTGCCAACCAGCCGAGACTACCGTGCCGAGAGCAGGGCCTGCGCCAGCGCGCGCCACTCATCGTCGAGCTCTGGCCGCTGGAAATTGCGGCCCGCTCTTGCATACCAATAGTCGGCGTTTGAGAGCGCGCCTTCCTTGCGATGCAGGTAGGCGTGAACCGCCATGCCGTCCTTCGACTCGAGTTCGTCGACGAGACCATGCGCCTGCTTCCAGTCCCCTTTCGCGTCCCACCAGAGTGCAGCCTCAGGATCTGATAGACCTACCGGTGGAGAATCGAGCTTTACCGATTCCACGAACTCATTGATGTCCATGCCCTTACCACCTTTCTCAACCGGCCTTTGGCGGCCGTATGCTTCGCGTCTTGCGGTGACCCAAATCACATCCGCAGCGCTCAACCAGAGATAAGAATAGACACAAATCCAGTACTACTGAAGCGGGTTCCGAAGGGGTCGATGGAGTAGGTGAGAAGGTCCCATCGGGGAGGTCAGGGTCATAATGTTCGGTGGATCAGAGCCAAAGAGGCGAGTGGTTTGCGATCCGGACCAAAATGGTCGTATACTGAACTCAGACCAATCTGGTCGTAGTTTTAGAGTGTTGCCCTTCCGGCAGCCTCAAGGAGTTCGGCAGGTGAGTGTGCTGACGGATCTGCGCATCGGGGAGACAGCAACACTGGTCGCTCTGGATTTGCCCGAATCGGTGCAGAACTATCTGATGCACATGGGCTTTGTGCCCGATGCTCAAGTGACAGCTCTCCGCAAAGCGCCAGCCGGTGATCCAACGGTGTACGCCATCGACGGCATGGAGATTGCGCTTCGACGCGAAACAGCTGACTCTATTCGCGTTCGCAGTAACCAGGGAGCATCGCAACGTGAAATCGACGCCGAGCTGAAGAAAATTGCGGAGAAATCGGGCGTTGAGGTCCAGGCTGAAATCCACGAATTTGCCGGGGCGACCAGATGAGTGCCTGCTGCGAGACGCCGGCGTTTGAGGCTCCTCAAATACCGGGATCCGGAGGGCTCAGAACCGTTGTCCTGATTGGACCGCCCAACTCCGGCAAATCCACACTGTTCAATCGTCTCACTGGGTTGCGGCAGAAGGTCGCGAACTATCCCGGCGTCACCGTGGAACAGCGGATGGGATTGATGGCCGGTGTGGGCCGTGACGATCTCACTCTGATCGATCTGCCCGGCGTTTACTCGCTTACTCCCTACTCTGAAGATGCGCGTGTTTCGGTGGATGTGCTGAAGGGTAAAATGCCCGGCACTCCCAAACCGGACGCAGTGCTGCTGGTTCTCGATTCCCTGCACCTTACACGGCAGCTGATGCTGGCAGCGCCTGTGCTTGCTCTGGGACTGCCCACGCTGGTTCTGCTGAATATGAGCGACCTGATGGAGTCGCGCGGCGGGCAGGTCGATCCATTGAAGCTGGCCAAGGAACTCAGCGCTCCTGTCGCGCAGATCAGCGCGGTTCGCGGTACTGGAATGGATGCGATTCCTTTGTTCCTGAACCAGTGCGCACTGCCACCAGCCGCAAAGAAGGCGGATCAGCTGTTGACATTGCCGGTTCTCGGCAATGCCGCCAGTACGCATCGGTGGGCTGCGCAGGTGAGCGGGCGAACCGGATACCGCGCGCCGCTTTCGGCCGAGAACAGCCGCAAGCTCGACAACATTCTCTTGCATCGCATCTGGGGACCGCTGCTGTTTCTGGTCGTGGTGATCGGCGTATTCGAAGTGGTCTTCTCGCTCGGGCAGCCGATGAGTGATGGATTCGGAGACGTTCTTGGAAACCTGGCCAAGCTCGCCCGACCGCTGTTGCCGGCAGGCTGGCTGCAATCACTGCTGATTGATGGAGTGTGGAAGGGCATTTCATCGGTCTTGGTGTTCCTGCCGCAGATCCTTTTGCTGTTTTTGTTTATTGGCGTCCTCGAAGACTCAGGATATCTGGCGCGCGCAGCGCTTATTGCGGATCGCGTGATGCGAACTACGGGACTGAACGGAAAAGCATTCATCCCGCTGCTCTCTGCTTATGCGTGTGCTGTTCCGGCCATCATGGCAACGCGCACGATCGAAAACAAGCGCGACCGGTTTGCGACGATTCTTGTAACACCGTTCATGACCTGCTCGGCCAGGCTGCCGGTTTACATACTGCTGATCGCTGCTTTCATTCCGAACAAGACATTTCTGCATGGATTTCTCGGTCTGCAGACGATCGTCATGCTCGGGCTGTATCTCGCAGGCTTTGTGGCTGCGATGACAACGGCCTGGCTGCTGAAGAGCTCAATTCTTAAGTCGAACGAAGCTCCATTCATCCTGGAGCTGCCACAATATCGGATGCCCACACTGCGCTCGCTGGCGATGCGCCTTGTCGATCGCGCCAAGGTGTTCCTGCGTCAGGCGGGCACCGTCATTCTGGCTGTGACGATGGGTCTCTGGCTGCTGGCACACATTCCCCCGGTGCCCGGGCCTGGTGGGCATTACAGCGCTCCGGAACTCGCGGACAGTATGGTCGGCAAGATGGGGCATGTGATCGAGCCGGTGATTGCCCCCCTCGGATTCAACTGGAAAGTCGGCATCGGACTGATCTCGAGCGTACTGGCGCGCGAGGTGATGGTCTCTACCATGGGAACGTTGTATGGCGCTGATCCAGAGACACAGACTATGCATCTGCAAAATGCGTTGCACACTGACATGACGCTTGGCGGGGCGGTAGCTTTGATGATCTTCTTTGCCTTCGCCATGCAATGTACTTCGACAATGGCCGTAGTCCGGCGTGAGACGAACAGCTGGAAGTGGCCTGCCATTCAGTTCGCCTACATGCTCACTCTGGCGTGGCTCGGTGCATTTGCAGTCAATCACGTAGTAACGGCGCTGTTCGGCTAGCTCCCCCGCTAAATCCTCCTCATTGCGGCTAACCTGTGACACTCTGGGTGCGTCCGAGTATCGTGGATTTATGCGGTACTGTCTTCTGAATAACGGTTCGGCCACGTCCTTTGTGGCCGGACTTCTTCTTACCATGGCTTGTTATTCGGCATTGAGCCAGGACCCCGTCCTGAAGACGCGGCCGAAGGAAGATCGTGACGCGCGGTTCAATGCGACGCATCGCATCACGATGAATGTGCAGGTGACCGACACAGGCGGAAACCCAGTTTCAGATCTTCGCGGTGACGATTTCACGCTCTATGACAATTACCAAGTGCGCAGAATCGCAGCTTTCCACGCGATCGATGGTGAAGCCCAGAACGATGCGACTGAAATCCTGATCGTACTGGATGCTGTAAACACTCCGGCAGCGGCCCTCGATGAAGAGAAGAGCGCGATATTCAAGTATCTTGCGGAGAGCCGAAAGCCACTGGCGTTCCCAACTGCGTTTGCCTTGTGGTTCAACGGACATCTCTCCGCGACACCTGCCACGAAGGATCGCAATGCAATCGGACGCGCATTTGTGAAACTGACGAAGAATGTGCACTCGAATGCATGCGGCGTCGGCTTAAACACGTCAGAACACAAGGCGACCATCAATAAGAAAGCTGGACAAGTGGATGCGGCAACCTGTCGGGCGGTTCACTTCAAAGATTCAATTGCCGCGCTCGACGGCATCGCGCAACAGCAACTGAGCACCGGGGCCCGCACGCTATTGATCTGGATGGGATCGGGCTGGCCAGTGCTGTCGAGCGCAGATCTTCAGAGGCTCACTCCGAAACAACAGCACGATTATGTCCGCGAATTTACGACGGTGCTGCACGATCTGCGCGCTGCGCAAATGACTGTCTATACGCTTACAGCGGAGGATCAAAGGTCGAATCAAGAGAACGCTACAGCAGTGGGGAAAATGACGATCTCGGCGGCGGGACCCCCACCCCAATTGCCTCGGCTCGCGGTGGATGAGCTGGCCACACGAACCGGAGGCAAGGCGATCAGCGGGAGCAGCCAACTGACCACCGACCTCCATGCGTGTATCCGTGATGCACAGTGGTATTACGCGCTATCGTTCAACGCGCCGCTGGCCCGGAACGACGCTGGCGAGATGCACTCACTTGCAGTGAAGGTAAACCGGCCAGGTGTCGAGGTGCGAAGCATGGATCTTTACTACACGGAGCCGCAGTGATCGTTGACAAACCTTATTTGCCGCAGGTTTTTCCCGCGAGTGGCTCAGAGCCCGTTCTGGTCCCAAACGGAGTCAGCAGGATCTGCTTCTCAGGCGTGACTTCGACGCGGAAGCTGGCACCGGGATAGAGCCCGGTTTGCTCCTGTATCTCCGGAGCAAGCGCGATGCAGCCGCAGTCCTGGACTCGACCTGTCGTTTCCATCAGTCGATTTTGTCGGGGTGAAGAGCGATGTTTTTTTCGCCGGAGGCCTTGCGCTCGTTGTAGGCCTTCACCCAATCTTCCCAGTGCTTGCCTGCGGCGCGATCCTTGCCGGTGAATTCAAGGCGGGCGATCTCAGCGTAACCAAGCTTCTGCTTGCCATTCACGTTCGGCTCGAAGTACTGGACGTAGCTCTCAGCGAGCGTGGCTCCTGTGTGGCGATTGAAGATGAATGCGTCAAGCTTCTTGCCGGCTTTGGTCGTGATGGTCACATCGCCGCGATAGTCGAAGGCTTTCTCCAGCGCGCTGCGAAGATCATCTTCACTCGCGAGCTCAGGCACCCAGCCTTCGAGTTGTTGGTGTTCCGTGCCGGGCGCGAGTTCCAGAGCCTCAATCTGCTCAATGGTGTACTTCGAGACTTCAGCGGTCATAGAAAAACAGCTCCTGGCTGCTAGCTTCTTAACTTGGACCAATGAGACAAAGCCGGTTCGCCTACTTTGCGGCCATTTCCCGATCAGTCGTTTCGATCTGCACCAGGGTTGTTGCCCCGTGCGGAGCGGGTTCGCTCAGCAGCTTGAGCGCGTGCTCATCTTCATAAGTGCTGAACCAGCCCTTCGCCATCGAGACCAAACCTTTCACAGACAGGAATCCGTCCATGACTGCCGTCGGCTCGTATCCGCAGCTCACCATACAGTTGGCGCACTTCGGATTTCCGCTGGCTGCGCCGTACTCTTCCCACTGCGTGGTTTCCATCAACTCCTTGAAGGTCTCCGCATAGCCGTCCTGGAGGAGATAGCAAGGCTTTTGCCACCCAAAGATGTTGTAAGCGGGATTTCCCCAGGGTGTGCACTCGTAGCTGCGATCACCCATCAGGAACTCAAGGAACAGCGGCGACATATTGAACTTCCACGACTTCTTCCGGTTGGAAAGAATGGCGCGGAAAAGGCGTCGTACGCGCGCGCGTCCGAGGAAGCGATGTTGATCCGGAGCCTTGTCGTAGCTGTAACCCGGCGAGAGCACGATGCCCTCGACACCGAGCGCCATCACTTCATCGAAGTAGCGGCGCACGCTGTTGGGATCTGTGCCGTCAAAGAAGGTGGAGTTAGGCGTAACGCGGAAGCCGCGCTTCACGGCTTCCTTAATGCCTTCTACCGCGAGGTCCCATCCGCCTTCACGGCACACAGAGTAATCATGGTGTTCGCGCTCGCCATCGAGGTGCACTGAGAAGGTGAGGTACTTGGAGGGAGTGAACTCATGGATGCGGCGCTTCAATTCGAGCGCATTGGTGCAGAGGTAGATGTACTTCTTCCTTGCAATGAGCCCATTGACGATTTCAACGATCTGCGGATGCAGCAGAGGCTCGCCACCGGGGATCGACACCATGGGAGCGCCGCACTCTTCCACGGCCGCGAAGCACTCTTCCGGCGTCAACATCCGCTTCAGCACGTGCGGCGGATACTGTACCTTGCCGCAGCCGGCACACGCCAGGTTACAGCGGAAAAGCGGCTCGAGCATGAGCACGAGCGGGTATCGGTCGTTGCCTTTCAGACGCTGCTTCCATACGTATGAGAAGACCGTCCACACCTGGGAAATGGGAATTGCCATCTTTGCTCGTTATCCTCGCGGGCCGTGGCCTCGAAAAAAGTTTAGCTTTCTGATCATCAGCTGTCGGCTGAGATCTACTGCCGAAGTTCAAACTATGAAGCGCGCTCCATGGCTCTCTGATACGCAGTGAGAGCCATCAATGGAAAGTACTGCCGGTACAACGTGTAGGCCAGGTAGAACACTTTGGGAAAGCCGGTACCGGTGATAATTCCTTCACGTTTCGCGCCTTCGCCCATCGACTCGTCCCAACTGCCATCCTGCTGTTGGCGTGCGAGCAGCCACCGTACACCCTTTGCGACCGAATCTGATCGATCGTCTCCAGCTGCGAGCAGGCCAAGCAATGCCCATGCGGTCTGCGATGGCGTGCTGACGCCGACGCCACGTGTGTCCGGGTTGTCGTATGTACCGCACGACTCACCCCATCCACCATCTGAATTCTGCACCATGCGGATCCACTCAGCGGCCTGCTGAATCTGCGGTTCGTTGCGATCGAAGCCGATAGCTTCAAGCCCCCGAAGCACAAGGAACGTGCCGTAGATGTAGTTGACACCCCAGCGTCCGAACCAGCTTCCGTCCGGCTCCTGTTCGCTGAGGATGAACTGGATTGCCTTCTCAACCCGCTTGTCTGACCGCGTGTAGCCATGAGCCGCCAGCATCTCGAGCATGCGGCCGGTGATGTCGACCGTAGGCGGATCGAGCATCGCATTGTGGTCGGCAAAGGGGATGTACTGAAAGATCATCTTCGTGTTGTCTTTATCGAAGCTGCCCCAGCCGCCGTTACGGCACTGCATGGCGAATTCCCACTCGATCGCGCGCTGTACAACCTGGTGCTGATAGCGCTCGCGCGGATTGTCGACTTTGCTGAGTCCGAGCAGAACCTGCGCGGTATCGTCTGTGTCCGGATAAAACTCGTTATTGAATTCGAAGTACCAGCCGCCTGGGTCGGTTTTGGGAACCTTCACCGACCAGTCCCCTTTATGGCGAACTTCCTTGGAGAGCAGCCAGTCAGCGGCCTTCAGCATGCGCGGATCTGTCCGTGATACCCCAGCTTCGCCCAACGCGTAGATCGCCTGTCCCGTATCCCATACGGGTGACATGCAGGGCTGCATGCGAAAGGTCGGCTCGGGAAATTCTGGAGTGGGCTCCTGCTCGATGCCCAGCTTCTCAAACTCATCGCGCGCGCGAATGACCTGCGGATCGTCTTCGGAATAGCCAAGGCAGCGAAGCGCGATGATCGCGTTCATCATCGCCGGATAGATGGCGCCGAGACCGTCAGACATTTCCAATCGCTCGAGCATCCATTTCTCTGCCTTCTTAAGCGCGAGCATTCTGACCGGCCTCAGGTGCACCGCTTCGGCCCAATGCATCAGGCGATCAATCGCGATGAAGAAATTCCGCCACGAGATCTTGTTCTTGCGATCCCACTGAAGTCTCAGATTCGCATTCAAGCGGCCGCCGACGTAGAGTTCATCGATTGCGTGCTCGCACGGGATCTTCTTGAATGGCTTTTTCGCGTAGATGATGGCCAGCGGAACAAGAATCGACCGCGACCACGCGGAGATCTCGTAGATGTTGAAGTAGAACCAGTTTGGAAAGAGAACGATCTCCGGCGGAATCGCAGGCACTGCGTCGTAGTCGTATTGGCCCAACGCGCAGAGGTACATCTTCGTGAATGTATTGCAGGCAACAACGCCGCCGTTAGCCAGGATCCACTCACGAGCTTTCACTAACCGCGGATCCGTAGCGGGAATATCCATCAGCTTCGCTGAGAAGTAACATTTCACTGTGAGCGAGATGTTTCCGGGACCACCGGGGTAGAGGCTCCAGCTGCCATCGTCTTTCTGGTAGCGCATCATCTCGGTGAAGGCGCGCTTCAGCCGGCCGGGATCACCCGATTCGAGCAGCGTATGGAGAAAGATGTAGTCGGCCTCAAGCATCGAATCGGCTTCGAGTTCACCGCACCAGTAGCCTTCAGGATGCTGCCTGCTCAACAGGTAGTCGCACGAACGCCGGATGGCCGATTTGACCTCTGAAAGGGCGGCATCAAGCCGGCCAAACTTCGGCACATTCGACTCGGTTTGAACCTGCTGAATACTCATCGCGATATGCAGCCCTCAATGATTCAAAATAGCCCGGAATCCGGCGGTTCTCAGCAGAATTCCTTTTCAGCTGGAAGCCCTGGAAATAGCAATCCCAACTGACGGCGCTTTATGCTGGTGCGATTCTCGCGTTCGCAGAGCGTTGGTTTCCGCGATCAGCGAACCGGCACCGACTCGGCGCCGCCCGATGTGCCGATAGCCTGGACAATTTCCGGAGGCAGGCCAAACCGCACATTCTCGGGCATTACCTCAACTTCTTCGACGTTCGAATAGCCATTTTGACGCAAATAATTGACAACGTCTTCCACCAGAACCACAACATCTCGCCTGCCCGCGCAGCCGCGTAGCGTTCACCTGCGTTTCACCTCGATGGGAGGAGGCGGGCGACGCCGCCCGCCTCCTACCGTCCTGCGGCGGACCAAACGGGAGGACACGATGGCAACGGCTTCGAGCGGCGTACCTGCCCGTCTCACCGACGAGCAGCTCAGCGATGCAATGGAGCTCATGCGCGATGCCGACTCGGTCGAGCTGAAGCTGACCGTTCCCG
>Ga0207667_10009049_pt1 | contig 11776 bp, 13 predicted proteins | sample KBSCornC52_FD_184301 | JGI IMG/M metagenome (GOLD analysis project Ga0207667, IMG submission 184301) | Corn rhizosphere microbial communities from Kellogg Biological Station, Michigan, USA - KBS Corn C5-2 (SPAdes) (version 2) | ecosystem: Host-associated > Plants > Roots > Rhizosphere > Soil ...
CAAGGACGTGAACCGCGCCGATCCCGGCTTCGCCGACCCCAGCAAATACTACCGCTTCAGCCAGGCCTGGACGCAAGCGGATGCGCCCGACTACCACGACCGCAACAGCTTTGCGAAAACCTGGCTGACCGCCACTCCGGCCGAAAAAGCGCTCGTCCGCAACCGCCAGGGCCGCACCGCGACGGTAGCGATGTGGGCACTGAACGCGGCGATGCACGTGCTGGCGGGACAATAGGACGATGTTTTAGGTATTGATCCTCGGAACGCGATCTCTCCAGGGTCAAAATCCACTGCGTCGTGGTGAAAACCAGGCACGACGCCGTCGACCGCGGCTACGAAAGACCGCGCCCTACCCCGCGACGTACGCAATCCCCATGGCCTGGGCCATCGTGAAGCACTTCGGCGTCGGCTTGGTGACGAGGCCGGAGGTGACGTTGGCGACGCCGGTGGCCCCCTTCGCGGCGGCCGAGAGCTTGAGGTCGCGCAGCGCCTCGTCCGCGGTATGTGCCGCATCGTTCGGCGTCGCCTGGCAGAGCTCGATGTTGATGTCGGAGATGACCCGCCCGTTGCTCGGGATGCTGTCGGTGATCGGTGCTCCAACCGCCGTATTGGCGGTATCGGGGCTGTTGCCGTTGAGACCGGCCGATGAGCAGCCGGCCAGCAGCAGCAGCGACAGGCAGAGGGCGGCACGGGTAAACTTCATCGCGGCTATTCCGCTCACGCGGCCCTGGCTTCGGCCTTTTCCGGCTCGCCGCCGGCCTTGGCCTTCTCCGCTGGCGTCGCGGTGAAGGTGAACACCGTGCCCTCGACGCCGATCTTCAGGTCCATGTCGGTCATCCGCGCTAGAATGCCGGTATAGAAGGGCTGGATGCCGCGGGCATCGACGCCCTCTTCCGGCGCGCCGCTGATCAGGCCTTCGACGCCATTGGGCATCAGCGTCTTCTGTCGCTTTTCAGGATCGGAGGTGGCGGTGAGCTTGAACGCCTCCGCGCCGGCCGCGCCGGTGACCTCGACTTTGACCACGCCGCCCCGCGGCACCGCCCCCGCGGCGATCAGCAGCATGTTCATCAAGAGCTTTGCCTTGTGCTTGGGGAGCAGGATCAGCGGCACCTGCCAGTCGAGGTCGGCCTTTTCGATCTCGAACAGCAGCCGGGCCACACGCTCGCATTCGCGGGTGTCGAAATCGGTGCCGGCGGTCGACGACGCGCCGTAGGCGAGGCGCGCGAATTCGAGCTTGGCCCGCGCATGCCGGGCGGAATTGGCGATCAACTCCTGCGCGCCGTCGGCCATCGCCGCCTGGGTCGGGTCGGCGAGGACTTCGAGGCCGTTGCCGATGGCGCCGACGGGGTTGATCAGATCGTGGCACACGCGCGAGCAGAGCATCGCCGCAAGATCGGTCGCCTTGAGCTCGATGAAGTCGGCCATCCGTGGATCTCCGGAAGAATCAGTTGGGTTGAACATGACTTGTGTCCCCGCCGGGGGCAACGGCAGGGGCGCTGGACGGCGCCGCGGAAGACGCCGACGCGTCGGCGGGAGCCGAGGCGAGCGCCGTCGCCGCCTGGGTCGCGCCCTCCGGGCCGGTAAGCTGCTTTTGCAGGCCCGGCCAGTTCTTGGCCGCCGCCTCGAGCGCCGCTTTCTTGCTCAACAGGAACGCGTCGCGGTTGGCGGTCGAATAGAAGAAATAGAGCTTGAGCCCGATCAGCAGATAGAGGCCGGGCTTGCCGTCGCTCAGATAGCCGCGGCTCAGCGACATCAGGCAGTGGCCGCCATATTGCGGGGCGTAGATGTCGGGGTTGCGCGCGAACACGTCGCGATTGGCGGCGCTCTCGAAATACCAGGGGACCCCGCCCCAGTCGTACTCGAAATCCGGCCGCCCCAGATGCGGTTCGGAATCGATGAAATAGCTGACCGGATCGTAGCCATCGATGGCAACGCCCGTCAGCGGATCGGTGACGATGGTGGTCACCAACCCGTCGGCGCGCGCCATCAGCGCGAGCCCGAGCCACAGCGCCATGGTTAAGATTTGTTTACCGATTTGCCGCATCATTGCCGCGATAGGCGCCCATCAGCCGGTTCGAGCGGCGCCAAAGCTAGCCCGATTGGGTGAGCGCTTGGTAAAGGCCGCGTTGCGCGTCCACCTGGGAGTGCCTCATGCTGAAACGCCTCGTCCTTGGACTGCTGCTCATTGCGGGCTTCGCCTTTGCCGCCGCCCCGGCGGTGGCCGCGGGCTCGGTGTCCGATACCTTCACCGTCAACGAGATCGTCGACACCGGCGGCAAGTTCTTCGGCTCGGTGTCGCAGGGCCTCGCCTCGGTGGTCGAGAAAGCCGCGAGCCAGTTCGGCCTGCCGAACGGGTACATTCTCGGCGAAGAGGGCTCGGGCGCACTGTTCATCGGCGGCCGCTATGGCGAAGGCAAGCTCTATACCCGCAACCAGGGCGAATATCCGCTGTTCTGGCAGGGTCCGTCGATCGGCTTCGACGTCGGCGGCGACGGCTCCAAGGTGATGATGCTGGTCTACAACCTGAGCAGCATCAACGACATCTACGATCGCTTCCCGGGCGTCGACGGCTCCGCCTATGTGGTGGGCGGCATCGGCATGACGGTGCTCAAATCGAGCAAGATCGTGGTGGTGCCGATCCGCTCCGGCGTCGGCCTGCGCGCCGGCGTCAATGTCGGTTACCTGCACTTTACCCAGCAGCCGACCTGGAACCCCTTCTGAGCAAGGCAGTCGGCAAGGGGCAATAGGCAATCGTAAGAAAGCCAGCCCGACTGCCGATTGCCGATTGCCTTCCCTCTCCCCCTTCCCGGTAAGGTTAATCGGTGGCAAAGATGGTGATGCGTCACCGTCTTTGTCATCGTCCGGTCTTCGCCGTTCTGGCAGGATCGGCCTAGTGTCGGGGCCTACTCTCAATGGATATTGAGAATATCATGTACGTCGCGTTGGGGGCGCTTGCTGCGGGCCTCATCGCGCTTGCCATCATGCCTGCCGTCTGGCGGCGTGCCGTGCGCCTCACCAAAAAGCGCATCGAGGCGGCGACGCCGATCACCATGGCCGAATTCCGTGCCGACAAGGACCAGCTTCGCGCCGAATTCGCGCTTTCCACCCGCCGGCTCGAAATGAACGTCGAGGCGCTGCGCCGGCGCCTCGCCGACCAGCTCAACGACATCAACCGCAAGCGCACCGAAGTCGGCGCCATCCGCGACGAGCGCAACAATCACCTGCAGCAGGTGCGCGAGCTCGAGGAGCGCGAGGCGGAGCTGCGCCGCCGTATCCTCGACCTCGAGAAGGAGGGCGCCGACCTCAGCCAGCGCCTGCGGATGCGCGACCGCGAATATGCCGACAAGGTCACCCAGCTCGAAACGGCGCGCGAGGCATTGCGCTCCAAAACGCCGCGCTCGATCGACGTCGACGGCAAGGCGCTGAGCGGCGACTACAACACCGACATGGACCTGCTGCTGCAAAAGCTCGAAGCCGAGCGCAAGCGCAGCCAGTTCCTCGAAACCCAGAACCGCTCGCTGATCGGCCAGGTCGAGACCGCCGACAAGCGTCACTCCGATGCCGCCGCGGCCGCCGCCGAGCTGCGCGCCTCGCTCGCGAGGAAAGATGATGCGGCCGCCGCGACGCAGTCCGACCTCATCGACGCCGAAGCGCGCATCGCCGACGCCGAGAACCGCACCAACATCGCCCTCGCCGACACGGCGCGCGTGGTGCAGCAGGTCGACGGCCAGCGCGAGCAGCTCCTCGCCGAAAAACTGGCGATCGAAGACGAGCTCGATACGCTCCGCACCAAGGTGCTGACCGTCGAAGCGACGATCATGGCCGATTGGGACACCGACCGCATCGAGCAGTCGCATTTGCGGGAAAAGCTCAACGACATCGCCGCCGAAGTGAGCCGGCTGGTCTATGCCGTCGAAGGCGAGGTGCCGCCCACCGACGAGACCCTGCTCGAGCGCGTGCAGAAATATTCCGACGAGACCGCGCTCTCGAGCGAGCGGGTGGTCGAGTCGCGAACCGCCGAACCCGTCGGCACCAGCGCGGTGTCGGACCGCCTTGCCGCGCTCCGGGATATCCAGAGCCGGACGTAAGAGCGCTTCCGGCAAGAGTAGACGCCACTTTTGCGGTTCGGAAGCGCGAAGACGACGCTACTGCGTCACCACCGGAATTTCGCGGAGCATCTCGCCGGTCTTGCCGTCGAAGATGCGGATGGCAGTATTGCCGGCGGACTTGAACGTCACGGTCAGACGGCCATCGGCGGCAACGGCCGAAACCACGTCGGCGCCGGCCGGCAGCTTCACCGCGGCGAGCGCGTAGTCGGTGGCGACCGGCGCGCTCCCGCCCTCGCTGGACAATTTGTAGACAATCGCGGCGCCGACTGCGAGAAGGCCGACCAGCAAAATCCCGACCGAGAGCATGAAGCTCCGGCGGGCCCGCGCGATGACGGCGCGCGTCTCGGGCGTCAGCGGGGCATCGGCGGAGTTGGGATCGGTCAATGTCGGCATCCGAGGGTGAGGACGAGGAATTTGCGGTCGCAGTCGGCGGGGAGCTGGCGGGCGGCCGGCTCGATGCCGTGCTTGCCAAGGCGCTTCCCGCCTTCTCGCGCAACCGCATCAAGGACCTGATACTGGCGGGTGGCGCGGCGATCAATGGGCAAACGGCGCTGGAGCCCAAGACCAGGGTCAAGGACGGCGACGCGCTGGTGCTGACCGCGCCGCCGCCGGAGGACGCCGATCCGGAGCCCGAAAACATTCCGCTCGATATCCTCTACGAGGACGACGAGCTGATCGTGATCAACAAACCGGTCGGCATGGTGGTGCACCCCGCTCCCGGTTCGGCGCGCGGCACGCTGGTCAACGCCCTGCTCTTCCACTGCAAGGGCCGCCTGCCGGGGATCAACGGGGTCAAGCGGCCCGGCATCGTGCACCGGCTCGACAAGGACACCTCCGGCGTGATGGTCGCGGCCAAGACGGAGCGGGCGATGGCGCACCTGGCGGCGCAGTTTGCCGACCACGGGCGCACGGGGCCCCTGCACCGGCAGTACATCGCCTTCGCCTGGGGCCAGATCCAGGCGGGCCGCGGCACCGTCGACGCACCGCTCGGCCGCGACGCCAACAACCGGCTGAAACAGGCGGTGCGCCGCGACGGCCGGCAGGCGATTACCCATTACGCCGTCGAGGCCCGCTACGGCGCGGAAGGCTGGGACATCACCCGCGTCCGCTGCGAGCTCGAAACCGGGCGCACCCATCAAATCCGCGTGCATATGGCCCATCTCGGCCACCCCCTGGTTGCCGATCAGCTCTATGCGCCGGGCTACGCCACCAAGTCGCGCCGCTTGCCGGAGGATTTGCGGGACATCGTCGACGGCCTCGGCCGCCAGGCGCTGCACGCCGTCGAACTGGGGTTCGAACACCCGGTGACCGGCGAAGAGATGCTCTTCGAGGCGGCTCTGCCGGCTGATCTGGAGGCCCTGGCCGAGGCGCTGGGCGCCTATGACAAGTCGGTCTGGCGGGGATAGCGCCGCCGGCATTACATCCGGGCAAGGCGCGGAACCGATGCCAAAGCCGCGCATTCCGGTCTGGTCACCCGGGCCGTGCGGACCTTATCAAGGCCTGATTTCGACCTATATATACAACACGTCCATCGGTGTGCCGTAACGGACGCTGGGACGATTCCCGCCGCGACGACGCGGGGGAAAGAAGGGGGTGCTTGAATGGCCCAATCCAATCTGCCTGTGCTTTCCGCCGAAGGCGGCCTCAGCCGCTATCTGCAGGAAATCCGGAAATTCCCGATGCTGGAGCCGGACGAGGAATTCATGCTGGCCAAGCGCTACAAGGAGCATGAAGACCCCGCCGCCGCCCAGCGTCTGATCACGTCGCATCTCCGCCTCGTGGCCAAGATCGCCATGGGCTATCGCGGCTATGGCCTGCCCATTTCCGAGGTCATCTCGGAGGGCAATGTCGGCCTGATGCACGCCGTCAAGCGGTTCGAGCCCGACAAGGGCTTCCGCCTCGCAACCTACGCGATGTGGTGGATCCGTGCCGCCATCCAGGAATACGTGTTGCGCTCGTGGAGCCTCGTCAAGATCGGCACCACCGCGGCGCAGAAGCGTCTGTTCTTCAACCTGCGCAAGGTGAAGGGCCAGATCGCCGCGCTCGACGACAACAACCTGCATCCCGAGCAGATCAAGCAGATCGCGACGACCCTGCACGTCACCGAAGCGGACGTCGTGTCGATGAACCAGCGCCTCACCGGCGACGCCTCGCTGAATGCGCCGATGCGCGCCGACGAAGGCTCCTCCGAGTGGCAGGACTGGCTCGTCGACGAGACCCCCGACCAGGAAACCCGCCTCGGCAATTCCGAGGAATATAACGAACGCATGGAACTGCTGCAGGGCGCCATGTCCGATCTCAACGATCGCGAGAAGGCGATCTTCCAGGCCCGCCGGCTCAAGGACAATCCGGCGACGCTCGAAGAGCTGGCGCAGGAATACAACGTCAGCCGCGAGCGCATCCGCCAGATCGAGGTGCGTGCCTTCGAGAAGGTGCAGGAAGCCGTGCAGCACGCCGCCCGGGAGAAAGCCCGGACGCGCGAGCACGCCAGCGCCTAGGCCGGCCTCTCCCTCTCATTGCCATCCACTACCGGGTCATTCCCGCGTAAGCGGGAACTTCTGTTGACCGAGCTGTCGTGGACCTCGTGGATGGGGGACGCGCTGAAGCCGACTGCGAGCTAATGATGGTGCCGCTTGAACGGCCCCGGCGCTTGGCTTGGGGTGGCGCCGCTGCTCGCGGCGTCATTGCTGGCCGGCATTACGACGCTGGCTGACATCTCCACGCCGATGGGTGCTTCGCTGCTGATGCTGGCGATCGAAACGGCGCCGGCGCTCGGCGGCACTTCGCTCGAACTGGAGGTGGGTGGGGCGCTCGCCGCATCGGCATTCGAGCTCGGCGCCTGTCTTGCGGCCGCATCGTCGAGGCGGTCGCCGTTCCAGATGTTCGAGGGATCGGGCTTGTCGTCGCAGTCGCTGTAGATGCCTTGGAAGTGCTGCCGCTTGGCATCGAACTTGAAGATGAGGCGACCCCAATAGGGCGTGCCGTCGCGCTTGTCGGCGCATTCGGTGTCGGAAGTGTCCTCCTCCATCCAGAAACCGGCATAGCTGCCGTCTTTCTGCAGGGTGCCGGTGACCCGCCCGCCGTCGTAGATGCCGGTGAAGGAATCGGGCTGCACCTCGAGGACCATGTTGTCGCCCTCGTCGTCCTTCCAGTTTTCGGTGACCGGATCGGCGGCCAGCGCCAGGCCGGCGGTCAACAGCAGCAGCGTTGCGGCAACAAGACCCGGCTTCATGACCGATCCTTCCTCGCGGCAGAACGCTTCGAGGATGTCATGGCTTGGTTCAAAAGAGGTGAAGCTCAGGCCCCGCGAGCCGTGGCTGCCGCGGCAACGGCGAACAGATATTTGCGGTCGACGATGAGCAGCCAGGGCGCCTTGGCGCGCGGCTCCGGCGCGATGGAGAAGGGACCGTCGACGGCGGCGTTGGAGGTGCCCGTGCGCTCGCCCGGCGCCAGCCGCAACCCATCGAGCGGGTATTTTAAGCCGAGCGACCGGCGGAACTTGATCGGGGCCAGCGGATGCACCGACACTCTGTCCCCCTTGTCCACCTCGAAGCTGAAACTGCCGGTAAGCGCCATGGCCAGGTCGTGCTCGTCGACGAGGATGATCACGCGGTCGCGGGCGTAGCGCGTGACGGCATCGAGCGCCGCCAGCGTGTGGTCGAAGCGGCCGCCCGTCATGCCGAGCGCGATGGTCACCGGCGCGTAAGTCGAATAGAGCGTCTTTTCAAAATCGGTGGTTTCCTGCTCCTCGAGCCGCACCAGCCGGGTGCGTCCCAGCCAGTCGTCCGGCTGGCTCAGCGAGTCGAAGTCGCCGATGATCGCTTCGGGCGTGAGACCGGCAATCGCGATCTGGTCGGCGCCGCCATCGGCCGCCACCAGATGTCCACCGCTGGCATGCAGGTCGCGCAGGAGCTGGTAGTCCACCGTCCCCCCGCCGACAATAACCAGAAGGCCGTCAAAACGGAGGTCGGGCGAAGGGGCGACGCGCTCTTGCACGGGTAGTGAACTCGTTCTAGATGTTCGGTGTCTCGCTGGGGTGCTCCGGAGACGGAGCTGAGAAACACCCATTGAACCTGAACCAGGTCATGCTGGCGGAGGAAGTTCGAGATGGCAAGGGCGCGAAAGCGGCCCCTCACCATTTACGTTAACCCCCAATCGCATGGCCGCAACCGAAAGGCACGGACATGCTCCGCACCACCCTATTCGCGCTTGCGGCTCTCCTCGCTCTGGCGGCACCCGCCGCCGCCGAGGACAAGCCCACGCTCACCATCTACACCTACGACGCCTTCGCCGCCGACTACGGCCCGGGCCCCGGCCTCAAGGCCGGCTTCGAAAAGATCTGCGGCTGCACGGTGAATTTCGTTGCCACCGACAGCTCCATCGGCGCCCTGCGCCGCGTGCAGCTCGAAGGTGCGTCCACCAAGGCCGATATCGTCCTCGGCCTCGATACCTCGCTCGCCGGCGAAGCCCGCAACACCGGCCTGTTCGCCGCGCACGGACTGACCTTCGACAAGCTGTCGCTGCCGGCACCCTGGACCGACCCGGACTTCGCCCCGGTCGATTTCGGCTACTTCGCCTTCGTCTACGACTCCACCAAGGTGAAGACGCCGCCGACCTCGTTCACCGAGCTCGCCGCCGAGCCGCAAAGCTTCAAGATCGCGCTCGAGGATCCGCGCTCGGACACGCCCGGCCTCGGGCTCGTGCTCTGGATCAAGGCCGCCTATGGCGACAAGGCGCCCGCGATCTGGGCCGGCCTCAAGCCGCATATCGTCACCATGGCGCAGAGCTGGGACGAGGCCTACGGGCTCTTCCTCAAGGGCAACGCCGACATGGCGCTGAGCTACACCACCTCGCCCGCCTATCACGCGATCGAGGAAAAGAAGCCGCAATATGCCTATGCGCAGTTTACCGAAGGCTTCTACCCGCAGGTCGAGATCGCCGGCGCGCTGAAATCGTCGCCGCACCTGGACCTGGCCAAGAAGTTCCTCGCCTGGCTGGTGACGCCGGACGCGCAGGGCGTCATCCCCACCACCAACTGGATGTACCCGGTGACCGCTATCGGCAGCGCCCTGCCGCCGGAATTCCCGGCCAAGCCGGCCAAGGTGCTGTCGCTCGACGAAGCGACGATCACCGCCAATAAACAGGCCTGGATCGACGAAGCCCTTGCCGCGATCCGCTGACCTGACGCTGCCGCACCGGCCGTTCCGCCTCATTGGCGGAGCGGCCATTGCTGTCGCCGTGGCAGCGCTGATCGGAACGCTGTTCTGGGCGATCGTCGCCGCGGCGCGGGCCGGCGGCGCGGGTGGCGCTGGGAACGCCGATCTCGGCTGGCTGCTGTGGATCACGGTGCTGCAGGCGAGCCTCTCGACCGGGCTGTCGCTCATCGTCGGCGTCGCCCTCGCCTGGGCGCTCAACCGCCTGCGCTTTCCCGGCCGCGGGCTGGTGGTTGGGCTCTTTGCGGCGGCCATCGTGACGCCGGGGCTGGTCATCGCCTTCGGCCTGATCGATGTGTGGGGGCGCACCGGCTGGCTCGGCGGTCTCGGTCTGCCGATCTTCGGACTCGGCGGCGTCGTCGCCGCGCACCTGATCCTCGACGCGCCTTTCGCGGCCCGCATCCTCCTGGCGCGGCTCGACGCGCTGCCCGAGAGCCGGCTGAAGACCGGCCAGAGCCTCGCGCTCTCGGCCTGGACGCGCTTCGCCGTCATCGACTGGCCGGCGATACGCGGCAGCCTGCCCGGTCTCGCCGCCATCATCTTCCTGCTCGCCTTCACCAGCTTCCCCATCGTGCTGCTGCTCGGCGGCGGCCCGAGCGTTGCGACCTTCGAGGTCGCGATCTACTCGGCGGTACGCCTCGATTTCGATCTCAACGCCGCAGTCACCCTGGCGCTGTTGCAGATCGGCCTGTGCGCGGCGATCATCCTGGTGAGCGCCGCGCTCGCTCCGGTGCCGACCAGCCTCGACCGTATAACCGAGCCACGCTGGCGCGATGGCCCGGGCGCCCGCGTGCTGCAATGGCTCGTGCTGGCCTTGGCGCTGCTTGGATTTGCCGCACCGCTCCTCGCCACGCTCGCCGACGGGATGGACAGCGTTGCCGATGTGCTGCGCGAGCCGAGCTTCTGGAACGGCCTCTGGACCAGCCTGTGGATCGCCGCGCTGTCCTCGGTGCTGAGCCTCGGGCTCGGGCTCGCCGCCGCCATGGCGCGGGCCTCGGCCCGCTCGCGGGCCGGCCGGACGCTGATCGCGGCCCCGGCCTACGCCTACCTCGCCGTTCCGGCGGTGACGCTGTCGCTCGGTGCCTTCCTGCTGGTCCGCACGCTCGGGCTCGACCCCGGGGCCGTCGCCCCATTGGTCGTGGTCGTCGCCAATGCGCTGCTTGCCTTGCCCTTCGCCGTCGCCACGCTGGCGCCGCCGCTCGAAGCCATCGCGCACTCGCGGGGCCGGCTGGTCCGTTCCCTCGATCTGGGCGGCTGGCGGCAGTTCACCCAGATCGAGTGGCCGCTGATCGCGCGCGATGCCGGACTGGTGGTGGCGCTCGGCTTCTGCTTCTCGCTCGGCGATCTGGGCGTCATCGCGCTGTTCGGGACGCAGAATTTCGCCACGCTGCCGCTGCTGATGGTCCGTGCCCTCGGCGCCTATCGCAGCCACGAGGCGGCGGCGATCGCCGCGCTGATGCTGGTGCTGACCATCGGCGCCTTCATGGCGCTGCCGAAACTGTTCGGGAGGCTCGGCCGTGCTTGAGCTCGACGAGGTGCGCTTCGCCTATGCGGGGGGCCCGCCCTACCGCTTCAGCATGACGGCCGAAGCCGGCGCCGTCACCGCCGTGCGCGGCCAGAGCGGCGCCGGCAAATCGACGCTGCTCGACCTGGTCGCAGGGTTTCTCGTGCCATCCGCCGGACACATCCGCGTCGACGGCGCCGACATCACGGCGCTGCCCCCGGAGCAACGGCCGGTGTCGATCCTGTTCCAGTCGGAAACGCTGTTCGAGCATCTGAGCGCCGAACGCAACGTCGCGCTCGGCCTGCCCAAAGCCGATCCGGCGCGGATCGCCGCCGCGCTGGCGGAGGTCGGCCTTCCCGATATCGGCCGGCAACGCGCCGCGACCTTGTCGGGGGGCCAGACGCAGCGCGTCGCGCTGGCCCGCACGCTGCTCCGTGCCAAGCCGGTGCTGCTGCTCGATGAACCGTTCTCGGCGCTCGACGACGAGACCCGCGCCGCGACCCGCACGCTGGTACAGACCCTCACCCGCCAACACCAATGGGCCACAGTGCTCGTGACCCATCATACCGATGACATCGCGGCGATTGCGGATCGGGTCTATGTGCTTGAGAATAATGTTCTAGCTGAGACGCAGATCGCCCCGCCGGATCAGTCCCGCGCAGGCGGGAACCTCCGTTAGGCCAGACAATGTAGCAGCCGCCCGTCAGCCGGCGCTGGTGGCCTTGGCGTTGCCCCAGGCGGCGAACACGTCGCTGAACAGCTTCTGCGCCTTGTCGTCCTTCTCCAGCGTGATGATGGCGCGCTTGCCCGACGCGTAGATCAGGGCGAGGTCCATCCATTTGCGCGAGGTCAGGAGGTTGATGTTGGCCGCGGCGTCTTCCGGCGTGGCGCTGAGCGCGAACAGGAACGAATTGCCGACGACGCGCGCCGAGGCGCCAACCAGCGGCGTG
>Ga0207667_10009050_pt1 | contig 11775 bp, 10 predicted proteins | sample KBSCornC52_FD_184301 | JGI IMG/M metagenome (GOLD analysis project Ga0207667, IMG submission 184301) | Corn rhizosphere microbial communities from Kellogg Biological Station, Michigan, USA - KBS Corn C5-2 (SPAdes) (version 2) | ecosystem: Host-associated > Plants > Roots > Rhizosphere > Soil ...
CGGCCGGATGCCGGCGTAGTCGGGGGTGAGCGCGCCGTCAGGCAGGCCCGGCCAGAACTTGCGGATGTATTCGGCGAACGCCGGCTCCGCGGCCGGGTCGACGCTGTAGTCCAGCGTGTCCACGAAGTGCAGGTCCGGCCCGAACACCGCCTGCCCGCCTAAGTCGCGGCGATAGTGGGTGCCGAGCGCCCCGTGGATCGGCGGCGGATAGATCAGGTGGGCGAAGGGCGCCTTGCCGACCAGGCGGAAATACATCCCCTTGCCGTAGTGGCCCGCAGGGATCATGGCCTTGGGGAAGCCCGCGATCTCGCCCGCCACCGCCTGGGCCGACAGCCCCGGCGCGCTGACCAGATACCGGCAGGTGAGCTCGGCCGGCTCCTCGCCCCCGGCCCGCACCTTGAAGCCGCCGCCGGCCAGCGGCGCCGCGCCCTCGAACGGCGTCGACAGCACCACCGCCCCGCCGCCGGCCTCGATCTCGCCCTGCAGGGCCAGCATGTAGCCGTGGCTGTCGAACACCCCGCTCTGCGGCGAGATCAACGCGCCCTCGCACTTCAGCTCGGGCTCCAGCGCCAGCGCCTCAGCCTTCGTCAGCCGCGCCATCCCCTCGACGCCGTTGGTCGTCGCCTGCTCGAGGATCGCGTCCAGCCGCGGAAGCTCCTCAGGCGAGGTCGCCACCACCAGCTTGCCGCAGCGGTCGAAGTCCACGTGGTGGGCTTCCAGGAAGGCGTAGAGCGCGCGCCGGCCCGCCACGCACAGCCGCGCCTTCAGCGAACCGGTCGGATAGTAGAGCCCGCCGTGGATCACCTCGGAATTGCGCGACGAGACGCCCTGGCCGATCGCCGCCTCGCGCTCCAGCACCGCCACCGAAAGGCCGCGCCTGGCCAGCGCATAGCCGCAGGCCAGCCCCACGGCGCCCGCCCCCACGACCACCGCCTCGAAATCGAACTCGGCCATAGCCCCGGCCTAACGCGCCTCGTCCCAAAGGGAAACCCACCCTGCCGCGCAGCGGCCATGTCCGCCTTGGACACGAAGACCACGAAGACCACGAAGAGCACGAAGATGCTCGGGCGGCTTCCCTTCGTGACCTTCGTGGTCTTCGTGGTCTTCGTGTTCAACAAGGCCGCTGCGCGGGCCGTTGCCGTCCGTCGCGGAACGCGCTCTACCTTCGCCCAAAGTCTGGGGAGACGAGATATGCGCAAGATCGTTGGATTGGCGGCCGTGCTGGCCCTGGCGGCGGGCGCGGCCCACGCGCAGGTGGCGCTCGACGCCTCGAAGCCCCAGGCGATCGCCTCGATCCTCACCTGGTCGCCGAAGCAGCAGGCGGTGGGCTACCGCACCATCGAGAAGATCTTCAAGACCCACACCATCAAGCGCGGGACGAAGGTCCACCCGCTGCCCAAGGCTGCGAACCAGATCGACCCCACCTTCACCTACGAGGGCAGGATCTGGACCACCGACGAATATATGAAGGCCTACCGCGTCTCCGGCCTGCTGGTCCTGAAGGACGGCAAGATCGTCATGGAGAAGTACGGCCTCGGCCGCAAACCGACCGACCGCTGGACCTCCTTCTCCGTCGCCAAGTCTGTGACCTCGACCCTGGTCGGCGCGGCGATCCAGGACGGCAAGATCAAGAGCATCAACGACCCCGTCACCACCTACATCCCGGAGCTGAAGGGCTCCGCCTACGAAGGCGTCAGCGTCCGCCAGATGCTGATGATGAGCTCCGGCGTGAAGTGGAACGAGGACTACACCGACCCGAAGTCGGACGTCGCCCAGGCCGGCGGCAAGGTGCTGGAGCCCGGCGTCAACCCGATGGTCAGCTACCTGCGCAAGCTGCCCCGCGCCCACCCGCCGGGGACCAAGTTCAACTACAACACCGGCGAGACCGACCTCGTCGGCGTGCTGGTCTCCAAGGCCACCGGCGAGAGCCTGGCGCAATACGCCTCGGAGAAGATCTGGAAGCCCTACGGCATGGGCCAGGACGCGGTATGGATGCTCGATCCCGGCGGCCAGGAGCGCGGCGGCTGCTGCATCTCCATGACGCTTCGCGACTACGCCCGCGTGGGCCTGTTCATCGCCGGCGGCGGCGTGGCCGATGGCAAGCAGATCGTCCCGCCCTGGTGGGTCGCCGACGCCACCAAGGTCGAGATCGACAACGGCACGCCGGCGCCCGGCGGCTACGGCTACTTCTGGTGGATCCGCCCCAATGGCTCCTACGAAGCCGTCGGCATCTTCGGCCAGTCGATCACCACCTTCAAAGACGAGCACCTGATCATCGTCCAGAACGCCGCCTGGCCCCACGCCACCGGCAAGGAGCTGAGCGCGGCGCGCTACGCCTTCTTCGACGGGGTGCGGGCGGCGTTGAAGTAGGCGCGCAGCAGTGACGGTCATCCAGTTGCTTCAAAGCATGGGTATAACCGCCCTGCTGCTGGCTGTAGGTATGGGCATACCGGTTTCGGTCTTCCTCTACCTACGGCGGACGCCGCGCCTCTTTCGCGTATGGCCCATCGGGTTTGCGGCTGCGGCTGGCGCGCTGGCGCCTTTGTTCGACGTCGTTCTCAGGCTCGTCCTGTTCTACAGTCGCCGCTAACCCCCCGCGATTTGGCTCGGGCGTTCACCAGAGGTGCTTGCCGTCGATGACCGTCACCGGCCAGTCGGCGGCTTCGAAGTCGTCGAACAGGGCGCGCGTTGACGGCGATGCGGCGCGTCTTGCCGTCCCACGACCCGTCGCGCTGGAAGTCCGGGCTGTCGGCATAGAGGTCGCAGCCGCAGGCGCTGCAGAAGTGGTTCGCCACCTGCTTGGTGTTCCACCGATAGACCGCGTCGCTCGGCGCCTCGGTCACCTTGAACCTGTCCGGCGGATAGTAGGCGTAGAGGTGCCCGCGCTTCGAACAGAACGAGCAGGTGCAGCGGGTCAGCATCTGCGGCAGCTCGCCATCCACCTCGAAGGCGTTGCGGCCGCAGTGGCAGTGTCCGATGAGCGGCATGGTTCGGTCCTCTTGGTTTGGCGAGACTACGGGTACGTGTCGCTTCGCATTGAGTTGCGTCGATGAGTCTGCATCGAGCCGATGCCGAGACAGACTTATGTTCTTCTTTTGTTCTTGCATTTTAGAGGCTGTTGTGAGATGATCGTCGCCTGACATGGGAGGCCGAATTGGGCGGCGACTCTTTCGAACGCGGCGGGCAACCACGATCGGTTCCTGATCCGGATGGGGATGCCTACGACGAGATGATCCGGCGAAATAAGGCGCTCGGAGATCGGGAGTTCAGCCTCGCCGAGAGGCCAGGACTTGCCAATGTTGGCCACCCGTCAACGGTGGAATCCTTGATCCCCATGTGGGGCTCCGGACGGGAGGCGTTGGCGGATTTGCATGATGGCAACTACATCGGAGCGGCTGTGAATGGCGGATTGGCCGCCTCAGACGCAGTTTTCGTCAAAGCCCTTGTCGGAGGACTTGCAAAGGGCGGCCTGAAACTAGGCGGATCCTATGCTTGGAGGACCGCGCCCTGGACAGAGGAGAGCATGCGCCAATGGCTGGGTCGCAAAGGGTTCTTGAAACCGAACCAGCCGGGTCATCACTGGTGGCTGGAGCAAAAGTCTCGGGTTCCAGACTGGATTCGAAACCAGCCGCCTTTCATCAAAGGCACTGCCGACGCCGTTGAACACGGACGAATCCACGGCCGCTACACAGTAGACGGTACAAAATTGCCCCGGTTCAACGCCCTCGAACGATTCTGGAAGGGCACGCCGGACTGGTTCAAGGCACTGAACATCTCCATCCCTGGCCATGCAGGCCTGGCCAGCGGCGAGGCTTTAGAACGCCGCAAATGAAGCCTTGGGTGAGCCCAAAACTCACTTTGCTGACCGCCAGGGGGGCATAGCGCAAAGTCGAGATGTCAGACGACGTCAGAAAATTTCTGATCGGTATGGGCGCGTGGGCCGCGATCTTTGTCGGGGTCTACGTTCTTGGCGTTCTCCGGAGACGCAGCGAGCGGCTTCATAGACGAGCGTTGAGGCTCGCTGCGGGCGGGCCAAGTTCGGCTGAACTTCAGGCTCGGATGATGGGCCTCGTGCGCCCGACGCTACTGCTGACGCCGTCGCCCAATCCTGGCTTTTCCAAGCTCGGCGGCCGTCCCCAATTGTCGCGGGATCTCGCTTGGCCGTCGGGAAGAATGCAGCCCTGCGTGTTCCTCGCCCAGATTGATCTCAGCGAGATTCCGCCAGATGCCGCTATCGAATGGCTCCCCAAGCAGGGGCGCCTCTTTGCGTTCCACGACACCTATGCGCTGGACGATCCCGAAGGTGTCCGCATCCTCTTCAGCACCGAGAGTCCGGGTGGCCCAATCCCGCAACTCGCGGAGACGGCCGGGTCATATGCCGAGCGACACGTCTCGTTCGTCAGCTTGAAATCGGCTCCCAGCCTGGACTGGCTGGGCCTTGATGACAGCGAGCTCGATCTCGATCCGAAGGACTTCAGGGCGTTGGGCGAGCTCGTTGACGCTCCGACTTCGGATGCGATCCAGTTTCGCATCGGCGGCTACCCCAACGAAATCCAACCCGAGCGCATGTGGTTGTCGTGCGAGCATGTGGCTCGGGGGCTGCCGGAGCCCGTTTGGGGCCACGAGGTTGCAGCAGACGTGGCGCAGGCTGCTGAAAGCTGGCGGCTGCTCCTTCAGATCGACTCTGACCCGGCGCTGAAGATGAACTTCGGCGATGGTGGACGGCTCTATGTGTTCATCCGGGAACGACACGCGCGCGCCGGCGACTTCTCCAAGACCGTCACGCTTTGGCAGACGTACTAACCTCCATATCCGCCCATCCCCGCTTTCGCGGGGACGGGCGGTGGGGAGTAGAGAGGTCTAGGGAGCCCCGCGCCCTCAGATGTGGATCGCGTGGCCCAGCGCCCTTAGCGCCGCCTCGTGCACCGTCTCCGACAGCGTCGGGTGGACGTGGATGGTCCCGGCGAAGTCTTCCAGGCGCGCGCCCATCTCGATGGACATGGCGAACTCGCCAGACAGCTCCGAGACGTGGGCGCCCACCGCCTGCAGGCCGACGACCCGATGGTCGGACTTTCTGGCCACCACGCGCACGAAGCCGCCGGTGTCGCCGGCCTCCATGGAGAGCGCGCGGCCGTTGGCGGAGAAGGGGAAGATGGCGCTCAGCGGATCGTGGCCGGCGGCCTCCGCTTCCTTAGGCGAGAGGCCCGCCGCGACGATCTCCGGCTCGGTGAAGCAGACCGCCGCGATGGTCGCCGGATCGAAGGTGCGGTTCTGGCCGGCGATCACCTCGACGGCGACGTGGGCCTGGGCGACGGCCTTGTGCTCCAGCATGGGCTCGCCCACGAGGTCGCCGATGGCGTAGACGTCGCTCATCGAGGTCTGCATCCGGTCGTTCACCTTCACGAACGGCCCGGCCATGTCGACGCCCATCTCCTCCAGGCCCCAGCCTTCCGTGCGGGGCTTCCGCCCGACGGTGACCAGCAGCTTGTCGGCGGGTATCTTCAGCGTCTTGCCGTCCTGCTCGACCGAAAGCTCGCCTTTCGCCCAGCCGGTGGCCTTGGCCGACAGGTGCAGGGTGACGCCGGTCTTCTCCAGCCAGGCCTTCACCGGCTTGGTCAGCGGCTCGTCGTAGAGCGGCAGGATGCGGTCCAGCGCCTCGACCACCGTCACCTCGCAGCCCAACTTGGCGAACGCCGAGCCGAGCTCGAGGCCGATATAGCCCGCCCCGATCACCGCCAGGCGGGTGGGCAGCTTCGCCAGGTCCAGCGCCTCGGTCGACGAGATCACGTCGCCGCCAAACGGGATATGCGGCAGGGCGGCGGCCACCGACCCCGCGGCCAGGATCACGGTTTCGGCCTTGATGGTCACCGGCCCGTCGGCGGTCTCCACGTGACAGGTCTTCGCGTCGCTGAATGTGCCCCAGCCGTGGACCACGCGTGTCTTCGCCCGCTTCAGCAGAGCCGTGACGCCGCCGTTCAGCTTGTCGACGACGGTCTCCTTCCAGGCGACCGTCTGGCCCATGTCGAGCTTCGGCGCGGCGGAGAGCGAGATGCCGTCCTTCCTCCCGTTCACGGCCTCGACCATGCCCTCGAACTTGGACGCCACGTGGATCAGCGCCTTGGACGGGATGCAGCCGCGGATCAGGCAGGTGCCGCCCAGCCGGTCGCCCTCCACCAGGACCGTCTCGATGCCGAGCTGGCCGGCGCGGATCGCGGCGACATAGCCGCCCGGTCCGCCGCCCAGGATCAAGAGGCGGGTGCTGATGGTTTCGGCCATGGCGATGCTCAGTCCATGAACAGGGTTGCGGGGTGTTCGAGCATGGCCTTCACCCGCTGGATGAACGCCGCGGCGTCATAGCCGTCCACCACCCGATGGTCGAACGAGGACGACAGGTTCATCATCTTGCGCACCGCGACCTGGCCGTGGCGGATCACCGGGCGGTCGACGATCTTGTTCGGGCCGATGATCGCCACCTCGGGATAGTTGATCACCGGCGTCGTGGCGATGCCGCCCAGCGGGCCAAGCGAGGTGATGGTGATGGTGGAGCCGGAGAGCTCCTCCTTCGATCCCTTGCCGGACCGCGCGACCTCTGCGACCCGGGCAACCTCGGCGGCCGAGGCCCAGACGTCCAGCGCCTCGGCGTGGCGCACCACCGGCACGATCAGCCCGTTCGCGGTCTGGGTGGCGATGCCGATATGGACAGGGGCGTAGCGATGCACCACGCCCGCCTCGTCGTCGAAGCGGGCGTTGATCTGCGGATAGTCCGGCAGCACGCGGACCAGCGCGCGCATCATGAACGGCAGCAGGGTCAGCTTCGGCTGCTCGGCGCGCTTGGCGCCGTTCAGGTGCACGCGCAGCTCTTCGAGCTCCGTCATGTCCACCTCTTCCACATAGGCGAAGTGCGGGATGCGGCGCTTGGCCTCCTGCATCTGCCTGGCGATGGCCCGGCGCATGCCGATGACCTTCACCTCCTCGATGGCGGTGCGCTTCGCCAGGCCGGAGCCGCGCGAAGCCCCGGCGTCGCCCGAGGCGATGAAGGCGTCGAGGTCTTCATGGGTGATGCGGCCGGCCGGGCCGGAGCCCGGGACGTGGCCGAGCTTGATCCCCAGGTCCTCGGCCCGACGGCGCACGGCCGGCGAGGCCAGCGGCTTCTCCCCTTCCCCGCGGCGCGGAATGACGCGCGGCGCCGCGGCGACCGGCTGGGGCGCCGCCTTGGGCTCCGGAGGTGGAGCTGGCGTGGGCGGCGGCGTCTCCGTCACTTCGGCCACGTCCGGAACCGGCTGATGGGCCGGGGCGGGCGGCGGCGGCTCCGCCGCCTTGCCGCTCGCGTTGCCGGCGCCTTCCACCTCGAAGACCGCGATGGCGCTCCCGACCGCGGCCATGTCGCCCGCCACGCCCGCCACCTCGATCAGCTTGCCGGCCACCGGCGAGGTCATCTCGACGGTCGCCTTGTCGGTCAGCATGTCGACCAGCGGCGCGTCCTCGGAAACCAGGTCGCCGATCTTTGCGTGCCAGGCCACGATCTCGGCCTCGGCGGTGCCCTCGCCCAGGTCGGGCAGCTTGAAGACGAAACGTCCCACGGGCCCTTAAGCCTCCATCACGCGCTTGAGCGCCGCGCCGACGCGCTTCTGCCCGGGAAAGTATTCCCATTCGAAGGCGTGGGGATAGGGCGTGTCCCAGCCGGTCACCCGTTCGATGGGCGATTCCAGATGGTAGAAGCAGGCTTCCTGCACCAGGGCCGACAGCTCTGCGCCGAACCCCGAGGTCCGCGTCGCCTCGTGCACGATCACGCAGCGGCCGGTCTTCTTCACCGAGGCGGTGATGGCGTCGATGTCCACCGGCGACAGCGTGCGCAGGTCCACCACCTCGGCGTCCACGCCGACAGCTTCCGCCGCCGCGATCGCCACGTGGACCATGGTGCCATAGGCCAGCACCGTCACCTCGGAGCCCTCGCGCGCGATCCGCGCCTTGCCGAGCGGGATGGTGTAGTGGCCGACCGGAACCTCCGCGCCCTCGATCTTCTGCCAGGGCGTCACGGGGTTGTCGGGATTGCCGTCGAAGGGGCCGTTGTAGAGCCGCTTGGGCTCGAAGATCACCACCGGGTCGTCGTCCTCGATGGCCGAGATCAAGAGGCCCTTGGCGTCGTAGGGCGTGGACGGGATCACCGTCTTGATGCCGGCCACGTGGGTGAACAGGGCCTCGGGGCTCTGGCTGTGGGTCTGGCCGCCGAAAATGCCGCCGCCATAGGGCGTGCGAATGGTCATCGGGCACCAGAAATCGCCGGCCGAGCGGTAGCGTAGGCGCGCCGCCTCCGAGACGATCTGGTCGTAGCCCGGGTAGATGTAGTCGGCGAACTGGATCTCCACGCACGGCCGCATGCCGTAGGCCGCCATGCCGATCGCCGTGCCGATCAGGCCGGCCTCGGCGATGGGGGTGTCGAAGCAGCGGTTCAGGCCATGCTTCTTCTGCAGCCCCTCGGTCGCGCGGAAGACGCCGCCGAAGTAGCCGACGTCCTCGCCGAACACGAGCACGTTGGGGTCGCGGCCCAGCATGACGTCCATGGCCGAGTTGATGGCCTGGATCATGTTCATCTTGGCCATTTCGGGCGCGGCGCGGGCGGCGGTGGGGTTGGCGATCGGCTTGTTCATGGTCACACCCCGAGCTCCTGTCGCTGGCGGGCCAGGCGCCAGTCCATCTCCTTGTAGACGTCCTCGAACATGGTCTTGATGCTCGGCCGGTCGCCGGCGTGCAGGGTGCCGTGGCCTTCGGACTCCTTGCCCGCGGCGCGCACTTCCTCGACCAGCTCCTCGTGCAGGGCCTGCTGCTGGTCGTCCGACCATTGGCCGAGCGCGATGAGGTGGCCCTTCAGCCGCTCGATGGGGTCGCCCAGCGGCCACAGCTTGGCCTCCTCGGCCGGGCGGTAGCGGGTCGGGTCGTCCGAGGTGGAGTGACCCTCGGCGCGGTAGGTGAAGTGCTCGATCACCGTCGCGCCCAGGTTCGAGCGCGCCCGCTCCACCGCCCACTGGGTCGCGGCGTAGACCGCCAGGAAGTCGTTCCCGTCCACCCTGAGCGAGGGCAGGTTGTAGCCGATGGCCCGCGAGGCGAACGGCGCCTCCTCGCCGCCGGCGATGCCCTGGAAGGACGAGATGGCCCACTGGTTGTTGACGATGTTGAGGATCACCGGCGCGCGGTAGACCGAGGCGAAAGTCAGCGCGTGGTGGAAGTCGCCCTCGGCCGTCGAGCCGTCGCCGATGTAGCCGCTGGCGATGCGGTCGTCGCCGTTCAGCGCCGAGGCCATCGCCCAGCCGACAGCTTGCGTGAACTGGGTCCCGAGGTTGCCCGAGATGGTGAAGAAGCCGTCCGCCTTGGACGAGTACATCACCGGCAGCTGGCGGCCCTTCATCGGGTCGAGCGAGTTGGAATAGACCTGGTTCATCATCGCGACCATCGGATAGCCGCGGGCGATCAGGATGCCCTGCTGGCGATAGGTCGGGAAGCACATGTCGTCGTGGTTGAGCACCATGGCCTGGGCGATGGAGACCGCCTCCTCGCCGGTGCATTTCATGTAGAAGCTGGTCTTGCCCTGGCGCTGGGCCCGGTACATCCGGTCGTCGTAGACACGCGTCAGCATCATGGTGCGCAGGCCGCGCTTCATGGTCTCGACGTCGATGTCCGGCTTCCACGGCCCCACGGCCTGGCCGGCCCTGTTCAGGACGCGGACCAGGCCATAGGCCAGCTCGCGCATGTCCTTCGGCTCCGCATCGACCGGCGGACGCCGCGTGGCGCCGGCCTCGGCGATGGCCAGGTTCGAAAAATCGGGCGTCTCGCCGGGTCGGAAGCGCGGCTCTGGGATATGCAGGCTAAGAGGCCGACTGTTCTTCAGCGTCTTCATGGCCGGTCCCTCAGGAAAGGTTGGGGGGCAGAATCGGGGCGCAATGGGCGGCAGCGGTCGAAAACGGGGAAGGGCGGGAGCAGAAACGTGTCGTCGAGCGTCACTTCAGCGCTCCAGGTCGCAATTTTCTTCCCCGTACCCCTCGCGCGGGCTTTAGAAGATCATATAAGATCACCGCAATTGCTTGCCAAAAGCGTGCCCCCGCTGATGGGTTCCGGGGCACGAACCGAGCCGATAAGGCGACACTGGGGGAGGAAAACTTGTCTGAGGTCCTGGACGCCGTCGATGCCAAGATACTCGACCTCATCCAGCATGACGCCGGCCTGTCGGTCGCCGAGATCGCCGAGCGCGTCGGCCTGTCCTCCAGCCCGTGCTGGCGCAGGATCAAGCGGCTGGAGGACGCGGGCGTCATCCAGCGCCGGGTGACCATCCTCGACCGCGAGAAGCTGGGCCTGGGGTTCGAGGTCTATTGCACCGTCAAGCTCAGCCTGCCGACGCGCGACAATCTCGACGCCTTCGAGGCGGCGATCAGCAAGCTGTCGGAAGTGGTGCAGTGCGCCACGGTCACCGGCTCGGCCGACTACGAGCTGCGCGTGGTCACCCGCGACATGCACGCCTTCGACGAGTTCCTGCGCGAGCGGATCCTGAGCCTCGGCCTGGTCTCCAACATCGAAAGCCGCATCGTCATCCGCTCGGTGAAGAACACCACCGCCGCGCCGCTCGGCCTGATCAGCCCCTATGTGAGCGCGCAGGGCTGAGGCGAGCGCAGGAGAATGGCATGATCGAACTCATCATCGACCAGCGGCGCAAGGATCTGGGCGGCTTCGAGGTCGGCCGGGTGCTGCCGTTCCATGCGCACCGGATGATCGGCCCCTTCATCTTCTTCGACCACATGGGCCCGGCGGTCTTCCAGCCCGGCTTCCCGCGCAACGTCGACGTGCGCCCGCACCCGCATATCGGGCTATCCACCGTCTCCTACCTCTTCGAAGGCTCCATGACCCACCGCGACAGCGTGGGCTCAACCGAGGTGATCTATCCCGGCGAGGTCAACTGGATGACCGCCGGCTCAGGCATCACCCACTCCGAGCGCTTCGAGGACCTGCGCGCTCACGGCGGGACCATGGACGGCATCCAGGCCTGGGTGGCCCTGCCCACGGAAGCCGAGGAGGCCGCGCCGGCCTTCGCCCATCATGGCGCGGAGGACCTGCCCACCTATGAGGGCGGCGGCATGTGGGCGCGGCTGATCGCCGGCAAGGCGTTCGGCGCGGAGGCGAAGGTCAAGACCCACTCGCCGATGTTCTACGTCCACTGGGCGCTGGACGCCGGCGCGACCGCGGAGCTTCCGGCGGAATATCCGGAGCGGGCGGCCTATGTGGCCCGCGGCCTCGTCGAGATCGACGGCCGGCAGGTGCAGCAGGGGCAGATGGCCGTGTTCCAGCCCGGCGTGACCGTGCCGGTGACCGCCGTCACCGACGCCATCGTCATGCTGCTGGGCGGCGAGCCGGTGGGCGAGCGGTTCATCGAGTGGAACTTCGTGGCCTCGTCCAAGGACCGCATCGCCCAGGCCAAGGCCGACTGGCGCGCCGGCCGCATGAAGCTGCCCGACGCCGACGACAAGGAATTCATCCCCCTGCCCGACGACCCGCCGCCGCCCGCCAACCCGATGAGCTGAAGAACGGTCATCCCCCAAAGATCCTCCCCCAGCGCGCAACGCGCGCGGCAGGGGGAGGTGGCTCGGCGGAACGCCGAGACGGAAGGGGTTTCCATCGCCGCCGCCCGCACGGAAACCCCCTCAGTCACCTCCGGTGACAGCTCCCCCTCATCGCGCTTCGCGCTGGGGGAGCATCTTGGAAATCGATGGGCTAAACACCGCCTCATGAACG
>Ga0207667_10009052_pt1 | contig 11774 bp, 9 predicted proteins | sample KBSCornC52_FD_184301 | JGI IMG/M metagenome (GOLD analysis project Ga0207667, IMG submission 184301) | Corn rhizosphere microbial communities from Kellogg Biological Station, Michigan, USA - KBS Corn C5-2 (SPAdes) (version 2) | ecosystem: Host-associated > Plants > Roots > Rhizosphere > Soil ...
CGCTGCTAGAGCAAGGCTTCGCATGTGAAAGAAGCCCTCGCGCTCCTTCGCTAGAACATCACCGTGGCGTTCACCCACGCGTCGAAGGCGTGTGAATCATCCACTTTGAAGCGATGTCCGGGATCGTTGATCGCGCGCCGGTAGTTGGGATTGGGGATGCCCGACGCGGTGGTCGCGCTGCCGCTCGTGGTGGTCGACGCGCTGTGACACGGCCCCGACTTGTTGATGTCGCCCGCGAAGTCCGGATTGCACGCTTGATCGAAGGTGATGAAGTGCGATTGCACGAGCTCGTAGCCGCCGCCGACGTGAAACTTCACGTACTCGCCGGCCTGGAACGTAAATTCGGTGCTGAGCATGTAGTCGCCGTGTTGTTGCACGTCGGTGAGGCCGGTGAAGTACACCTTCTGCGACTGCGGATTGATGACCGACGCGGCTGGTTGCCCGGGACCACCGCAGGCCATCGTCTTACACTGGGGGTTCTGCTGGAACTCCGAAAAATTCGGGGTCCGGATCGACGGCGCGTCGCTCGAGCCGAGTGCGTCGAACAGCTCGGAATAGTCGCGACCCTCCGAGACGTACGTGCCCGCGAAGCGAAAATCGATGGTGATACGCTGGAACTGATCCGGGATTTCCCACGGGATCACGTTCAGGCCGAGCAGCATCGTGCCGCGTAGCGGCGGGTGATTGACGAGCGAGCCCTTCAGATCGGTCGAGCCGTAGTCGCTCGAGCTGTTCGGAAACTCGAACAGGGCGCGGAAGCCGGCGTATGGCTCGATGTACTTGATGCGGCGCGACAAGTACGTGTGCGCCTCGAGCCCGGTGGTCCCGCGGCTCACGCCCGGTGCGCGTGAACCGCTGAAGCGCCCTTCCAGGCTGCCCACGTCCGCGTCCGGATATTCGCCCGATTTGCCGTTGCGATTGATGTCCGACGGATAAGCGCACTGGACCTGACCGCCGCGGGCGTTCAGGCCGCCCGTGTTGGTATTGCAGGCGTGCATCGGTTCGGACACGTTGAAGCGGCCCTCGATACCGATCACCCAGGTGGGCTTCGTGGCGTCGCGCGCCTGATTCATGATGCCGGCGTCGATGCCGACCGCCAGGTATTCGATACCGCTGCGCGTCGGCGACTTGAAGGGCAAGCTGAAGAGCTGCTCGCCCGGCGCGCCGGCGAGCGCCACTGACTGCTGCTTCTCGCTGCCGTCTACACCGCCGAGCGAACGATCGTCGGACAAGATGATGGGCACGCGGAAAACCAGCGCGATGTCTTTGTACAAACCCACGTCCGCGCGCGTGAGCAAGCGACTCGTGGTCTGCTTGTATTGCGCGGCGTTCAGGTTGCTTTGCGTGTAGCCGCCCGTGGTGAGACCAGGCTGAGCAATCGACGTCTCGCGCCGAACGACGGCCGAGGTCCAGGTGCTCTCGTAACCGAGCGACAAGTGCAGATCGAACGGATCTTCATCGTCGAAGGCATCGGGGACCTGAGTGATCTCCGCGGGTTCGCGAAGCACGCTGGGCTCGCCGACCTTGTGTGGCTCGTCCGCGAAGGCCGGCGCCGCCGCGCAAAAGACGCCGAGGACAGCACAGCACGAGCCCAAGACTGGGGCGCTGACGACGAAGCGCTTGGTGAGACTCATTCGGTTGCAAGGGGCATCTGGACGCCCGCATCGGACGCTAGTGGCGCACAGTCGAAACTGTCAACGGACCATCAGTTTTTCTGGGCAGATATGGCACGGGGCACGGTCTGCCAAAGGCCGTCCGAATGTGCGATGGAGGCCCACAGGCGCTGCCGCGCGGCCGGATCGGTCACCGAACCTGCCGCTGCGGCCGCCATCGAGCAGGCCCAGCGAGCGGCCGTGCGGTCGCGCATCTGCACTGCGGCCCGCGCGCCGAGCGAGCCACTGGGCGGCGCTCCGGCGCCGCCCAGCACTTGGCGCGCGCTTTCCGCGGCCGTCTGGGCGGCCCCCTCACACGCCGCCACGAGCTCGGACGCGGGCGCTCGATTGGCGGGTAGCGCGGCGCTCGCCGGACTCTGCAGCGGATTTCGGCTCGGGGCGGCGCTCGCGTCGCGAGGCTCGAGCCAAGCCTCGCCTGCGCGCACGCGGAGGCGAAGCCCACTCGGACCCTGCTCGAGGTCGATTGCGGCATCCCCATAGTGCACGATGGCGCCGGCGGTGGCGATCAGCACTTCCGCACCCGGTCGCACCCCGAGTTTGCTGGCGGTCGTGATCCGGCCCGTGCTGAGCAAGAACTGTTCGCTGCCGTGGCGGCAGGGCAAAACCAAACCCGGGCCGTACAGCGTCAGCTCGCGGCTGGTGAGTGCGTGGCGGAGCGCCACCGAGGCGCCCGGTTCGAGCTCCACCCAATGCTCGCCGTCGAGCAAGGTTCCGACCAAAATCGGCGAGCCGTCTGCGCTGGCCTTACCGGTCACCGCCAAAGCACGGCAGCCGGCCCCGCGGTGGACCATCGGTGTGATACTGGCAGACGGTGCGCTGACAGGATTGCGCGAACTCGCGCTCGGCGCGGGCTCTGGCGCGGGCGTCTTTTTTCCGCACGCGCCCAGGCACATTAGGCCGAGCGTGCTCGCGGCGAGCGCCGCGTGACGCATGCTTCAGCCCCCGCGCAGTGAAGGCGGAGGCGGCGGAATGAGCAGAGTCTTGCGATTGTCCTCTTCGTCTTCGGCGAAGATTTCACTCGTGATGTCCTCCGCAGCCAGCTCCTCCTTGGCGGCTCCGAGCTCGCGGCTGGTGTCCGCCAAGCGGTCTGCCAGCACGCCCAAAAACTGCCACAGCAGCTTGACGGCCAGCTGGTGCTCCTTGCGCAAGATCTCGAAAAATTCAGTGCGACGAATGACCATCAGCTCGCTCGTGCCGTCCGAAACGACCGTCGCCGAGCGAGGCTGGCTGCGCACGAGCGCCATCTCCCCGAAGTGGTCGCCGGCTTTCAACGTGGCGAGCTCCGCGCCGTTGCGCATCACCTTGGCATGGCCGGATAGGACGATGAAGAGCTCTTCGCCCTTGTCGCCCTCCGAGATGATCGTCTCACCGTTTCGATAATCCGAAACGTCCGTAACCTGCAGCACGCGCAGGATCTCGCGATCGTTGAGCGGGCGGAAGAGCGGCATGCGCGCCAAGATCTCGCGCTTCAACTGCAGCTGCTTGGCGCGCGTTTCGTCGCGCTCCGTCACGTCACCCACGGTGACGATGACGGAGGTGATGTTGTCCTTGCCGCCCTGCTCGTTGGCGGCGTCGATCAAGGATCTGGCCGCGGCGTCTGCGTCCGGGTTCGCTAGGCGCTTGCCGAGCCCGTCGAGATCGTCCTCGAAATAGCCGCACAGACCGTCGGAGCACAAAAGGAAACGGTCGCCGGCGGTGAGATCCAGCACCAACGTGTCGGGCTCGACGTGCTCGTACACGCCGACGGCGCGGGTAATGGCATTCTTCTGCGCGAGCTGTTCGACTTGCTCGCGCGGCATTTTCTTGCGCTTGATGAGCTCGTTGTAAACGGTGTGATCTTCCGTCAGCTGCTCCAAGACGCCGTCGCGCAGCACGTAGATGCGGCTGTCGCCCACGTAGATGATGAACGCTTCCTTGCCGATCACGAGCAGGCACACGAGCGTCGTGCCCATGCCGCGCTTCTTGCTGTCCTTTGCCGCCTCCGCGTGCACGCGCTGGGATGCGCGATTCACCGCGAACTCGAGCATGTTCAAGATGTCGCGCTTGGTGACCTTGGCCGCGCCCTTGCTCGCCTTCGCGTAATCTTCGATCAGGTCGGCTTCTTTTTTGATCTCTTCGTGCAAGGTGCGGACGGCGAGCGCGCTCGCGACTTCACCGGCAGCATGTCCGCCCATTCCGTCGCACACCACGAACAGCCCGAGCTTCTTGTCGACCAAGAAGTTGTCTTCGTTGTGCTCACGCACGCGTCCGACGTCGGTCAGCGCAGCGAACTGAATTTCGGGCGTGCTCATCAAAGGTCAGAATAGCCGAAGGCCCGAGGGATCCGAAAGCGCCCCGCGACGCCCCCCCGGCCCGCTCGGCTATTTCGCCGGAATATCGGGGTTTACGCCCTCGTTCAGTGAGCAGGCGCCGCCGCGGGCGACGACCACGTGATCGATGAGAGGCACACCTACAAGCTCCCCTGCCGCCCGCACGGCGCGCGTCATGGCGACGTCCTCCGGGCTCGGCGCGGGATCGCCGCTCGGGTGATTGTGGATGAGCACGATTGCGCTCGCGCCGTCGCGCAGGGCCGGGCCGAGCACGTCGCGCGTGAGTAGCGCGCAGCCGTGCAAGCCGCCTTGAGCGATGCGCCGCGCCGATTTGAGGCCGTACCTGCCGTCGAGCGACAAGAGCCACACTTCTTCGTGCTCGAGCGTGCCCAAGCGCGGGCGTGCCCAGCGCACGACTTGCTCGAAACAATCGAACACGGCGCGCTCCTCGGCGAGTACTTGCAACAGCGCGCGGCGCCCGAGCTCCACCGCGGCCGCGATGCGCGTTGCCTTGGCCGGCCCGATGCCGCGCCTCGAAAGCGCGTGTGGCCCGAGGCGGGCAATGCCCTCGAGCCCGCCGCTGCCCTCGAGCAACGCGGCCGCCGAGCGCGCCACCGATTCACCCACGCTGCCGGTTCCGAGCAGCAGCGCCAGCAAATCAACGTCTGCCAGGGTTTGGACGCCAAAAGCTAGCGCGTGCTCTCTCAGATCCGGCATGGTCGGCGATTCTTCCCTCGGGCTCGAGCTGCGCGCTGCACGAAAGATGCCGAGCGCGGCAAGGCGGGCTACGTGCGATTTTTCGCGCGCCCGATTTGGCGCACGCCGGCCGATCGGCGTGACTTGGCCAGCCTAAGCCGTGCGCACGATGTCGGCTGGGGCGAGCTGCGCGCGCAAATCCTCGAGCGCGGCGGTCGCGGCGGCCGCGTCGTTGGCGTCGAAGGTCACGAGCGTGCGGTAGCTCGGGTCGAACCATTTCGGATACGAGCCGATTTCGACCGCGGGGTGGCGAGCTACGACCGCGTCGAGCAGCGGCTTCAAAATGGGCTCCTCCAGCTGCAAGAACAGTGAGCGGCTGACGAACGGAGTCGGCCCGCGCAGCCAGGTGCGCACGGTCAGTAACTTCAGACGAAACAGATCCGGAATGCCCGGAAGCATCCACACGTTGTGGGTGACGGGCGTGGGCCACTCCACTTCCGGCGCTCCGCACAGTACCGAACCCTCGGGCACGCGTGCCATGAGCAGGTGCGCTTCGGTGATCCGCTCGCCGTACACGCCGCGCAAAAGCGCGGCAAGCTCGGGGGACTCCACCATTTCCCGGTCGAAGGCGCGGGCCACGGCGGCGATCGTGACATCATCGTGCGTCGGTCCGACGCCGCCGCTCGTGAACACGACGTCGAAACGCGCGCTGAGCGCGCGCACCTCTTCGGCCAAGAGCTCGATCTCGTCTGCGACCATGACCACGCGCTCCAGACGAACGCCAATCGTGCGTAGCAACTTTGCCAGCTCGAACACGTTCGCGTCGGCGACTTTCCCGCTCAGGATCTCGCTACCGACGACGAGTGCGGCGGCGGTGCGAACGACGCGTTGGTTCATGTCGGCCTCAAGGGGTGAGATCGAGTTCGCGCACGATCGGATCACCGTTGGTGTCGACCGCGAGCAGCTCTTCCACGCGTTTTTCGGCGGAATTCAGGCGTGCCTGCGAAACGCGCGACAGCCGCACCCCTTCTTCGAACAAGCGCAGTGAGTCCTCCAAATCGAGCTCGCCGCTCTCCAGCTGCTCGACGATTTCGTGCAGCCGCTCGAGCGTGCCTTCGAAGCTCAGCTCCGTGTCCGGGGCATTCGGGTCGAGGGTCGGTCGGGCGGCTTTCGTGCGGGTCATGGCTGTTTCGGCCGCGGAGCGTCGTCGGTTCTGGCCGGCGCCGCAAGCCTGAGCGTGAGCTTGCCGGTGGGCAAGCCAGGCAAAAGCAAAATTCCGTCCGGATCGGCATAGGCCGGGATTGCCAGGCCGCCCGGGCCAATCACGAGCGCGGCCGCGGTGAGCACGCGATCGGTATCATTGTCGCTCCGCAGCAAGCTGAAGTCGAGCCAGGCGCTCGCTGGGCCGCGCGGGCGAGCCGCGGGTTCCGCGCCCGCGAGCGCCAGCGCGGCGGCTTCGCGCACCGCGCGCGAACCGTCGAGCGCGCGCGCCAGGCCGAGGATCCGTTTACGGGCCGGCTCCCCGCGCGCGCTGAGCCCTTGCACGATGGCTAGGCGTACCTCGTCATTGGTTTCGAAGCGGTAGGCGCGTTCGAGCACGCCGAGCGCGCTGCTCTCTTCGCTGCGCCCGAGCCCGAGCGCGACATGGCTGCGCAAGAGCGCGTCGTCACTCGCTAGCAAATTCAGGATTTTCGGCCTCAGCGTCGGCGAATCGCGCATCGCCAGCGCGCGCGCTGACAGCGGCGCGGCGAGCCCACGCGCTTCGAGCAAGCCGAGCAGCACGTCCGTCGGCACACGCTCGGCCGCTTCCGGCAGCGCGAGGCTTGCCGCGAGCGCCGTACGCAGCGACTCGTTTGGCTCGCTGGCGAGCCGATCCGAGAGCGCCAGTGCTACTTCTGGGATCAACGCGGCGCGACCGAGCGCGCGCAGCTCGGCCGGGCTGGCTCGTCGCAATAGCTCGGCCACACGGGGCGGCGAGGTGACCGCGCGAATTTCGACGAAGGTCGCCAAATCAGCGGCATCGCGCGAACGGCCGAGCGCGGCGAGCGCGCTCTCGAAGCCGCTCGGAGTGCGATCGAGTGCGACGATTCGCGCCGCGCTCGCGCGCACGGCGACGCGCCGCGTGCTCCCGCTGCCGAGCGCGCGCTCGAGCTCCGCTTCCGCATCCTTGCCGGGCGCGAGCGCGAGCGCGAGTGCCGCAGCCGATGACGTCTCGCGCGCGCCGAGCGCAGCGCCCAAAAAGACAGCGGCTTCGCGCGTGCCTGCGCGGCCGAGCGCCGCAATCAGCTCGGCTCGCTCTTCGCCTTGGGCCTTGCTCGCGAGCTGCTTCAGCTCCGAGCTCAGTGCGGGCAGGCTGACCGAATCGGCGAGCGTGAGCGCTGCGCTGCGAGTGGCTGCGTTGGCGAGCAGCTGGCTGAGCACGGCGCCTGCGTCCGGCGCCTGCAGCTCGAGCAAGATTTTTGCGGAGGCCAAGCGCAGCTCGGGTGAAGTCTCGTGCCGGAGCCAGTGCCGCGCGAGCTCGAGCGTCTCGTTGTCGCCGAAATGCGCGAGCGCGACGGCCGCGTCCGCGCGCACCTCTGCCGGTGCAGTCTGCACGATCAGCCGCAGCGCGGGGACGGCGCGTGGATCGCCGAGCTCGCGCAGCACGCTCACGAGCGTCTTGGTCGGCGAGCTTCGGCTTTGCAGGAGTGGCTGCAAGTTTCGCGGTGGAAAGGCCAAGAGCGCATCCTTGGCTGTCTCGGCAACGTGCCCCGGCTGGCGTACGGCCTTGGCCAGCGCCGAGATCGCCGCATCGTCTCCCGAAGCCGCCAGCGCGAGCGCCGCGGCGTGCTCGATCAAACCATCGATCGCCTCGGGTCGCTCCGGGTTACTGCCTACGCCCACCATCACGCGCACGAGCAGCTCGCGCACCGCCGGCACTTTGGCGTGCGGCCCGAGCGCGCGTACGGCCACCAGGCGATCGCGCGCCGAGCGCGCGGCACCGCCCGGGTCGAACACTTTGAGCAGCAGATCGAGGGCCTGCGCGGTGCCGACGCTGCTCAGACGCTCGAAGCCGCGCTGTCGCTCATCGGCGTCCGTGCTCTTCAACAGCGTCTCGGCGACATCGATTCCCAAGCGGCGTTTGAGTGTCACCCCTTGCAGCGCCGGCGGCTGCGCGTTCGGCGCGGTGCGTCTGATCTGAGCCTGAGCCGAGCCTGGCGCACCCAGCGCGAGCGCTGCCGCGAGCACGGACTCGAAAGCGCGCCGCCGAGCCGTCACTGGAGCAGCCCGACGCCGAGGCCACGCGCGCCGGCACCGGGCGTCTTGGCCACGACTTGAAAGCTGACCGTTTCGGCGACTTCGTCGCGGTGGGTCAGTCGGCGGAGCGCGAACACGAGCGCGAATGACTCGTTCAGCGCGCGCTGCTCGGCTTCCGCGCTGTTCGAGGCGGGCTTCGCGCCGACGAGCACGATCGCATTCGGGTGCTGGTTCAAGAGCTCGGCCAGTGCGCGAACGGTCGCTTCGGATTTGGCGCTGAGCTCGACCGAATCCTGACCGATGTCGAACGCGAGCGGACCGCGGATCACGACCGCCATCGTCTTGCCGGTGGTTTCGAAGGAGACCAAATCCGGCTTGGCCTTTTTCTTGGCATCCGGCGCTTCGGGGCAACCGTCTTCGTCCTCGATGCCGTTGAAATTTTCGGGCTGATCCGGGCACTTGTCGTCGCGGTCGTCGATCGTGTCACCGTCTTTGTCTGGGCTCGGACAACCGTCGAGGATGGGATCCGAGCGTTCCGCTCCGGGCACGTTCGGGCACGCATCGTCGACGTCGAGGACGTGATCGCCGTCGTTGTCGGGATCGGGGCAGCCATCGTCGTCTTGGAAGGAATCGCGATCCTCTGCCCGTGTCGGGCACTTGTCTTTGGAATCGGGGATGCCGTCGACGTCGCGATCGCGCTCGGGACAACCGTTCTGTTTCGGATCGCTGGACGCTGCACCCGCCTCGTTCGGGCAGGCATCCTTCACGTCCAGGATGCCGTCGTGGTCGTTGTCTGGATCCGGGCAACCGTCGTCGTCTTCGAAGCCGTCGCTGTCTTCTTTTTCGGTTGGGCAGCGGTCGCTGTCGTCCGGCACCCCGTCATCGTCGTTGTCGAAATCCGGGCAACCGTCGCTGTCCTCGAACCCGTCCTTGTCTTCGGCGAGCTCCGGGCACTGGTCGACTTCGTCAGGAATGCCGTCCTGGTCGGCGTCGTGCACCCGCGGTGCCCAGCCGACACCGAGCACCGCGCGCACCGCGGGCTCGCCCACGGCGCTATCGAGCGGCAACTCTGCGCCCGCGATGAACGACACAGCGCCCGGCGTGTAACGCGCCGACAGCCCGATCGCAGCCGGGGACTGCGCTGCAGAGGCGAACTTCGGCGTGACCGCGATCGCGCCGTGCGCTTCGATGTTCCACTCCCAGCGGCCCTTTTCATCGAGCCCGAGCGCTTGCGGCCGGAGCGAAAGCCCGGCACCCCAGGGCAACTCGTGCCCGAACGTTTCACCGATGAAGGTCTCTTCCGAGCCGCGCACTTTCACGCCCGCGGTCGCGCGCACCGCGATCGCCACCAAGCGCAGCTCGCTCAGTAGACGCAGCTCGCCAGTCGCAGCCTGCTCGGCCACGTAGGAACGCGCGTTTCCCGTCGGCAGCGTGACCGCGCCGAGCGCGGCGATGCTGAAGCCGCCGAGCTCGCCGCCCGGCAGGAGCACGGCTTTCAGGTTCAATCGCAAATCACCGAGCGCAGTCTGTGGCAGACGCGCGCCGATCAGATCTTCGCCGGTGCCCGTTTGATAGATCACGGTCGGCAGCTGGAGGCCGAATGCCAGGCGGTCTCCGATGCCGATCCCGAATGCGTAGTCCATCGAGAACTGATCGCTCACCGGTACCGCGACCTCTTTGCCCGTGGCATCGGTGACGGTGACCAGGCGGCGGGCGTACGAGCCCCACGCCGCCACGTTCCATTTGAATGGCCCCGGAGTCATCGTCGGCTCGAGATAGAGGCTCCCTGCCGGGTCGCTCGAGGGGTGGAAACCTCGCACATCCAAGGATGGAATCGGATCAGCGAAGGCCGTTCCCACCATGAAGCTCGAAAAACCAAGTGCCGCCGCGAACCGGCCAAGTCGCATGGCCGGAGGCTAGTTGCAGCCCCCGGAAGTAACAATCCCTTCCCGGGGCGGCCGGCGCGCGCGCTCGCTTTGGCTCGGGATTAGCGGCGCGCTACGCGCTGTCTTTTGGCCTCAGAGTGCCATCGTCGCCGGCGGATTCGCCACGAATGCCTGGTACAGCGTGTCCTGGTCTGCGGCCGCACAGGGCGTGGTCGAAAAAACGGCGAGGGCCGTATCCCAAGCGCCGGGCGCCACGACCGGTACGCGCACGTTGGCGTTGACGAGATCGGTCAGTGCCGCCTTGGCGAGCACGTCGAGCTGGTCACCGACGTCGATGCGTGCGGGCGGTGAGCCCTTGAAGCGCGCAAATTCGATCTGCCCCGCCGCGGACGCGGCCACGGTCAGAAAGTTCTTGGCCGGGGTGGGGTTGGGTGGAGTCGCCGGCATGCCGAGTACGTCGACACCGTACGAGAACAAATCGGCTGCGCCGGGCGCGCCCGTTTCGCCGAAGTCGACGCCAGGAGTCCAGCCGAAATGCGCGGTCCAGTAGCCCTTGACCCAGTCGCCGTGGATGAAAATGGCGGCTTTGCCGTCGTGCACCGCATCCGCGGCGTCCGTCCAGCCAAAGGTGTTACCGCTCGGCAATTGGCTCGCTGAATCGTCGTTGATGTACTCGGTCAAGATCGTGCCGAGCGTCGCGATCGCGGCTTGAAGCGGCGCAGAGATCTCGGGATCGGTGACGGCCTTGCTTCCGGTGATGAAGTCTTTGAATACCGCCGAGCCCATCGTGCCTTGCAGGATGCCGTTGAAGAGCTCACGCACGATCCAGCCGTTGCTCATGCCGGTTGCGGCCGCGATCGGCGTGACGCCTGCTTTCTTCAGCTTGGCGCAGGCTGCCATCAGCTCGTCGACCGAGCTGGGCGGGGTGATCCCGTTGGCCGCGAAGAGGGTCGTGTTGTAGAAGAACGCGCTCTCTCGAGGCACGTCGATCGGCACGGCTCGAATGTGCCCGTCGACCGTGACCGCCTTCAGTACCTCGGGCAGGAACGCGGCCTTGACCGTGGGGTCGGCGAACAGAGCGTCGAGCTGCCCGACTTGACCTGCGTGCGCCGTGACGAACGGGCCGAGGTCTTGGCTATTTAGCTGGAAGACGTCGGGGAATGCACCGGCCGTGAACGCCGTGTCCAGGTTGGCGCGCGAATCGGCGCCCGACTTCTGTCCGCTGTCGTCCACTGAAGCGTTGGAATACGCGTTCTTATAAGCATCGACGAGCGCCTGCAGCGCGTCGGCCTCACCCGGAGCGTTCCACCAGCTGTAGAGCTGCACAGCGGACACGGTCTGGCCTTGACCACCCGAACCCGTTTGATCCGAGCTCGAGCTCGAGCTGCAGGCCACACCGGTCAAGCTCAGGCCGATGGCGAGTAGACTCGCTTTACTTAAGACTCTATTGCGCATTTTCCCTCTTCGATATTTGACGTTGATGATTGCTGGCTGGCGGGTCGCCGCTTGCGACATCGGCGCTGCGCTTCGGGCCGAGCCCGAATACAGGAGCTCGTACTCTTTGGAAGAAAACGGCCTAGGCCGAAAGAACCTTAAACTTAATCCATCAGCCAATACGAAATCGTCGAAAAGCGCCAGCCGGGTCACGGCTCCAGGACTCGCAGATTCCCCGTCGACCCGTGTGCGAGTGGGGACGCGGCTGTAGTCGCGCTACGCCCGGCTGCGGCTCTGATCTTCGCAGTCAGTTGCCGTCGGTGATGATGGTGCCCGAATTCACGTGCCAGGTGCTCGTGGAGCCGAGCGCGCGATCGCCACAGGCGTCGAACAAGAGCGGTCCTGTGAGCCCCGAAAAGTAAATCGAGTCTCCGCTCTCTTGGCGCAAAAGGCCGCTTTCGATCTCGTTCCAACCTACCGCTTCGCCGGGCGGCGCAGCCGCGGCGCGTACGGCAGATTGCAACACGCGGAGGTCGTAC
>Ga0207667_10009054_pt1 | contig 11771 bp, 9 predicted proteins | sample KBSCornC52_FD_184301 | JGI IMG/M metagenome (GOLD analysis project Ga0207667, IMG submission 184301) | Corn rhizosphere microbial communities from Kellogg Biological Station, Michigan, USA - KBS Corn C5-2 (SPAdes) (version 2) | ecosystem: Host-associated > Plants > Roots > Rhizosphere > Soil ...
GAACTATGGAGTAGGTCCATGGAGTTGACTCAGGGTAAGGCGTTGCTTGAACTAGACAAGCTGCGCCAGGGTTTGTTCGTGAATCAGGTGCATCGGTTTCGCCCGGCCAGCCTCCCGCAGCACCATGACCCGTCCATTTTCCGAGAGTTGACCACTCCACGACTTCTCGGGATGCGCCTGGCGGATCAAAAACTCCCGGCTTTCCAGATTGAGTTGCCCCACGAAAGCGGAAACCACCGGCAGTGATGAACCCAATGAAAGTTCCACGAGTCCCTGGATGTCAGCGAGGATCTGGCTCGACTGCTGAATGGTCTGCACGACGACGGCAACCGCGGGGATTTTTGCCGCTGGCGGCGGGTATTGAACAAATCGGGACTGGAGGAAGGAATACCACGGTATCCCAGGCTCGCTGGGAATCAGGGCGGCTCGAGAGTGGGGTTCAAGCATTTGAGAAGATCGGTGGCCCGTATCGAGACTCCTGAGGACGATGCTCAAAGTGATGACGGAGCAACGGACCAATAGAAAGCGGATAAGCCGGCAGCAGCACCGCCAAGATCATTAAAACCATTCGCTTACGTTCATGATCGCATTCACAACTTGGTGAAGTCAATTTCTTCACCATTCCACTGGACCGTGACCCTGGCGATAGGCGCCGACTTGTCTTTAATGCGGTATTTGCCCGTGAATACCCCATGCTCTTTTGAGCCCAGGATGTAATTCCCTCTCTCCTTGAAGAAAGGTTCAAGCCCCACCTGCTGACCGTCCGCAGCGAAAGCGTGCACGCGGATGTCGCTGTATTTCACTTCGGGCACCATTACGCCTTTCAAGAGCACGTCGAGCAGCTTTTCCTCTTTGGAACCGTCTATCACCGACACGCCCGCTTCTCCACCGTGGATCGGCTTAAAATCCATCTGCTTCAGTCGATGCACCGGAGCGAATTCCACATGCCCACCCTTCCAGTCGATAGCCACTTTGGCCACCTCCTCCTTGGTTGCCTCCAGTGTGTAGAAACCAAAATTCGCGTCCGACTTATACTTACCGAATCGAAGATTGAGATATTTCGCGTCCGTCTGAACGCTTTCCTTTATGAGCAACTCATCGTTCTCCTGACTAAACGCCTTTAATGCTACGTCACTATAGATGATCTCGCTCTCGCTGCCGACAAACCAGACCTGCAAAATCGCGGCGCCCTTGGCATTGTGTGACAAATCCACCCACACCCGCTCATTTGCCAAAGGTTTGGCGTATTCCGGCGGTTTCGTTGTGGTCTGACCAAAGCCGGTAGCGGTCAGGAAGAGCGGCACCAGACATCGCACAATCATGCGCGCACCTCTCGCACGTTTTGCAGGCAAGGCAATCCCAACGATGTTCACCGCATTTGAGGAAATTCGTGAAGGACGAACTCGGGATCTCGAACTCGGGCGATTAGTCCGCCAAGTAATTCGTCACGAATCCTGGTTTCCCCGACGAGCGAGCGTTGGAAATAGTCGTGGGTGATTTTTGTTTGGTGACTCGGGTCGAATCTGGGACGCCATTGTGCTCCTTCAAAGCGCAGCCTTGGACAGAATCGCTCCCCGCACCGCCACCGAAACGGAGTTTCGCCAAGAAATGTGCATTCCCAAAGCCTCACTTTGGGAACGAGGGGCAAAAAGGAACTCCTGGTGGACAGGGAGGGATTGCACGTCAGCACCGATCTCTGTAACTTCCGTTTATGAGTATCCAGGAACTAAAGCGGGAAGCCGACGCTCTCTCCGACGCCGAACGCCGCGAACTGGTTCACTATCTGCTCACCGCCAGGCGCGCCCGGGGTGCCGATTCGCCGTCACCGCGCGCCCGTAGTGTCGAATTCATTGCGTGGGCACGGCGGCCACGCCCGCACGTGGGGTTGCGGGACGCGGGACGCGATACCATTTACGAGGATTGACCGGCCTCAATGGCGCGCATTCTCACCGATACGAACATTTGGCTCCGCGTGGCCGACCCGGGTGCGGCCCAGCACGCATGCACCGTTGCCGCCGTGGCCAGCCTTCTCGCCGATGGATCTATCCGCCCTCCACTTGCTCGATCCGACACAGTCCGACTCTTGGGATCTCCTGCCAGAACTGCCGTAAGGAGCCTCCAAAATGATACCGTGTTTGGAGAGATCCGGTCGGCGGCATCAATTCTGTAAACACTTTGCAAGAATGGGTCTCGGGGAGGCGTTCTTCTTTTAGTTACTTGCTTCTCCAGGAACTTAATCGTGCGGCTATTTCCCTTTTTCTTGCTTCTCTATTGTTGCTCCGTCGGCCTCCGAGCGGTAGAGCCAAAGACCGTTCTCTACGACCACCCGGTAACTCTCACCGGAACGATCATTCGCGAATACGACATGTCGTTCGTCGATAGCGATCTTTCGCCGTTGCGCGACCCGAAGGCGGTCGCGCGGGCGGTGGCGGAGGCGCGGCGGAATCACACGCTCGATGAATCCAAACCGCTGCATCAGCCGTCCCCTCACCTGATCCTGCAACTCGACAGCCCCATCTTCGTGCCCGGCAAGAAGGGCGATGATTTCTGCCCGGAAGAGCGCAATGTGCGGGAGATCGATCTTGGCGCGGAACGCCCGATCCGGAGTGTGGACGTGGGCACGGTGCATTTTCGAGTTTCCGGGAACCTCTGGCATGCGATCACGGTTCATCATCTCCGGCCGATCATGATGGAGGTCACGACTCGGGAGCGGGTGAAGTGAGGGAGAGGAAAAACATCCAACATCTCCCTCGTCAAACTCGGGACGGCTTCGCCGCAACATCCAACACCCAACATCCAATGGAGCTGTCACCGTGCGATTACGCGGTTGGACGATGCGTATTCGATGTTGGTGGTTGAGTCTGTAACAAACGATGCCATTTCGGTAAGAGAGACAGGCAACCTCTCCGCTGTGTCGCGCACTTCCTCCCCTTCGCCCCTGTTTTTGACGACCCATTGGTCGGTCGTGCTCGCAGCCCAGGGTACGGCCACGGTGGTGGCGCGAGACGCTTTGGAAACGTTGTGCCGTTCCTATTGGTATCCACTCTACGCCTATGCGCGGCGGATGGGACAGGCGGCGCACGATGCCGAGGACCTGACGCAGGAGTTTTTCGCGCAATTGCTGGAGAAGGATTGGCTACTGGCGGCGGCGCCGGAGAAAGGGCGGTTCCGCACATTTCTGCTCGTGGCGCTGAAGCGGTTCATGGCCAGGGAATGGCAGCGGGCCAGCGCGCAAAAGCGGGGCGGCGGACTGCAGCATCTTTCGCTCGATACCACGGATGCCGAACGACGCTATGCCGGCGAACCGGCGGAGCCATTGACCGCGGAGGACATTTACGAACGGCGCTGGGCGATGACGCTGCTCAACCAGGCGCTGGATCGGTTGCGCGTGGAATTCGCCGAGGGAGGGAAGGAAGCTGAGTTTGAGTGTTTGAAGCAGTGGTTGTCCGCGGATCGCGAGCGGATTCCATATGCTGAGTTGGCCGCGGAATTGGGACACAGCGAAGGAGCGGCACGCGTGGCGGTGCATCGGTTGCGCAAACGCTTTCGTCAGCTTTTCCGGGAAGCGATCGCCGCCACCGTGGCGGAGGGAGAAGAAGTGGACGAGGAACTGCGTCACCTCGTGGCCGTTCTGGGCCGTGGCTGATCGCGCGTAACATCGACCGGAAAATTCGTAACTCCAGTGGTGATGAATCCAGACGAATCCACGAAATGCCCGCAATGCGGCGCTCCCCTGCCCTCGGATGCTCCCCAAGGTCTTTGCCCGCGGTGCCTGGCGGCGATGCATCTCGGCACCGATACCCTCACCGACGCGGAAGCCGCCCCCAGCCGACCGGCGGCGCCGACGCCGGAAGAACTCGCCCCGCACTTTGCCCAGCTCGATATCCTCGAATGCCTCGGCCGCGGAGGGATGGGTGTGGTTTACAAGGCACGGCAGAAATCGCTGAACCGGGTGGTCGCGCTGAAATTGCTCGCCCCGGAACGGGCCAACGATGCGGATTTTGCGAAGCGCTTCGCCCAGGAGGCGCAGGCTCTGGCGGCGCTGAATCATCCGCACATCGTCACGGTGCACGACTTTGGCCAGGCGGGCGGATTTTACTACCTGCTCATGGAGTTCGTTGACGGGGTGAATCTCCGCCAGGCGATGCAAGCTGGGCGCTTCACGCCGGAGCAGGCGCTCGCCATCGTCCCGCCGATTTGCGAGGCGCTGCAGTACGCCCACGAGCACGGGATCGTGCACCGCGACATCAAGCCGGAGAATCTGCTGCTAGACAAAGAAGGCGGGGTGAAGATCGCCGACTTTGGGATTGCCAAGATGCTCGGGGACGAGTCGCAGACGGGCATTGCCGAATCACAGCCGGCCGGCACGCCGCAATACATGGCGCCGGAGCAGAAGGAGCATCAGCGCACCGATCATCGCGCGGATATCTATTCGCTCGGGGTGGTGCTTTACGAGATGCTCACCGGCGAACTTCCGGGAGAAAAGCTCCAGCCGCCATCGTCCCGCCTTCGCGGACTGCAGATCGACGTGCGCCTGGACGAGATCGTGTTGCGCGCGCTGGAGAAGGCACCGGAAATGCGTTTTCAGACAGCGGCGGAACTGCGCACGCGAGTCGAAACGGTCGCAAGCGATTCCACAGCCTCCGCGAAGGCCGATCCGACACCCCATGCTCCGCCGCGGGCCCTCAAGATGGGCATGGCCTACGTCACCACGCCCGGCAGGCTCCGCACTTTCGAAGCGCGCTTTTTCCTCTATCGCACCAATACTCAATTGCTCCTCGACGAACACCATCTGAGTTTCGCGCTGGGGGGAACGCCGACCAGCATTTCGCTTTCGGCCATCCGCGATCTCAGCATCGGCCATCATTCGCGGATGATAAATCCCGCAGGCATCGACTATATCAGCGTGAGCTACGAGGAAGGCGGGGAGACCAGGCGCGTCCTGCTCACTCCCAACGAGGGATTGATCGGTTCTCCCTGGCGCATCAATCGCCTCGCCGCCGAGTGGTTCGGGGCCATCCAGGGGGCCGCCAAGGCAGTGACCGGAACGGTGCCGGCGAGCAGCCCTGCGGACCAACTCACGGCACCGTTTTCGCGCAGCGGCGGCCTGACCATGTGGATGATCCTCTTCCTGCCGATAGCACTCCCGTTTCTGATCTTCTTTGTCCTTGCCGACCGATCGCATTCTTCCAGCCCAATCCTCGCCACTCTCGCGGGTCTTCTCGTCCTGGGCTTTCTAGCCGTGGTCTATCGGTTTTCGCGAGGACGAAACAGCACCGCGGAGCCGGCGGGCGCTTCGACTTCCGCGAGAGAGCCTCGGAGCCAATCTCGCTGGATCCGGCTCGGCAAAGCGTGCCTGCTCGTCGCGGTAATCATCGTCGCGGGAGCGGGACTCGTCGCCTCTTTTCTACCGCGCAACTATTATGCCTCGGGCTTCATCGAGGTGACGCCGACTGACCAGGAAAGCGCGACTGTTTTCCAGGAAGCCAACCGCGCCGTTTCACCCGATAAACGCGCCATGCTGGTCGTCCGGCAACGGCCTGCGCCATTGTTTGAAATTGGCGCCCGTTCCCCCTCTCCACAGGAAGCGGCGGATACTGCCAATCACATTCTCAGCCAGGTGCAGGAGCATCTTGCGGGACGACCGGGCGTCACCGCAAAGATCCGCCAAAAAGCCCAGCCGCACGCGGAGCCGGTGACTCCTCGTGTCGGCAAAGTCATCGCCCTCGCATCGTTCATCTGCGTACCGTTTCTAGTGCTGCCCGGCATCGTGTTGCTGGTGGTCGGACTGATTCGAGATAAATCGGCCAGCGCCAAGAACTCGAAAGATCAGGACTCGTGGAGTGTCGTGGCCTGGGTGATCCTGGCCCTGGGCGGCTTGTTGGTGATCGGATTGGTGGTGCCGGTGGTAGCAGCATCTTTTTGGCTGTATAGCAGCGCCGAGAATAAATCCGAGACGACGGCTCAAGCGGTTGCCGCTGAGGCCGCCGAACGCGATGCCATCGAGGCTTACACCAAACGAAAAGCCGCGCCCCACCTGGTTCCGCAATCGGTAGTGGACTCGGCCCGAGGAAGTCTGGAGGTGGCGCAGAAGGGCTATGAGGCCGGAATCACCGATCAGGTGACTGTCTTGAAGGCCAAGGAGCAGTTGCAGTGGGCGCAGGCCATGTTTCGAGGTGATCGTTTGGCTGCGGCAACGGTCCGGCGCGATGGCGCACGCGAGCGATTGACGATGGTGCAGCACCAGTATCAGGCTGGAGTCGCTTCGGCTGAAGCGCTTGCTGCGATCCAGCGTGAAGAAGCGGAGGCGGAGGCAGCGCTGAGCGATTTGAAGACTTCAGATACTCTGAAGGTTGGGCATCCGGCGGCCGTCAAGAGCGATGGCCATCTCGTCCCGCAATCCGTGGTCGATTCGGCCCGGCAAAGTCTGCAATTGGCGCAGAAGCGTTTCGAGGCGGGACAGATTGATCAACTGACCTGCATGAAGGCCAAGGATCAGTTGCAATGGGCGGAAGCCATGTTTGCCGGGAATCGGCTGGCGGCGGCGAAGGCACGGCGCGACGGGGCCCGCGAGCGGCTGGAAATGTTGAGACAAATGTATACGGCTGGAAGGGCCTCGGCAGAAGATATGGCGGCGGTCGAACGGGAGATGGCGGAAGCGGAGGCTCAGATCGGCGAGTTGCAAGGCGGGCAGCAGCCTCGGACGCCAGACTCACGATAGGAGCGGTGCGAGGCATAGGGCCTTCATGTCCTTATCGTTCCACGGTGGTAGTTTGGGAGTGCGCAGGAGCGCGTCCCTCCGAGGATGCCCCCATGGGCGATTTTTTGGGTCTGGCAGCTTGTCAATCGGCATGGTTGCACCGACACTCCCCGTCCCATTTTTGTGAAGATCCTCGTTGCTCCGGACAAATTCAAAGGCTCGCTCTCCGCAGTCGCGGTGGCGGAGGCCATTTCGGCCGGCTTCCGCCAGGTGTGGCCGGAGGTGGAGATCACGCACGCTCCGATTGCGGATGGCGGGGAAGGATTTGCCGACGCCTTGCGCGATGCGCTGGGTGGCGAGTGGGTCACGACTCGTGCGCTGGACCCGATCGGGCGCGAGGTCGATGCCCGCTACGCCTGGGTGGAAAGCGAGAAACTGGCGATCATCGACATGAGCGAGGCGTCGGGACTCTGGCGCCTCAAGCCCGAGGAACTTGCCCCCTTGCAGGCGAATACGTTTGGGACTGGTCAACTCATCCGCCATGCGACCGAGCGTGGAGCGCGCAAGATTCTCGTCGGCCTCGGGGGAAGTGCGACGACGGATGGCGGGATCGGCATGGCCGAGGCGCTGGGCTACAACTTTCTGACCAGCGACGGGGAAGACCTGGAGCCGCTGCCGGGGAACCTGCTGGCCTTGATTCGCGTGGAAACACATCGCGCGATCGATTTGCCGGAAATCATTGCCGCGTGCGATGTGCAGAATCCTCTGCTCGGGCCACGCGGAACGGCGCACGTTTTCAGCCCGCAAAAGGGCGCCAAGGCAATGGATATCGTGGCTCTGGAAGAAGGGCTGCTGAATCTTGCGGACGTGGTGGCGAATGATCTGGACTGCGATTTCCGCGATACGCCGGGAGCCGGCGCAGCGGGTGGGATTGCTTTTGGCCTGTTGAGTTTTTGCCGAGCCACGATCTGCTCGGGTTTCGATCTTGTCGCCGAAACACTACATCTCGAAGACCGCGTCGTGGCGTGCGATCTGGTCATCACCGGCGAAGGTCGCATCGACGGCCAAACGCTCGAAGGTAAAGGACCCGCCGGCGTCGCGGCTCTCGCTCGCAAACACCAAAAACCCGTCCTAGCGTTCGCCGGTTCCATCGCCGAAGGTGCGGCTGTGGGTTCCCTCTTCGACGCGCTTTGCGCCATCATCGACGAACCGGTGTCTCTCGACGCCGCGATGCAGCGTGGCGCGGAATTTCTGGAGCGCAGTGCCGCACGCGCCGCACGGGTGCTCCGCCTCGGACAAAGACTATGAAAGACAAACGCATCGCTCTTCTTTTTGCAGGACAAGGAGCCCAGGCCGTCGGTATGGGCAAGGATCTCGCGGCCAGGTATCCTGCCGCCGCAGAGCTCTTTTCCAAGGCCGACAGCATTCTCGGCTATTCGCTGAGCAAGATCGCCTTCGAGGGACCGGACGAAGAACTCACCCAGACCAAGCACTGCCAGCCGGCGCTTTTCGTGCACGGCCTGGCCACGCTCGCGGCGCTGCGTGCGGAAGTCGGCGAGTTTCCGGTGCATGCCGCAGCGGGGCTTTCGCTCGGCGAATTCACGGCGCATTGCGCGGCCGGCACGTTTGATTTCGAGACCGGCCTGAAGCTGGTCGCCCGCCGCGGGCTATTCATGCAGGAAGCCTGTGAACAGACGAGCGGTGGCATGGCGGCAATGATCGGCGCGGATGAAAGCACCGTGCGTGCGCTGGCCGCGGAGACCGATGTGGACGTCGCCAATCTCAACAGCCCCGGACAGATTGTGATCTCGGGTGAAAGCTCGAAGGTGGCGCTGGCCGTGTCGCTCGCCAAGGAACACGGCATCCGCATGGCGAAGACTCTGAATGTCGCCGGCGCGTATCATTCGCGACTGATGAATTCGGCATTTATCCGGCTTGGTGAAGAATTGCAGCGCACCTCGCTCGCTACGCCGCGCTTCATGGTCATTTGCAATGTCGACGCAGCGCCGGTACGCGAGGAGGAGGAAATCCGTTCATCGCTCCAGGACCAGGTAACGGGCACCGTCCGCTGGACCGAGACGATCGAATATCTCGTCGACGAGGAGAAGTGCGACCTGTTCCTCGAACTTGGACCGGGCGGCGTTCTCGCGGGCCTGCTCAACCGGACGCGCAAGGGCACGCCGTGCATCTCGATCACGGATGAACCTTCGCTGGAAGCGGCGTTGACGGCGCTGCGAAGCTGAGGCACTTGCTCAAGGCTGACCGAAGGTCACCGCATTGAGCGATGGCCCCGGGGGAATCGTTACCTTCTTCCACTCCACGAGATCGTGGGAGACGTGGATGTTTCCACCCCACGAGAATCCCAGGCCGAGCACACCCTCGCGAGCCCAGGCCACATTGCAGGGAATGGGCTTCGGCTGCCTGGTCCATGCGAGTCCATCAGGCGAAGTCCACATCGCCCGGCCACCGCTGACGAGGAAGCGCGTTCCGGTCCACACGATGTGCGAAAAGTTTTCCATCCCGTCGGTCTCGTGTCGTTCCCACGCCTGGCCATCGTGCGAACTTTCGATCAAGCCATTCGGCCCGACGACGACGAAATGCCCTGAACCATAGGCCACGTCGCGCGCCGCGGGCGCGTCCAGCGTGGTATGCTCCCAGCTCCGGCCATCACTCGTCACTCCGCGCCAACTCACCCGCTTTTTGTCCGCCCAGAGGTCGACGTCGCCGATGATGACGAAACGAAATCCCGCCTCGGTATCACCGCAAGCGCTGCGGCGGGCATGTACGCTCCCCTTCCAGTCGAGCCGCGCTCCGTAGTCGAACTTCCCGCCCGTGGGCGAATACATCAGTTCGGCATCGTGCCCAGCCACGAATAAACCGTGACCAAAAGCGACCGTTGCTACCCGCCCTTTCACTTCCTGCAGGGACTTCCATTCACGCCCGTCGGCCGTGCTCAGGATGTGGCCGGTCCGCGAGCCGCCGCCGACGGCAATGAAACGCCCCGCACCGAAGGCCACGTTGAAAAGAACGTCGTCGTTGTCCGCCGCCTGGTCGCTCCAGCGCTGGTCGTTTTCCCAAGTCACCCCATCGTGCGAGGTGACCCGTCGCCCGCCGTAACCGACGGCAACGAACAAACCCCGGTCGTCCGCGCGCACATCGCCGACGAGCAGCGCCAGCAAGGCTGCAACGAACGCGCCACGCATCACGGCTTATTCCGTGAGCAGTTTCTCGACCTCGGAAGCGAGTTCGTCGTCGGTCAATCCGGCCTTGCGAATCATCCCCTTTTTATCGATCAGCCACATCGAGGGAATCGCTTGCACGCCGAACTGCTTGACGATTTTGCCGTCCCAACTGTCCCCGTCGAAATGCTGGCGCCACGGCATATTCTCTCGCTTCATCGCCTCCTCCATCGCGCTCTTGTCCTGATCCAGCGAGATCCCCACGATCTCAAAACCTTTGTCGTGCAGCTTCTGGTAAGTAGCCGAAACCGTCGGCATCGCCCGCATGCAGGGCCCGCACCACGAAGCCCAGAAATCCAGCAACACCACCTTGCCGCGCAGGTTGGCAAAATCGACCGGCTGGCCGTCGGAGGCCGTGAATGACAGATCGACCGGCTTGCTCTGAAGTTGAGCGGTTTTTTCTTTGCGTTCGAGCGCGGCCTTGGCCACTTCCGCCTGGCGCGGGTCGGAACTGGCCGCCAGCTTTTTCAGCGTCGCCAGGCCCTCCGGGGTGGGATCCACATCCAGCGCCCGCATTTGCAGCGCCTTCACCTGCTCGGCCAGCGCGTGGTCCGGATATTTGGCCAGGTAATCCGCGATTGTCTTCTGGAAAGCGATAAAGCTCGCCGGCTTGTCTGGGCTGAGCGTGGAGCTCTCGAGCAGGAGTTGAATGAATGAAGCCTCCCCTTTGATGGTCGCCGGTGCTTCGGGAGCATTGATGATTTCGCTCAACTTCTTCTGCTCATCCGCCTTCGGATCCTGGATACCGTATTCCCGCAATTTCAGGGAAACCCGCAGGCTGACCAGACGCGCCCGCCAACTGCGTTCATCGGCGGGGAATGCCTTCACGAAAGCCTCCGCCGTCGATTGTGCGGTCAGGTAATACTTCAGGAGCTGGTCAAACGCCTCCTGCTGCGACTTCGGCGTCTCCGTGGGCGCTTTCTGGGAGTTTTCCACTTGCTTCCAAGCTTCGTCGGCCGACTTCACCTTCGAAAAATCGACGACCGGCACCGAGACCGTCTTCTGTTCCTCGGCAGCGAATGCCGACAGTGACAGGGTGAGCAAAGCGAGGGGGACAAGCAGTCGGCTTTTCATAGGAAGGGTCACCCAGCATAGCACCGGGTGACGCTGCGGCGAGAAACTTCCTTCCAAGGTCCATTCCCGCGGGCTGACGCCTTCTCCTTTTGGTGAAACAAGGTCCTCCGCTCCAGGAACGTTCGGGTGACAAAGTGTCCGATTAATTGACACGACGCCCGACCATTGCTAGTTTCCGCGCAAATTTTCCGAGCCCCGAGCGGATTTCCCCTATGCTCGATCGACAAGTACTCGTACTGAATCGGCTCTGGCAGGCAATCAATGTCTGCACAGTGCGGCGGGCTTTTACTCTCGTTTGCCAGGGGCATGCGCAAATCGTTTTCGCGGATGGCGGGAACAATTTCCGGACGCACGACTTCGAAAGCTGGCGCGATTTTTCGCATCGTGAACCCGAGGAGGAAATGGTCCACACCATCGCCTTCAAGATCCGCATCCCGCGCATCATCGTGCTGATGTTCTTTGATCGCCTGCCGAAGAAGGAAGTGAAGTTCACCCGGGCGAACATCTTCGAGCGCGACAAGAATACCTGCCAGTACTGCGGGAAGGTCTTTGACAAGCGCGACCTGAATCTCGACCACGTGCTGCCGCGCGACAAAGGCGGACAGACGACGTGGGAGAATATCGTCTGCTCATGCATCCCGTGTAACACGAAGAAGGGCAATCGGCTCCCTCTTCAGGCGGGCATGCGGCTGATCAAGAAGCCAGTGCGGCCGAAATGGCGACCATTCGTGAATATCACCTTCGACGGCCACCGCCAT
>Ga0207667_10009055_pt1 | contig 11771 bp, 14 predicted proteins | sample KBSCornC52_FD_184301 | JGI IMG/M metagenome (GOLD analysis project Ga0207667, IMG submission 184301) | Corn rhizosphere microbial communities from Kellogg Biological Station, Michigan, USA - KBS Corn C5-2 (SPAdes) (version 2) | ecosystem: Host-associated > Plants > Roots > Rhizosphere > Soil ...
CCGGCTCGGCTCGGGGCCAGCCTGACCGCCCGAACGAACCTGCGCGCCACGGAAGCCCTGCTCCGTGCGGTAGCGGCTGTCGCGCGAGCGGCCGCCAGCGATGTCGAGGTTCGTCTCGTTGCGGCCCTGCGCGATGCCCTCGCGGCTCTGGACGTTTTGCGTGTTGCGGGTGTTGCGCCCGGATTCCGCCGACTGACGATCCTCGTGCTGGTAATCGACGCTCTCGGCGTAGGTCTCGGCGCGGCCCTGCTCGATGGCAAGCTGGCCCTTGTGCCAGTCGGAGATGATCTGGTTCTTCTCCGCGTTGGTCTGCGCGTTCGCCAGCTTGATCTCGACTTCCTGCCCGAGCTGCCGGAGCCGCTGCATCTTGAGTTGGGTAGTGATTAGAAACTCATTACCCTTCATCTGCGCGTCCATGATGGACTTCGTGATTGGCGCGATGCCCTTGATGTTATCAAGCTGCTCCTTCGCCGCAGTCATCAGCGTCATCGGGTCGATCTTCGGGTTGGCCCGCTTGATCGAAGTGATGATCGAGCTCCACGTCTGGTTCGCTTCGCGGATCGGATTGTCGAAGTTTATCCCCGGCTGCGCGGTGGCCGAAAGCGCCGGGTCGGGCTGCGGCGGCGCCTGTGGCGCTCCCTGCGGCGCGGTCGACGGCATCGGCGGCGCGGGAGCCCCACCCGGTGAGGGCAAAGGCGCCAAAGGGTCGCGCGGCGCCGCCTGCGGCGCGGTCGACGGCATAGGCGCTGTGGGCTGTGGCTTCGGGGCGAGCGCGGCCAAGGCGGCGGCCGGTGGCGCGGGGGGCGCGTTGCCGCCAACGCCAGAGAAGTCGCTGTTAGCCAGCGCCGTGGCGGCTTTCTTGGCGCGAGCGTACTCCTGGAGCTTCCCGATTTCGTCGGGGAGGCCCTGTAGCCCTTGCGCCAGTCCTGAGAAAAAGTCTGCCATGTTAGCCGCCTGGAATGAAGTGCATACCGGCCTGGACCGCTACGCCGAGCAACTGCCCGAGACCGCCCATGAAGCTGTCCTGGTAATTGATCTTCGCGGCGTTCTGCGCCCCGGCCGTCGCCTGCTGGCCGATGTTCAGGTAGTTGCCATACCCGCTGACATCGTTCTGGAGGTTGCCGCTCATCGCCGACTCGCCCTGCGCCATCTGCCCGAGCGCTGCCATCTGGTCCTGCGAGATGGTATTGCTGGCCTCGTAGGGCATCATCGCGGCGAGCGCTTGCGTGTCCGCGCCCTGGCCCTGCAACCCCTGCCCCGCCGTGACGATGTTGGAGCCGGTGATCCCCATGTTGGCGGCCTTGCCGTACATGCCCGCCGCGTCGTTCAGTAACCCACCCGAGCCCTGCAAAGCGGTGAGCGCGTTGAGGTCGAGGCCGCCGGCGCTGCCGTAGAGGCCGCTCAGCGCCGAAAGCGCCTGCATCCCTTTCGTGAGCCGGGAGGCGTCATAGTTGCGCTTGTAGGCCGCCATCGCGTCGCCGGTGACGCCAGCGGCGAACGGCGATCCCGATAGACCCTGCTCGGCGTTCCCGACATTCGCCGCGTCCTTCGTCTGCTGCATCCCGTAATTGTACTCGGAGAAGTTGGGGTCGAGCCCCATTTCCGCGAGGTACGGGGCATAACTGCGGAGCGTGTCGGCATTAGCCGCCATCGGCGCGGCGTAGCCCTTGGCGAGCCCGGCGAGCTGTTCAAGCTGCGGCGCGTAACCGCGAACGGTGCCCGCATCGTTGAAGATTTGGTTGCCCTGCGCGGTGACGAGGCCGCCCTGCGTGACATCGTTCTGGCCGACCTGGTTGGTGACATTGGCCGCGTTGACGGTCCCCTGCACCATCGGCTGAGCGTACTGGTTGGCGAGGACGCCGTTGTAGGCGTTGGCGTAGCCGGTATCGACCGCGCCCATGTTCGCCTGGTCCTGAGACGTAAGCCCGCTCAGCGTCCCATAGTAGGCGCTGTCCGCCGCGCCCTGGTGGGCGGGCTGGTACGGCGTCGGCGCTTTCTGTCCCCCACCCATCTCAGGCCACCAGCTTCGTGTAGTAGCGCTCGGTCGGGGTGTACCCGCCCTTGCCGAGCAGCCGGTTGAGGGAAGACTCGTTCGGCGCGAGACAGGTGATCTTCTGAACGCCCATGCGCTTCAAAGCCTCCTCGCAGCCGACGAACAGCTTGAACGCCGCATTACCCTTGCGGCTCTCGGGCACGACGTAGAAGCCGGTGTTCCACGCAAAGAGGGTCGACTTGAACAGGAGGTGCGGGGCCATTTCGAAGACGGCGTAACCGACCAGCTTGCGATCATCGAACAGCCCGAAGGCGTGGAGCGTCGCGCGCTTTTCCATCTCGGCCGCCAGCTCCCAATCCGGGTTGAGCGGCACCGCCTCGTGGTCGATCGAGCACTCGCGCCAATGCGCGAACATCATCGCTTCGAGGTTGTCCTCGCGGAGCCACGAGAGAGGGGTTTTCTCAACCGACAACATCGAGCGCGAGCTCCAGCACCAGTTCGTGCGCGGTGTTCGGGGCATTGAAGTTGGACGCGGACACAAGCCCGCGGTGGTCGGCAGCGGTGGCACCCCACACGAGCGGCGCAAGCACCTCTTCCGCCGAGTAGAGCCGGAACGAAGGCGACGGGTTGAGGAGGACGTGGACGCGCATGAAGGCGTCGGGGTCGATAATGTCCTCGGTGTGCCAGTCGGTGTACGCATCCGGCGCGTAGGCGAGGACGTAGGCGTGCTGGAGGTCGCCGGGGCGCGGCAGGTCCGACAGGCGCGTGCGGACCTTATGGAAGAGGGCCTGCGCCGACTTCCACCCTTTCAGCACCTCTGTTTCTTCCCGGTCGTTCAGGAGGTCGAGCACCCGGACCTTGTGATGGTGCGGCGCGGGGCTCTCTACGAGGCCCGCTTTGTGCTTCCCAATGTACGCGGTGTAGAAGCTTGAGAGGTCATAGTAGCCGATGCCCGAGAAGCGCATTTACGCCGTGCGGCCGCCAATCGAGTGGCCGTGAGCGACCGAGCTGCGCGTCGAATCGCTGTTCATCGAGGCCGCTTCGCTCTCGGCCTTGCGGCCGATGGCGCCTTCGGGACTCTTGGTCTTGAGACCTTCGAGGAGGTTGCCTGACTTCTTCATGGGTACTCTCCCTGTCGGAGCAAAGTGTGCGACGCGGTATGGTGTATTAGATTTCGCTCCCCGCGTCGATAGCTACGTTACGACCGACTTGAAGGATGTGAAGTTGAAGATGAGCGCTTCGAGAAGCGCACCGGCGCTAAGGTTCTCAAGTGTCACGAAAAAGCCCCCGGTCACTACGCCGTCGACCCAGTATCGGTACGTCCCCTTCGTGGCGTGGCCGCCTTGAAGGTTGAGGATGCAGGTGTCCGTGGACGCGAAGTTGGAGTTGAGAACTTCGAAAGTGACGCGTGCGCCGGCCGCCAAGGAGGCATTGTTGGTCGTGAACTGACCGCAAAACTTGTTGTTCGTTACCGCTGTAGTCTTGCTCGTAAGCTGCGTCGCCGCGCCGCCGAGGCCGATCCCCGCCGTGTATCCAAGCTCGTAGCTGGACTGGATGAACGTGCCTGCCGCGTCGAAGAGCGCGAACTTGTTGTTGGTGTAGGGGCTCGTTCCGCCGACCGGGCCGGTCACGCTGGTCCCGGCGCCGCAGCAAAACACGTTGTTGCCGCTCGAAGTCGTCATATTGTAGGCGAACCCCTGCCCGCCGAGCTTGCCGCCTATGGTCCCGTTGGAACTGTAGCAGCCGAGGAAGGTGCAGGTGTTGGCGGACCCGAGATTGAATCCGTCGTAGGTGCCGTTCTGGATAATGCCGTCGACATAGCTGTTGTCGAACGCGAAGCAGCCGATGAAGTCGCAGCGCGAAGTGCCGCCTATCATACTCCAGCCGTGCTGCGTGTTACGGAACGTCGTGCAGCCGACGAAGGTGACGCCCTGGATGTTGTTGCATACGATCCCCGCGGTCCCGTTTTCGCTCGCCACCAGGCCGACCACCGAGGCGTAGCGCATCTCCTGCAAGAGAAAGCCCGAGAGTGCGTTCCCCCGCGCCACGAGATTGACGAAGCTGCTCTCACGGGTAACGTAGTCCCCGGCCGACCAGGTGCCTCCGAAGGTGCCTTTGAGCTGGAAGCCGTTGGACGTGTTGTTGTAGCTCGTGCAGCCGGACATTATCGACGAGATGAACCCGTCGTAGGTGTCGAAGCCGTCGCCGTTGCAGCCCTCGGCATGACAGCCGATTACCTTGGCGAACAGGGTGCCGCCGCCGAACTTGAAACCGTCCTGGTTGGAGGCATTGTAAACCTGGCAGTGCAGGAACTCGCACGCCGTCGCGTTGCTCATGAAGAAGCCGTAGCTGCGCGACGAGAGCGAGATGCAGTTGATCGCCTTGTTGCGAAGGGTGGTCGACTGCGGGGGGATCGGGCCAGCGGCGGTTCCGGCAGCGGGCCAGAAAATGAAGCTGTTGGTCCACTTGTCGCACGTTACGTTCTCAACCGTGCAGTCGGTGGAGTCCTTCAAGCTGATAGCGACTTGCCCGCCAGTCTGGAGGACGCTCGCCTCCATCTTGAAGTCCGCGAGGCGGATGCGGGACATGGTGGTGGAGGAGAACACCTCTCCGCTGTTGGCGAGCCCGGTGAAGTGGAGTGTCGTCAGTACCGGGCCCTGCCCGAATATCTGATCGTCGTCTTGAAGCGCGAAGTTCGGCACCGCCTGGTTGACCACGAACACGCCGGCCGGGATCTCCAACGGCTTCTTGGAGAGCCGAGACAGCGTGATCCCGACGTTGATCGCGGCGTAGTTGTCGGACGACGATTGAGAGATTCCGGCCCACCGCCCTTGCACGGGGCTGTCGAAGTTTCGGACCCACGCTCCCGCGGACCCTGACTGGTTCAGCGAAGAGGGATTGTAGATCGCGTGATGCGGGTCCTGGGCGACGCTCGGAGAAAGATCGGAAGCCTGGAACGTCCAGAGGTTTCCGTCGAAAAACGCCGTCCTGTCGGTCGGAAGGCTCGACATCTGCGAGAGACTTCCGACAAGGACCATAGCGACTTGCAGCGACAGCGCCCGCGCTAGGCTGTCGGTGCTCATGCGATCATCGCGTCGGCGCGCGCCTCGACCGTGTTTGCCCGGTTCGTGAAGCCGTGCGCGTAGGTCGCCCACGTCGGCCGGGTCTGGAGGTAAGCGAGATGCGCCTGGGTGAAGGCGCTGATGAGCTGTTTCGGATCGGCGGCCCGCGCAGCGGCTACCGTCACCGGGCCGATATACCCGTCAACGTCGATGTTCAGGACTTGCTGGAGAAGGCACGCGGCACGATAGGGGCCGCTGTTCACGCCGCAGTCGAACACCTGATAGTCGACGCCCGCGGGAAGCTGGTCGCCGAGAACCGGCGCCCAGTACATCGTCCGGTAGATAGCGCTTTCCTCGTCCGGAGTGATGTCGGCGACATCGCGAAGCCGAAGTCCCCGAGTCACCCGCCAGTGGTCGTAGGTGTGCTGCGTCACACCTGCATTGGTGCGGCCGCCGGGATCGCGCGGATCGTCCACGAGGCCGCCTTCGCTCTGCAAGACGTAGGCCAGGCTCGGGGGGAAATCGTACATCATTTGACCCTCCGCAGCTTGCCGAGGAGGTCGCGCTCATCGCGGGTTAGAACCGTCTGCGCGCCGCGGTCGAAAGCTTCGTGGATGAGCGCCGCCGGGCCGAGGACGTTGACGCACGCAACCGTCATCTCCCGCACCGACTGGCGAAGCTCCCGAAGCGCGTCGAAGTGCTCTTCGGTAATCATCGGCGGACCAGGTTCTGAATGACGGCGGTGAGCGCGGCGAAGTTGGCCGCGAGTTCCTTGTCCATCGCCAGGCGCTCCTTGTCGAATTGAAGCCGCTTCTCATCGGCCACGGCCCTCTCGGCCCGGCGTTGCTCGTCGATCGTCTGGCGGCATTTTTCGGTCCAGACGTTCCACCAGATGAGGAAGCCGACGACGATCCCGAGCCCGCCGAAGTCCGAGAGCGCGTGGATGAGAGTGGCTGCGTCCGTCACCCGCCACCTCCTAGGAGTACCTGAACGAGACCATGCCGGCCCCGCCGGGCGAGCCGGGTGCGCCGCTTGTCTGCCCGGCCCCGCCACCGGCACCGTTTACCCCCGTCGTGTTGGAGTAGATGCCGTTCGGAGCCTTGTTGCTGCCGGGGCCGCCATTGGTCGCGCCGGTAGCGCCGGTCGTGTTCGCCGCGTTACCGCCCGACGCCGTTCCGCCGGAGCCGCCAGTACCCAGGTCCCCGGCAAGGCCGCCCTGTCCTGCGTTGCTCGTCATGGTGGTTATCGCCAGCGTTCCGCTGCTGGCGGTAGAATTGCTTCCGGCGTTCCCGGCGCTGTACGCAATCGTCTGCCCGCCGATGCAGGAGTAAGACGACCGCGCGTAGCCGGCCGCGCCACCCTGCCCTCCAGAGAGGTTCGTGCCTCCAGCCCCGCCGCTGCCGCCGCCGCCCCACACTTCGATGACGACTTGCGAAGCGCCGACAGGCACAGTCTCGGTTCCCACCGACGCCGTGTAAGCATGCACGACGGGCTGGAAGCCGCTGCCGAGGTTGCTCGCCGCTAGGAGAATCCCACTCACGAGAGCGCCGTCCCTGAGATGAGCCACGAGGTCGCCGTGACCTTGCGGATTTTCGCCTCGCCGTTCTGGCCGAGCGTCCGGGTTCCGGTGGTGGTGGTCCCTGACAGGGTGAGCGTGTCGGCGGTGATGGCGATGCTCAGGGCCGAAGCGTTGAGGTTGGTAATCAGGATCACCGCACCGACCGGAAAGGCGACCGAGGCGTTGGCCGGGATCGTGCAGGTCAACCCCGCGCCGTTGAAGTCGACGCCATCGCCGATGTCGCTGAGCGCCAGCGTGTAGTTGGTCGTGTGGAGGTTCTGCGGCACGCCGAGCTGGCCGATGCCGTTGGCGAGGTTGCCGGGCGTGAGGGCGCCGGTCGCGGTGATGCCGCCGTTCATGGTTACGGCGCCGGTGACGGTCAACGTCGACGAGAAGGCGCCTGTGCTGGCGCTGATCCCCGCGTTGGCGGTGAGGAGCCCCGAGGCGGTGAGCGCCGCTACTGTCGAGGCCCCGGTGACGCCGAGCGTGCCGCCGACCGTTGCGTTGCCTGTCAGCCCGAGCGTCGTTCCCGTGATGCCCGCCAGTGTCGCGCTGCCCGAGAGATTCAGCGTAGTCCCCGAGAGGCCCGCATTGGCGGTGATGAGCCCCGAAGCGGTGAGGGTCGCCACAGTGGTCGCCGCGGCAAAGCTGACAGCGCCGGTGAACGCCGCTCCCGCGAGCGGCGCATAGCTGCCGAGTTGAGACAGGGCCACGGCGTCGCTCGGGGATGTCCCGGCGACGAGGTTGTGGATTTGGGTGTTCTGCGCGTTCATCCCCGCGCCGCCGCCACTGTCGAGCAGCGCGCGGTTAAGGGCGGCGAGCAGGTAATTGAGGTCGCCCATCACTTGCGTAGCGTCGGCGGTGGTCCCGTTGGAGAGGGGGTTCGGGATCGCGAGACTGTTGGATATGGGCATGGCCTACCTCACACGTCGTTCATGTTCACCGGCTGGACCGGGACATAGAGATTGCCGATCGCCTGCCCTGCGGCGGCGGGGAACGTCACGGCCACATGTGCCTGGCGGAACACGAGCGGGTTGGGCCACTGGAGCGCGTACTCGCGAAACAGCGACACCGGCGCTCCCCACGTCCCCGAGCCCCACGCGAAGCTGTCCCATATGGAGGCCGCAGCGGCGGCTCCGTTGAAGGAGCAGGCCCCGAGCACGGACCCCCGGTCGTCGTCGACCTGCACGTTAGCGAAGTCGGCGTTGCTCAAGGACATCACGAGCGTCCCCTGCACCACCTTGTTCCAGCGCGCCGCCTGGTTGTCAGGGAGAAGCACCGTCCGGTACTGGCATTGCAGGCGCGCCCCGTTCTCGGTGTAGGTCGAGGTGAAGTCGGGAATGGCGTCGCTCTGCCATATCTGCCCGTTGACGCCATCCGGAGCGATCAGGAACGAAGCTCCCGAAATGTACGCCTGCGCCGCCCGCGCCGTGATCGTGTGCGGGCCGGTCCACACCTTCGTATTAACGTCGAGCCAATATTCGGAGGTCGGGTTGCCCGGCTGCGAGCCGTCCTGCACCGTCGCCCGATAGATGTTCTCGGAGTAAGCCGCGACGATGCGCGAGGGGTAGAGAGCGTTGAGAAACGGGATCGCCACGCCGCTGCCGTCGATATTCAGCGGCTCCGACAGCGATCCGGTGAGCGACAGGATGCGAAGCCCGTCGACCGACATAAACATGGTCCCGACGGGGGTTCCGACGATCGAACGCGGCGCGAGCGTCCCGACGGAACCCGCCACCGCATTGACCAGCAGCCCGCCGTCCGTGGTGCCCCCGCCGCCGGTCACATCGTAGCTGGTGCCGTTGACCGCGAAGTTCCCGGCCGCCGCGTCGCCCGTAACCTGGTAAAGCGTGCCGGCGCCCTTGAAGACGGTCATGGACTGCTGCACGCCGCCGGTAAGCTGCGAGCTCAGCGGAACGCCGGCCAGTGCCGTGATGTCGGTTGAATCGCCCACCAGGAGCGCCTGCGAGGCCGCCGAGACCTGCAAAGGCATTAGCGGGTCCGAATAGACCAGAAACGGCCCCGAGCCCATGTAAGCGCGGCTATTGAAGCCATACACGGTCTTCGGGATCGTCGAGATCGGGTTGGTGTTGAAATTGCCGGCACCCCATCGCGGAGCCGCTGACGTGCCGCCGGTGACATTGACGGTGACGCCATTGGCCGTCGCCGTGGCGTTGGCGCTGACGGTGATCGAGCCGCCGCCGGAGAAGTTGATCGCGACGCCGGTGGAGGTCGCGCTTGCCGCCTGGCTCAGCGTGACGCTCGATCCGGCGATGGCGGTGATGTACGTCCCCGAAGCGATTCCGGGGCCAGTGACGGTCATTCCCGGCGTCACCCCGACCACCGAGGCCAGCCCGTCGAGCGTTGTCGTGCCGTGGGTGTTGCCGGTGGTGTTGAGGCTGAACGTGCCGTTGGCGCAGGAAACCACATAGGTTCCGGCCGGGAAGTTGGCATTGGCGATAAGCTGGCCCGGCTGCACGCCTTGCAGGATCGGTGCGCTGTTGCCGACCGTCGTGTAAAGCGAGCTGATGACGTTGGAGCCGAGCGTCGTGTTGCCGAGGACGCTCTGCGAATAGCCCGAGGTGTCGATCCAGCCGAAGTAGGTTCCCGGCACGGCGCCACCGGCAAAGCCGGGGTGGGTGCAGAGGATATAGGTATTGTTGATCGCCCGCATCACTGGCGGAACCCAATCGCCGGTGGTGTTGGGCGAGAGGGGCAGGAGCGTGCTCGCCACCCCGCTGATCGGGATGAAGCTGTTCGACGAAAAATCGTAGCAGAACGGCTCGTCTTTTCCGGCGTAGGTCGGTGACGAGATCATGCCGTAGGCACGGCTCCCGACCACCACCATCTCCGAGATGACGCCGTTCGGGTTGGCAACGGGTGCGCTGGCGAAGTCGATAACCTTCACCGCCGCCGGGCGCGGAACGAACACCCCGTCGGTGTGATAGGAAAGGACGAGGTTCTGGAGCGCCAGCATCGCGCCGGGGAAGGCGTTGGTGCCGTCCCGCGCATCGCTGAGCCCCTTGGCCCGGATGATGACAGGGGTTTTTCCGCGCAGGCCCACCGTCAGAATCCGATCGTCTTGGTGTTCTTGAGCTTGCCACCGCCACGGAAGAACCGGCGGTCGAGCGTCACCCGCTGCGCGCGGGTCTCGCGGTCGTCCTTGAGGTCGAGATAGCGCCGCAGGATGCCCTGCGCGCCAGCGTCGCCATCGCCGAGGAACGTCGTGTAGCGGTCGTCGTCGGCCAGCCGCATCAGCTCGCCGGTCAAGCGGGTGATTAGATAGTCCTGGTTCGGGAACCATGGGATCACGCTCGACTGCTCGGGCGTGGAGATGTCGGGCATCTGCGAGAAGTAGCGCAACGTCACCGGCAGCACGCCGTTCGCCGGCGGCCAGACGTAGAGCGCCGGCGGCGACTGCGACATATCCGTGGCGTAGGCGGTCGGGTAAGCGTTGAAGCCCGCGATCTGCGGGTAGCGGTCGAACTCGGCTAGGTCGATAGACACCAGCGGGTAGGGAACACCGCCGAGCGTGTAGAAGAGGTCGTCCTTGAGCGCCCGAAGGTAGTCGCTCGGGAGGCCGTATGGCCCCGAGTTGTTGCTCAAGTTGATGGTGGTGACCTTCTTCGCGATGTCGAAGTCGTAGGTCTGGCAGAGGTCCGAAAGTATCATGTTCAGGAGCTGCCCGGCTTGGGTCGTGAAGCCGGGCACACCTGCGGCCTGTGTCGCAAGCGAAACGATCTGCGTCGCCTGCAACGGCATGACCTATCCCCCGCCGATGATCGCGTCGCACTCCGCGATCTGCTCTTCGGCCTTGGCGATTTCCTCGTTGTACCGGCCGATGGAGACGGCGATGTTATCGCGCGCCTGCTGGCGGTCGGCCGCGGCCTTGGCCTTCTGCTCGGAAAGCTGCTCGTTCTCGCGCCGGATCGCGTTGACAGCCGCCGCGTCAGCGCCAACCGGCTTCGCCCTACCCTTGGCGTTGGCCGCGTCGAGCAGCGAAGCCGTGCGCTGGACGTTGGCGGCGATGGCTGAGTTGATCGCCTCCTGATTCTTTTCGAAGTCGGATTCGAGCCGGGCGAGGTCTTCGTGAAGCTGGCGCCGCGTGCGGTCCATCTTCTCGACTTCTTTCACCAGGTCGCGCTTGCGATAGAACGACTTCTGGCGGTCGATTACGGCCATCGCCTTGTCGATCTTCGCGTGGATCGAAGGAAGGTCTTCCTCGCTGTCGGCAAAGCACTGGACGGTAATCTGCTTCTCGTCGCCAAGGTTGGCGAGGATCGAGTAGCCAAGAGCCGGCGCGACCGGGGCTTCGGCGGCCGGGCTCACGATGCCACCTTGTCGCTGAGCACGGGCTCATTCTTGCGGCGGTAGAAGTTTGCGAGGTCTTTCCCGTCGAGGTTCGACTGGTGAAGGTGGCCCCGATACATGATGTCGCGCATCGTGTCATAGACGTGGCGCGGCACATCGTAGGTGTAGCCGTGGAAATATTCCTGGCCGTTGACGCGGAGGCGGTCGGCGAACTCGGCGCAGTCGATCGTGACCTTCACCGCCTCGTCGAGATCGACCTTGCCGGTGCGCTTGCCTTCCTCGCGGCGAAGAGCTTCCATCTCCTCGCGGATGATGCGCTCTTTCTCCGCGTCGTGGAGCGCCTTCTGCACCCGCTCGCGAGCGACGCGCTTGGCTTCGGATATCTCCTTGTCGGAGAGGATCGAAAGGCTTTCTTCGGCTTCATCACGAGGTTCGTCGGCGGGGGTGCCGTCTCCGAACAGTTCGTCCTTGGGGTCGGACATGCTTGCACCTGTGGTTTATCGGGCGGGATTGCCCGCGCTCACAATGACATGAAAGGGGCAAAGTGTGAAGCGCGGTAAACTAGCGGAGCGAGTTTCCCCGCCCCGCTAGTCCCCAAGGAGCCTACTAGCCGAAGGCGTAGGCTGTGGCCGATGACTCGATGCGCGTCATGAACGCGACATTGAGCAAGATCGTCGAGTACATGAGCTTCCAGCTCAGCACCCGAATCTGGTTCATCGGGTCGCTCTTGTCCGCGTCCTTGAGGAGCGCGAACTTGGCGTTGTCGAGCTTGACCTGTCCGTAGGCGCCGCGCCCGAACACATAGGTCGGGAACACGTTGACGCCAGTGGCCGGAGCCGCCGGAGGG
>Ga0207667_10009059_pt1 | contig 11767 bp, 15 predicted proteins | sample KBSCornC52_FD_184301 | JGI IMG/M metagenome (GOLD analysis project Ga0207667, IMG submission 184301) | Corn rhizosphere microbial communities from Kellogg Biological Station, Michigan, USA - KBS Corn C5-2 (SPAdes) (version 2) | ecosystem: Host-associated > Plants > Roots > Rhizosphere > Soil ...
ATCTGGGTATGCGTCGAAGTAATCGTCTACTATGAAGGACCCATATCCGGCGCGGTTTACTGCCTTCCCTTCTGCTGCTGTCTGCCCCGGAAAAAGCTCCCTACGGGCTTTCGTGAAGGCGCTGCCCCGGTAGCTGGTGCGGAGTATCCACCATGCCCAACCAACAGCCGTCCACCACTCCCGCCGCTGCGCGGGGGTTCCGTTCCCCCGGTCCTGAAGCTTTAGCCAAGCATCCCGCCCTGCCTGGAGTGATTCGGCATCGTGTCTCCGAGCTTCCTCCGATAGCTGTTGTATGGTCATATCCCGCCCCATTTCGGCCTTTGCCGTTGCCAACGATTTGACTTTGCTCATCACATCTCCAATTCAATTGAGGCAATGGTTAAGGGCATCTCACGTTGTCACGTAAGATGCCCCTCAGGGTGACGCTTGGCGGTTAGACGCGGCTGAATTGCAGGTCCCACCACGCGAAGCCGAGCACCGTCCCCGCCGCCTCTCGGGCAACGTCGAACCATTTGCCACGCCGACTTGGATTCGCTCGCTCGATCCAGAACTCACGGCTTCCGATGCGGATGTAGGGGAGGTCCACTATGATGACGAATCGGCCCTTGCGAGTCGCGCCTTGGCTCGGTTCGTTGTGCGTTCCCGTGGTCGTGTGGTTGCGAGCGCCCATGATGGACTCCTGTCGGTTTGTTCGTGAAGGGTGGTCAGGTACTTGAACACCGCCGACAGACGGCCCGCAGTTTTCCCCTTTCGGGTCTCGTATGGCTGCGCACTACCCGACCATAGAACGAAACCTATGGACGAAAAAAAACCGCTGGCTTTCGGGCGCGGTTTGGCCGCTGTCGGAAGGTGTGTTCAGCACCTGGGATACATTGTTGATTGAACGCGCGCCGTTTACAGCTAGGGGAAACCCTGCCTCGGATGGCACTAGTTCTCCTCTTGTGCAACTGCGACATCGGAGGTGGCTGGGGCCACTCCTAGTCCTCTTATGGCGGCTAATCCCCGTCACGCCACCTGAGCCCGCTCACGGACGAGCCTGCTAAGCGTGGACCGGGACGCTCCGGTCGCCTTGCATACTTCCGACCATGAGGCCCCACGGTCGAGCATGGCGAGGATTGCGGTGTTGCGCTCAGCGTCAGCCGGTCGCCCGCGATATTTGCCGGGTAGCTTCTTCGCCTTCTCGATCCCCTGAGTGATGCGTCTGCGGCGGTCTGTGTAGTCCTTGCGGGCAATCGCAGCGAGCATGTCGAGCATCATGCTGTTCAGGGCTTCCAGCATCCGGTCCATCATCTCGTCCCCGCTCCGCGCTAGCTGCCAGGAGGTCGGGAGATCGAGCGCTACCACGCGCACCTTACGGGCCTGTAGCTCACCCTTCAGCTTCTCCCAATCGTCCCCGTTGAGGCGCGATAGGCGGTCTACCTGCTCGATCAGAAGGACATCGCCCGGACGGCTATCAGCCAGCAACCGGAACAACTCGGGACGCTTCAGGCTGGCCCCTGACTCGTTCTCAACGTAGTACGCCGCAATGGTGAGGCCACGCTCCGAAGCGAAGCGGTCAAGGTCTGCCCGTGCTCGCTGGGCGTCTTGGTCCTCTGTGGAGGCGCGGAGGTATGCGCGGATGAACATGATGTGCTCTCGGTTCGTTTAGGATGGTTCGTATAATAGTGGTTCGTTTTGGATTGGTCAACGTCACTTATCGAACCAGGATAGGTGTACCGAGGAATGGTTCTCCTGAGCTATACCCATATCGAACCATCGAAAGACAGTGCCCCCGAGGTTTCCCCCGAGGGCACGCCGTTAGGGGCTTAGCACTTGTTGATCGTCACGTCCCACCAAGCGATTCCGAGGAACAGCGATGTCGCGTCCCTCGCGATGCTGAACCATGAGCCACGGTCGTGAGGCGAGACCCGCTCACTCCAAGCCTCAAGGTTGCCGATGCGGATGTATGGGAAGTCAAAGACGATGTGCATGTCTGTCTAGCTCCGTTGATGGTCTTTCCCTCTCGGGAGCCAGGACAGTAGTGCAGGCAAAGGGGATTGTTGCAAGGGCCTTGTTTTTTGTGTAGTTGATGGTGGAGGTGACTCTTCCACTTCAGGAACACTTGCAACACGGGAAGCATCACGGCGCGGCTGGGTAGGATTTCCGAGAGTGCCTTCATCACAGCCCGAACGAGCCGCGCGGGGAGGGCCACGGGGGTAAGCGCGGCGCGTCGAAATCGAGGTAGGCTCTCAGATTTTTGCGGCAGAACTTTTCGGCAAAGCGAGCAATGACACCTGAGGATGAAAAGCGAATCGTTGATCTCATGCGGGCCGCTCGGGCGAAGTCCCGTGGATATGCAGACTTCTTCGGTTGGGAGACTGACCGGCCTCTCGCAGAATGGGGTGTAACGAACACCCTCCGCGAATCCCTTGAGGCAAACGGTGAGGCTCCCTTCACGGCACTCAAGGTGCGCCGCAGTCCGAACGATCCCCCGGATTGCGAAGCCATAGATGCGAACGGGAAGAGGATCGCAATCGAGGTCACTGAACTAGTCGATGGTCGCGCCATCCAAGCGCATAAGAGCGGTCGCGTGTATGACTGGGCGGAATGGCCCCGAGACAAGTTTCTCTCGGCCCTGTCTGAGCGAATCGCCGAGAAGGGCAAACGCTACCCGCTTCTCAAGGATGGCCCGTATGAGGGCGGGTATTTGGTCCTCATCCACACAGACGAGCCAATGTTGCGCATTGGGACGGTGAGGGAATATCTGAAGGACCACCTATTCCCTCGCCCCCAAGGCGTCACCCGTGCCCTCCTATTGCTGTCCTACGATGGTGATACGGAAAGCTACCCTTACGTCGATCTACCGATGAGCGAGTGAATCTGGCATCACCACTAGTCCCGCCCGTCCACGTCTCGGCTCTGCCAGTCACCACTACCTGACGGGCTGCTGTCTAGAAAGCAGTAGAGAATGAATCCGAGAAACACCGCAGTGAGCAACCCGAAGGTAACCAGAAGAACATACGGAAAGAGCCAAACCGCCAGCACATACAGGCCGAACAAGCTATAAGCTATTCCCTCCTTTCTCATTTGTGGCTCTTTCGGTTCGGTCGCAGTTCGCCGCTAGGCGGGTCTGTCGTCACCAAGATGCAATCGTGGATGTGTCTTAGGGCCTCATCGAACTGGAAGTGATCGGCGCTGAAGAAGACCGCGAGCTTCGCCCCTAGCTCCTCCTCAGATGGCCTGTAGGGAAACTCAAAGGTCTCCGTGCGGGTGCCCTGGGGTGTGGTCCAGGTGAGCGTGAGGGTGTGGTTGGTGTCCATAGAATTTCCTGTGCTGGTGGCCGCTTGGTCAGCGGTTGCTAGGTCCCGCGTGATTTGCTTTGGACGAGATGGTTAGCTTTTCGAAGCCGATAGAAACTTCTCATGAGCCTGATCCGCAATAACGATGCGGTCCCAAAGGTCTTTCAGACGATCAATGACGTGTCCTGCATCGTCTCCCACAAAGTGCTCTATGTAGACCTGGAGGGTGACCAATCCGACCTTAGCGAGAGTGAATAGAACCTGAGGCCGAGGCGGATGCCATGCCGGTTCAGGTACGAATCCCTCTCCGTCATGGTGGAGATGATATTCGATCAGGTCTTGCCAGGAGCCATGAACGTGGTGTGAGGGGCCACCGAATAAACCGAGGTAGCCCTCGCCCCGACTTTACCGCACGTCCGCCGCGCTCAGACGACCACCTTGGCGAGCCATTCCGCCATCACGCGGAGGCTGTAGCCCTTGCCGTACTTCGATGCGATGTCCCGCGTAGCCCATCCGCCAATCGCCTGCCGGATGTCCTCGGGACACTGTACGTCCCTGAGCCTGTCGGCCATCGTATGCCGAAGCTCATGGGACGTGTGCTGTAGCTTCAGCCCCCGTATCCACTTGGCGATAGTCGCCGATGCGTGATCGGCCTTGGTGCCGTCCGCAGTCGTGTAGCGAGGGAAAGCGAATCGCTGCCCCTTCCGGGCATTCTCCTTGACCCTCTGAGCCGCCCATAGGGCGTGACCCAGTAAGGGCTAGAGAACGACAATTATCTTGGCCGGTCCGTTGACAGTTACTTTGGCCGGTGGTGAGGAGTCGAAGGCGGCGTAGCCGCCGAAGACGACGAGCTACCGGCGGCGCCGGAGTAGCGGGGTTTTACGATGGCTGATCGCATCGAACAAGAAGCGAACAGCCATGCCCGGAACCTACGTGACGGACCAGCAGGTCCGACTCTTTATGAGCAAGCGCAAACATCACACTCAGGAAGTTGCCGCGGCCATGGCGGGTATGAGCGTTCGCACGGCCCGACGCATCGAGCATGACGGCCGACTGCCGTCGCAGAAGCCGCCGCGCACCTGGCGCACACGATCCGATCCGTTCGCCGAAGTCTGGGAGAGCGAGGTCGTGCCGTTGCTGCGCCACGCGCCCAGGCTCAAAGCCATCACGCTGCTGGGCAGGCTGCAGGAGGCGCATCCGGGCCTCTTTCCAGACAGCATGCGGCGCACGCTCGAGCGGCGCGTCAGCCAATGGCGAGCACTCGAGGGCCCCGGCAAGGAGATCCTCTTCCCACAGCAACACCTGCCCGGCGTGCAAGGGCTGTCGGACTTCACCGACATGCGAGATCTGCACGTGACGATCGCCGGCGCGCCCCTCGATCACCGGCTCTATCACTTCGTGCTCGCGTTCTCGCACTGGGAATACGCCAATGTCGTCGAAGGCGGCGAGAGCTTCGAGGCCCTGTCCACGGGCTTGCAGAACGCGCTGTGGCAGGCGGGTGGCTGCCCGCACGAGCATCGCACCGACAGCCTATCGGCAGCGTTCAAGAATCTGCAGACAGAAGAGGACTTCACGGCTCGCTACGACGCGTTGCTGGCGCATTACGGCTTGGCCGGCACACGTAACAACGTCGGCGTGGCCCACGAGAACGGCAGCGTGGAATCCTCGCACCGCCATCTGAAGGAGGCGGTCGACCAGGCGCTGATGCTGCGTGGCCATCGCGACTTTGACGATCGAGCTGCCTATGAGGCCTTTGTTCGCGAGGTCGTCATGCGGCGCAACCGTCGCAACGCGGCAGCGTTCAACGCCGAGCGGGAACACTTGCTGGATCTGCCCGCGCATCGCACGACTGACTTCATCGAAGAGGAGGCACGCGTGACGCGCTGCGGCACCTTCACCGTGCGCGGGATTCTCTACAGCGCGCCGTCACGCCTGATCAGCCACCGGCTGAAGGTCCGTGTCTACGCCGATCACCTCGACTGCTATCTGTCCGGAGCGCTCGTGCATAGCACCGCACGGGGCTCGCATGCCGCCAACAGCCGCCGTCGCAAGCTCGACTACCGGCACTTCATCGAGGCGCTCAAGCACAAGCCCCAGGCGTTCAAGGGGCTGGCGTTTCGCGACGACTTGTTCCCGCGCGAAGCGTACCGCCGGACATGGGAGCGGCTCGAGGCGCAGCTTACGCAGCGCGAAGCCTGCAAGACGATGGTCGGGCTGCTTGAACTGGCGGCCAATCATGGGGTCGAGGCGGTTCTTGCGGAGCGGCTCGAGGCGTTGCTCATCGCTGATGCGCTGCCCGATCTCAAGCAGTTGCAGCATGAATTTGCCCCGCGCCAGACGCAGTGCCCGGACGTGGCGGTCGACATGCCGGCTGCGGCGCTCTACGACACGCTGATCGGCGAGGAGGTATCGGTATGAACACGCCTGCAACCTACGATGCCGCCCGTATGGGGCTGATGCTCACCGAGCTGCGCTTGCCGACGATCGCGCGGCTATGGCCCGAGTTCACGCAGCGCTCCGACAAGGAAGGCTGGCCGTCGACGCGTCTGCTCGGCGCGCTGCTCGAACACGAACTGGCAGAGCGTGCGAAACGGCGAATTGAACGACACCGGGTTGAGTCGCACCTGGACCCGAGCAAGACATTCGAGACGTTCGACTTCGGCTTGGTGCCGATGGTCTCCAAGGCGCATGTGATGGCGCTTGCGAGCGGCGACTCGTGGCTCGAGAAAGGCGCCACGATTCTGCTGTTTGGGCCACCGGGTGCAGGCAAGAGCCATTTGGGCTGCGGCATCGGCCATGCGCTGATCGACGCCGGGTACCGCGTGCTGTTCACTCGCACCAGCGAAATCGTGCAGAAGCTGCAGGCGGCGCGTCAGAGCTTGCAGTTGCCGTCGATGCTCGCCAAGCTCGATCACTTCGACTTGATCATCCTCGACGACCTGTCGTACGTGCGCAAGGATCAAGCGGAAACGAGCGTGCTGTTCGAGCTCATCGCCGAACGCTATGAGCGGCGCAGTCTGCTGATCACAGCCAATCAGCCGTTCTCCGGTTGGAGCGACGTGTTTCCGGATCCGTCGATGACGGTGGCCGCCATCGATCGTCTGGTCCATCACTCGACGATCTTCGAGCTGAACGTGGAAAGCTACCGGCGTCGCAGCGCCGACGACAACAAGCGCGCGCGGCGGCGTCAATTACCCCAACCCGAATCGGAAGGAGCGACAACTATGACGAACTGAGCAGCGACAACTAACCCCGCCGACCGGCCAAGATAGTTGTCGCTCGGGCGGTCATCGTAATTGACAATCTACAGTCAAGCGAACACGCTGCTTGACGCGCTCGAACAACTGCAAGCCGAGATGCTCCTCCAGCTGGCGGATCTGGCGCGACAGCGGCGACTGCGAAATGTGCAGCCGCTGCGCCGCGCGCGCGACATGTTCCGTTTCGGCGACGGCCACGAAGTACTTCAGTTGCTGTAGCTCCATCGTTATGTCCTTTTCGGCAACATCTCTGACCCATTAAGTCTTGGACAGCATTATATCCGGACCACTAAGCTCCCTTCCTGAAAGCTCGTTCGATCGGGTTGCCCGAAGCCGGGCCGGACCGATCGCGAATTGCCATTCGCAGAAGAGAGGAAGACCAGCGATGACCCAACCGCGCTTTACCATTCCCCATGGCGCCCTGCTCGTCACGCTCGTGCTGCTCAGCGCGAGCGGGCTGTTTGCGTCCGACATCAATCTGCCCGGGATGCCGCTCGCAGCGCACGCCTTCGGCACGCCGATCTCGGCGATGCAGCGCACCTTCAGCGTCTATGTCGTCGGGCTAGCCGTCGCACAGGCCATCTACGGTCCACTCTCGGATGCCTACGGCCGCAGGCGTCTCGTCATCGCGGGCATGCTGCTCTACACGGTTGCTTCGGTCGCATGCTCGCTCGCGCCGACGGTCATGACCTTCGGGCTCGCGCGCATCCTTCAAGCGCTCGGTGCGGGGGCCGGCATGGTGATCGGCCGCGCGATCGTCAGCGACATCTTCGACGCGAAAACGGCCGCACGCACGTTCACGACGATCATGCCGATTGTCGGCGCGTCGCCGGCGCTCTCTCCGCTCATCGGCGGCTACATCACGACCTACATCTCTTGGCGCGCGCCGTTCTTATTCACGGCGGCGCTCGGCGCCCTCGCCGTCGCGTTGCTCGTTATCTATATCCCCGAGACGGTGCCGAAGTCCAATCGCCACCGCAGCGTCGCGCGCATGTTCCGCAGCTATCCGATGTTGCTGGTCCAGCCTCGATTCTGGTCCTACGCGCTAAACCTCTGTGTCGGCTACGCGGCCTATCTCGGCTATTTGGCGGCGTCGCCGGTGATCCTCGTCAGCATGGGTCTGTCGACGAAGGCCATCAGCTACTGCTACATGAGCCTGTCGGTCACCTATATCTTCGGGAATCTGACCTCACGCCGTTTCGCCAAGACGTACGGCATCGATCGGCTGCTCGGTGCCGGCTTCGCGATTCTCGCAGCAGGCGCAGCGTGCCTGCTCGTGGCAGGCTGGCTCGGCGGCAAGACGCCGCTGCCAATGATCCTCGCGATCTCGGTCGTGACACTCGCCAATGGCTTTCTCGTCCCGCTCTCGTTCGCAGGCGGCGTCACGAGCTTCCCCGACAACGCGGGCGCGGCATCAGGCCTCATGGGTGCCATGCACTTGATCGCGGGCTCGCTCGCGATCTATCTGGTAGCCGCAATGCCCGGCACTGTCTCGGCACTCGCGGCCTTCGTCACCGTCGTCGCCGCAATCGGTTGTATCGCGTTCCCCGTCCTGCTGCGGTGGGCCAATGCGCCGCGACCCGCCGCTGCGGTGCCCTGTTCGACAAAGACGACGGCGTAAGCCCGTGGCGATGAGTTGAGCCAGCGTCGAGGGTTGACCGGTCGGCAGGCCGACGCCGGCGCCCAGTTCATCCCCAAGCGCGCTCGCCTTCAGCGGACACGACGGTGCACTGCAACCCCTGCGACGCGCCTGCTCGGTCGATGGCCGTCTCGAGTTGAGCGAACGGGTAGGTTGTCACGTCCACCCCATCGAGCGACAACTGCCCCGATGCGACGAGCGAAACGAGCATCAGATAGTCGGCGCGGGTGTACATGAAGTTGCCGATCAGCTCCCAGTTGTTCAGCAGCATCTCGCCGTATGGGATCGGCAACTCGACCTGCATGCTGCCCATCAGCACGAGCCGCCCGTTGCGGCGCAAGCTACGCAGGGCGGCGAGCGTCGCGTTCGCCTCCGTCGCTTGGCCCACCATGTCGAAGGCGAGGTCCGCTCCGCCGCCGGCGGCTTCGCGAATGGCTGCGACGTCGCGCGCAAGGTCGCCCGTGAGCAGGACGGACGCCACGCGCCCGCCACCGCGTTCGACGAGTTCGGCCAGCGCTCGCTCGCGGCGGCCCAATGCCACGACCCGGCTCGCGCCGAGCGCGAGCGCGGCGAATACGGCGGCCGAGCCGAAGTATCCGGTCGCGCCGTTTATGACAACCCCCTCCCCTGCAGCCAACCGGCCGCGCCGCAACCCGCCGAATGGAACCGAAAACTTTCCTAACGCTGCCAGCCGCGATGACGGTACCGCATCGAGCCCATCCAGCGCAACGAGGGTCGAGGCGGGATATTCGGCCAATTCGCGCAGGGTGCCATGGCGGAAATCGCCCAGCAGCGGCCCGCTCGCGGCGCTAATGCCCGTGAGTCCGATCAAGACTTGTTCGGGCTCGGGCACGGTTTCGTCAGCGCACCAATAGGGATTCACAGCCACGCGCTGCCCCGGGCGAAAGCTAAACACGCCTTCCCCCACTGCCTCGATGCGGCCAATGCCGTTGGTCCCCGGAGAAAACGGTCCGGGCGGAAAAGCGTACGGCAGTTTGCCTTCCAGATAAGCACGCGTATAGCTGAGCAGCGGCACGGCCTCCATGCGCAGCAGCACGGCGCCGCGGCGCACGTGCGGCGTCGGCTCGTCGCGCAAGGTCAAAGGCTTACCGGGTTCGTCGAGCATCCAGGCTTTCATCGCAGTTTCCTCGTTGCGTTCGAGACATCCAATGAGATCGGGCCATTGAACTTTAGCGAGACCACACCTATTCTTGAAATCAATTATTCACATTCGACCCATCAATATGATTGATCTCAGAGGCGTGGACTTGAATCTGCTCGTTTCGCTGGATGCCTTGCTCGAGGAGTCGAACGTGACGCGCGCCGCCGAGCGGTTGCATCTGACGCAGCCCGCGGTCTCGACGCAGCTTGCGCGGCTGCGTCAGCTGTTTGCCGACCCGCTGCTGATTCCGTCGCCGAGCGGCCGCGGCATGACGCGCAGTGTTCGAGCAACGGAACTCATGGCGCCGCTCAAGGCGGCCCTCGCACAAATTCAAACAATCGTGCGCACCCAGCCCGCCTTCGACCCGTTCGTCGACACGCGCCGCTTCGCCATTGCGGGCAGCGACCAGGCGGTGGCGGTCTTGGGATTTCGCTTGATGCAGGGATGGGCTGCGCATGCAGGGCCGAACGTGCAACTGGCGTTCGTTGCAGCGGAGCTTTCAACGAGCGTCGAGCGCTTCGAGCGCGGCGACATCGATCTGCTGATCGGTTCCGAGCGAATGATCCCCGTATGGGCGAAGGCACGGAAGCTCTACGACGAACACTTCGTCTTCGTGCAACGCAAGGGGCACCCGCGGGGGCGCGCACCGCTCGATCTCGATACCTATTGCACGCTCGATCACGTGCTGGTCTCAACGAGCGGAGGCAGTTTCTTCGGCTTCATGGATGAACATCTACAAGCGCTCGGCCGCACCCGCCGCATCGCGCTGTCGGTTCAGCACTTCGGTGTCGTGCCGCAACTGCTCGCGCTCACCGATTATGTCTCGACGCTGCCCTCGCGGCTCGTCGCCCCCCATCGCAACACGCTCGATGTCTTCGATTTACCGTTCGAGGCGCGAGGGTTCACCATGTCGGCCGCTTGGCATCCGCGCAGCCACGTCGATCCAGCGAATGTGTGGCTGCGCGAGACGCTCGCCGATATCGCCGCGAATACGACAGCATGACGAAGTCGCGCCGTGACGAGACGGCAATCTGGACGATTATGTCTTCGGAAACTCGCCCCCTTTGCGCTCGTCGCGCGAATCGTCAGCCGCGCAGGCCGAGAAGGGAGTGAACCGCGACATCGGCATCTCACCGGCCACCGCGCAACCGATCGCGCCCGCTTTGCGTGCCCGGCGGCACGCCGGGCTGGGTGGCGGGTTCAGCAGTCGGCGCCGCGTTCTCTTCGACTGGGCCGGCGACCGGACCGGCCACCGGGCCCGTGGCGGGACTGGCGCCAGGCGCCTGGCGCATGTCGCCGTCCACCGGTATGTTTTCAGGATGTCCAGGCACGGGCTGGCGTTCGACGTGCGTGCGCCCAACCGCCTCATCGGCTTGCGCTTTGTCACCCTCTTTCGGTTCGGGCTGCTCGGCATTCGCATTCGACATGAACACGCTCCAACGGCGAAAAAATTCCTCCCAAGCGGCAAGCATCGCGCGTGCCATGTAGCTGTCTTCTTCGCACATCGGTCGGTTTGGCAGCCCACGCCGCACAGAGCGCGTCATGCAACCATGCGATGACCAGGAACGCCCACGCGCCCGATCGTTCGCTTGTCCCCGTTTCGCCCCACGCGTCTTACGCCCCGCCCTCGCGCTGAAAGACGGACACAAGCCGCTTGAGCGCCCGCCACGCGAAGCTTTCCCGAGCACCGCCGATCGTCGCCGTGCCGTCGATCTCCCGGGGCCACGCGCGATTCGCTGGACATTCGCCGATCCGCACCCGGTACAGGGCCACCAGGGGCACTAGCAGGCGCGTACCGGGTTGAAGTTGTACCGGCAGCGGCCCGCCGTAGACGCTCGCAAGCGACGGGGCGTCGAGCGTCGCCACATTGACGCGGTCGACGGCAGCCACACGGCAATGCAGCGCGCCGAGTTCAGGCAGCGATGCCACGAAATCGACGCGATCGCCGGCACTCACGCGCGCCGCATCGTCCTCGCCGACGAAGGCTTCCCCTTTCACGCCCATCGGCCCGAGCACATCGAACAGATGCTCGCCGCGCGGCAGCCACGTGCCCGGCGCAAGGGCTTCATTGGTTTGCACCACACCGTCGAACGGCGCACGCAGCGTCAGTTGCGCGACTTGGGCCGTGAGCCCCGCCACGGTTTCCCGCGCGGCATCCCAATGGCGACGCAGCGCGACGCCCTGCTCGAGCAGCCGCTCGTCGAACGACTGCTGCTCGACCTGCCAGCCCAGCAGCGCTTCGTCGGCCCGCGCCGCTTCGAGCCGATGCGCGAGGTCGGGCGACGCCAGCACCGCCAGCACATCGCCCGCGTGCACGCGCTGCCCGTCGCGCGCGATCGGGACTTGCTCTGTCATGTAAGCCGCGTCGGGCGCATACAGCCCTTGCGCGCGCAACGGCCCGAGCACGGCCGGCGCACTGACGCCGCCGTGC
>Ga0207667_10009065_pt1 | contig 11764 bp, 8 predicted proteins | sample KBSCornC52_FD_184301 | JGI IMG/M metagenome (GOLD analysis project Ga0207667, IMG submission 184301) | Corn rhizosphere microbial communities from Kellogg Biological Station, Michigan, USA - KBS Corn C5-2 (SPAdes) (version 2) | ecosystem: Host-associated > Plants > Roots > Rhizosphere > Soil ...
AGAAAAAGAAGATTCGTTTTTAAAATATACAGATGCTTCATAAAATTTTAAAGAAAATAAAATTATAATTTGGCATTTGGTTATCCAAAGATTAATTAAGACCATGTGAGCTTTTACAGTAAAGCAAGTTTTAAACAGGATTCGTATTCCGGTTGCCCCAGGTTATGATTACTGCTTTCTTTTTCGTTATTTTGTGCCCTTTAAAATTTAAAATATGTGTGGAATTGTTGGCTATATTGGTCCACGGGAAGCTTATCCCATTATTATCACCGGCTTAAAAAGACAGGAATACCGCGGCTACGACAGCACAGGAGTAGCGCTCATAAATGATAAAGGCCTGAATGTTTTTAAGAAGAAAGGCAAAGTATCCGAATTAGAACAATCTCTGTTGGGAAAACCCGTGAACGGTAATATTGGAATAGGCCATACACGCTGGGCCACTCATGGCGAGCCAAGCGACGTGAATGCGCATCCTCACAGAAGCAACAACGGTAAACTCGCAATGATTCATAACGGAATTATTGAAAATTATGCGCAGCTGAAATCGGAGTTAATTAAAAAAGGATATACATTCAAAAGTGAAACCGATACTGAAGTTTTATTGAATTTTATTGAAGACATTCAAAAAAACACGCATTCTCCATTGGAAGAAGCGATTCGGATTGCTTTAAAAAGAGTATCCGGGGCTTATGTAATCCTGTTGTTGGATGAAGAAAATCCCGACACTATTATCGCTGCGCGCAAAGGCAGTCCTCTTGTTATCGGTATAGGAAAAGATGAACATTTTTTAGGCTCAGACGCTACCCCAATGCTGGAATATACAAAGGAAGTGGTTTATGTAAATGATTATGAAATAGCGATTGTGAAAGCGGGTGAGCTGGTATTGAAAAATCTGGGCAATGAAAGAAAAATACCGTACATATCTAATCTTGACTTAGAATTAGCCGCCATCGAAAAAGGAGGCTATGACCATTTCATGCTGAAAGAGATTTATGAACAGCCAACCACCATTTACGATTGTTTAAGAGGCAGATTAGATGCACAAAAAGGTACTATTACCATGAAGGGCATCCAGGAAAATATTGAATCGCTAATAAATGCGCCCCGCTATATTATTATCGCATGTGGAACCAGTTGGCATGCGGCTTTGGAAGCGGAATATATTATTGAAGAACTTTGCCGTATTCCGGTAGAAGTGGAGTATGCATCTGAATTCCGGTACCGTAACCCGATTATTAATAAAGGAGATGTGATCATTGCAGTGTCGCAAAGTGGCGAAACAGCAGACACTTTGGTCGCCATAGAAAAAGCAAAAGAACAAGGGGCGTTTATCTTTGGAATCGTAAACGTTGTAGGGTCTTCCATTTCCAGGGTTTCTCATGCAGGCGCCTACACTCACGCAGGGCCGGAGATTGGCGTGGCTTCCACAAAAGCATTTACCGCTCAATTGGCAGTTTTGATGATGATATCCTTAAAAATTGCCAAGGAAAAAGGAACAATTGACCAGGCCAAATACAAGGAGCTGTTAATTGAATTGGAAAATATTCCCGAAAAAGTTGATGCTATCTTAAAAAATGGTGACCTTTTAAAACCCATTGCCGACAAATACAAAACGGCAAATAACGCGTTGTATCTTGGACGAGGATATAATTTTCCTATCGCTCTCGAAGGAGCGTTGAAGTTGAAGGAGATTTCTTACATCCATGCAGAAGGATATCCCGCGGCAGAAATGAAGCATGGTCCCATCGCATTAGTTGACGAGAATCTGCCCACATTTTTCGTTGCAACAAAAGATGAATACCATGCAAAAATTGTGAGTAATATCCAGGAAATAAAGGCACGCAAAGGAAAGGTTATTGCCATCATTACAGAAGGGGATGAACTAATTCCATCGATGGCTGACGATGTTTTTTATGTGCCGCCGGCAAATGAAATAATAGCGCCGCTTTTAAGCGTAATTCCTTTACAGTTGATTTCTTACTACATCGGCGTAGGCAAAGGTTGCGATGTAGATAAGCCCAGAAATCTGGCAAAATCCGTTACCGTGGAATAGTATTTTTAGCTCACATTATTAGGCTACCGGTGCAGTATTTTCTAAATTTTTATTCAACTTCTTTTAAATTTGAGCTAAAGCACAAATCACCTGTCATGCATTGCTGTGACACATATCATTCCTGATAACAGCGGAATATTTATTAATTAATTTATTTTCTTCACATGAACGTTATCACAAAACATCCTATTAATAATTTAGGATACAACTTTATCGACCCCAAATATATTCCCCAAGGAGAAGATGAATATTATTTAAGAAACCAGCAAAACAATAATGGGATTGACTACCGGCGGTTGTCTGGCTCAGAAATTGAAATTCTAATCCGCAACGGAAATACGTCTGACGACTGGGGAAAAATTTTTGTCTCCAAAGAATTTGACCCCGCGTTGGTAAAAAATTCAAAATTTCACGGCCTCATTCGTATTGGTAAACTTGAACCGTTTTATCTTGAATTCCACAACTTAAGAATGCCCGTGGGCATTTATAACAGCCATGTGATTAGCTGCGACTTCGGCGATAATGTTTGTATAGACAATGCCGGTTACTTAAGCCATTACATCATCGGCAATGAAGTGATGATAACCAACGTAAATGAATTGGCTACTACTGACTATTCAAAATTTGGCAATGGTATTTTAAAAGAAGGCGAAAATGAGAGCACGCGCGTTTGGATAGAAGTGCGTAATGAAAATGGCGGAAGGCGCATAGCTCCGTTTGACAGAATGCTGCCGGGTGATGCTTACCTATGGAGCAACAACCCTGAAGACAAAATTCTTCAGCAAAGATTTCTCGACTTAACCCACAACGAATCGAGTACAAAAAGAGGCTTTTATGGAACCATAGGAGATCGCTGCGTAATTAAAGATTGCGATATTATTAAAGACGTAATTATTGGCACCGATGCCTATTTAAAAGGTGCCAATAAATTAAAAAACCTCACTATTAATAGTGATCAGGAGAGAACTTCACAAATCGGCGAAGGCTGTGAGATGGTAAATGGTATTGTAGGTTATGGCTGCCGGATATTTTATGGAGTAAAAGCGGTGCGGTTTATAATGGCAGCACATTCGCAGTTAAAATACGGAGCCAGGCTTATCAATTCATACCTCGGCAACAATTCCACTATTTCATGTTGTGAAGTGCTGAACACATTGATTTTTCCAAGTCATGAGCAACACCATAATAATTCATTTTTATGTGCCGCGCTTGTGATGGGGCAGAGCAACATTGCGGCAGGCGCCACCATCGGAAGCAATCATAACAGTCGCGCCGCAGATGGCGAAATAATTGCCGGGCGCGGCTTTTGGCCCGGCCTGTGTGTTAGCCTGAAGCACAATTCCCGGTTTGCTTCCTTTTGTATTTTGGCAAAAGGTGATTATCCTTTTGAATTAAACATACCGATTCCATTTTGCCTGGTAAGCAACGACGTCACTAATGATAAGTTGATAGTGATGCCGGGGTATTGGTTTCTGTATAATATGTATGCACTCGAAAGAAATGCGTGGAAATTTGAGGACCGCGACAAACGAACAGAAAAAATTCAGCATATCGAATACAGTTACCTCGCTCCCGACACTATTAATGAGATGTTTGATTCCATCGAAATTTTATCCAAACTAAAAGTAGACGACGAAGGAAATGCTCAAATCGAAGGTGTTGAAAACAGTAAGCGCATCACAGAAATTGTAAAAATCAAAGAGTCGGTTGATTTGTTCAGGGAACTGATAGGCTATTATGGTACAGTTCAATTAGTCAACCATATCAATGCAAATCAATTTTCTTCATTTGATGAATTTAAAAAAAGCATTCCTGCAAAGATTTCAAGAAGCAAATGGAAAAATATAGGAGGACAGCTAATACCCGCTTCAGACGTGGAAAAGTTGAAAGACCAAATCAAAACCTCCAAAATTAATTCCTGGAAAGAGGTGCATGAATTCTATCATAAAAATGGCGAAGACTATGAAAAAAATAAATTGATTCATGCCTACACATCATTATTGGAAATTGAAAATATCACTTCGAAACAATTGACAGCAGCATATTTTAAGCAACTTCTTGAACGCTCAGTTGTTACGAAAACCTGGGCCAGCAAAGCAATATATGAATCACGCGCAAAAGATTATTCAAATCCATTTCGTAAAATGATTTATGAAAGCACAGACGAAATGAATACGATCATGGGTAAATTGGAAGACAATCACTTTATCCAGGATCAATTTAAAGAACTGGATGCTTTCAAAAAAAACATAAAAGCAATAATTAAAAAATATCTTTCAAATCCAGCATAAGCGTTTCTTTTAAATATTCTATAAACAGTAAATGAACAAAGAATCATTTTTTTTTATTTTCATTTGCTGCCTCACAATAATTTGGATAATCCTACATGGTTTCTTCAAAAATATTTTGAACTTTCCGGTTTTGTTTCAAAAGTTTATAATGGCTAACCAGGGCGTGCGCCAAAGTAAAACTTTTATAAGGCAAATGATTTTTTCTGGCTTCTTCTTTAAGAGCTTCGGTTATTTCGGGATAATATATATGGCTCACAAAAGGAAACAGGTGGTGCGCCACATGATAATTAAAGCTTCCCATAAAAAAACGAATAGCCCAATTATCATGAACTACGTCATTGGTATGATTTATCTGATGCATAAACCATGATTCAGCCATCTGGTTGTGTTCATCCGGCAATGGAAAATCATGATCCAAATTTGCATGTGGAGATAAAAGAATAAGAAGGGAAAAAATTGTGGCCGTAAAAACCATCAACAAAAAGGCCGTTATAGCCAATGTCCATCCGGCTCCCAACAAAACAGGCACACCTATTAAATAAAACAAAAACAAAAGTTTAAAGAAAAATAGTTTAATGTATTCCACTTTTGGAATTTTAGTAACCTTCCAGATGACGCGATTTTTATTGAAATAATCTTTGAAATCGCGGACCAAAAGCCAGTTAAGAAGATAAAAGCAGTAGAGAAACGGCAAATAAATATGTTGGTATTTATGCACTTTTGAAAATGGCCCATAAGGAAAAACTCTTGCAAGCGGACTTTGGTCTATATCGCTATCCCATCCCATTACGTTGGGATAATTATGATGAAGCCGTGTATGCCTTATCTTCCAGGCATAACTGTTAGCCCCCATAAAATCAAAAATATGGACATACAAATTATTAAGCCTTTTACTTTTAAATAAAACATGATGAACCGCATCATGAACCAGGTTGATAAAAATAATCATCAGCATCAGGCCCATTATAAAGTAACTTCCGTAGAAAACGGCGGCTTCCTTCACCGATAACATGGCCGTAATATAAGCGCAGATATAAATGAGCGGAAAAAGAATTGCCTTGAGTATAACAACCGGATGGCGCTTCGCGTACAATTCATTTACGATTTGATTGGCCCTTTCTCTAAGCGAAAGAAAAATCTCATTGTTTGTTCCCTTTAAAAAAACAGGTTTGTTTTCTGTCAAAATTCCGCTTTTCATTCCTACGATATTTTATATTAAATACTTACTATTATTTATACTAAATATTTATTATTCACTCACATGACTTAGATCGACTTTCCTCTTAGGTTTTTTTACAAACAGAATTACAAAAGGGACACATACTAAAAACATTACGCCTATCCATAAGAACACATCCATATAAGAAAGTATGGTAGCCTGTACATTTACCATTGCATCCAACAATTTGTAGGCCATCTGTTTAGCAATATCCACGGGAAAACCCTTTTGGTGAAAGCCCTGTGTTAACACCTGGACGCGGTTTTGTACCTGCGGGTTGGTAATGGAAAATCCCGATAGGAGATCAACGCGGTGAGTTTGATTTTCTCTTAACAGGTATGTTGATATGATCGCCACGCCAAACGAACCTCCCAATTGCCTCAGCATACCCGACAACGCCGCCCCTTGTCCAATTTGTTGGCCTTTCAAAGTGGACAGGGCTAACGTAGTGATTGGGATTGAAAGAAGTCCTAACCCTACACCGCGTATTACCAATATCCAGAAAAACGCATCGCTTCCTGTATTAGGAGTCAGCACATAATATGCCATTATACTATAAATAAAAAAAATGATCATCCCGACAGAAATAAGCAAACGCATGGGTGTTCCGCGTTCCATTAGCTTGCCCACTACAGGCATCATGATAGCCGTAAAAATCGTGCTCGGAATCATCAACATGCCTGCCTGGAACGCAGTCCATCCCATAATCGTTTGAGTATAAAGTGGGATAATAAAAGTTGATCCGAACAAACCAAAACCCAACACGAAAGACAAAATACTTCCTATCGAAAGGTTCCGGTCTTTCAAAACTTTTAATTCCACGATGGGGTGTTTATAAACTAACTGGCGCCAGATAAAAAAATAAAATGCAAAAAAGCAAATGACTGACAGGGCAATAATAAGATTACTGTCAAACCAATCTTTTTCCTGGCCTTTTTCAAGAATGAATTGTAAAGACCCTATCGAAACGATAAGTAAAAAAATTCCAAGCCAGTCGATTTGCCTGCCTGAAAGCTTTTCCGCATAATGCGGGCTTTTTACAAACTGAAGTGTAAGTAGTGTAGCAATTACGCCAATAGGAAGATTGATATAGAAAATATAAGGCCACGAAAAATTGTCGACAATATATCCTCCCAAAGGCGGCCCTAAGGTAGGCCCAACAATAACTCCCAATACATATATTGTTTGAGCCATGGGCCTTTTCTCAATCGGATAACTCTCTGTGATAATCGTTTGAGCAGTTACCAGCAAAGCGCCGCCCCCAATACCCTGGATAAAACGAAATAAAATCAATTCGTTAATGCTGGTAGCATTCCCGCACAAAAAGGAAGTCAGCGTAAAAATGATGATAGAAGCGGCAAAATAATTTCTCCTTCCAAATTGCTGGCTAAGCCAACTGGTCATTGGCATCACGATCACATTGGCAATTGCGTAGGCCGTGATAACCCATGTGATCTCTGTCAGCGATGCCCCGAGGCTTCCCTGCATCGTTGGGAGTGCGATGTTAACAATGGTAGTATCTATAATTTGCAACAGTGCACAAACGACTGCCGTAATGGTAATGATTACCCGTTGAGAGCCGTAAACTACTAAAGATTCTTCTTCCATTCTTCACGCATTTTGCAACCTGGCTTTTTGCTGATGACAAAAACTAAAGTTGAATTTCTTCCATATGTTTAAGGGCAAATGGCTCAACCCCTCTTCACATTTTCAATCATCTGTCTTACCATCGCAATAGATTGATTTAATGCCGCTGTATCCAGGTTTTTGCTCACTATCGTGAATAATTCATTTGCCCACGGTTCCACTTTCATGCCCAATTCCCTGCCTTCTTTTGTCAGAAAAATTAATTTGCTGCGACGGTCATTGGCGTCTTCAAATCTTTGTACCAGATTGCGCTTTGAAAGGTTATCAATAAGGCAGGTCAGACTCGCTTTATCCTTTAAAGTTTTATCAGCCAGGTCCTGCTGCCTCAATCCATCATTTTTCCACAAGCAAGCCATCACCTGGTGCATTTCATAAGTGAGGTCTATATTTTGCTCTTTAAATTTTCTCTGAAAAAACTGGCGTAAAAAATCCCTCAGCTCAAAAGTTGAATGAGCAAATTCTCTTGCTACACTTGCTTTTTGACTGTTTTTCGTCATAATTTTTGTCGATAAAAACACTATAACCAAAATAAAAACCGCTTTCGGAACACAAAGTTAAAGCTTAGATAGTTAAATATCCAACTAATTTCTCCGGAATTACCCTTAGTTTCTTTAATTTTACTAAAGGAAATTAATGACATGAAAACTCTCCTGATTCCTGTAGATTTTACCAATAGCTCACAAAATGCAATAGATTTTGCCGTTCACTGGGCACGCAAATATTTGTATCAGAGAATTATATTGTTAAGATCATTTTATAGTTCCATGTATGAAAATATGATCATGTCTGCCGATTTTTCAAACATGAATGAAGAATATCTCAATAAAAAAAGAAGGCGTCAAAAAGATCTGTTAAACAACCTGTGTATTGAGGTGGATAAAGAATTAGGAAACGGGATTAAAGTGCAGACCGCTGTAACGGAATTGCCATTAGTGAGAAGTATTATAGAACTTATAAAAACTGAACAGCCACAAACGATTTTAGTTGGAAGCGATGCCGCATTGGCCAACAATGAATCTTTTGTGGCAGGGAATGTAATTGCCATCGCAAGATTAAGTCCGGTGCGGGTTTTGATTGTTCCGAACGGACATCGTTACCAGGAAATTAAAAAAGCGCTGGTGCCTGTTGATTTAAAAACTGTTGGCGCTCTCAATAAAATAAATAGTCTTCATAGCAATCCAAGATGGCGCGACGTAGAGTTAATGGTTTTACATATCAATACAACAAAATCAAAGCTGCTTTCGGATACGCAACTTGGAGAAGCGGAAAATAATCTTCATACTTATCTGAAAAACTTTCAACACAATTTTTATTACGAGGAAGACAAAAACGTTATTAGCGGAATATTAAATTGGCCCCGGATAAACGAGGCCCAGTTAATGATTGCACTTCCGGGAGTCCATAGTTTTTTATATTCATTGACTCACAAAAGCGTATCAGAAACATTATACCGCAAATGCCCGATGCCTGTAATGATTTTGAAATAATTTTCTAATAAGGCAAATTGGTTTACATAAAAATTTAGTTTGACATATCCCACGCTTTCAAATTTTTGATTTCAGATTTTCCATTTGTGGAAAAAAGCGAGATGCCATCTGCATCTTTCGGTGGATATACGTAAGTAGTAAAAACTTGCTCACCATCATTTACAAATACTTCAAGAGAAGATTTATCAAACAGAATTTCAAATTTTATTTTACCACCATTTTCAGCTACCTGCACAGATTGTATCATTTTTTTAGGATTTATTTTCCCGCCTGAATGGCTGCGATCAATATAAACTTTGTGTTGGGCATGGTCATAACCAATAATTGTTTCATAAGTAATTTTCCCCTTTTCATCTTTTCCCTCTCCAATTTTGAAACCACATATTCCGTTGGCCGGCGCCTTCAATTCAGCTTCAATCCAATATGAATTGCCGTGTAATTTTTTGAATGCAGCTACCTCATGCCCATCACCTTCAACCATCAAATTCTTTATGCCAATCATTTCCTTTGAAAGACTGCCAAGATTTTCTTTAATAACTTTTGCAGGATGTTGAATCAGCCTGATACCCTCTTTGGTTTCTTTCAACATAATATCTCTTGGAATAGACATCTGGCCGCGCCAGGGATAAGTCTCCTGTCCTTCCGGCACCATCCAGCCAATGTAGGTATGCTGGCCCGCTGGCAAATTATTCCATGGAATGGCCGCGTACAATGCATCACCGTAATCTGCTAATAACACCTTGCCACTCGGATTATCATTGGTAAAAGTCTTTCCATCGAATTCGCCAACATAATATTCTTCAGATTTATTTCCCTGAGCATCATTAAAAGAATTAACCAATACCCATTTTGTTTTACCTTTTTTTCCTTCTACCGGTAGTTTAATAAAAAATGGACATTCCCATATTCCGTTGCGGAGGCCAGCATTGCCATACTCACTTAAGAAATCCCATTTTTTTAAATCAGGGGAAGAATAAAACTGCACTTTGTTTTCAATAGGTAAAGCCACTACCATCAACCACCTTTTCAAATCGCTGTCCCATTGCACATTGGGATCACGAAAATCTTTTTTCTGTAAATCAATAACGGGATTGCCGGCATAGTTGGTAAACGACATTCCTCCATCGTTGCTGTAGGCAATATATTGCGATTCTTTTTTGATGTGGGGCTGATCGGCAGTATAAATTGCCACAATGCAGCCTGAATCATTTTTGCAAAAGCCACTGGTATTATTTTTATCCAAAACTGCTGAACCTGAAAATCTCCAAATCGTATCATCGCCATTAATGCCTTCGGGTATTGCAATACCATGATGCTTCCAGTTAACCAGGTCAGTGCTTGTTGCATGTCCCCAGCTCATGTGGCCCCACCAGTTTTCATAAGGGTTTTGCTGATTATACAAGTGATAGACCCCATTTATATAAATTAATCCGTTGGGGTCATTTGTCCAGTTTTTTAAGGGAGAAAAATGATACTGCGGTCTCCATTGCGGCGTAGGGATTGTATTTTGGGCAAATAGGTTTGTTGAAAAAATAAACGCAACACATCCCATCAATAAATGCTTCATTGAAAAATTTTTATGGTGAGTTTTTTCGAATAATTATTCCGAAGATTTTTTATTCATCATTGATTCTACTTCTGCCACATCATAATCAGGACAAGCGCCCGCGCGCGAAGCAACAAAAGCGCCCAAAGCGCTCGCGTAATCCAGTGCTTCTTCAGGCGAAGCATTGTCCATAAATTTTGAAATCATTGCCGCCAGGAATGAATCGCCGCTTCCGATGGTATCTGCCACCTTCACTTTATAACCAGGGTGATAGTAGAAATTTCCATTTGAATAAAGCATTGCACCATCACCTCCTTTGGTAACCACGATGGTTTTGATTGCAAACTTTTCCGACAGCAGCTGAACCATTTTCTCATTGCTTGTCAAATCTGCATACCACGACGAAACCAGTTGCAACTCGGATAAATTCAATTTTAGAATGTCTGTCCGTTGGAGCAACATTTCCAAAATGTCACGGTGATAATGAGGTGGCCTTAAATTAATATCCAAAACTTTTGTTTTTGCAAATTCAATACAGTGAAGCAATGAATCCCTTGAATTTTTATTTCGCGAAGCAAGACTTCCGAAAACAAAATAATCTGCGTTTGAAATTATTTCTTCATCTTTTTTTTCGCATTGAATAAAATCCCAGGCTACCGGTTGAACAATTTCATACTCCACCTCCTGGTTATCTTTCACTGTTGCATACACTTTGCCGGTTGCATACACTTCGTCGTATTGAAAATAAGACGTATCAATATGTTTAGCGTTAAATACATTTACTAATTCAGTTCCCAATTCATCCTTACCCACCCTGGAAATCACTGCAGGATTTTTACCTAATTTTTGCAAATGGTAGGCAACATTTGTGGGAGCGCCGCCTGGCAATTTTCCTTTGGGTAAAAAATCCCAAAGAGATTCACCAAAACAAACGACAGGATACTTTGAATTTTTTGCCATTCTTTTTCTGCTTAATATAAACAATCTTTTTTAGTAGCTAACATAAAAAAAACCTCACAGCATTTATCTGCGAGGTTTAATACCATTTCGAAATTCTATTGAAGTTTGGCTATCTGCTCTTCATAAAATTTCCTGATTTCAATTACATCCGGAACACTGTGATACCAGTTAGACTCATGTTCGATTGACAACATGCCGTCGAAATGTTGCTTTTTTAATTCCTGGAATATGGGAGGAAAATCGATGACGCCTTTCCCTACTACCGTATCAGCGGCATGCGTATCATCAAACTTCACAATGTCTTTCAGATGAACGCCGTATATATGGCCGGCAAGTTTTTTCAAGGCATCTACCGGGTTAATTCCATTGCGTGCCCAATGGCCTATATCAGCGCAGGAGCCGATATTCGGGTGTCCCTGAATGGCTGCTAATACGGAATCAGGGCTCCAGTACATATTCGGTTTGGGATGGTCATGAATGGCCACCTTGATACCATAAGCGCCCGCCATACTGTCTACCATATCCCACTGACTTTTGAGTGGCTCTGCGGTAACATAGCTA
>Ga0207667_10009069_pt1 | contig 11761 bp, 14 predicted proteins | sample KBSCornC52_FD_184301 | JGI IMG/M metagenome (GOLD analysis project Ga0207667, IMG submission 184301) | Corn rhizosphere microbial communities from Kellogg Biological Station, Michigan, USA - KBS Corn C5-2 (SPAdes) (version 2) | ecosystem: Host-associated > Plants > Roots > Rhizosphere > Soil ...
CTCGCGCTTGTCGATGACGAGGCAGCCCGGCGCATTGCGCAGGATCTCACGCGCCTCGTCGGCCGAGATCGGATTCTCGAACTCGATGTTCACGGCTTCCGAATGGCCGACGAAAACCGGCACGCGTACGCAGGTCGCGACCAGCTTGATCTTGGGATCCAGGATCTTCTTGGTCTCGACCACCATCTTCCACTCTTCCTTGGTGTAGCCGTCGTCCATGAAGACGTCGATGTGCGGAATGCAGTTGAAGGCGATCCGCTTCGGAAACTTCTTCGACTCCACCTCGTCGAGCGTGAACACCGACTTGGTCTGCGAAAACAACTCGTCCATCGCGTCCTTGCCGGCGCCGGACACCGATTGATAGGTCGCGACGACGACGCGCTTGATCTTGGCGGCGTCGTGCAGCGGCTTGAGCGCGACGACGAGTTGCGCCGTCGAGCAGTTCGGGTTGGCGATGATGTTCTTCTTGGTGAAACCCTTGACCGCATCGGCGTTCACTTCCGGCACGACCAACGGCACGTCCGGGTCCATGCGCCACGCCGACGAATTGTCGATGACGACGCAGCCGGCCGCGCCGATCTTCGGCGACCACTCCTTCGACACGGAGCCGCCCGCCGACATGAGGCAGATGTCGGTGTCGGAGAAATCGTAGTGCTCGAGAGCTTTGACCTTCAGGGTCTTGTCGCCGAACGAGCACTCCGTGCCCACGCTCCGGCGCGAGGCCAGCGCGACGACTTCGTCGGCGGGGAAATTGCGTTCGGCCAGGATCGCGAGCATTTCGCGGCCCACATTGCCGGTGGCGCCCGCCACGGCGACCTTGTAACCCATTGTCAAAACTCCAGAAAAAGACCGGCCCAGGACTTGTCCCCAAGCCGGACCGCGAAGCTTCTAGGCGAGAAAGGGGCGTCTGACAACGATGTGTGTCCCGACACCTGTCCAAAGGTCATGTAGGGAGGCGCCGCCGCCACACCATGGGCCGCTGCTGCATTGCCGCGACGAATTCCGCCCCGCGCCGCCGCCGTGCGATTGACCGGGGAAGGAAACCACTGGATCATATTCGAACAAGAGAATTTCCTGCGCCGCGGAGACGGCACGGGGAAATAAACGTCTCGGGGGAGACACGATCATGATCTCACGACGTCACCTGCTGCAATCGGCGGGAGCGGCCGGCGCCGCCGCCCTGCTTCCGGCTTTGGCGCGCGCGCAAAGCGGCGCGTCGATGCTGACGCCGGGCGTGCCGGAAGGCATTTCGAGCTACGTCACAATGGGCAAGCTGCCGGGCAAGCAGCCGCTCATCCAGCTCGCCGACCGGCCGCCGAACTACGAATCGCCGCTGGAATATCTCCAGACGCCGATCACGCCGAACGACAAGTTCTTCGTGCGCTACCACCTCTCGGACATCCCCGAGGTGAAGGCCGAGGGTTACAAGATCAAGATCGACGGCGACGGCGCGACGACGCCGATGGAGATCACCCTCGACGATCTCAAGAAGATGCCGGCGGTCGAGTTCGCCGCGGTGAACCAATGCTCCGGCAATCGCCGCGGCCTGTCGAACCCGCATGTGCCGGGCGTCGAATGGGGCTACGGCGCCATGGGCTGCGCCAAATGGAAGGGCGTTCGTCTCAAGGACGTGCTGGCCAAGGCCGGCGTCAAGAAGGAGACGGTCGAGGTCGCCTTCAACGGCGCCGACGGGCCGGTGGTCGACAAGACGCCGGACTTCATCAAGAGCATTCCGGTCTGGAAGGCGATGGACGAGAACACCATCATCGCCTGGGAAATGAACGGCCAGCCGCTGCCGCACTTCAATGGCTTCCCGGTGCGCCTCGTCGTGCCCGGCTGGACCGGCACCTACTGGATGAAGCATCTCGTGCACATCGATGTGCGCACCACGCCGCAGGGCGGCTTCTGGATGAAGCCGGCCTATCGCGTGCCGGTCGGCATGTTCCCGTTGCGCGACCGCTTCGTCACGCAGGAAGACGCGACCTCGACGCCGATCACCGAGATGGTGGTGAATTCGCTGGTCACGAGCCATCGCGACGGCGCCAAGGTGAAGGCCGGCAAGGTCACCGTTGCGGGCCTGGCCTGGGACGGCGGCTACGGCATCGGCAAGGTCGAGGTCTCGACCGACGGCGGCAAGACGTGGGTGTCGGCCAAGCTCGGCGAGGATCTCGGCAAGTTCGCTTTCCGGCCGTGGAGCTTCGATGTGCAGGCCAAGAAGGGCAAGACGACGCTGATGGTCACCGCCACCAACGCCATCGGCCAGACGCAGGTCACGAAGCTCCTGTTCAACGGAGCCGGCTACCACAACAACGTGATGCAGAGCATCACGTTGAACGCTTGAGGGGGACACCGCACATGCGCACCATCATCCTCGCGGCCGCGGCCGTCCTTCTCGCCGGCTCGGCCTTCGCTGACGAGCAGGCGATCAAGCTCAAGCCGGGCGCCGGCCTCGACAAGCTGGAGAGCAACTGCCAGGCGTGCCACACGTTGGCCTACATCCCGATGAACTCGGTCTACATGAACGCGGCCGGGTGGGACGCTGAAGTGACCAAGATGATCAAGGCCTATGGCGCGCCGGTCGACGACGCCGACGCTGCGGCGATCAAGGCCTACCTGGCGAAGAATTACGGCAAGTAGGGCTTTCGTACCGAAACGAGCCAAGGCCCCGCCTTTCGAGGCGGGGCCTTTTTCTTGCGGAATCGCACGGACAATTGGCTGTGATCAGGCTCTGTTGCCGGAAACGGAAGCCAGCTAGAGTGCGTTCGAGACTTGAGGCAACACCGATTCCCCCGAGGACAGACATGCGCCTGACAGCCGCCGCCATCGCGATAGCCCTTGTGGGGGCTCTCGGCCTCGTGACCGCCCCGGCGGATGCGGCGCCGAAAAAGAAGGTGGTTCGCGTCGTGTCTGCGCGCGGCAACACGGTCTACGTCAGCCGCGACGAGGACGGCCGCAAGCGCACCCGCATCATCATCCAGAAGCGCTCGTACCTCGACCCGGGCACCGAGACCTTCCCGGGCGAGCGCGGCGACCACGATTACGCGCAGCTCCCGACCCACCGGCCCAGCGGCGTGCTCGACAATACGTCCTTCGGCATCAACCAGTCGGCGCTGCCCGGCCCGTTCACCCTGCCGTCGCGGAATAATCCGTGGATGGGCTACTGAGCGCCACGCAGCGTCTTGAATAAAAAGCGCGGCCCTTACGGGCCGCGTTTTTGTTTGCGCTTGTGGCAGTCGCTATTTCGTCTGCGCTTCCAATTCCGCCAGGATGGCGTCGCCCATCTCCCTGGTTCCAACGGACTTGCCGCCAGGCGCGGCGATGTCGCCGGTGCGGAAACCCTTCTCCAGCGCGGCGGCGATCGCCTTGTCGATCTGGTCCGCCTCGGCGCCCATGTCGAACGAATAGCGCAGCGCCATGCCGAAAGACGCGATCATCGCGATCGGATTGGCGAGGCCCTTGCCGGCGATGTCGGGCGCCGAGCCGTGCACCGGCTCGTACAGCGCCTTGCGCTTCTTGGTCCTGGCATCGAGCTCGCCGAGCGAGGCTGAGGCCAGCGTGCCGATCGAGCCCGTCAGCATCGCCGCGATGTCGGACAGCATGTCGCCGAACAGGTTGTCGCAGACGATGACGTCGAACTGCTTGGGATTGCGCACGAGCTGCATGCCGCCGGAATCGGCGAGCTGATGCTCGAGCTGCACGTCCTTGAACTCGCGGTCGTGCGTTTGCTGCACGACTTCCTTCCAGAGCACGCCGCTCTTCATGACGTTGTGCTTCTCCATCGACGTCACCTTGTTGCGGCGCTTGCGCGCGAGCTCGAAGGCGACGCGCGAGATGCGCTCGATCTCGTAAGTGTCGTAAACCTGCGTGTCGACGGCGCGTTTCTGGCCGTTGCCGAGATCGGTGATGGTCTTCGGCTCGCCGAAGTAAACGCCGCCGGTCAACTCGCGAAGAATCATGATGTCGAGGCCTTCGACCAATTCCCTCTTAAGGGAGGAGGCGTCGGCCAAGGCCGGATAGGTCACCGCGGGGCGCAAATTGGCGTAGAGGTCGAGGTCCTTGCGCAGGCGCAGGAGGCCCGCTTCGGGGCGCGCCTCGTATGGCACGTTCGCCCACTTCGGCCCGCCGACCGCGCCGAAGATCACGGCGTCGGCCGCCTTCGCCTTCGCCATCGTCTCGTCGGTGATCGCGACCTGATGCGCGTCATAGGCGGCGCCGCCGACGAGGCCTTCCTGGTATGCGAATTTGTGCGGGCCCTTCTTGTTGAAGAACTCGATCAGGCGCTTCACCTCGGCCATCACTTCGGGGCCGATGCCGTCGCCGGGGAGAAGCAGCAGGTTATGGGTCGCCATGGGGGCCTCGCCGTTACAAAGTTCGCGCGGATTGCTACCGGGCGAGGCGAGGGATGGCAAGGTGGCGGTCCTTTCCCTGAAGCGCGGGGAAAGGACGGAGGATCAAAGCCCCGAGAACCAGTTATAGCCCTGGTTCGACCAATAACCGCCCTTGTCGGTATTGGTGACTTCCATCGCCACGACGTATTTCGGCTGCTTGAAGCCGAGCTTGGTCGGGATACGGATCTTCATCGGGAAGCCGTAGGCGCGCGGCAGGATCTTGTTGTCGTACTTGAACGACATCTGCGTCTGCGGATGCAGCGCGGTCGGCATGTCGATCGTCTCGGTGTAGCCCTCCGCGCACTTGAAGTGCAGGTAGCGCGCGCGCGTGTCGGCGCCGATGCGCTTGAGGAAGTCCGACAGCACCGCGCCCTGCCACGAACCGATGGCGCTCCAGCCCTCGACGCAGACGTGCCGCGTGATCTGCGACACTTCCGGCAGCGCGTGCAGCTCATCGAGCGTCCACGGCTTCTTGTTGTCGGCCAGGCCGGAGATCTCGAATTTGTATGTGGCGGGGTCGACCGTCGGGGCCTCGTCGAGATCGTAATAGGCGTTGAACGGGAAGGGCCGCGTGATGTCGGCGTCCGTAAAGGTCGGCGCCAGCCTGTTCGGGTTGAACAGGAAGGCCTGAACCCGGTCGTTGAAGCGCGAGACGTAGCGCAGCGCGCCCTCGGCGCTCTCCTCGTCGATGATGTCGCAGCCGGTGAGCATAGTCAGCGCGCCGAGGCTGGCGCCGCCGCGCAGGAAGGCGCGCCGCGACTGCTCCGGCATGAGCTTGCCGGCCTCCTTGATCAGCGCGTCGGCGTCGACGCCTGCGGTGGGCTTGCGGAAGCGGGCCAAGAAACGAGCCATGGCGCTCTCCTAGCGTCCGGTGATCATTGCGCGCAGGCTCTTCGGCACGATCAGCGCCAGAGAGATGTGCACGACGAGGAAGGCGACGATCGCCGCCATCGCGGCGAAATGGACGTAGCGCGCGGCATCGTAGCCGCCGAACAGCGCGGTCAATTCCTGGAATTGCACCGGCTTCCAGATCGACAGGCCGGAGACGACGATGAGGACGGCCACGAGAATGATGCCGATATAAAGCACCTTCTGCACGGCATTGTAGTGCGACAGGTCGTCGTGGCTGAGCTTGAACGTGAGCGCCGCCTTGATATCGGCGATGACCGCGCGCGGCCCGACCGGAAACAGCTTGCGGCGGAAGCGGCCACTCACAAGCCCGAGCGTCACGTAGACGAGGCCATTGATCACCAGCACCCACATAGCCGCGAAATGCCAGAGCAGCGCGCCGCCGAGCCATTCGCCGATCGTGATCGCGCGCGGGAAGGTGAAGGAAAACAGCGGCGAGGCGTTGTAGACCTGCCAGCCGGAGCCGATCATCACCAGGATCGCCAGCGCGTTGATCCAGTGGCAGACGCGGACCCATCCCGGATGGATCTTTTTCTCCGTGGCCGTGTAGCCGGCCTGCATCGTCTGTGCGGTCATTGCATCCGCCTTTAAAGGTTTCCGCGTCTGGCTCACGAAGCGTATACGAAGCCGCCGGGCCCGTGGATGCGAGTCCCGGCGGCCGGCGCAAATTTATTTCTTCATCGTGTCCTTGGACATCGAATCCTTGGACATGTTGTCCTTGGACATCGAGTCCTTCGACATCGAATCCTTCTTCATGTTGTCCTTCGACATGGTCTCTTTCTTCATCGAGTCCTTCTTCATGTCGTCGGCGAAGGCGCCCGGCGCGAAGGCGAGCGTGAAGCCCAAGGTCGCGGCGGCGAGCGAGAGAACGATACGGGAACCGGTCATGACTTACTCCTCCTGAGGATGATCGATGGCATCTCGTCGCGCCATCGAGTCCTAGTTCGGAGGGAGCCGGCCCGAGGTTACACCGGCGAGCGAAAAAATCCGGCCGCCGAGCATCCGGTTGGCGCCGACGACCAGCGCGACAGCGAAGACGTGGACCGTCAGATCGGTCGCGGCCGCATCGTAGGGATGGAAGAAGTTCAGGAGCGTGGCCGCCGCGGCCGCGACGGCGAGCCCGCCGACGGCTGCCGTGAGCCCTGGATTGAGCGGGCAGCCGCGGCGCAGCATGAGCAGCAGCAGCGCCGACAACGGCACCGACAAGGCAATGATGAACAGAAGGCAGTCGCGCGCCTCGCCCATGTCGGCGACATGCGCGGCCGGCACGACCCAGACCCGCAGGCAGCCGAAGCCGCTGGCGCCGATCCAGAGCAGGGCTCCCGGCAAGGGCAGCCAGGCCCAGCCGCGCGGAGCGTCCGGCAGGCTCAGTTCGAAGGCGGCAATACCGGCGAGGATGGCCGTCGCCGTCGAGCCGCTGACGGCGAGCCACATGTCGGGCGCGGCGCCGATGCGCTCCCACATCGTGTGCGTGTTGGCGAACGTCGCAAGTGCAAGGGCGAGCGCGCCGACGACTGCGAGCCAGCCGAGCGCGCGCAGCGCGGGAGGCCGCAGCCGCTGCACCGGCTTCAGATCGGAGCCGAGGTTGCGGATCAATGAGTCATGAGGCGAAGTCGTCATGTCGTCCTCACTCCGTGCGCTCGAGCTTGCCGCGCAGGGCCTTGAGCGCGCGGTGCAGGTTCACTTTCAGCGCGCCCTTGCTGCGGCGCGTGGCGGCGGCAGCCTCCGCCAAAGATTGCTCGCGGATCACCAACGCTTCGACAGCCTCGCGCTGGCTGGCTGGCAAGTTCGCCAGCACCTCGGCGACGCGTCCCGACGCTTGCACGTGCTCGATGCCGCGCGCCGGATCCGCATCGCGGTCAGGATAGGTCTCGAAGGCGATGGGGGCATGCAGCTCGCGCGCGCCGTGGCGCCGCACCTGCCGCATCAGATCGATGGCGCGGCGCTCGGCGATGACGCGGAGCCAGGCATTGAAAGAGCGCGCCGGATCGTAGGTCTGCCGCGCGCGATGGATGGTCAGGAGCACATCCTGCACGACGTCGTCGCGACGGTCCGGAGGGACGCCCTGGCGGCCGGCGACAACGGTGATGAACGGAACGCAATCGCGCAGCAGCGCCTCGTAGGCAGCGCGATCGCCGGCCTGCGCCGCGGCCATCTGGGCGGCGCGGCGCGCATCGTCGGCGCTTCGGGACTGCGTTTCAGCGGTGATCATGAGACGCCGCGATCGGGAACGCATCTCCGCCATGCCCGGAAACGGGGCTGGAGGCAATGCACAGTGCTGATACGGCGATATCACGTTCGTTTGAAGCCGGTTGCTATCGTTCCGATACCCGAGGGACGGGCGCGTTCTTTGCTTATTCGCTGCGGCGCCTGCGCCGGTTACATCGCTTGCAATCCGGCGCCATGCCGGGCAAGGGGTTGCGACGTGCCGCGCGCTGCCGGGCAAACCGCATGGAGCGTCCTAACCCAATGATAAGCAAGGCGTATTCCGGCAATTTCTTCGAAGATTTCCAACTCGGCCAGACCATTCGCCATGCCACGCCGCGCACGGTGACGGCCGGCGACGTCGCGGTCTACAACGGCCTGTTCGGGCCGCGCTTCGCGGTGCAGTCGTCCGACGAATTCGCCCGCTCGCTTGGCTATCCGCGCGCGCCGCTCGACGACCTGCTCGTCTTTCATGTCGTCTTCGGCAAGACCGTGCCGGACATCTCGCTCAACGCGGTCGCCAATCTCGGCTACGCCGACTGCCGGTTTTTGAAGCCCGTCTATCCGGGCTCCACCTTGAGCGCGACATCCGAGGTGATCGGGCTGAAGGAAAATTCCAACCGCAAGACGGGGATCGTCTACGTGCGCTCGCGCGGCTTCGACGAGAGCGGCGAGCCGGTGCTCGACTATGTGCGCTGGGTGATGGTGCGCAAGCGCGACGAGGCCGCGGTTGCGCCGGGCGAGAAAGTCCCTGCACTGCCGAAGACCGTGCCGGCCAGCGCCCTTGGACAGGCGTGCCCGCGCATCGATGCGAAGGCCTACGACACGGCGCTGTCGGGGAGTGCGCACCGCTTCGGCGACTACGCGGCGGGCGAGAGGATCGACCACATTGACGGCATGACGGTCGAGGAAGCCGAGCACCAGATCGCGACGCGGCTCTACCAGAACACGGCGCGCGTGCATTTCAATTTGTTCGCGCAGAGCAAGGATCGCTTCGGCAAAAGGCTGATCTATGGCGGCCACGCCATTTCGCTGGCTCGCGCACTGTCGTTCAACGGGCTCGGCAACGCCTTCCACGTCGCGGCGATCAATGGCGGCCGGCATGTGTCGCCGCTGTTCGCCGGCATGACGGTGTTTGCGTGGTCGGAAGTGCTGACGACGGCAGCGCTACCCGGCCGCGACGATGTCGGCGCGCTGCGCCTGCGCACCATCGCCACGAAGGACAGGCCGTGCGCCGATTTCCCGTTGAAGAACGGCGACGAGTACGACCCGGCGGTGATGCTCGATCTCGACTACTGGGTGCTGCTGCCGAAGTGACGCGTGGAGGAACGTGATGATCGCGGTGATCTTTGAAGTCTGGCCGGCAGACGGCCGCAAGGACGACTATCTCGCCATCGCGGCCTCGCTGCGCGCCGAGTTGGAGCGCATCGACGGGTTCGTCTCGGTCGAACGGTTCCAGAGCCTGACCGATCAAAACAAGCTGTTATCGCTGTCTTTCTGGCGCGACGAGGCGGCGGTGAAGGCGTGGCGCACGCAGGACAAGCATCGCGCGGGACAGGTACGCGGCCGCGGCGGCGTGTTCGCGGATTACAGGCTGCGCGTGGCTTCCGTGCTGCGCGATTACGGCATGACCGAGCGCGCCGAAGCGCCGGACGACTCGCGAGCCATGCACGACAGCGCGACGATCTAGACGTTCGCCCGAAGATGGTCGACGAGCTGCCGCGCGTAGGGCGGCAGCGCCGCGACGTCGCGCACGCAGATATGCAAATCGCGCAACGCCCACGGATCGGCGAGCCGCACCGCTTCGATCGCCATCGAGCGGCCGGTTCGCTTGACGGTGGTCTCCGGCACGATGCCGACGCCGACGTCGCATTCGACCAGCCGGCAGATGGCGTCGAACGAGCGCAGTTGGACGCGAAGGCGGATGGCGCGTCCGACGCGGCTCGCTTTCTCCGCGAGGAAGCGCTGGATGGCGCTGGCGCGGTCGAGCCCGACCATGTCGTAGTCGAGCACTTCGGCAAATCCGATGCTCTTGCGCTTGGCCAGCGGATGGTTGCGGCCGACGACGAGCACGAAGCGGTCGCTGCGGTAGGGGAAGGTGTGCAGGCCGCCGAAGTCGACCGTGCCGGCGACGATGCCGATGTCGCCGGTCCCTTCCGCGATCAGGCCGACGATCTCGTCGGACAGCCGCTCCTCGAGATCGACGCTGATGTCGGGATACCCGGTGAGGAACGAGCTCAACGTCTCGGGCAGGAATTCAGTGAGCGCATTGGTGTTGGAAAGGACCCGAACCTGACCGGCCAGGCCGCGAGCGTAGGGCGAGAGGTCTTCCTGGAGCTTCTCGGTCTGTGCGAGAATTCCACGGGCGTGCTGCAACAATGTGCGTCCCGCCTGCGTCGGGGTCACGCCGGCGCGGCCGCGCACGAGAAGATCGGTGCCGAAGGCGAGCTCCATCTTGCGGATCCGGGTCGAGGCGGCCGCAAGTGCCAAGTTGGACCGCTGGGCGCCATGGGTGATGCTGCCGGCCTCGACGGTATGGCGGAACAGGTTGAGATCGGTGAAGTCGAAGCGCATGGGAGCGGCTTCCTTCTTATTTTGCGAAGGCAGACTTCTCTAACCGCGCATTGAATGGGCACTTTAGCAGGCTTAGTTTCGCATTTGAAGAAGTAAGCGCAAATGTGGCTTGAAGTAGGCGTCTGCCCCAACCGCCGCGTGCGTTGCGGCGGGCGCTCGCTTTGGCTACCAACCGCCCGCGACCGCCGACAGGGTTCCGGTGGTGCGGAGTGTGGGAGACGGACATATGGCCGAGCTTGAGGCGAGCACCAATTTGGGAGCGCGCCGGGCGCGCCCGCTCTCGCCGCATCTGCAAATCTATCGCCCGATGCTGACGATGATGATGTCCATCGTCCATCGCATCACAGGCGCGGCCCTCTATTTCGGAATGGCGATCCTCGCCTGGTGGCTGCTCGCCGCGGCGAGCGGGCCGAACGCCTATGCCAGCTTCGAAGCGGTCGCCGGCAGCCTGATCGGCCAGATCGTCCTGTTCGGCTTCACCTGGGCGCTCATCCATCACGCGCTCGGCGGCATCCGCCATCTGGTCTGGGATCTCATCTACGGCTTCGAGCCGGCCGAACGCGAGATGCTCGCGCTCGCCAGCATTATCGGCTCGATCGTGCTGACGGTCGTGGTCTGGGTCGTCGGCTATCTCGCCATGGGAGGCCCGCGATGATCGGCGAGCGTCCGAACGAATTCGTCACCGCCGCGCGCCGCGTCCGTGGCCTCGGGCCCGCCCGCTCCGGCACCCGGCATTTCTGGCATCAGCGCGTGACGGCAGCGGCCGGCATTCCGCTGACCATCGCCTTCATCGTCATCGTCGTTGCGCTCGTGGGCCGCAGCCCGGCCGCGGTCGGGCAGATCCTCGGCTCGCCGCTCGTCGCGGTGATCATGCTCCTGTTCATCGTCAACACGCTCTATCACATGTGGATCGGCATGCAGGAGATCGTGCTCGACTATGTGCACGACGACAAATTGAAGATTCTCGCGCTTCTCGGCAACACGTGCTTCGTGTTCGCGGTCGGCTTCGCCTCCGCCTTCGCCATCCTCAAGCTTTCGTTCGGAGTCTGACGTCATGGCGAGTAACAACGGCAAGGCCAATGGCGGACCGGCGGTGAGCGGCCGCGCCTATCCGATCGAGGACCATAACTACGACGTCGTGGTGGTGGGCGCCGGCGGCTCGGGCCTTCGCGCTGTCGTTGGCTGCTCGGAAGCGGGCCTGCGCACGGCCTGCATCACCAAGGTGTTCCCGACGCGCTCGCACACCGTCGCTGCGCAGGGCGGCATCGCGGCCGCGCTCGGCAATATGGGCGAGGACGACTGGCGCTGGCACATGTACGACACCGTCAAGGGCGCCGACTGGCTCGGCGACCAGGACGCGATCGAATATCTCTGCCGCAACGCTCCGGCGGCCGTGTACGAGCTCGAGCACTGGGGCCTGCCGTTCTCGCGCCGCGAGGAAGACGGCCGGATCTACCAGCGCCCGTTCGGCGGCATGACCACGCATTACGGCAAGGGCACCGCGCAGCGCACCTGCGCCGCCGCCGACCGCACCGGCCATGCCATGCTGCACACGATGTACGGCCAGGCGCTGCGCCATTCGGCCGAGTTCTACATCGAATATTTCGCCATCGACCTGATCATGGACGAGGATGGCCGCTGCCGCGGTGTCGTCGCCCTCAATCTCGACGACGGCACGATCCACC
>Ga0207667_10009071_pt1 | contig 11760 bp, 8 predicted proteins | sample KBSCornC52_FD_184301 | JGI IMG/M metagenome (GOLD analysis project Ga0207667, IMG submission 184301) | Corn rhizosphere microbial communities from Kellogg Biological Station, Michigan, USA - KBS Corn C5-2 (SPAdes) (version 2) | ecosystem: Host-associated > Plants > Roots > Rhizosphere > Soil ...
ATTGCGCCCGCATGGATGACTGCAAGCGCTAATCCCGCTGAAGCTTTGCGCGGCGCGGGGCGGTCCACAGGACGTAAAGGGACATTAGGCCAAAAATCGCTGGTGATAGTGCAGGCTGCGCTGTCGCTCGTGCTCTTGTGTGCCGCCGGACTGCTGACGCGAAGCCTGAATAACATGCAACATCGCAATTTTGGCTTTGACACCTCGAATCGATACATCTTGCATATTGATCCGCAGATGGCCGGATACAAGACGGACAGATTGGAACCGCTCTATCGCCGGCTCAAAGAAAATATCAGCGCCATCCCTGGAGTCCAGCAAGTCAGCTTTTCCCTTTATAGCCCAATGGAGGGAGACAACTGGGGCGAGGGCGTGTATATCGAAGGAGACCCGCCGCCAGCGCCCGGAACGCCTGACCATGGAGCATCATGGCTGCGCGTAAGCCCAGGCTATTTTGACACAATCGGCACCAAGATCGTGGAAGGGCGGGCCATCAATGAGCAAGACACGCCCACAACGCGGCCTGTGGCTCTGGTAAATCGCTTTTTCGAGCAAAAGTATTTCAAAGATGGCCGCGCCATCGGAAAACACTTCAGCGATGACTTGAAACATCCGGGCGCATTCGAGATTGTGGGAGTGACTGAGGACACGAATTATTGGGGAGCCGCAAGCAAGATGCGACCGATGTATTTCCTGGCCGAGGGCCAGAGCGCGCATAATCCTGATCCTCGTTACCAGCAGTTTGAAGATCGTTCGCGCTATCTGAATGCGATTGAGATACAGACCCATGGAGAAATCTCCGGACTGGAGACACAGATTCGGCGAATACTATCGCAGATTAATCCTGATCTGGCAGTGATCGATTTCCAGAGCTTTGCCGTGCAGGTGAAAGCAAACTTCATGCAACAAGCAATGATCGCCAAGCTGACGTCATTTTTTGGGATATTGGCGTTGATCCTGGCCTCCATAGGTCTTTACGGCGTTACGTCGTACACGGTAGAGCGGAGGACGAGTGAGATCGGCATTCGTATGGCTCTTGGCGCAGATCGCCTGAATATGTTGGGGATGGTCTTGCGCGGCGCGTTCGCTCAAGTTGGCATCGGTCTGGCCATTGGCATTCCGGTCACGATTTTCGGCGGTCGGCTGATGGCCAGCCAACTTTACGGCGTCAAATCCCACGATCCCTTTGTTTTAGTGATCACCACGATTGTTCTAGCGGCTGCGGCCTTTATCGCAGCGGTGATTCCAGCCCGCAGAGCGGCGAACACTGAGCCTATGCTGGCGTTGCGTACGGAATGATTGTCCAGAGCGACGCCGTCGCTCAAATTAAGGATGCAGGCTGCAACCGAGACCTGTCTTTTGCGCCAAAGCTAGTCGCGACAATCAGCGAAATTCTCAGGGCGCAGCCCTGCAATTTTTTTCTATACCCATCCGCAAAGCGCGAACCACGCTTCTTGGCGTATCCTGTCACCGTCTTTAGATAGCAATCAAATCTGATCGCAGGAGCTTGGAATGGCGGAGCATATTATTGTCTCGGTGGAGAATAGGATTCTCACACTGCGTCTGGACCGGCCGGAAAAGAAGAATGCTTTGACCCGCGGTATGTATCTGGGCATGATCGAAGCCCTCAAGCAGGCCGACGCTGACCCAAACGTGCGCGTCGTCCTGATCACGGGAACAGAGGTCTGTTTCACCGCGGGGAATGATCTGGCGGACTTTGCCAATGCAAAGCCAGGGGAGACAAGTCCGGCCATTTTGTACTTGCAAACGTTGGCAGCTGCGCAGAAACCAGTAATCGCCGCCGTGGGAGGCGTTGCTGTGGGCATAGGCGCCACCATGTTATTGCATTGCGATCTTGTATATGCGGCATCCGACGCGCGCTTTCAGCTTCCATTTGTCAATCTGGGGCTGTGTCCTGAAGCAGGTTCCAGCGCGATTCTGCCAGCGCTGATGGGACATCGCGGGGCGGCAGAGCTTCTGTACTTTGGTGAACCATTCACGGCGGATACGGCACGAGAGGTGGGAATCGTGAACAATGTAGTCGCCAGCAATGAGCTCCTCAACACTGCGACGGAAAAGGCGCGGCAACTTGCGGAAAAGCCGCCGTCAGCATTGCGCATCACAAAAGCTCTTTTAAAACGCGGATCAGTTAACACGATTGCTGACGCGATGGCGAAAGAGACCGAACAGTTCGCCGCTCTTTTGCAAGGTCCGGAGGCAAGGGAAGCTATGATGGCCTTCATGCAGCGGCGCAAGCCGGATTTCTCACAATTCTGAAAGAATGTGAGGATGATCAGCCGACAAGCTCGTCGCGCCAGCCGTCTTTCTTCATTTCCGACTGGAACCAGCGCTGCAAATGGCTGCGAACCTCTGGTGGCATCTCGCTGAATTGAATTCCGTGGTGCCCTTCTTTATTTGCCCACGCAATGCGCCCACGAAGTTCAGCCTGCACATCGGTTTCCGGCACGGTAAAACAAATAGTCACCATCTCGCCCTGTCCCAGGATTTTATGAAGGGAAACTCCAGCACCGCCAAGGCTGATGTTCAACAAGTTGGCTTTCATTGATTCTTCGCCATGCTTCAACTCAACGGGAGCACTGGTCTGCTTGCGATAATAGCGTTGCTGCTCCGCGCACAAGGTGCCCACGGCGACTTCACTTTCATTTTCACGATAGGCCTTCAGCTTGCGAAGCAGAGTGCGGCGAGAAATTCCCAGCGCCTCAGCCGCTTTACCCTGGTTGCCGCCGCAACGGTCCAGCATGTCAAAAACAATCTGCCGCTCCACCTGATCTAGATCGCGAGTCAAGGGATTCTTCCCGTGGCCGGGTGTGGTGTCTTGACGCAACTTCAAATCCACGCTGGTGATTTCCAGTTGAGCATTCTTGGCCAGCATAATTGCGCGAAAGATGGCATTGCGAAGTTCGCGTACGTTACCCTGCCATTCATGCGTGAGCAGCGCCGTGACGGCGTCGTTTGAAAAACGCGAATTCGGGTAGTGCTGATGAAGGATCTGCTCGGCAATTGCCAGCAGGTCTTCCGGCCGTTCCCGCAGGGGCGGTATTTCCAGCTTAAATTCGGCTAGCCGGTGATAAAGATCATTGCGAAAACGTCCGGCGCGGACCAATTCTTCCAGATTCTGGTTGGTCGCGGCCACCACACGCACATTCACGCTTACTTTTTTGCTTCCACCCAGGCGGTAATAAGGAACGCCGTCCAGGACACGAAGCAGCTTGACCTGGACTTTGGGATCAAGGTCTCCAATTTCATCCAGAAAAAGAGTGCCGCCATCGGCCATCTCAAAGTAGCCGATTTTCTGCGCGTCAGCGCCACTGAAAGCGCCCTTCTCATATCCAAAGAGCTCGCTTTCAACCAGATGTTCAGGGATAGCGGCGCAATTCACGTCGACCCAGGCCTTATTACATCGAAGCGAATGGCTGTGGATCGAGCGGGCAATCATTTCCTTGCCGGTGCCAGTCTCGCCCACGATCAATACCGCAGCGGGATGACACGCTACCTGCTCAACCAGCCGCATCACTCGCTTTAAAGCGTCACTGCGAACGATCTGACTGGTCAACTCGCACGGATTGTGAACCGCGGTCGACAGAATCTTCTCCTCTATATGCGCGACGCGGGCAGAAAGCGCGCATTTGTCACTCGTTATCGCCCATGATGAGACAAATAGGTCACACCCCGCAATTGAAGAAGTGGGCGGGATGATTACTTAAGTTCCTCAACTTCAGCTTTATCAAATGCTCTTTCCGCGTATATCAGGCTAAACTTCGCCTGTCACAGTCCCGTTTTGGGAAGGCTTGCTGTGACACTTTGGTGCGCCGTCGACTCCGGGTGTGCGACAAGAATGTCGCAACGATGTAAGGCATAAAACCGAGTTCACGTCAAACGGCAGGTCGCTAAGACGTTGAATTAGCAAGAGGAAACACCGTTCGTTGTACGTTTGGCCCAGCACTTGCCTACATCAATGGACGGAGACGGAAAAAGGGTATGTCGAAGCAAGCGCGAATCTTTCTTTATGTAATCTGCCTGGCAGGACTGGCTACAGCGGTCTACGGCGGAGTTGCGTGGAAGATTGACGACTTGCCTAAGTTTATCGCCTATCTCCTGACCGCCCTGCTTGCATCAAGATTGAAAGTAGAACTTCCAGAGATTACCGGAACTATCTCAGTCAACTTCCTTTTTATCCTGCTGGGCATTGCTCAATTAACCTTTACTGAGACGCTAATCCTGGGATGCTCCGCGATTCTGGCGCAATGCCTGTTTACCAAACGGCGGTGGCCCCGTATTGAGCAAGTACTGTTCAATGTATCCAGTGCGGCGCTGGCCATTGCGGCCGCGTACTTTACTTTTCACGGGCCGTGGTCCACGCGTTTGCACCCTAATGCGGCTTTTCTGCTGATGCTCTCAGCCGCCGTCTATTTTCTCTTTAATACACTTCCAGTGGCGACGATTATCGCCCTGACCGAAAACAAGCGGCTGCAAAAGATCTGGACTGACTGTTACTTCTGGTCGCTGCCTTACTACCTTGCCGGCGGCGCGCTGACGGCGATGTTTGGATGGCTCACGCAACGAGTAGGCTGGCAACCGACGTTGCTGGCTTTGCCCGCAATGTTTGTGATCTATCGCTCGTACCGTCTCTACCTGGGCAAGCTGGAGAACGAGAAAAATCACGTTTCGGAGATGGCGGCGCTGCACATGCGTACCATTGAGGCGCTGGCTCTTGCTATTGAAGCCAAAGACCAGACTACACACGACCATCTGGAGCGCGTGCGGGTTTATGCGGTAGAGATGGCCAAGAGGCTCGACCTTTCCGCGGACGAAGTTGAAGCGTTACGCGCTGCAGCCTTGCTGCATGACATCGGCAAACTGGCTGTGCCTGAGCACATTATTTCCAAGCCGGGCAGGCTGACGCCTGAAGAATTTGAAAAAATGAAGATCCATCCTGTGGTGGGCGCGGAGATTCTGGAGCGCGTTCATTTCCCATATCCGGTGGTCCCCATTGTCCGTGCGCACCATGAGCGATGGGACGGAACCGGCTATCCCGACGGGCTGAAGGGCGAAGAAATTCCCATTGGCGCCAGGATTCTTTCAGCCGTAGATTGCCTGGATGCACTAGCGACGGACCGCCAGTATCGCAAAGCGCTGCCGCTGGATGATGCCATGCAGTGGGTGGCTGATCAGGCAGGAAAGGCATTTGATCCAAGAATCATAAATCTGCTGAAGACCAGCTATAAAGAGCTGGAAGCTATTGTCCATTCGCACTCGCCACTTCCTGATCGCCAGAAACTTTCGACTGATCTTAAAGTGGAGCGTGGTAAAGCCCCAGCCAATGGGTTTGCAGTCGACAAGGCCAATGACACAGGAAGCTTCCTATCGTCCATTGCCGCAGCCCGGCAAGAAGCTCAGGCACTTTTCGAACTCACGCAGGATCTGGGTAACTCACTGAGCCTGAGCGAGACTCTTTCTGTGCTCAGCGGACGGCTGAAGCGCCTTGTACCCTATGACGCCATTGCAACCTACATTGTCCGTGGAAATGAGTTGCTTCCGGAATATGTCAATGGAGACAACTTCCGCTTGTTCGCAGCGCTACGAATTCCACTGGGAGAAGGCCTTTCAGGATGGGTTGCGCAAAATCGGAAACCAATGCTGAACGGCAATCCGGCGTTGGAACATGGTTACTTACACGATCCAAACCGGTTCAGTCCTTTGCACTCGGCTATTTCAATACCGCTGGAAGGCTTACAGGGCGTGGTGGGAGTATTAACGCTCTATCACTCTGACGCCGATGCATATACTTCCGATCACCTGCGCATCCTGCTGGCAATCAGCTCCAAAGTTGCGCTTTCCGTTGAGAACGCGCTCGCTTTCCAGGAAGCAGAGAGTTCGGCCACAACCGACTATCTGACGGAATTGCCGAATGCCCGGTCCTTGTTTATCCATCTGGATCGCGAACTGGCTCGCTGTAAGCGTTTGGATACCTCCTTGACCGTGATGGTTTGTGACCTGGACGGTTTTAAAAAGATCAATGATCGATTTGGCCACCTTGAAGGCAACCGGATTCTGCGGCATTTCTCTGAAACGCTGCAAGGCTCCTGCCGGGAATATGACTATGTTGCACGCATGGGAGGCGACGAATTTGTGATTGTCGCACCCGGCCTGAGCGCGTCGGCTGCGGAAGCGCGCGGCATCTGCCTAAGTGAACTGGCGGGCAATGCCGGCCGTGAAATCTGTGATGTGGAATGGCTCTCATTGAGCGTGGGATGCGCGATCTATCCGGAAGACGGAGTGGACGCCGAGAAACTGTTGGCGGAAGCGGACCGGCGCATGTACATACAAAAGCAGGAGCACCACAAGATTCTTAAAGTATTTACTGCGCTGACGGACGGAAAGCGGCCAGCTGCTGTCCGTGACGCGGTGGCTGGATAAGATGCTGCGATTCTGGAGTGGGGCCGTTCTTCGGCTCATGGCAGTCATGCTTATGGCGAGCTTTGCGGGCGCCATGCTTATGCGCATAGCACCCGGCTTTTCTTCTGACGACCAGGAACTGAATTCCGGCCTCTCGGCACAAAGCATTCAAGCGATTCGGAAGGCACACCTGGCAGATGCAAATATCCCATACTTCTATGCGCAGTATCTTGGCGCGCTTATACGAGGCGACCTTGGGACTTCGCGCTCACTGAATCAGCCCGTGAAAGACCTTCTGCGTGAAAGGCTGCCAACCACGCTGGTCAATCTCGCATTCGCGCTAACAGTCGGGTGGCTGCTCGGGCTGGCTTTAGCAATCGCCACGCAGACTTGGGAGATCCCATCTCTGAACTTTCTTGCCAATGGACTGAGCGGGACTTTTATTTCGACGCCTGCCGCTGCGCTGGCGCTGGTCTTCTTGCTGTTGCGATGGCCGCCTGCCTTTGCGGCCGCGCTGCTGGTATTCCCAAAGATTTATCGATACACGCAAAATCTGCTGCAACAGAGCAGCGAGATGCCGCACGTCCTTACGGCGCGCGCCAAAGGCGCAGGGCCGTGGCGGGTTTTAGCCTGGCACGTTGCGCCAATTGCATTCCCTCAGATCATCGCGCTGGTTGGCGTTTCCATCAGCATTGGAATTGGCGTTCTGCTGCCGATTGAAGTTGTGACCGACGTTGCCGGCATTGGACAGCTTGCGTGGCAAGCTGCCCAAGCTCGAGATTTGCCGTTGTTGGTGAACCTGACCATGGTGGTTACATTTGTGACTGTCTGCGCCACCCTGATTTCAGATGCGGCCCAGCAAGGGTTGAAGCGGAGCGCCGCATGAAGACCATACGTGTGGCCGCGATCGCAATACTTGTGCTTATGTCCTTGGTTGTTCTGGGCGCACATTACCTAGCTCCGGCTGGATATGAACAACAATTTCGCGAGACGACAGAGGCAGCGCCATCAATACATCATCTGTTGGGTACTGACGAATTAGGACGCGACCGCTGGGCCCGGCTGCTTTACGGGATGCGTGTTTCTTTAACGCTTGCGCCATTGGCAGCCCTCTTTACAACGGTGCTTGCCGGACTCGTGGGGGGAATCGCGGGATACTTTGGCGGCTGGACGGAGCGGTGCTCCAAACTACTGATTGATCTGTTCCTTTCCGTGCCGTGGCTCTTTCTTCTTATTACGGTACGGGCGGTCCTGCCTTTGAATGTCTCACCAGAGGCGTCTGTCACCGTGACTTTTGCTTTGCTAGGGCTTCTAGGATGGGCCGCTTCAGCGCGCGTGATCTGTGCGGGCGCCAAAGACTTGATGAAGTCAGAATTTGTATGGATGGCCCGGGCTTCCGGCTTTTCAGGATTGAAGCTGGTGCGGCTCCATCTGATGCCCAATCTGCGCGGCGCACTGCTGGCGCAGTTCTGGATTTCGATACCTGTTTTCATTATTGCTGAAGCCAATCTAGGAGCCCTGGGACTGGGTGTAGCCGAGCCTTTACCGTCACTTGGCAGCCTGCTGCGAGAACTTCAAGATTCGGTCATGGTACGTCCGGAACCTTGGCGGTTGCTGCCTCTTGCGGTACTTATAGTGGTAATTAGCTCGTTCCAGGTACTGCTGAATCGCCAGGAGATACGCACTTGAAGCGCCATTATTTAATCTCAGCCGTCTTGCTGCTTTGTGCGATTTCTGCATTTGCCCAAAGCGGAGGAGAGCTGCGCTTCTGCCTGCGCTCTGAGCCCAAGACATTTAATCCATTGCTGGTGGAGGATGAGGCATCTGAGACCATTCGGTACCTGACCGGCGGCGTTCTGGTGCGCGTCAATCGGCTCACCTTGAAAGCAGAGCCCGACCTCGCAACGTCATGGAAGGTTTCAGAGGGCGGCAAGCGAATCCGGTTCAAGCTGCGCGACGGATTGAAGTATTCCGACGGCACTCCTTTCTCAGCCGAAGACGTCGCTTACACCATGCAACAATTGATGGATCCAGCACTGCACTCCAGCACCGGCGATGCGTTTCGCTCTGCAGACGGCAAGCTGGTGGCGCATGTAATTTCCGCGAAGGAGATTGAGATTGATTTTCCGGCGCCGGTGGCGAACCTTGTGAATCTCTTCGACACCGTGGCAATCCTTTCGGCAAAGTCACCGCAAAAAGAAATGGCCACGCTGGGACCGTTCCATGTGGCAGAGCGCAAAGCGGGGTCTTATCTGCTGCTGAAGCGAAATCCTTATTACTGGAAGAAAGATGCAGCGGGGAAGCAGCTTCCATATCTCGATTCAATCCGCCTGGATATTGAACAGAATCCTGAAATTGAAGCGATGCGTTATAAGCGCGGCGAAGTCCAGTTGATTAACACAGTCTCGCCGGCAATCTTTGAAAAGCTTTCCGCCGATAGCGCTTCCGTTCGGGACGCGGGCGCTTCCACCGACACGGAACAGCTCTGGTTTAATCAGGTTCCGAGCGCGCCGCTGCCGGCCTACAAAAAAGCATGGTTTACCTCTACAAACTTTCGTCGAGCGATTTCTGAAACGATCAATCGTAACGATCTGGCGCGCATCGTCTTCCACGGCCATGCGGTACCGGCTATTGGAATAATCTCGCCCAGCAACAAGTTCTGGTTCAACAGCGATCTTAGGCCGCATGCGTATGACACAACAGATGCGCTGCGCAGGCTGCAACAGGACGGCTTTCGTATGCAAGGAGAAACGCTGAAAGACAAGGCCGGCAATGCCGTGGAGTTTTCCATCGCCACAAATGCCGGTAATCGAGCACGGGAAAGCATGGCCACAATGATCCAGCAGGACCTGAAAAAGATCGGGATCAAGGTGAACGTGGTCACGCTGGACTTCAACTCTTTGCTGGAGCGGATGACGCAATCCTATAACTATGAAGCTTGCCTACTGGGCTTCCAGAACGTGGAACTCGATCCCAATTCACAGATGGCTGTCTGGCTCAGTTCGGCCGACAATCATCAATGGAACCCGAACCAGAAATCGCCGGCAACCCCGTGGGAAGCGGAGATCGATAAGCTGATGCGAGCGCAGGCCGCATCCGGCGATGAGCACAAGCGCAAGCAATACTGGGATCGCGTCCAGCAAATTGCGTGGGAGCAGGAGCCTTTTATTTATCTCGTTAATAAAGACGCACTCGTGGCAATTGCGTCATCGGTAAAAAACGCGGAGCCGAGCGTTTTTCGTCCGCAGACCTTCTGGAACGTGGAGACGCTGGCGCTGGCGCACTAGGATCTTATATGGACCTGCTTTCGGTCAGGCTCACGATTAACTACAAGGACAAACCACCCGTCCTGGACAATCTGTGTCTGGATTTGCGTCCGGGCGAAGTATTGGGACTGGTGGGACACAGCGGTTGCGGAAAGAGTTCACTGGCGCTGGCAATTCTTGGTCTTCTCAACCTGAAGGGCGGCAAAGCCAGCGGTTCGATTCTGTGGGATGGACACGAGTTATTGAAGCTGAAAGAAAAGGAGTGGCGCAAGCTGCGCGGCAAGGTGATTTCTTTTGTGCCGCAAAGCCCAATGTCAGCATTGAATCCAGCGTTGCGTCTGGGCACGCAGATGAATGAGGCATGGAAGCTGCATGGGCAGGGCGGCAGTGACCACATGGAAGAATGTGTCTTTCAGGCCTTGCGAGATGTTGGGTTGCCGGCGACGGAGGAATTTCTACGACGTTATCCTTCAGAGATCAGCGTTGGCCAGGCACAACGGGTATTGATTGGCATGGCCATCATGCACCGTCCGGCCCTGCTGATAGCCGACGAACCCACCAGCGCGCTCGATGCGGTAACCCAGGCTGAAATTCTGGCCCTGTTCGGAGAATTGAACCGCAAGCTGGGAATGAGCATGCTTTTTATCTCCCATGATCTGGTCTCGGCGTATGGACTGTGCCATCGGATTGCGTTGATCCATGCTGGCAAAATCGTGGAATGCAATACGCCGCAAGCGATCTTTTTCAGCCCTCAGCAGCCGTTTACTCAGAAGCTGATTGCGGCCCTGCCGACCGTCCCAAGCCCGGCGGAAATTGAACAAGCTTTGCGTTATAACCCGTTTTAAATCTAAAAAATATCTAATCAACTTAATCTATCGATTGAGGTCAGCTTTTTGCCTTCCTGGGAATCAGAGCAGCCGCAAATGATGTGTGACGCAGTTGTCGCATGCAATATAAGTTATTGAAAACACATGGCTTATACTTCGTGTGATCGATTTCGGCTGTGACGTAGGCTGCGTTCGATGTCGCAACGTGGCACAGATGTATTGCGGCAACCATCTTGTAATCAACAACTTACAAAGAGTGACTTTGGTTTCCTGCGTGCAATACATAGGGCAGGAGTCAAAGCTATGTCTCTCAGAAACAAAATTGTGGTTTTCACTTTAGGCGCTATCGCAGCCGTTGCTGGATTGAGCCTTGCCTTAACCAGCCTCAAGCATGCCTCGATATTTGTGGCGTCAGCTGTATGGGGTTCATAGCAGCGGTTTAGTAACCGCTTTACCAGAAACTTCTTCCGGAGTTCAAAGACAACATGAGATTCAAAAATAACAATTTTGCAACCGAGCAGAGCTCAACCTGGCTTCGGTTCTTCCTTTTGACGGTAGCGATCCTCATCCTGGTTCCTGCGAGTTCGAGTGCGCAAGCCGGTCCTAAAGCTTCATCGGCAAATGCACACACCAAACTCGCGGCCGATCTCGCCAATTTTCCGCTGAATTCTGACGGTACAGTGAACGTGATTGTTCAGTTCAAACAGACGCCCAAGGCGCATGCTTCTGAAATGGCGGCGCAGGGCGCCAAGCTAAGATTTTCGTTCGATCACATCAAGGGAGCGGCTTACCGGATACCAGTGAGAATGCTGGCATGGCTAGAGAACCATCCCGATGTTGCCTACGTCAGCCCGGACCGTCCGAACAAAGTTGCTTCCGATGACGACATCCCGGCGGTAGAGGGAGACATTGCTCGGCAACAGTATGGACTTGATGGAACCGGCGTGGGGATAGCGATCATCGATAGCGGTGTGTTCAACCATGACGATTTGCAGCAAGCGAACGGATTGGGATCGCGCATTGTCTATAGCGAAAGCTTTATTCCGGGTGACACGAGCACCAATGACGCCTACGGTCACGGAACGCATGTTGCGGGAATCGTCGCAGGCAACGGGCGTGATTCGGCGAGCGGCTATCCGACCCAATATGTCGGAGTGGCGCCCAATGCCAATATCATCAATCTCCGCGTGCTGGACGCGAACGGCTCCGGAACTGACAGCCAGGTGATCGCCGCGATTCAGCGGGCCATT
>Ga0207667_10009072_pt1 | contig 11760 bp, 10 predicted proteins | sample KBSCornC52_FD_184301 | JGI IMG/M metagenome (GOLD analysis project Ga0207667, IMG submission 184301) | Corn rhizosphere microbial communities from Kellogg Biological Station, Michigan, USA - KBS Corn C5-2 (SPAdes) (version 2) | ecosystem: Host-associated > Plants > Roots > Rhizosphere > Soil ...
GATCAGCGGTCGACGCTGGTGCCGCGCTTGTACACAGCGCTTCGCGGATTCGCCGATCTCCTCAGCTCCGATCGAGTTCGAGTCGGGATCAGAACGGGAGTACCGTGGTCTGCACTCGCGCGCGTGGCGGACGAAGTGAGCGCAGATCTTATCTGCGTCGGTCGCGGGGCAAAGCGCAAAGGCAGCAGCAGGTTTGGCGCGACAACCCCGCAGCGTCTTCTCGGCATCTCGCAAGTCCCGGTGCTCGTGATCCCGCAAGGAGTTGTCTCAAAACCCAGCCGCGTGTTCGCCGCGTTGAGCGGCCGTCCGGGAGGGGAGCGGGTGATACCCGTCGCCAAGGACCTGGCGGCCGGGTGGGGCTCGCGCCTCGAGGCGATTCATGTTATCGAGTCCGATGTGCACCAGATTTCCCGGATGTCGACAGGTACGCCCGTTGCGAAGGATTGGATCGGCACAGGGCCAACGCCCCGTGGACGCAGCATCGGGATCGATGCGCTCGACCAGACCGACTTGCACATGCTCGCCAGTGAATGGGTTGCCTCGATTGTTTCACCGGCCGGAACGACGGAATCGGACGACTTCCTCATTCGAATCGGCGATACGGGTCAGGAGCTGATTGCAATGGCGCGGGAGGCCCTTGGTTCTTCCGTGATCGTGATTGGCAGGGTGGGCGAGTCGTTGCCGACGCCTCCGTCGCGCGCGGAATATCGGTGTGGGAGCACAACGCGAATGGTGCTGTGGGCGGCGCCAGGTCCGGTATTAGTGCTGCCCATGGAGCCACGCGTGGCTCGCTCGCGGCCTTTCAGCACACAAACGCGCGGGATGGATATACATCCGCCCGTTCCCACTGAGGGCGCTCGCGGGCTCGCGCTGCTTTCGCACTCGGGTTGGCATCCTGGTGGTGGAGACGACGCAGCGTGAGGCTGCGCGCGCCCGACCCGCAACCTTTTTTTCGCTACATCTCAGTCTTGGTCCATGTTTAGCCCACGGTAGCCAACGGGGAGCAAGCGATGCTTGAAACGGAATTGTTTTCGCTGTTGGAGCACACCGCCGACGCCGCGTACACGGTCACCGAAGGCGGCGAGATATGCTCGTGGAACCACGCAGCTGAGAGTCTCTTTGGCTTCGCAGCGAACGAGGTCCTGCGCCGCAACATCGACGAAGTGCTCGAGGCGCGTGACGCATTAGGCACCCCAGCGCTCGCCGGGGGCAGTGAAGCGATGACTCGTACCTGGGACGCAACGTCCGGCGGGGTGTCGAACTTCGATCTGGAGGTAAAAACGCGGTCTTCGGACCGGATCTGGGTGAACGTTTCGACGATCGTTTTTGACAACTCGCGCACGGGACGCCGACTCTTCGTGCGGCTGGCGCACAACGTCGACCAGCGCCATCGCAACGAGCAGCTGCTCAACCGAATGATTGAGGGCGCCCGACAACTCGTTTCGCTCTCCGAAAACGTCGCCAGTCACGCGCCGGTTGCCTCGCTCTCCGACCAGGAGCGCCGAATCCTTACGCTTTTCGCTGAAGGCAGCGACCCCGCGACCATTGCGCGCACGCTGAGCATTTCCCCGCAAACGCTCCGCAACCACCTGCACCACATTAACCGCAAGCTGCGCACACATAACCGCCTTGAAGCCGTGACCCATGCGAAACGGCGGGGGCTCATCGAGTAGCGCCTTGGCTCGGGGCCGCGCTTTTTTCGCCCGAAATTGCGAGCGGATGCCATTAGGTAAATAATCGCGGGCTCTCGTCGCTAGCGCAGGCGTTCCACATCGTTGCCGGCGCAGCGAAATGGGAACCAGAGGACGCGTGTACCTTCGCAAGGTACGAACGCTTCATTGGCGCGCGTCGCCGCTCACCCCATCCATTCCCATAGCGCGATGGACACAGATTAACCAAATACCGGAGGAGGTCCTCCAATGAAACGGATTACACTCACCGCCCTTATCGTCGGCATCGGGCTGCTCTTCGCTTCGCCTGACAGAGCGGCCGCTCAGAGCAAGGCACCGCCCGGCGGAACGTACAAAGAAGTCAGCACACTTGTACCGCTCCCTGACTTCGTCCCGGGCTTGGGCACATTGTACGTGGATCCCAAAACGCTGCCCGCGGGGCCATTTCTCGCCTATGACCATCAGGGGAAGCTCGTGAGCTCGATCTACATGATCCCGCTCAAAGACATGAACGCTCAAAAGGCATTCGGCGATCTGAATGTGGCCCACGAGCGCCCTGATCACGTGGACATCGTGTTTAACGCGGGCCATCCGGGAGTGGCTGAGCCGCATTATCACTTCATCGTGTGGTACGTCTCACCGCAACGTGCAGCACAGCTGGCCAAGTGATGACTCGGGGTTCGTTCCCGACCGTCGCGCGCATCCTCGCCGAACGCTGGGTACACCCGATGGTAGGGGGGCAGTAAGATGACAACGGACCTGGACCGTCGGGCAGGGGGGATCCGTCGAAAGGATACGCCGCGGGTTCCGCGCTGGCTGCGTTTGATTCTCGAGGTTCCGCTCGAGATGAAATTGGTCGGCGCGAATCTGATCATCGTGGGGGTGGCAGGGCTGCTTCTATTCGGACCGGTCCGGCTACAGCCCACACGTCTGACCGATGCATATATCGTGGTGGCTGCTCTGATTCTCGGAGCGGCGGTGAATTTCGTGCTAGTGAGAGTCGCGCTTGGTCCGATTGAATCTCTCGAGCGTGTCGCGAGGTGGGTTTCTGAGGGGCGGCTTGCCGAGAGAGTGCCAGCATCGATGGTGGCAGACCGCGAGCTGGCGCGGCTCTCCAAGACTATCAATGAGATGCTCGACAGTCTCGCGGCCGGGCGCGAGCGAATGGAAAAGCTCGGTGAGGAAGTGATCTACGCCGAGGAAAGGGAGCGCTCGCAAGTTGCTCAACAGCTTCACGACTCGGTGGGGCAGAAGCTCGCCGACGCGAGCTTTCAAATCGCCGGCGCGGCGAATGAGATGAAGAGTGACGCACGCGCTATTCGACTCGCCGACGCGCGGGCGCTGCTGCGCGCCGCTATCGAGGAAATTCGCAACATCTCTGGCTCGTCGCACCCGCATATTGTCGCCGACCTTGGTTTGCCGAGCGCGCTCGAACGGCGGAGTGACACAACTCGTGAACGTTCGCCAATCAATGTGCGATCAACAGTAGATACACACGAGGGGTTGATACCTGATCGGCGCGCCGCCGAGGTGAGTCAGGATATCCGAGAAGTGCAATCAGGAAGCCCCAGCGCGAGGCAACAATGATTACTGCGAAGCGAGCCTACGAGCCAGCGGAACGGGCCGATGGTTACCGCGTCTTGATCGATCGCCTTTGGCCACGCGGCGTGTCGAAGGCAAAAGCGCGACTCGATGCATGGGAAAAGGACATCGCACCGTCCCGGGAGCTCCGCGAGTGGTACGGACACGATCCCGCCAAGTGGCCTGCATTCCGCGCGCGGTACGCTAATGAACTTCGCACTGCGGCGGCAAGAATGATCCTTGCCGATCTCGTGAGGCGCGCCCAACGTGGTCGGGTGACACTCGTGTATGGATCGCGCGCCGCTGAGATCAGCGACGTCGCCGTGCTCGAACGGGTGTTGAGAAATCGCGTCCGCAGGGTAAAGCAGAAACGTTGACCTGGAGATCAAATGATGAACGCGATGCTTCCCGAGCTGATGGAGTGGGCGGAATACTACTGACCGTGGTGCTATATCGCGGCCGTGCGCCTGCATCGAATCGGAAAGGAGTACGAAGACCGGGTGACCGTGCGGACGCGGTTCTTCCCGCTGGAACTGTTGCGACCCGGTGGGCCGTCGCGGCCACTGCTCGAGCAGGAATGGTGGCTGGCCGCGATCCAGGAGCCAAGTGCCGCGTTCGCCCCATATCCCGACGGCGACTGGCCAACGACGACGATGCCCGCCTTCGACGCAGTCTGGGCGGCGTCGCGTCAGGGTCATGTGATCGGGATGGACTACGATCTTCGCGTCCGCCGCGGATTCTTCGGGGAGGGGAGGAACATCGGCCGCCCCGAGGTTCTGCTCGACATCGCACGCGAGGCTTCACTCGATATACCGCGGTTCCAACGGGATGTTGGGAGGCGGGAGGCACGCGCGGCGGTGCTCGAGGAGAGCCGGATCGGGCGCGAACAGTTCCACGTACGCGGCACGCCGACGCTCACGTTGGCCGACGGTACCCACCTCAAGCTGCCGATAGCGTTTCCGCGTATTCGGGGCCACCGCATCGTAGGAATTGCTCCGCTCGAGTGTGTCGGAGAGGCCTGCTCCGACGCAGTGCGCGCACTCTTCGAGCGCGCTCTTGTCGGCGTGCAACCGTAACAACGATCAGCGAAGCAGCCTATCTTTTGGTCGACATCTCGCCACACTTCGGCGCGATTGGAGAGGCTGATGCATCCTTCGATTAGGGAAATCGCCTCAGTCGCCAGGCCGCGACACCAACCGTCACGACGCCGTGCTATCTCCGTGGCACTCCTGTGGCTCTTGGTCGCGACGCTCGTTGGCTCGGTGCTGATTCCCGCGCTCGAGACGCGACGTATCATGCGACTCCTGCGCGAGATCACGGAGGTGATCGAGCCCGCCCGCATTCTTTCGTGGCAGCTCGAATCGGGACTGGCGATGGAATACTCGGCACTCCAGGGGTTCGCGCTGTCTGGCGATAGCGTGCTGTTACGCCGGTATCGAATGATCGCGGACGACGAGACGAGTCGGCTCGCGGCGCTCGAGCGCCTTGCGCCTCGACTCGGCCCGGAGGCTGTCGGACGCACGGCGGATGTCCGTCGTCGAATCACCAGATGGCAAGAGTTGAATCGTGCGCTTTTTGACGGTCAGCTGTCACGCGAGCAATTCTCGGTCGCGGCACAAGCCCAGCGAGCCCTGCGGGATTCGATCATCGGTGAAATCGACCGCTTGCCGTCGCAACTTTCCGCCGAGGCAGCGGCACGAACCGAACAAGTGCGTGGTCACGAGTGGGGAAGTCTGTTCGTCAACGCCGGCCTGGTTCTCTTGGCGCTGGCGGCGATGGTTGCGGTTGTCGCGCTGACGCTTCGTGAGCGACGACTCGCCGCGATACTCCAGCGCCGCGTACAGGAGGAATCCGCCCTGCGTCAGGTGGGGCGGGCTCTCAGCGCTGCGGCGACGATCGAGGAAGCGATGCGACGCATCGTCGAAGGAACGGTGGCAACGACGCGTGCGTTCGGGGCCTACGTCGAGTTCGTTTCTTTCGAAGATGATGCGGTGCGGGCCGCCGCCCTTGTCGGCTCCGGGGTGACGACCTTACTGAGCATGAGGATGGAGCGCTCTGGCTCGCTCACGGAGGAGGCCAGGGCGCGGCGCAGTCCGACGCTCATAGCGGAGGTCGACGGGATTGAGCGGCGGCTTCCCCCCGAAGTGGCGGCCGCCTGCGTATCCTGCACCGGCCTTGTGGTTCCACTACTGTCGTCAGGGGAAACGTTCGGTGCTCTCGTGCTCCTTCGCGACGCCACGACCGGGGCATTCGGTGAGGACGAACGGCGCCAGATGGGACTCCTCGGTGATCTCGCGGCGGCAGTGCTCCGTCGTGTCGAGGTCGAACGAACTGTGCTGGTGGAGGCGCAACAGCAGGCGACGCACGAGACCGCGCTCCGCACAGCCGCGGAGGCGTTCGCCGGAGCATTCACAGTCGACGACGTGACACAGCAGATCGCCCGTTCGGCACTCGAGGCGACGCAGGCACAGGGTGTGTACGTCGAGCACGTGAGCCACACTCCGGACGGATCTTTCGCAGTGGTCGTGCGAGGAGAGTCCGGAAGCGGTGTACCTACGCTCGGGACCAGGCGGGCATACGCCGGCTCGTACACGGAGCAGGCGATCAATATCGGCAAGCCTGTGCTCGTATCGGATTTGCCGGGTGCGGATCGGTCCGCTCCAGACTCGACGCCGATTGACACCGCGGACTCGACCATCGTTTTGCCGCTCGGACAGCCAGGAGCGCCTATAGGGGCTCTGTTCATCGTGGGCGCGACTCAGGGTCGCGTCCGTTCAGATGTTGGCTGGGCTCATACGTTCTCGCATCTTGCCGCACTCGCCTATGAGAAGGTCAGGCTGCTCGACGAAGCGCGCGAGGGCCGTCTGGAGCTGGAACGACTGATGAGGAGTCGTCAGCGCTTAATGCGCGGCTTCAGCCATGACGTGAAGAACCCGCTCGGTGCCGCCGATGGATATGCGGAGCTGTTGAGCGCCGGCATCTACGGGGAGTTGACCGCGGAGCAGAGAGAAAGCATCCAGCGCATTCGACGGTCGATTCATCGCGCGCTCGATTTGATCGATGATTTAAATGAACTCGCTCGCGCCGAAACCGGGAACATCGCACTGCGGCGGCAGGTAGTGGACCTGGGAGATCTGGTACGCACCAGCGGTGACGAGTACCGAGGCGCGGCGAACGCGTCCGGACTGTCGCTCACCGTGGATGTGGCAGAAGACCTCCCTACCGTCGAGACCGACGGCGCGAGAGTGCGGCAAATCGTTGGTAATCTGCTCTCGAACGCCATCAAGTACACCAAGGCAGGTTCAGTCGTCCTGCGCGTGCGAGCGTATCCCGCGGAGACCGTCGGAAGTGCCCGCGGTTGGGTGCACTTCGACGTGATCGACACCGGGCTCGGCATACCGGCAGACAAGCGAGACATCATATTCGAGGAGTTCAGCCGGCTGGGCGCCAACGACAGGGCTGGCGCCGGTCTCGGGCTTGCGATCAGCAAACGCTTGGCCGAGGCGCTCGGCGGTCAGATCACCGTCGAAAGCGAAGTCGGATGCGGCTCGACGTTCACTCTTCGACTCCCCATTCACGTGCCAGAGGGTATGGGTCTGATCGGCGACACCCATGACGGACGCGACGAGCGTCGCGTCCGTCAGACGACATCGGTTAGGGAGCCCGAGCGTCGACTCATCTGAGCCTCGCTGGTACACCTGTCGTGCACTAGGGTACAGTCGCTTCATTGTCGCGAGACCCCCGGCGCCGACACCTTGTCATTGTCACTGAACGCAAGGTGTTGAATGACGGTGGTAGAGCAGATGGCGGAATTCGCGGTACGCTCGGACGTGACAAGCCTGTCACGATCGGCGCTTCTCCAACTCAAGATCCGCGTTCTAGACGCGCTCGGGCGCGCGCTCGGAGCGCTCGATGGCGATCCGGTCCGTCGCGTACGACAATTCGTCGAGGATTTCTCTCGCGACGGTTCCTGCACACTCATTGGTGGTGGTCGCAGCGCACCCGATCGGGCAGCGTTGTACAACGGCGCGCTCGTCCGCTACCTCGATTTTAACGACAGTTATCTTGCCCCGCACGAGACATGTCACCCATCGGACAACCTCGGTGCCGTGCTCGCGGCAGCCGAGCTGGCGAACGCGGATGGCGCGACGCTGCTAACGGCCCTTGCGGTCGCGTACCAGGTGCAATGCCGACTGAGTGATGCGGCGCCGGTCCGCGATCGGGGATTCGACCACACCACTCACCTCGCGTACTCGGTGGCCGCAGGAGTTTCGCGCGCATTGTCGCTCGACGCGCAACACACGGCCAACGCTATCGCCATTAGCGGGACGGCGCTGAACGCCTTGCGCGTGACCCGGACTGGAACACTCTCCCACTGGAAGGGGATCGCGGCCCCTTTCGCCGCGTCAGCCGCCACGCAAGCGACGCTGCTCGCGGAGCGCGGCATCACTGGTCCGGGCGAGCTGTTCGAGGGAAACAAGGGGTTCGAGCAATCCATCGCCGGACCGTTCTCGATCGACTGGAGCGAGGAAGGGCTGGATCGCGTAGAGCAGACGATCATCAAGCGGTACAATGCGGAGATTCACTCGCAAACCGCGATCGAGGCGGCACTCCAGCTCCAACGTCAGTACGGATTCGACGGGATGGATCTCGAGTCCGTCGACGTCGAAGTCTTTGACGTCGCTTACCGTATCATTGGTGGCGGAGAGGAGGGCGATAAGACTCTCGTCTTCACCAAGGAGGATGCCGACCACAGCCTCCCATATCTCATCGCCGTCGCACTCCTCGACCGCAGGGTGATGCCCGCACAGTTTGCATCGGAGCGGCTACACGCACCGGATGTGCAGACACTCCTCTGCCGAATCATCGTGCGGCCGCGCGGCGACTACAGCGCCCGCTTTCCAGAGGCGATGCCCTCTCGAGTGACAGTGACATTGAGGGACGGACGCATCTTCACGCTCGCGCTAACTGACTACCCCGGATTCCACACTCGACCACAGACCTGGGAGGACGCAGTGGGAAAATTCACTACGCTCGCGCCGTCGGGCGTCGACGAGCCGGCGCTCGCCCAGATAGTGAGCGCCGTTCACAACCTCGAACACATCAAAGTCGCCGAGCTGACACGTTTGCTCGGGCACCTGGGGGTGTCCGCGCAATCGGGCGCGCTCGACGCAGCATGAGACAGGGAGGAGAACACGACATGGAAACAATCACGCATGCTCCATCTGGGGCGGCCTTCGATTTCTTGAGACGCAACGACCGGGAGCCCAAGCCACGGACACACGGAATCACGGAGATCCGCGGTCCCTACTACACGCCGTTTGGAAAGCGGGCGTTGCAAGATATTCTGGAGACGATGGGTCCGTGGGTCGACACTCTAAAGTTCGCAGGCGGGTCGTTTACGCTGATGCCAGACCGGGCGCTCGAAGAACTGATCGCACTCTGCCACGAGCACGGTGTCCTCGTGTCAACCGGCGGATTCATCGAACGCGTACTCACCCAGGGCAGCCAGGCTGTGGCACAGTACATCGACACTTGCCGGGCAGTTGGATTCGACATCATAGAGCTCTCGAGTGGTTTCATCACGATCCCTGCCGACGATTGGCTGCGTCTGATGGAGCGCGTGCAACGGGCCGGACTCAAGGCGAAGCCGGAAGTGGGGATCCAGTTCGGCGCCGGCGGGGCAACGACGCCCGATGAGCTGGCTGCCGAGGGAACGCACGACGTTGCATGGGCGATCAAGCTTGCGCGTCGTTTCCTGGATGCGGGCGCCTATCAGATAATGATCGAATCAGAAGGGATCACCGAGAACGTCCGGACGTGGCGGACCGATGTTCCTGCTCGATTCATCGATGCGCTCGGACTCGAGCGGATCATGTTTGAGGCGGCCGATCCGGAAGTCTTTGCCTGGTACGTCAAGCACTACGGGCCGGAGGTGAACCTGTTCGTGGATCATAGTCAGATCGTGCAGTTGGAATCGTTGCGGCAGGGGATCTGGGGCACGGCAAGTCTTTGGGGACGCGTCGTGACTTACAAGGGGGAGCAGAATGCCAAGCGGTGACACTCACCAGGCTCACGGAGACACGGAGATGAACGTCAGGCTCATACGAATTGGCAGCACAAAGGATGTCGTGCCTGGGCAGATGCGGGTATTCGATCTGGATGGGACAAAGGTGAGCGTGGCGAGCGCGGGCGGGAAGCTGTACGCCTTCGATGACACCTGCACTCACGCAGGATGTTCGCTCGGCACGGGCAAGCTGACTGGAACGACGGTGACGTGCCCGTGCCACGGCAGCCAGTTCGACGTCACCTCCGGCTCCGTTCTCCGTGGACCAGCCAAACGGCCAGTGCGTTCGCGGGCAGTGAAAGTCGAGGGCGAGAATTTGCTCGCCGAGACTTGAAAAAGTGACTAAGACCTGAACAGAGGACTGAAACATGAAGATTTTTCTGGACACAGCCGAAATCGATGACATCCGTACCGCGGCTCGGTGGGGTGTGCTGCACGGGGTCACAACCAACCCATCTCTTTTCGCCAAAGTCGGTGGCAGTTACGACGATGTTCTCAAACAGATCTGCGCGGTCACGCCCGGACCGGTGAGCGCTGAAGTGGTTGCCGAGGACGTTGAGGGCATGCTTGGCGAAGGCCGCCATTTCGCCGGGCTGGCGCCAAACATCGTTGTGAAGGTGCCTATGAGCGAAGAGGGACTGGAAGCAATTGCGCGCCTCAGGGAAGATGGGATCAAGACCAACTGCACACTGATTTTCAGCTCCAATCAGGGGCTGCTCGCGGCGAGGGCTGGCGCGTCATTCCTGTCTCCCTTCGTCGGCCGCCTTGACGACATCAACGAGCATGGTATGGAAGTCGTTCGCGAGCTTGTCGCGATGGTCAAGACTCACGGGCTTCACGCTCAGGTATTGGCTGCATCGATCCGACATCCGCGGCACATGACCGAGGCTGCCCTCGCAGGGGCGCATATCGCTACAGTGCCCCTCAAGATTCTTCGCCAGATGATCCACCACCCACTCACCGAGACGGGAATCCTCCAGTTTCGAAAGGACTGGGCGGCAGTGGAGAAGCGCTCTCAAATGAAGAAGAAGGTTGACGACGCTCCGATGCTCGCCACCGCCTCGTAGGAAATTGCCATGAGCCTCGGTTACAACCGGCCACTATACCTGTTGCCTTTCGATCATCGCCATTCCTACCTGACGGGAATGTTCCACGCTTCTCCTCCACTCACTATAGGCCAGAGGCAAGCGGTGATCGACAGCAAGCGGGTGATCTACGACGGATTCCGGCAGGCGCTTATGTGTGGGGTGCCGAGCGACTTCGCGGGTATTCTGGTTGACGAGGAATTCGGTGCCGACATCCTCCGCAACGCCAGCAGCAATGGATACGTGACGGCCCTATCGACAGAAAAAAGCGGTTCGGACGAGTTCGAGTTCGAATACGGCGAGGCATTCGCGCAGCACATCGAGATCTTTCGGCCAACCTTCGCCAAGGCTTTGGTGCGTTTCAATCCCGAGGGCGATGCTGCTCTCAATCAGCGGCAGACCAGGCGACTCAAGCGCCTTTCGGATTACTGTCGAGGAGCCCGTCAAAGGTTCATGTTCGAGCTCCTCGTGCCGCCGACGAGCGCGCAGCTGGATCGCGTCGGCGGTGCAGACAGGTACGATCGGCACATCAGGCCCGCACTGATGCTCGATACCATTCGCACACTACAGGAGTCCGGCGTCGAACCCGATATCTGGAAGGTCGAAGGACTCCACAGCCCTGATGACTGCGAGCGCGTTGTCGAAATGGCACGGCGTGATGGTCGTGATGAAGTCGGCTGCATTGTGTTGGGCCACGGTGCCGATGAAGAGAAGGTGAAAAGCTGGCTCCAGATTGCGGCGTCCGTCGACGGTTCATCGGATTCGCGGTCGGCCGCACCACCTTCTGGAATCCCATTGCCGACCTCCTCGCGAAAAAAGTCACACGTGAGCAGGCGGCCTCACGCATCGCCCAGCGCTTCAGCGAATGGGCCGGCATCTTCGAGCGGGCGCACCGGTCCCAGTCCAATGTTGTGTGATATAGGGGCTGGCCTCCCCCTCATCGACACAAGCCTTCAAGGCGCAGTTGCGCCATCGATCGGCGCTGGGTCGACGGGATCGCGTTCGCGCCATGAATTGTCTGTCGCGGGTCCGTTCCGACTCGACCTCACTGTGAGCGCGCTACGGCGCCTGTCGACGAATATCGTCGACGTCCTTACCTCGGAAGGGCAATACATCCGCGCGTTCGCAACCTCACGTGGGCCCTTGGTCGCTCGTGTCGCTCAGATGAACCCGGAAGCGCTCACCGTCACACTCGACGGCGATCTACGCGAACACGAGCGGGCGCTGGCGCTCGTAAAAAGAATGCTCGGCATCGATCGCGACATCGGGTATTTCAGCCGCGCCTCAGAGGGGATACCGTGGCTCAGCCCGCTGGCGGAGCGGATGCACGGCGTAAGACCGCCTCGTTATCCGACGC
>Ga0207667_10009077_pt1 | contig 11757 bp, 14 predicted proteins | sample KBSCornC52_FD_184301 | JGI IMG/M metagenome (GOLD analysis project Ga0207667, IMG submission 184301) | Corn rhizosphere microbial communities from Kellogg Biological Station, Michigan, USA - KBS Corn C5-2 (SPAdes) (version 2) | ecosystem: Host-associated > Plants > Roots > Rhizosphere > Soil ...
GGGGCCGGGGGCGCATCCTGGGCGAAGGCGGCCGTCGAGGCGAGTGTCGACGTCCCGACAAGAAGCAAGAATGCTGTCCGGATCATGATATATCCTCCCCTAGCTTTGGCGCTTTGTTGGCGCCCTTTCTTCGCATCCCAGGTCGGCGCGACGCGAGATGAGATGTTGTACCCTCTCACCTACGCGCGGGTGTCAAGGCCTGTCGACAGAAAATTGCGGGCCATGCTCAGGATCGTTCGCAGTGTTGCGCTTCGTCCTCACTTCTTGTCCGACAGCGGCGGCAGCGACTCGACCTGGGGCATCGGTGGGTGCAGAGTCGCATGCGAGATGTACGCGATCAGCCATGCGGCTACCGCCCTGCTGCTCAAGCGACGCTATCCCGAGGCGCCGATCTGGCCGCTGCTGATTTCCGTGCAGCTGGTCGAGCTGCTGTGGGTTGGCCTGACATTCGCCGGCATCGAGCGTTTCGCGATCGCCGGCGATCATGTTCACCTGGATTTCCTGCCCTACTCGCATTCGGTTGTGACCGGCGTCGGGCTGGGGCTGGCGGCCTGGGCGGTTGTCGCCTTCATTTTCGGGCAGCGGCGGCTGGGCGTTGCACTGGCGCTGGGCGTGGTCTCGCACATCCTGCTCGACGTGATCCATCATGAGCCCGACATCCACCTGCTGCCGATCGCCGGAGGTCCGGTGTTCGGGCTCAACCTGCAATCCTGGCCGCTGGCGGATTTGCTGGTCGAGCTGGCCTATGGCTGGGTCTGCTGGCGGTTGTTCAGAGGTCGGCGCAGCCTCATGGGCGCGATTGTCGTCTTCAACCTGCTCGACATCCCGCTGATGTTTCCGCAGCCCGGAACCGGCGCGATGCTGTCGGCCCATCCGGCGAGCCTGCCGGCCGTCATTCTGGTTCAGATCATCGCCAGCTGGGTGGCGGTGTGGTGGCTGTCGCGGCCGAGGGAAACACCGCGCGCTTCGCTGTGACGTGAGATCGGCGCGACGTTATTTCGCGGCGACCGGCGGCTCGTGGCCGTGCTTGGCGATATAGGCGCGGCGCCATTCGCTCATCGGCCTGGCGTCGGCGCCGGTTGTCGCGGCTGGCTTCGGCCTCGGCGCAGCGGACCGCGGCGCGGGCATGTCCGCCTCTGCGAATTGCACCGGCGCAGTTTGCGGCTCGGGCGCGGCCGAGGCCGTCACCGGCGCTGTTGGCTCGCCGGAGACGAGGCGCTCCTGGCGCACCGTCCAGAGCGTCTTGGCGACCTGCCCTTCCTCGAGACCCAGCCATTTGTTGTAGAGCGCTTCGCGCTGAGCCTTGTCGCCGTGCGAGAAGATCGTGGCAGCGGTGCCGAGAAGATAGCGGCAGGTCGGCGCGACCTTGGGCGTCAGGCTTTGCGGATCGGTGGCACCATCGTCGTTGTCGCTGACCTGCTGGTAGATGCAGGCGAAATAGATCTGGAGCGCGTTGTATTCCTCGGGACGTAAGGACCCGCCGGACTCCTGAGCGTAGGCTGGTGTGGCGACCGCCAGCGCGATCGACAGCAAGCGCTTCATGGCATCCCCCTATTTGGGCTGCCTTTTGAACCGAAAATGGCATTTTTGTACAGAGTTAGAAATGGTTAGCGAGAGCTCAGATTAACCACGCGGGCGGGCCCACCCCCCAGCCCCTCCATGGCCTAGGAAAGGGGGGATTTAGCGCAGCGCGGCGTCAGCCCGGGCCTTCATGTCGGCGATGAAGTCGATGTGCTGATCGATCGTGGTGAGGCCGCGGCGCATGGTGACGATGCTGGCGTCGTCTGCGCCGGCATCGCGCAGGCGCAGCAGGGCCTCGATGATATCGCCAACGGGCGTGTTCAACTCGTCAGGGTGAAGAACCGAGAGCTTGTAGAAATCCGCGGGTGATCGGCCTTGCTCGCCAAGCAGCTGATTGACCCGGCCGATGTTGTCGAGCGCGCCGGCAGTGAGAGCGGAAGCAAAGATGAAACCGTCAGCGAGCTTGGCGGCGCGGCGGAAAGCGGGCTCGGTGAAGCCGCCGCAGTAGATCGGGATCTGATGTTGGGGGCGCGGGACGATGTTGCCGCGATCGATCTGGTCGAACTGGCCGCGCCAGTCGATTGCCTCCTCGCTCCACAACCGGCGGAGATAGGGGATCTGCTCGCTCATCTTCGCGCCGCGCTTCGCCCAATCCTCGCCGAGCGCGTCGTACTCGACGTAATTCCAGCCGCTGCCGACGCCGAGGCGCAGCCGGCCGTTCGACATCAGCGCGACGTCGGTCGCCTGCTTGGCGACGAGCACGGTCTGGCGCTGGGGGAGGATGAGGATGCCGCTGATCAGCTCGATGCGCTCGGTGAGCGCGGCGAGATAGGCGAAGGCGGTGAAGATATCGTGGAACGGATCCTTCTCGGTGTACGGCCCCCAGAGCGGCGGATCGCGACCTTCGTGAACCGCGCCGACGACGTGATCGTAGATCAGGATGTGATCATAGCCGAGCTGCTCGGTCGCTTCGGCGAAACGGCGCAGCGACTGCGGATCGCCGCCGAGCTCGATCTGCGGATAGGTGGTGCCGAGCTTCATCGGTGGTCTCCGTTATGCGCGCGCTATTGCTTTCTGGTGTGGAGCGTCAGCTCGATATCCTCCCAGCCGCCGCTGTAGCGATCGGCGGGCAGGCGGATCGGCGCGCAAAGCGAGATGGCGCGCTTCGCGCGTTGCGCGATCTCGCGGACGACGACGACGTAATATTCAGGCGCGATGGTCTGCTTCAGCACCTGCGGTTCGGCAGCGAGGGTGCCGTCGCGATTGTAATAGACGCGCACGGTCGTCGCGATGTTGCTGCGGGTTTTCGGCACGTGCCAGCATTGCTTGACCTGCGCCTCGGCCTGCTTCTGCAAATCGCGCATATCGGATTTCGAAATGCCGGCAGGTGGCGCGTCAGGCGACGTTGCCTGCAGCAGTAGGAGCAGCGGCAGGAGCGTCATCGCCAGCGGCCGGCGAAGAGATCATAGGATGGGTCGCTCTTGTCGCGCGCGCCATAGGGCGCGGCGGTGAGCGGCGTGACCGGGCGGACTTCGTCAAGATCCATCACCAGCTTGCGCTTGTCGATCGCCCAGCGGCCGTTCCGCTTCGACCATTGATCGAGATAGCGGCACCAGCCGGTGATCTGCATCAGCTGGTCATCCTGCATCTGGCGCAGCGCGACGATGGCGTAGCTTTCGCTTTCGGCCCGATCGCCATCGATCTGGAGGATGATGTTGGTGATCTGGTGCGAATGGGTGGTGAAGCTGGCGTGGAGCTCGGTCACCCAGTCGATGAAGCCATGGCCGCTGCCCGAGTAGAAGCCCTCGCCATAATCGGTGACGGCGTCGTCGTGGAAGACGGTGTAGCCGAGCGGGATATCGCGGCGGTCCATCGAGCGGCAGTAGAGGTAGATCAGATCGGTGATCGCCTGGCGATCGGCGTCGCTGTTGCTGGCGCTCGAGTTGCTGTGGCTGGATGAGCTGGATGCGGTTGCAAAGGCGCTGGACGTGGCAGTCATGGTTGTTCCTCTCGATGCGGCCGCATCGGCAACAGGATCAGGCCGCCACAGACTCAGTGACATGCTCGTCGACGATGTAGATTGTCATCGCCGAGCGATCGAAGAGATTTTCCTCGTCCCTGGTGATGATGTCGCCGATCTTCGGATCGGACAGCGCATCGACCAGCTGCTGATATTGTTCGCGGTCGCGGAAGGTGAGCTCGGTGACGACGTCGAACGGGCGCTCGGCCGGCAGCGCATTTTCGAGATGGCCGGGATTATAGTCCTGGACCGGGACGATGAAGTTGCGGCGGTAGTCGGTGTAGAAGGGGATCAGCTTCTCGCACAGCGGGGCGTGATTGTTTTCGTAATAGTCGCGGAAGTCCTCGAAGCTCATGCCGGGCTTCTTCTTCAGCATGCAGAGAATTTTCATGGCGGTCTCTCCACTGGGACGAGGTTGGGCCGGGCGCCGGTTGACCTCATCCTGTTCGAACGAAGGCTAGCGCGGGGGCTGGGGCCGGGCAATTGCGGGCGGTGCAATCGGCATATGCGGATTGGGGGCTCAGCAGGCGCTGCCGGTGGCGCCGACGGTGACGGTGACGAAGATGCAGGGCTCGTCGTAGATGTTGCGCCAGGCGTGATTGACGCCGGCCATCATCAGCATCGTGCCGGGGGTCAGCGTCCTGACCTCGCCGCTGTCGAGCATGAGATCGATCTTGCCGGAGATGATCACCTCATAGTCGAGGGTCGGGTGGCCGTGCATGCCGTCATCGGCCATGTCGACGCCGAGCGCGGCCCTGACCGAGGGATCGGTGCGGCCGGCGGAATGCGGGGCGAAGCAGGAGATGCCGAATTTGGTGCCGCCCGGCAGCGGCAGGGAGATGTCGACGGGCAGCTTGCCGAATTGTCCTGGCAGATTGGGTGTCTCGGCGGCCTCCCAGACGAAGGCGGATTCGACGAGACCCGGCACGGCGAGGCGCGCCGGCGGGCCGCCTGCGGTGAAATGGCCTTTGCCATCCTCGCCGAGCGCCGCGACGACGACTCTCAGATTCGACAGGTCTTTCATGGCTTGCTCCTCTCGGCGCGCATCGGGCTGCGAGAAGAATGGCTTGCGGTGGCTTTGTACAGAGGGCGCAAAGCGGATTGACATCGCAGCACCAAAATGGCATGAATCAATCAACGTCGAGACGTGCGCCCGGCGGGTCCCCATATCGCGTCATGATGCTGCCTAGGCTAGCCTGATCGGCGATTTCACGAGATAATTTGCGATCACGGCGGTCGCGGGGCGAGGTGATGGACAGTCACGCGCCCATGACACCAGATCGGTTCGATTCGGCGGACATCGACGCGGCGCGGCGGGAGCTGGCGCGGCGGCGGCTGGTCGATTTCGCCCAGTACACCAATCCGCTCTACCGCCCGGCCGGGCATCATCGCCGGATCTGCGAGAAGCTGGAGGCGGTCGAGCGTGGCGAGATCGACCGGCTGATGATCTTCATGCCGCCGCGGCATGGCAAATCGGAGCTGGCGTCGAAGCGCTTTCCGGCCTGGTGCCTCGGGCGCGACCCGCAGCGGCAGATCATCGGCGCGAGCTACAACAGCGATCTGGCGACCGACTTCGGGCGCAATGTGCGCAACATCGTCGCCGAGCGCGAGTTCGCTGAGGTGTTTCCGAATGTCGCGCTGGCGCCGGACAGCCGGGCGGCGAACCGGCTCAACACCAATCATGGCGGCGCCTATGTCGCCGCCGGCGTTGGCACGGCGGTGACCGGGCGCGGCGCGGACATCGCGCTGATTTCGGAGCCGTCGACCTATGCCGGCTTCGCGGCGATCGCCGGCTCGATCGGGCTGTCGGCGCCGCTCTATTCCGCGATCTCGGCGGTGGCCGTCGCCGTGGCCGGATTGGTCGCGGTGGTCCTTCATGAAAAGAAGCCGGCGGCGTGACCCGGTTGCTGACGGGGGTGGGGGTGCTCGCCCTCGTCGGCCTGGTGATCTGGCTTTACGGATCGGCGCGCTATGACGCCGGCCGGCTCGCCGAGCGCGCGGTGTGGCAGGCCAAGACCGCCCAGGCGACGCTCGATGATCTTGTCGTCAAGGCACGGGTCGACGCCGCGCGCGGGGCGGCTACGCAGGAGAGCTCGGATGATCTCAAGGCCAAGCTGGCGGATGCTCTTGCTCGCGCCGCTGCTCATTCTGCCGGGTTGCGCGACGCCACGTCACGCGATCGCAAGCTCGCGGATTTGCACGGGCCTGCCGAGCCCGCCGGCGATGCTGATGGAACCGGTAAAGCAGCCGTCCTGGATGAGGGGCGGACCGGCTCCGGCCAACAGGCCATCGCCGATGACGCCACCTGCGCCGAGAACACCGTAAAGGCGCAAGGCTGGCAGGATTGGTGGCGCGCGGTGCCGACCGCGGGAGAGTGAGTGCGACCGATCGGGGTGGCGCTCGTGCTGCAACGTCAAGTCTTCCAACAACAACTTCAGTGCGATGTAAAAGGAGTTGCCCGAAGGCACATAGGGGCGGGCTGAGCCCGGCATTCATAGCCGTGATGCTAAAGAAGAAGCCTGACGAGCCGCTACTCGCGAGCGACATCGATCGAAAGCGTGAGTCTTTCGCAATGCCGCCATCGGCGCAGGCTTACGGATCGCCTTCGCTCGAGGAAATATTGGGTGACGAGCCCGTAGAAAATCGGCGTGCGACTGTGTTTGCCCGTGAAGGGACCGAGAGGGAGGGTAACACCAGTGGTGGGACCGAGCCTTTGGGCAGATATCGGCGTGCTGTCGCCCTGCCCGCGATGGACAAGCGAGCAAACCCCGTAGAAGTAGCTGCCAACTCTGTTACTGTCCCGATACCGATCTATGCAGTGCCGCCCGGCTACCAGTCGAGTGGGGATGGGACGAACATGTATCTTCGCGATTCGAACGGTAATCTGGTGAAGAATCCTCTTCTGCAAAAGAGAATCGACAATTTCAGATTCAAACAAATGCGGAATTGCCGCGGATCTAGGTAGCATCGCGGGTGAGAGCGCCGGAGGTCTGGGCAGGATCGGGGCGGCTGCAGGCGGCGTGGTCGCCGCAGGTTCCAACACGCTTAAAGGACTGTGTTCATGAGGATGCGGTCGTCGGTGTTATTGGAGTCCTTCAACGCGCTGATGATTATTGTGCTTGTTATTCTTTTTATCCGATCAGTCGCAGCGCATCGGCCGGACTACTTACTTTTGGCCGGTACAATAACTTTTTCCATCTACTGGATAGCCAGGCGAATCCAGAAGACATGATCTCATCTCAATGGGCCCAACCCCATCAAGAGTTTTGCTGAGCGCGCCTACCCTCGCCACAATCCTTTTCCTCACGTATCATTAAGGATAGATCAGCCGGCAAGGTGCGGCGACGCGTGGGGCAGGGCGACTATGTTGGGGGATGTGACGAGGTGCGGGCTTCGAGAAGCCTGGGCAATGCAGTTCTGGTCGACGAGTGGGCTGGCTCTGGCCTTTTTGCCGCTGGCGTTGCTGATCGCACCGGCCTGGCTCGATGGTGCCCGGGCGGCGGAGATCGCGCTGGCGAGCAATACGCGCACGCCGCTGATCACGATTGACGGCAATATCGAGGCCGGCGACGAAGCCAAGTTCCGCGCGATCGTCGACAAGGTCGGCAAGGCGACGGTGCTGCTCTACGGCAATGGCGGCAAGACAGCGGCGGCGATCGAGATCGGCCGGATGATCAAGGCCAAGGGCCTCGGCACCGCGGTCGCGAATGGCTTCGATTGCGCCGACGCCTGCGGGCTGATCTGGCTGGCGGGCACGCCGCGCTTCCTGTCGAAGACCAGCCGCGTCGGGATTCCGTCGAACGTCGATCGCAACAGCGACGATCCGGTCGCGAGCTATGTCACGCTGCTCAATCTGCCGGAGAAGACGCAGGCCTTCACCACCACGGTCGATTCCAAATCGACCGCCTGGCTGACCACCGAAAATGCCGGTGAGGCCGGCATCGAGGTCGCGCTGCTGGGTCCTGCCGCGGCACCGGCTGCTGCGGCGCCCGCTGCTGCGCCGGCGCCTGCTGCCACGGCGGCCGCGGCCGCACCGCCCACACCAGCGTCACCACCCAAGCCAGCGCCAGCAACGCCGCCGGCGATCGCGGTCGCCACCGCACCCAGGCCGGCCGCCGCTGCGCCCGTCGCGGCCATTGCCGCAGCTGTGCCGCCGAAGCCGGCACCTCCCGCGCCCGCCGCATCTTTGGCTGTCATTCCCCCCAAACCCGTTGCTGCCATTGCGCCGACGGTTGCCGCTGCTGCGCCAGCAAAGCCGGCCGCGGCCGTCGTGCCCGCGGCACCGGCGGCGGCGAAGCCCGCCATCGCCGCGCCATTGGCGACCGCGCCTGCTCCGGCAACACTGGTCGTGGCGGCCAAGCCGTTCGCAGCGACGCCGGCGCCTGTTGTCAGCGCGTCACCGACGATCGCAGCGACGCCCGCTGCCGCGCCGAAGCCCGTCACGGCAGACGCGCCGTTCGCTACCTCCGGTGCCTGGGAAATCCGCCGTGGCGACGCCAGTGTCGGCGGCGGGTGCTATGCGATGACCAGCTATGCGCCCGACATCGTCCTGATCGTCGGCTTCGATCTTGCGCAGAAAACGGTGTTCCTCAACATTGGCAGCGCGCGGCTGCAGCCGGTCGATTCGGCCAAGGGCTATGCGATGCAGGTCCGCTTCGACAATCACAAGCCGTGGGATAGCCGCGCCGAGGTCGGCTTCAGCAACAAGGTCAAGTTCATGATGATGACCTTCAAGGCCGGCGAGTTCATGAACGAGTTCATGAACGCGAACGGCATGACGTTGCGCGAGCCGGGCAAGGACGAGGATGCGGATGTGCTGCGGCTCAACCTGCCGCGCTCGGGTGCCGCGGCGCGCGAGATGCTGCGCTGCCAGGGCGGGGCCAATCCGCTGGCGGTCAATGGCGAAGTCGCTTCAGCCAAGCCGGCGAGCACGCCGAGCGCAGCAAAACCGCGCTAGTCCACGGCTTAGGTAGCGGCTGGAGACACCGTGGCACCCTCTTGAGGGAGGCGCGCGAACCTCCACGCGTGACAACGATCACGAAACTCGGTGATGCGCTGAAACAGCGTTCGCGCTTCGTCATCGGTTAGGCGACGTCGGTTTCCCAACACCGCGATCCACAGCCAGCTGGGTCACATGGTCAGGCCAGCAATCTACATCCCAAAATCACGGAGCTGCCTTATGCCGCGGAATCGCGAGCCAAGCCCCAATTGGTATACGCCTTTAGAAGAAATATTGATCGCGTCCTAATCTCCGGCCGGCCAATCTCTTAGCCACATTCGCATTATTCCCGCAGACGCTCTCGCTTTTTGATAATGGAATCCATTGCTCTCAAACAACCTGACTAGATCGATTAGCAGCCTCATCCTCTCCTGCTCCTGTGCGGCATCCGCATATCCGATGTCGAATACCGAGCCGGGTCCACCCCAAAGCGTCACGCTCGAGTATAAATCGAGAATCTCGCTTGCTTCAGCTTGCACGGCATCTCCGAGTCTGCGCATGAATGCAGCGGCACCTGGGAAATCAGGCTCTAACTGCTCAGCGAGGCGCGAAGTCACCTCGCCGACCTGACGTTGAAACTCGCGGTCTAACATTCGAGATCCTTCGAATGAGAAATCCTGGCTTATTCTCTGTTCGAGCAACGATATCAGGCCGCCCCGGTTCGCCGGGGCGGCCTTTTTCTTTGTCCTCACGCCGACTGCGATTGCGCCTCGCGCGTTTCGGCGACGGCGCCGCCGGCGACCGGCCAGACCAGGTTCAGCTCGGTCAGGCCGGTGACGAAGCCGGTGGTGAAGCTCGGCGTGGTGCCCGGTGCGATGGCGAAATCCGGAATCCGCTTGAGCCATTCCTGCAGGAAAATCTTGAGCTCGCGCCGGGCGAGCACCGCCCCCGGACAGGCGTGGATGCCGAGGCCGAAGACCGCGTGCATCTGCGTCGCGTCGCGGCTGAAGTCGACGTCGACCGGGCATTTGTTGAGCTTCTCGTCGAGCCCGACCATCGCCGACAGCAGGATGACGCTCTCGTCTTTGCGCATCTCGACGCCGCGATAGTTGAAATCGCCGGTGATGACGCGGCCGATGCCGACGATGCCGTGGCGGCGGATCAGCTCCTCGATCGCGCCCTTGAGAAATGCGTCGTCGTCGAGATGCGCGATCAGCGCGCGGCGCGCGTCGGGATGAAGCGCGAGATAGCGCGTCGTCATCGATAGCATCGCCGCAACCGTGTCGAGCCCGGCGAGCAGCACGGTGTTGGCATAGGAGATCGCGTCGCGCTCGCGGATCTTCTCGCCGTCATGCTCGATGACGTTGACCAGCGGGCTGAGCAGATCGTCGCCCGGCGTCTCGCGCCGCGCGCGCACCACCGGCCCGAGATAGTCGATCAGCTCGCCGAGCGCGGCATGACGGATCGCGGGCGTGCGGCCATTGATGATCCGCTTTGCGAGATCGAGCAGCATCGGTCGGTCGGTCGCCGGCAGGTTGACCAGGTCTAGGAAGATACCGATCGGGAAGATCTGCGCGAATTCGGAAACGAACTCGCATTCGCCGCGGCCGGCTAATCCCTCGATGAGCGAGATGGCGAGCTCGCGAATGCCCGCTTCGCGCTTGGCGACGACGCCCGGCAGCAGTGCCACGGTCAGCGGCCGGCGGATCGTGGTGTGGCGCGGCGGGTCGCTTTCGATCGGGAATTCGCGCTGCGCATCTTTCGGCTTCTGCGGCACGAAGATGCAGTCCGAGCTGAAGTGCTCATGGTCGGCGGTCATCGCCGCCACCGCCTCGCCGCCGGCGGCGACCCAATGGCCGCCGTTGCGCGGTGTCCAGAAGATCTCCGGCGCGGTCTGGGTAAAGGCGCGGATTGCGAGATGGGCATCCTCTCGCGCGCCGGGCACATTGAAAATGTCGTAATCGCGGACCAGCGCGTCGGGGACGTGATCGGGCCTGGCGGCCAGGGGCGGGGCCTCGGGTGACGACATCGATCTCTCCATCCTGTCCGACGCTTAGTCCACAGCGGGCAAGGCGGAATTCTGGCACAAGCGGCGCCCTGCGCCTACCCCGCGCCCAGTGCGGCTGGACGCGAATCCGACTTGGTGATTGACTATCGCGCGATAACCGGCTGATCGCGGTCGGCAGCAGCCCAGGCCTGACAGGCCGGGCGCGGAGATAGGAAAGGGAACGCCGATGGCCACTGTCACGCTTGTTTCGGAACGCACCTTCAACCGCCCGGCCGAGGACGTCTACGACTTCGTCTCCAACCCGGCCAATTGGGTGAAGACCTATCCGGGCAGCACCCATGAGGAGGGACTGCCGTCCAACAAGGCGCTGAAGGTCGGTGATACCTGGACCGAGACCGGCCCTTCCGGGGATCATTATTCCTGGTCGGTCTCGATGACCAACCGGCCGACACTGTGGGTCTGCGAGACGACCGGCCGGCTCGCCCATGACGGCACCGGCAAGGGCGGCGTCGAGGGGCGGATCGAGATCCGCTATCGCTTCATGCGGCCGGGCGGCGACGTCACGATCTTCCAGCGCACCTATATCACCGAGACCTATCCGGGCACGCCGCCGCTGGCCGACATCTTCTACACCTCGCAGAATCCGAAGCACGCCGAGGTCTATTTCGACGGCATCGCCCGCGAGCTGGCGAAGAAGGGCTGAGGCGCGGCCCGAGCGGCGGAGCGGGCGTCAAGCTTTGTCATCGTCACCCCGGGCTTGACCCGGGGTCCTGCTGCCGTTTCGGAACGCGAAGGACGGTCTCGCCGGTTGTCAAAAGCACAGGAGCGGGATCCCGGCTCAACGCCGGGATGACGACGTAAATTGACCGCGTCTCGTTAGTCCGATCCGGCCTCAATCCAGGCCGAGCAGGTTGGACGGATTGGTGCTGACCATGCGCGTCAGCTGCGCCTCGGTCACGCCGACGCCCCATAATTTCTCCAGGAAATCCTGCAGGCCCGGCGCCGGCCGCGGCACCGCTGTCGTCCAGCCATAGTCGCTCGACAAGGTGCAGCGCTCATGGCCGATGGTGGCGATCATCTCGGCCATTTTTTGCGGACTCTTCGGCGGCCGGTTGTAGACCTGCACGCAGCATTCGGCGGTCAGCTCGATGGTCGCGCCGAGATCGGCCAACTCCTTCGCCTGCTGCGCGCTGAGATTGGGCCCGGCAAGCGCCTCGCCGGCATGGGTGACGAGCAGCTTGCCGTCGCGGGCGAATTCCTTGACCACGG
>Ga0207667_10009081_pt1 | contig 11751 bp, 13 predicted proteins | sample KBSCornC52_FD_184301 | JGI IMG/M metagenome (GOLD analysis project Ga0207667, IMG submission 184301) | Corn rhizosphere microbial communities from Kellogg Biological Station, Michigan, USA - KBS Corn C5-2 (SPAdes) (version 2) | ecosystem: Host-associated > Plants > Roots > Rhizosphere > Soil ...
TTGTATTCAGTGGGCCGCGCGAACGGGAGGATAAGCCTAATCCCTGACGAAGCACTCGTTTTAAATTAGAGTTACCTGGCGCAAGGCTAGTATATAAAAATTGAGTGGTCGGGAACAATTGTTGGGGAATCCTAGAAGTAGAGGCAAAAAGCGCCTTGGTATTTATTAGAGCTTGCAACATTCCCGAAGCAAAATCACTACGTTTTTTGTTTTCAAGGACGGTTGCAGCCGTTAACCAGATTCCACCTATTAATAAACCTACAATTGTCAGCACGATTGCAATTTCAATCAAAGTGAAACCATAATTGTTAACCTTCATCTATCCCCCCTATATAATGTCTAAAATATTCATATCTTTATCACAAGTCTTTATAATAATGATGTGCTGGCCTAGATATCAACCCTTATCTAGGCCAGCACCTAAATGATTTTGGATCATTCAACTTCTTATACCGTCATGTCAAACTCAATGGTGTTGGTGTTTCCAACACCATTGCAATTTGTTGCAACATCGGATGTCGTTGCTAAAGAGTTGAGAACCAAACCATTAACGATGATTGATGAAATTCTCAGATTATCATGGGATGTAATTACCTTGGTTACGACCGCAACGCATGCGGCTGACGGAATACCCAAAGTTGGATTTGCGCTGCCGATAATGAGTTGAAGGGTATTCCCCGTACCAATGAAATTGATACTATCTTGGGTTAAATCACTGGCATATGGATTATGTAAATGACCATCGGCGGTGACTAAGTCGGATGGTATCAGGCTGGCGGCAATGGCGGTGCTGTTATCAAAACCACTCGCTGGCGAAGTAGAGGGAGCAGTCGCCAAAACAGGAATGATCATCCCGGATAACGGTCCGCGGTTGCTGCTGGAATGGCCAAAACCATGATGAAGCAATGGCTTCAGGCCATGTTCGCCCAGGTTAAAGGCGGCGTAGAAAAACTGTGCCGCCGGAAATAATGGTTTGAAATTATGCGAATTAGAGGCAAAAAGAACTTCGGTATTCACGAGTGTTTGTAGCATTTCCGTAGCAAAATCATTACGTTTTTTATTTTCCAGGACGGTCGCCGCCGCCAACCAAATACCGCCAACCAACAGGCCCACAATCGTCAGGACGATTGCGATTTCAATCAATGTAAAGCCAGAACGGTTACGGATTCTCATGCCGCGCTCCTGAATAATTTACTATTACTCAAAATATTAACACCTCTCTAAATATAGACTTTTATTGGTTAAAATTTTACTAAATTAATCATGAATTTTTTGTGAAAGGGATTACATAAAATGGCGGATACTGGTTTATATTGCCATCATGGCTGTAAATTCCATGAATGATCTAGATCAAAAACTGCGTGACTTTATCACCCTGCCTTCCGCGGCGGTTAATTTGGGGCTGGAACGGATTGAGAGGTTGTTGGCCGCGCTGGGCGATCCGAATCTGCGTCTGCCTCCGGTGATCCATGTCGCGGGTACGAACGGCAAGGGCTCCACGGCGGCGTTTATGCGCGCGATCCTGGAGGCAGCAGAGTTGCGTGTGCATGTCTTTACCTCACCGCATTTAATTCATTTTAACGAACGTATCCGTCTGGCGGGCGAACTCGTGGATGATAAAACTTTGATCAAAACCTTTGCGGACATTGCCGCAGTGAATAATGGTGCGCCGATCACCTATTTTGAAATGACGGCTGTGGCGGCCTTTGTGCTCTTCGCGCGCGTGCCCGCGGATGTTGTGCTGTTGGAGGTTGGCCTGGGCGGGCGGCTGGATGCCACGAATGTCATTACGCCTGCCGTTTCTGTCATCACGCGCATTTCCTATGACCACACCCATTTGCTGGGCGATACGCTTGAAAAAATAGCGGTGGAAAAAGCAGGTATCATGAAACCCGACGTGCCCTGTGTTATGGCCTATCAAGCCGATGAAACAGTAAGGGCCACCCTGCGCGCCCGCGCGGCGGCAGTCGGTTGTGATTTGATTGAATATGGCAAGGATTTCAGCACGGAAGAATTGGTGGATGGGTTTATTTACAAGGCAGAAGAGCAGAAGGGCAGAAGGGCGGAAGAAAAATATCCTTTGCCTGCTTTGCTGGGCGCGCATCAAATTTTAAATGCGGCGAACGCTATTACCGCAGTTAAAGTTTTTTCCTCCCATCTCCCATCTCCCATCTCCCATCTGGAAGAATCCATCCGCACCGGCCTGCACACTGTCAAATGGCCGGGCCGGCTGCAGCGCATTACGACCGGACCTGTGGCGGCGATGCTGCCCCAGGGCGCCGAGCTTTGGTATGACGGCGCCCATAACGATAGCGGCGCCGAAGCCCTGGCCGAGCAATGCCGCCGGTGGAAAGCAGCGGGTTGGGAAATTCATCTATTTTTTGCGATGCAACGGCACAAGGATGCAGCCGTATTTCTGGCACAACTGGCGCCCTATGTTTCAAGTATAACAGTTCTGCCTGTGCCGGATCACGAGAGTTGGATGATTGAGGACTTAACGGAAATTTTATCAAATTACGGTCTGAATAAAGAAATAACGGCAAGAGAATGGTGCCTCCTGCCGCTGCAATGTGGGATAAATTTAATTACCGGATCATTATATTTAAATGTCCTAGGTTAGGGTCTTAGCCTATTGCGATCAACTTTTGTTTTAGCCGCTTTTATTGCAGCATATCTAACATTACGATTGATTTTCGTATAAAGCACCTCTGTTGCTGCTCCATCATTCAGGCTGCAAAATGCTTTCGCTTGATCAGGTGTAAAATTCACTTCAAAAGTTCCCATAGATAGTCCAGCATTCTTGGGTTTAATGTGTCCCGAGACAGTGAAAGAGCGAGAATTATCTGTCGTACCCTTACTAACCTCTAATCCTTGGATTCGACCACTACCGTGAGTAATAAAAAATATTTTTTCTGGAAATGCCGTATCTACGTTTAACAATAAATTGATGTTGCTATTTGATGAAGAAATGACAGCTTGCCTTTTCATGTAGTTTGTTCCTTGCTGTTAGTATATTGATCACGTGATAGGCCACTACCTAATTAATACATAAATCTTATCAGAATGCAATAAAAAGTTTAAAAAATCCTAATGTAGTTTGAGTTTTAAAACTCAATTATTTTTATAAGCTTCTCTAGTGTTACACCAATAATCTTGCTAAAATCTTTAGATGATCGGCCTTATCTTAGTAACGCACGGAAACCTTGCCAAAGAATTGCTGGCGGCGATGCAGCATGTTGTGGGGCCTCAGGTGGCGGCAACCACGGTTTGCATTTTCCCGGACGACGATATGGGCCGCCGTCGTGCGGAAATTCAGGCCGCCGCCCAGGCGATGGATAGCGGTAAAGGTGTCATTATATGCACCGACCTGTTTGGCGGCACGCCGTCCAACCTGGCGATCTCGCTGCTGGAGGCGCATAAAAACCTGGAGGTCATCGCGGGCGTGAATTTGCCGATGCTGATCAAACTCGCCACCGTTCGCAAAACCGAAGATCTCCACGCCGCCGCGACCCAGGCCTGTGAAGCTGGGCGCAAGTATATCAACCTCGCCTCGGAACTTTTAAAAGGCATGTAATTGGCCGAAAGTTCCCCGCAAGATATTCAGGTCATCGTCCACGCTGTTATTTGCAACCAGCGCGGCTTGCACGCGCGCGCGGCGGCGAAATTTGTGAAACTCGCCACGCAGTACGAGTCTGAAATCATTGTTGAAAAAGGTGACATGCAGGTGGACGGTACTTCTATTATGGACCTCATGATGCTGGTGGCGTCAGAGGGCACGCGCATCGCCATTTCCGCCCGCGGCATTGATGCCGAAGCCGCCACCGGAGCGCTCCGCGAACTCGTGGAACGCAAGTTTGATGAAACTGAATAATCACAACTTAAAAAGGAACAGATAGATGAAACAAATATCAAAAAATTATCTAAAATTAGTTGCAACGTTAATGTTTTTGCAAGCACCGGCATGGTCTAATGGTCTAGTAAAAACCCAAAAACCACAGAGTTTAGCCATGGCACAGCAGGAAGATAAAATTGATTTATGTGTAATTATAGGTGACAGATTATGCAACGCGCAAAGAAACAATATGCGTGCCATTAGAGATTTAAAGCTTATCGACGCGCATGATCCATCAATTCATGATCCTATATCTCTGCGGACAGAATCTAAGGAATTACAAGCAACTTATGCAAGATATACCGCCGCGATTGAGGGTATGCAAAATGTAAATGCAGGAGATAAAACTGCATTTAAGACTCTGTTGAAAAATGGCGGGAAGGCTTTTTATGCTGGCGATGAAGATGAGGACGCTGTCAAACAATTCCTGACTGAACATCCTGTCTTTACTAAGGCCCTCGCTAAACCTTTCCTTGAGGAATCAATCGATAATGCGAAGGGTCTTTTAGATCTTAAGGAAATTCAAGAGGCAGGGAAGAAAGGTCCGGCTGCACTTGCTCAAGAGCTAGTCTTTATCCAGAGTTGGAATCCGGTTTCTCGTGAAATGGCCCGGACTTATATACAGGGCTATTTTGCAGCGCCTCACGGCACAAAAGCACAGGATACCGATGCGAAGGTTAAAGCGCATGATGCAGCCCTGAAGGTTGGACAAGAAAAAATGAAATTTGAACCAGACATTCAAAAGCCACCGGGGCAATCCGTTGTATTCAGAACGGGCGGGGACGAACGGCCTGCCGCACGTGCAGCAGCCATTCCTGGACTCGTAATTCCCGATGTCAGCGTAGCCGCAATCGCGGCAGTTGCCGCAAAAACGCATAAACATGGTTTGGGATTATCTTAATGAGGGACTCGAATTTCCCTTTGATCCTTGTGTAACTCGTGGAACGCAAATTTGACGAGACGGAATAATTATTTCTTCACCGGCACTTCGGCATCCAAATAAACGCCCGGATACTTTTCATATTTTTTATTCAACCGCGAAATGGTGCCGTCCAAAATCAATTCATCCAGCGCGGCATTCACGGCATCCCTCAGCTGATAGTCTTCCGGCAGAAAAGCGAAACTGGTTGGGTAAATGCGGATTGGATGATTGGGCTGCACAATCTTTAATTTGCCCGGGTTATGATCGTTATAGGTGCCAAAGGTATAACGGTCGACAATCGTCACATCGGCCTTGCCCGCTTCCACATTCACCAGGGTTTGCGAGAAATCTGTCATGTCCGGCAGTTCAACAATCTTTGCTTTCGGAAAATCCGTTTTGGCGATAAAGACGGGATTGTCCCCGTCCAAGGCAACTATTTTTATCTTTTCGTCATTCACAACCGACAAATCTTTATCAAACCGTTTGTCATCGGCGCGCGCGACCAGATAAATCGGCTCAAAACGGACGGGCCGTGAAAATAAAACAAATTTTCCGATTTTGGGATTCACCCAACTACCACCGCATAAAACGTCAAATTTTTTACTTTTTAAATCGGCGGTAAAAGTTCCCCATCCTGTTTCAACCGGATAGGTCACCTTTATGTCCAGGCGGTCCGCCACTGCCTGCGTTGCATCATAATCATATCCGGAAAGTTGGCCTGTTGCAGTATCCTTATGCATGCCGGGTTCATAGGTCACATAGCCGCAGCGGATGATGCCGTCCTTAATAATGCGCTCCATGGTGCTACCGGCTTGTGCGGTAACGGGCAGGGCCAGCGCCAAGCATAACAGTAGTTTTTTCATGGGTGTCTCCGTGAATTTAGGCTTGCTGGGACGGAATTCTATGCTTATCACTGCGGTTCATCAAGGAGAAACCCATGCCCCCAGCATCAAATAAAGCAGCCGCGCGCGCCGCCAATTTCACGGATTACAAAGTCAAAGACATGTCACTGGCCGAATGGGGGCGCAAGGAAATTACGCTGGCGGAAATTGAAATGCCGGGGCTGATGTCAACACGCGCGGAATACGGCGCGCAAAAACCGCTGAAAGGCGCGCGCATCGCGGGCTGCCTGCACATGACCATTCAAACGGCAGTGCTGATTGAAACGCTGACCACGCTGGGCGCTGAAGTGCGCTGGTCGTCGTGCAATATTTTCTCCACGCAGGACCAGGCCGCAGCGGCCATCGCGGCGGCGGGCATTCCGGTCTTTGCTTGGAAAGGCATGACCGAGGAAGAATACTGGTGGTGCATCGACCAAACCATTTTCGGTTCGGACGGCTGGCGCCCGAATATGATTTTGGACGACGGCGGCGACCTGACCGTTTTAATGCATGAAAAACATGCCGACCTGATGAAAGACATCAAAGGCATTTCCGAAGAAACCACGACGGGCGTGCGCCGCCTGATCGACATGGCCAAGGCGGGCAAACTCGCCGTGCCTGCGATCAACGTGAATGACAGCGTTACCAAATCCAAATTTGATAACCTCTATGGCTGCCGCGAAAGTCTGGTGGATTCCATCCGCCGCGCGACGGACGTCATGATGTCCGGTAAAATCGCGGTGGTTTGCGGTTACGGCGACGTGGGTAAAGGTTCCGCGGCGTCTTTGCGGACCGCGGGCGCGCGCGTGATTGTGACCGAAGTCGACCCCATCTGTGCACTCCAAGCCGCGCTGGAAGGCTATGAAGTCCGCACCGTGGAAGAGGTCGTGCAAAAGGCCGACATTTTTGTGACCGCGACCGGCAACAAAGACATCATCACCGCCGATCACATGCGCGCGATGAAAGACCGCGCGATTGTCTGCAACATCGGGCATTTCGACAATGAAATTCACGTCGATGCGCTCCGCAACATGAAATGGCACAACGTGAAACCGCAGGTGGATGAGGTTGAATTTGCCGATGGCAAACGCATTATTTTGCTGGCCGAAGGCCGCCTGGTGAACCTCGGCTGCGGCACCGGCCACCCGAGTTTCGTAATGTCCGCGTCATTCACCAACCAGACGCTGGCGCAGATTGAATTGTGGAACGCGCCCGCCGGGAAATACGAGCGCCAAGTTTACGTCCTGCCGAAACACCTGGATGAAAAGGTCGCGCGTTTGCACCTGGATAAACTGGGCGTGTCGCTGACGAAGCTGTCGAAATCCCAAGCGGACTATATCGGCGTTTCGGTCGAAGGCCCGTTCAAGCCGGAGCTTTACCGCTACTAATAATAACCTCCCCCCATCCAGGGCCGCGCAGCGGCGCTGGCGCGGTTGGGCGGGGAGGCTAATTATTAAGGATTAAAACCACGCGCGGTTTTTGGCATTCTTGCGGGCTGGGTTAAAACTTCGGGCAATTGGGAAATAAAGTCGCCGTGGTTTGCGCGCCGGGCAATATATTTCAATGCTTGACGTGTTTGATGGCTTCCTGCGCTTTTTGAGGTCTGATTCAAATAGGGATAAATACTGACTGTAAGTGCAGGCATGACCCATGATCCAATATTTTCCATGCCCACTTCCCGGATATAATTTATAATCGGCTGAACTCTTTGTGCCGCCGGCATATCTAGTAATTGTCTTAAAAGCTTAGCCTCTCTATAATTAGAACCTGCTTCTGCTAAAGCATTAAATAAATATTGTATTCCTTGTCCTAAATTTACCTGATTTCTTGCACGTTCCCGTAAAGCAAATTCTCCATTAGGTTTCTCGCATACATACCGAAGACCAATTTCAAATGCGACTGCAATAGATAAACTTAATCCTGCCGTTCTTTGAGAAGGCCCAGCGCCTTGAGCTAAAGCCGATTTAGCCTCTGCAAATTGCTGAATCCAAAAATCCGGATCATGTAGGGTGCTCATAATATCTCCTTAAAGATAATCGTTATGTATACATCTATGACTTTAATTAAATAATGGGTTCTTTTGCAAGAAATTTAATACTTTCACGCCTTAGAACATTTTAGGCCTTGGGCCTCAAGGGGCTGGGATGACAGCCCAACCGTTTCCACATAGACTAAAACAATGATTTGGCCGCTGCGTAAAACTGCTGCTGCCGCGCCGCTGGAGTCTCAGCGTGCGCTGGACGCTTTGCCGCGGCCGGCGTGGCTGCGCGGCGCTGACTTGGCGCTCACCTGGGTCAATGCAGCCTATGCGCGCGCGCTGGGCGAGGACGCCGCCACCATCATCGCCGGACAAAAAGAACTTTTGCGCCACAGCAGTGATGCCGATGGGCGGTCGCTGGCGCGCGGCGCGCAGAAAAACAAAGCGCCAGCCACGGCGCTACGCCATGTGGTGATCGACGGCGAGCGGCGCTTGCTGCTCGTCACCGAACAGCCGCTGGCGCAGGGTTATTTCGGTTTCGCGCTCGACCAGACGAAAACCGAGGAACTGGAAACCGAACTGGCGCGCACGCGCAGTGCGGAAGCGCAGGTGCTGCAAAACCTCGTCACCGCGGTGGCGATTTTCGGCGCGGACCAAAAATTGAATTTTTATAACCCCAGTTTTTTATCCATCACGCGCCTGACCACGCCGCAGCTGGACGGCCAGCCTACCTTTACCCAGGTGGTGAATGCGATGCGCGAGGCCGGGCGCCTGCCGGAGTTTCCGGATTTCCGCCGCGCGCGCGAAGCCTGGCAGGCCTGGTTCACCAACCTGATCGCGCCGCACGAAGAATTGTTGCATCTGCTGGATAACACCACGCTGCATTTGCTGGTGACGCCGCATCCAGCGGGCGGCCTGATGATCATGCTGGAGGATATCACGGACCGGCTGGCATTGGAGGCCGCGTATAACACGCAAATCGCGGTGCAGCGCGAAACGCTGGATAATCTGCGTGAGGGCACCGTGCTGCTCGGCTCCGACGGGCGCGTACGTTTGTGGAATCCGGCCTTTCAAACCATTTGGAATTTGCCGCCTGAAGCAGTACAGGTGCAGCCGCACTGGCGCGAGCTGGCAAAAAATCTGGCGGTACATTTCGTGCCGGACAGCTGGGCGGCGGCGTGGGAAAATTTAGTCACCATGCCGCTGTCGCATACGGAAATCGAAGAGTCCTATATGCTTGTCGATGGGCGCGTGATTGAATTCGCGGCAGAGCCATTGCCCGACGGCGCGATGCTGCTGCGCTTTTTGGATGCGACGGATAAGGCGAAATTGACGGCGGCATTGCGTGACCGCGCCGATGCGCTCGAGGCCGCCGACCGCATGAAATCGGAATTTTTGTATAACGTGTCGTATCAACTGCGCACACCGTTGAATACCATCACGGGCTTTGCCGAGGTAATGAAATTACCATCGTCGGGTGACATGAACGACCGCCAGGCAAGTTACATGCAGCATATTCTGGATGCGGCGGATGACTTGGTGATTTTAATTGATAACCTTTTGGCGCTCAGCTCCATTCAAGCGGGCCAGGTGGAAATCGCGCCCGCGCCGGTCGATGTCTATCAATTACTCGTGCAAATTCAAACCTTTGCCGAAACCATCGCCCATGCGAAACGCCAACGGATAATTTTGGCGGCGGATATATATATTGGCACCTATCAACTGGATGAGGCGCGCATCAAACAGGTTTTGTTAAACCTGCTTTCCAATGCGCTGAAATACGCGCCGCCAGATACACCAGTGACGCTGGGCGCGCGGCGTGATGTACAGGACGGCAAAAGCAGTCTGTTATTATGGGTGCGGGACGAAGGGCCGGGGATTCCGGCAGCCGAGCAAAGCCGTATTTTCCTGCCGTTTGAACGCACCAACCGCAAGGGCGCAGGCGCCGGCATCGGCTTGGCGCTCGCGCGGTCGCTAGTGCAATTGCATGGCGGCGAAATTAAATTGATTAGTACCGAAGGGCAGGGCACCGAAGTGCGGTGTTATATCCCAATCTAAATCCTCCCCTTGAGGGGGAGGAGGTGTCATGCGAAGCATGACGGAGGGGGTGTACAATTACGGCAGGAAAATTGTGCCCGACATATAGGTCTGCGCCTGGCCGCTGATCATTACGCGGTCGCCTTGCAACTCGGAACGCAACTCGCCACCTCGCTTTGAAACTTGACGAGCTAAAAGTTTGTTTTTGCCTAACCGTTCTGCCCAATAGGGCACCAACATGCTGTGCGCTGAACCCGTGACCGGATCTTCTTCCACGGCATCGCCGGGGCAGAAAAATCGGCTGACGAAGTCACAATTATTGCCAGGTGCGGTAATACAAATACCGCCCTTTAATTGACCTAGCGTTTTAAAATCAGGATTGATGCGCTCAATATCTTCTTGCCCTGAAAAGACAAACATATAATCGCGTTTCTTATAAAACGCTTCCGGTGTCATTCCGCCCAATCCAGCAACAATGATATCGGTATCCGTCATTCGATTGGCGCGCCGCCGAATAGCAATATCCGATTGAATGGGTTTATCAAGTAGCAACTGCTCTGGCGGCCATGAAGGAAAATCCAGCGTTAATCCCCAGCTATCTTTTGTAACGGTTAGGTTTCCGACAAATTGCGTTTCAAATTGAATTTTATTATGGGGATAATTCAAATGATTGAAGAGCACATGCGCGGATGCCAGAGTTGCATGGCCGCATAAATCAATCTCTCCCAATGATGTAAACCAACGTAACTTATAACCATTGGCTGTTGGAACGAAAAAAGCTGTTTCCGATTGGTTATGCTCGATCGTCATTAACTGCAGGGTTTCATCAGGCAGCCATTTATCTAATGGGCAAACAACCGCCGGATTTCCCTTAAAAATCTGACTTGCAAAAGCATCAACTTGATAGAAAGCTATAGAATTCATGCCATGAATGTACGGCACCCTACTTTATGAATACAAATAATTTATTTAGTTGCATCACCCTCCGGCTTGCTTCGCAAGCCACCTCCCCTCAAGGGGAGGAAGAGCTCAGGGCAGCTTTTTAAGCAGCCTTATTCGCGCCTGTCGCCTCAGCAACCCACGCTTCCAACTGTGATTTCGGCATAGAACCCATTTTGGTCGCCGCCGCTTGGCCGCCTTTGAAAACGATCAGGGTCGGGATGCTGCGGATGCCATATTGCGTCGGTGTCATCGGATTTTCGTCAATGTTCATTTTGACGACTTTGATGTCTTTGTGTTCGCTCGCCAGCGCCTCAATATGCGGTGCCAGGGTTTGGCAAGGGCCGCACCAGTCAGCATAAAAATCGACCAGCACAGGCTGGCTGGATTGCAAAACTTCAGCGGCAAAGCTGTCATCGGTTACGGTTGCGGTCATGTTGATCTCCTATGTTGGTATTCGCTCAATCGGGCGGTTTGGTTACTTGATATGGTGTATGTTTAGGCGCGATCAAGCCGCCAGTGCAAGCGATTCTTTTGCCAATTCCTGCCATCTTTGGGTCTGGGTCCATAAAATGCCAGCCTTAAGTGGGCGGCCTGGATAAATCTCTGCCAGGATTTTAGCATAAATCTGGAGCTGCCGCTGATAATGTATGGGAATCTTTCCATCAGCGGGCGGCGTGCCGGTTTTGAAATCCAGGATGCCGAGTTCGTGGTCTGTCACATAAAACCGGTCCACGGTGCCAATGACGGGCTGGCCTTCGAACCAGCCGGAAATGGCGGCCTCGGCGCGTGCGTGAGGAGCAAAAAATTCCGCCGTTTCGGGTGCATGCAAAACCCGTATGACTTCCGCGACCCAGGACTTCCGTATTTCAACCGGTTGCTTTGGTAATTCACGCTGCAAGAATTTTTCTGCGGCGGCGGCACGGTCATCAATCGGCAGAGCAGGTAATAATTCCAACAAGCGATGCAACACCACGCCGCGCGCGTCCGGATCGCCGCCGCACTCGAGGCCGGCTACGCGACCCGACTGGAGCATCCCTTCAGCAATCCAGGAGGCACTCCATGACCGATCTCCCTACACCGCCCAGGATCGCCGGCAAGC
>Ga0207667_10009086_pt1 | contig 11748 bp, 7 predicted proteins | sample KBSCornC52_FD_184301 | JGI IMG/M metagenome (GOLD analysis project Ga0207667, IMG submission 184301) | Corn rhizosphere microbial communities from Kellogg Biological Station, Michigan, USA - KBS Corn C5-2 (SPAdes) (version 2) | ecosystem: Host-associated > Plants > Roots > Rhizosphere > Soil ...
TCCCCTCGCGCTATGAGCCGCTGGGCAACGTGGTCATCCAGGCCTGGGCGCACGGCCTGCCGGTGGTCGCCGCCGCAAGCCAGGGTCCGAAAGCCCTGATCCGCGAGGGCGCCGACGGCCTGCTCGTCCCCGTCGACGACGCCGACGCCCTGGCCGAGTCGGTCGGTCAGCTGCTGGCCGCCCCGAAGCTGCGCGCCAGCCTCGCCGCCAAGGGCCGCCAGCGGGTGGAGGCCGAGTTCTCCCAGGCGGCTGTGGTCGCGCAGTGGACCGACCTCTTCGACCAGTACGGAGCGGCCTGAGATGTGCGGCATCGCAGGGGTGCTGGCCGGCGGGCCCGAGGCCCCGGCGGCGACCGAGGCGATGGCCCAGGCGCTGACCCATCGCGGCCCTGACGGCATCCGGCTGGAGACCCAGGCCGGCGCGGCCCTGGCCCATGCACGGCTCTCGATCATCGACCTGGAAGGCGGCTGGCAGCCGCTGCACGCCGCCGGATCGACGGTGATCGGCAATGGCGAGATCTACAATTACGTCGAGCTGGCGCAGGAATTCGGCCTCGCGGACCAGCTCGCCACCGGCTCGGACTTCGAGCCCTTCCTGCACATCTACGCCCGCGAGGGCGAGGCGGCGTTCGAGCGGCTCCGCGGCATGTATGCGCTGTGCCTGATCGGCGCCGACGGCAAGACCTGGCTGGCGCGCGATCCTTTCGGCATCAAGCCGCTCTACATCATGGAGCACGACGGGGGCCTGGCCTTCGCCTCCGAACCCAGGGCCTTCTTCAAGGCCGGGCTGATGGCGCCGGTGCTGAACGAGGAGCCGGCCAAGGAGCTGCTGGCCTTCAACTACACGCTGGCCGAACGCACCGCCTTCCAGGGCCTGCGCCGCCTGGTCCCCGGCGAGATCGTCGAGGTCCGGGGCGGCCGCATCGTCTCCGGCCGGCGGAAAGCCGCCTTGCCCCGCCGGCCCCCCGAGCCCGCGGGCGACGAGGCGACCCTGATCGGCCAGCTGGACCGGGTGCTGGAGGACAGTGTCCGGGTGCACCAGCGCTCCGACGTGCCCTATGGCCTGTTCCTCTCCGGTGGCATCGACAGCGCGACCATCGCCACCTTGATGGCGCGGCTGAACGAGCGGCCGGTGACCGCCTTCACCTGCGGCTTCGATGCGCCGGGGGCCAGGGACGAGCGGGCCCAGGCCGAGAAGGTGGCTCGCGCGCTGAACCTCGACTGGCGCGAAACCCGCTTCGACGAAGCGGACTTCTGGCGGCTGCTCCCGCAGGTGGCCTGGGCGCTGGACGATCCGACCGCCGACTACGCGACCCTGCCCACCTACAAGCTGGCCGAGGCGGCGAAGGGCACGCTCACCGTGGTGCTGACCGGCGAGGGCGGCGATGAGCTGTTCGGCGGCTACGGACGCTATCGCCGGGCGCTCAGGCCGACGTGGCTGGGCGGGCGACCCGCCGAGCCGCAGGGCGCGAGCCCCGAGATGCTGGCCCGCTGGCGCGACGAGGGCCGCGCCCCGGAACGCCTGACGCGTCTGCAGCAGGCCCAGTGGGCCGACGCCGCCACTTGGCTGCCGAACGACCTGCTGCTCAAGCTCGACCGCTGTTTGATGGCCCATGGCCTGGAGGGCCGCACGCCGTTCCTCGACCCTGAAGTCGCGCGGTTCGCCTTTCCGCTGCCCGACCGGTTCAAGGTGCGCGGCCGCTACGGCAAGTGGCTGCTGCGCAAATGGCTGGAGGCCCACTGCCCCGCCGCCGAGCCGTGGGCCCGCAAGCAGGGCTTCACCGTGCCCGTGGAGGCCTGGATCGCGCCCCGCGCCCGGGATATCGCCAGGCGGATCGCCGGAGTTGACGCCGTGCGGCGTGTCAGGTCCGCCGAACAGGTTCAGGCGGTTTTCGCAAATGAGGATGCGGCCGGACGCTGGCCGTTGTTGTTCTTCGCGGTCTGGTCGCTGATCCACCTGGAAGGGGCCTCGCCCGAGGCGGCGCTGGAGGCGGTGGCCGGCCCTATCTGAGGAGACGCCGATGCGTCCGCTGATCCCGATGCTGGTCGTATCCCTGCTCGCCGCCTGCGGGGCGCAGCCGAACCGCGGCGCCGCGGCCTCGCCGGGCGCAACGCCGGCGCCGGAGGAGACCGATCCGCCGAACGCCACGGGCCAGCACCCGGCCTTCCCCGGCCAGACCCGCGCGCCCGCGCTCTCCACCAACACGGTGTTCCGGGTGCAGACGATCGCCAGCCACCTCGACCATCCGTGGGGCGAGACATTCCTGCCCGACGGCCGGCTGCTGGTCACCGAGCGCGCCGGGCGGCTGCGCATCGTCACGCGCACCGGCGCTGTCTCGCCGCCGCTGGGCGGCGTCCCCAAGGTGGTGACCGGCGAGCAGGCGGGCCTGTTCGACGTGGCGCTCGACCCCCGCTTCGCCGCCAACCGGCTGGTCTATCTGAGCTACATGGAATCGCGCGGCGGCGGCTCGGGCCTCACCGTGGCGCGCGGGCGGCTGGTGGAGAACGGCGCGGTCGCGGTCCAGAACCTGCAGCCGATCTTCCGCGCCCAGCCGGCCATGGGGCCGCTGGCCAACATCGGCGGGCGGCTGGTCTTCGGGCCCGACGGGACGCTGTTCGTGACCGTGGGCGACCGCTTCGTTCCCGAGGGCCATCGCCGCGCCCAGACGCTGGACAACGACCTCGGCAAGGTGATCCGCATCGATCCCGACGGCTCGCCGCCCAAGAACAATCCGTTCGTCGGCAAGGCGGCAGCGCGGCCGGAGATCTGGTCCTACGGCCACCGCAATCCGGAGAGCGCGGCGATCAATCCCTGGACCCACAGGCTCTGGACGGTCGAGCACGGCCCGCGCGGCGGCGACGAGGTGAATATCCCCGCCGCCGGCAAGAACTACGGCTGGCCGGTGATCTCCTACGGCGAGGACTATTCCGGGCGTCCGGTGGGGCGCGGCATCACCGCCCAGGCGGGCCTGGAACAGCCGATCTACTACTGGGACCCGGTGATCGCGCCCTCGGGCATGGCCTTCTATGACGCCGGCCTGTTTCCCGCCTGGAAGGGCAGCCTGTTCGTCGGAGGGCTCGCGTCCACCCATCTCGCCCGGCTGACCCTGAAGGGCGACCGGGTGATCGGCGAGGAGTGGCTGCTGCAGGACCTCGGCAAGCGCATCCGCGACGTGATCGTCGGGCCCGACGGAGCGCTCTGGTTGCTCACCGACGAGACGAACGGCCAGGTCCTCCGGATCGCCCCGAAGTGATCCTCCCCGCCGGGGGACGTGGCCGTTTCCCCCGTCAGGGCTTGGCGCTGTTGTTGGACCGGTCGCGGTCGGGCAGGCGGCGATCTGGATCGATAACGACATCGAGGATGGTCCCCGCGGGGACGGCGAAGATGTGGCTGCCGTTCTGCATCCAGGTCTCGACGGGCACACCGATGTCGGCCGTCTTGCCCCCCGCATAGGTGACCCGAAGCGTCGCCGGCAGCACCAGCTGGCCGAGGTTGGCGACCGTCACCTCCGCGCCCTGGGTCGGGTCGCCCTCGACGTACTTCACCGAGGTCACCGCGAGGTCGTGCGTCCAGTTGTGGAGATACCAGCCCCGCCAGAACCAGGAGAGGTCCTCGCCGCCCGCGCTCTCCATGGCGCGGAAGAAGTCCGAGGGCTTCGGATGCTTGAACGCCCAGTCGGCGATGAACTTGCGGAACGCCGCGTCGAACCGCTGGGGGCCCAGGATGTCCTCCCTGAGCAGGGTCAGGCCATAGGCCGATTTGAAGTAGGTGATCGGGTGGCGGTATTTTTCGCGGATGGCGTCGGCGCGGGTGAGGATCGGCGGCCCGTCCGGATCGGCCAGCAGGGCCGCGATCTGCTCGCCGGGCGTGCCCTTGCCTGGCGCATATTCGCTGTCGCGCTTGGGGCCATAGACGCCGCCCTGGAAATCCTCCGACTCGTAGGTGTCGATGAAGGTGTTGAAGCCTTCGTCCATCCAGGCGTCGCGCCGCTCGTCGAAACCGACCACCATGGGAAACCAGGTGTGGCCGATCTCGTGGGCGGTGATCCAGAACAGCACCGCGCCCTTGTCGCCGATGCCGTCGAACAGCAGGCCCGGATATTCCATGCCCGAGGCGGGTCCGGCGACGTTGACGGCGTTCGGCCAGGGATAGGGGAACCAGCGGGCGGAGAAGTGCTCCACCGCGTCCTTGAGATATTCCGTCGAACGCCCCCAGGCCGCCTCACCGGCGCTCTCGACCGGATAGACCGACTGGGCGAGCGCGCTCTTGCCGTCCGGCAGATTGATCCGCGCGGCGTCCCAGACGAAGGCGCGGCTGGCGGAGAACGCCACGTCGCGGCTGTGGTCCATGTGGAAGCGCCAGGTCTTGGTCGGATCGGTCAGGGGCGGCCGGGCGGTGGCCGCCACCACCTCGGCCGGGGTGCGGATCATCACCGTCCTGTCGCTGGCCCGCGCCGCGTCCAGGCGCGCGCGCTCGACCGGCGTCAGCACCTCCTGCGGGTTCACGAGCTGGCCGGAGCCGGTGACGAGCATGTCGGCGGGCACGGTCACCGCGTAGTCGAAATCGCCGTATTCCAGGTAGAACTCGTTGGCCAGGTAGGGGAGCGTGTCCCAGCCGCGCACGTCGTCATAGACCGCCATCCGCGGATACCATTGCGCCAGGTCGAAGATCTGGCCGTAGCGGCTGTCGCCCCAGGCCATCCGCCCGCCGAACGCCGCCGGAATGGTGAAATGGTAGCGGATATGCAGCTTGAGCTGGCCGCCCGGCTTGAGCGGGACCGCGAGCGCCACCCGCATCCGCGTGTCGCTGATCAGATGGGCGGCCGGAACCGCCCGGCCCGCGCCCTCGATCTCCACGGCGTCGATCGAATAGCCGTCGGTGAACTGGCGGCGCGGCCGGCCGCCGCCCATGGCCGAGCCTCGGCTGTCGGCGCGGTAGAGGTTCTGATCGAGCTGCAGCCACAGGGCGTCCAGCGTATCGGGGCTGTTGTTTGCGTAGGTGATGGTCTCATCGCCGCTCAGCAGCTTGTCCGGCGCGTCAAGGCGGGCCTCGATCCGGTAGTCGGCGCGGTTCTGCCAATAGGCGGGGCCGGGCGTCCCGGCGCCGGTGCGCAGGCTGTTGGCGGGCTGCGGCAGAGCAAGCGGCGCGAAGGTCTTCAGCGGGTCGTAGCCGTTGGCCCCGGACGCGGGCTGGGCCCAGGCGGCCAGGGGCGCCATGGCCAGCGCCACGGCGAGGACGGCGAACGCACGCAACGACGACATGATCTTCCCCGGACTTGCTCGGCCGCCATCTGGCGCAGCCGGGCCGCCTGAAGCAAGGCCGCGCTAGACGCCGAGGCGCTGGGCGACCTCCTCGCCGATGGCGAGCGACGAGGTGAGGCCGGGGCTTTCGATGCCGAACAGGGCGACGAGGCCCGCCAGCCCGTGGCCGTCCGATCCGTCGATGCGGAAGTCGGGCTGCGGCTCGTCGGGGCCGTGCAGCTTCGGCCGGATGCCGGCGTAGTCGGGGGTCAGGGCGCCGTCCGGCAGGCGCGGCCAGAACTTGCGGATGTACCGCGCGAAGGCGTCCGCGGCGGCGGGATCGACGCTGTAGTCCAGCTCGTCGACGAAGATCAGGTCGGGCCCGAACACCGCCTGGCCGCCCAGGTCGCGGCGATAGTGGGTGCCGAGCGCGCCGTGGATCGGCGGCGGATAGATCAGGTGGACGAAGGGCGCCTTGCCGGCCAGCCGGAAGTAGCGGCCCTTGCCATAGTGCCCGGCGGGGATCCCGTCCTTGGGAAAGCCCTCGATCGAACCCGCCACCGCCTGGGCGGAGAGGCCCGGGGCGGTCACCAGATAGCGGACGCTGAGGGTCGCGGGCTCCTCGCCGCCGGCGCGGACCTCGAACCCGCCGCCGTCCAGCCGGACGGCGCCTTCAAAGGGGGTCGAGAGCACCACCGCCCCGCCCGCCGCCTCGATCTCGCCCTGCAGGGCCAGCATGTAGCCGTGGCTGTCGAACACGCCGCTCTGCGGCGAGATCAGCGCCGCCTCGCAGTTGAGCTGCGGTTCGAGCGCCAGCGCCTGCGCCTTGCTGAGCCGCGCCATGCCTTCGACATCGTTGGTGCGGGCCTGTTCGAGGATGGCGTCGAGCCGCTCGATCTCGTCCGGCGCGGTGGCCACCACCAGCTTGCCGCAGCGGTCGTAGGTCACGTGGTGGCGGTCGAGGAAGGCGTAGAGTCGCCGGCGCCCCTGCACGCAGAGCCGCGCCTTCAGCGAACCGGTCGGATAATAGAGACCGCCGTGGATTACCTCGGAATTCCGCGAGGAGACGCCCTGGCCGATGGCCTTTTCCTGCTCGAGCACGGCGACGGAGAGGCCACGCTGGGAGAGCGCATAGGCGCACGCCAGCCCCACGGCGCCCGCGCCCACCACCACCGCATCGAAGTCGAACTCGGCCATCGAGCTTGGCTAACGTGGTTGCGGCCGGAAAGGAACCCGAGCGGTGCAATGCGCCTGCCGGCCTGCTAAGCGTCGCCGCAGAGACGAGGGGGAACGATCATGAAGCGCCTGTTGCTCACCGCCGCCATCCTGGCGCTCGCCGCGCCGGCGCTCGCCCAGACGCCGATCCATCCGCCGACGCCCAGCCTCCTCACCTGGCAAGGCGACAAGCAGTCGACCGGCTACCGGACGATGGAGACGATCTACAAGACCCACACCATCAAGCGTGGGTCGAAGGCGCATCCGCTGCCCCGGGCCGGCCGCCAGATCGATCCCACCTTCGAATACACCGGCAAGACCTGGACCATCGCCGCCTACATGAAGGCCTATCGGGTCTCCGGCCTGCTGGTGCTGAAGGACGGCAAGATCGTCATGGAGCGCTACGGCCTGGGCCGCGGCCCGCATGACCGCTGGACCTCCTTTTCCGTGGCCAAGTCGGTGACCTCGACCCTGGTGGGGGCGGCGATCGAGGACGGCAAGATCAAGGGGCTGAACGCCCCGGTCACCGACTACATCCCCGAACTGAAGGGCTCGGCCTACGAGGGCGTCAGCGTCCGCCAGATGCTGATGATGAGCTCGGGCGTGAAGTGGAACGAGGACTACGTCGACCCCAACTCCGACGTCGCCCAGGCGGGAACCAAGATGCTGGAGCCGGGCCACGACCCGATGGTCAGCTACCTCAGCAAGCTGCCGCGCGCCCGCCCCCCGGGGACCAAGTTCAACTACAACACCGGCGAGACCGACCTCGTCGGCATCCTGGTCTCCAACGCCGTCGGCAAGCCGCTGGCAACCTATGCGTCGGAGAAGATCTGGAAGCCCTATGGCATGGAGCGCGACAGGGTCTGGATGACCGATCTGGCCGGCCGCGAGCGGGGCGGCTGCTGCATCTCCATGACGTTGCGCGACTACGCCCGCGTCGGCCAGTTCATCCTCGATGGCGGCAAGGCGGGCGGCAAACGCATCGTCCCCGCCGGCTGGGTGGCCGAGGCGACGTCCAAGCAGATCGACAACGGCTCTAAGGACCCGGGCGCCGGCTACGGCTACTTCTGGTGGATCCGTGGGCCCGACCGCTATGAGGCGGTCGGCATCTTCGGCCAGTCGATCACCACCTTCCGTGACGAGCGGGTCATCGTGGTGCAGAACGCCGCCTGGCCTGCCGCGACCGGCCGCGAACTCTCAGCGGCGCGCAACGCCATGCTCGAGGGCGTGCTGAAGGCGGTGCAGTAACCGCCATAGGCTCACGTCCCCGGATAGTAGTGGAACTTGCCGCTGATCCGGCAGGTGAGACCGGAGCGGCGCGCATCGACAGTGGCGCTATAACCCCCGCCCACGCTCCACCAGCGGGTCTTGCCGTCGAAGGTCGCCGCGATCGCCCAGGGCGCGTCGAAGTTGCAGGTGGCGAACGCTCGGCCCACGCCGCCCGGCGCGCGCGCCGTGCAGTCCGCGTCGCCGCGGTGTCGGGCGAAGGTCGCCGCCCCGAAGCGGAAGCGGCGCGGGGGGTCGGCCCAGCCGCGATTGAACTCCGCCTCGCTGATCTCGCGACAGGGCGGGCCGCCGGCCTGGGTCGCGAAGTCCGGCTTGTCGGAATGGAAGCCGCCGGAGATGGCGAAGGCCGTGGGCAGGCTGGCGAAGACCAGGAATCCGGCGACCAGCAGAATCTGCGCGAGCCAGTGACGCAGGAACAACCCGCGCTGGCCTGGGCGCCATCGGGGCAGATCGACGCCGCCATAGTCGCGCACCATCCGCCGGCCTCCAACTTACTTCTGTAAGTTAGACTACATCTGTAACTCGGATGGTCAACCGGGCTTCGCGCCTAGGCGAAGGCGGGCGCCTTGGCCGCCACGTTGTCCCACTCCTTCCAGAGCCGGGCTTCCTCGGCCTTGGCGGGCTTCACCGAAGCCTCCTTGATGTGGCCGTAGCCGCGGATCTGCTGCGGGACGGCGGCGATCTTCACCGCGGTGGGCAGGCGCTCGGCCGACAAGCCGTCCACCAGCTTGGCCAGGCCCGCCTCATAGTCTGCGATCAGGCCGCGCTCCATCTTCCGTTCGGCCGAATAACCGAACAGGTCGAAGGCCGTGCCGCGCAGGCCCTTGAGTTTCGCCAGCGTCGGGAAGGCCGCGTCGATCATCCAGCCGCCGAAGGCGATCTTCTTCGGCCGTCCCTCGGCGTCCTTGGGCGCCAGCAGCGGCGGCGACAGCCAGACCTTGGCCTTGCCGCCCTTGAAGGTGCCCGCGCGATAGGCGGCGAAGCGGCCGTCGGTGTAGAGGCGCGCCACCTCGTACTCGTCCTTGTAGGCCATCAGCTTGTAGAGATTGACCGCCACGGCGCGGGTCAGAGCCTCGGAGCCCAGCGGCCCCTCGGCCGCGCGGACCCTGGCCACCTGGTCGGCGTAGCGTTTCGCGTAGGCCCCGTTCTGGTAGGCCGTCAGCTCGGCCGTGCGATGGGCGATCAGCTCGTCCAGCGGCATGGTCTCCGGCGTCGGCACGTCGTCCTCGCGCTTGCCGCGGGCCGCCGGATCGTGGGCGGCCTTGCGGCCCAGCTCGAAGGCCTGGAGATTGGCCTCGGCGTCCACGCCGTTCAGCCGGATGGCGCGATAGAGCGCGCGGCTGGAGACCGGAATCACGCCCTTCTGCCAGGCGAAGCCCAGCATGATCATGTTGCCATAGATCGCATCGCCCAGGTTGTTCACCGCCAGGGTCTGGGCCGGCGCCTGGTCATAGCTCTTCACCGCCGCCCGGATGCGCCGGGCCTGGGCGTCGGCGTCGAAGCGCACGTCCCGCTCGGTGACGAAATCGGCGGTGGGGGCGAAGTCGGAGTTGCCGATCGCCACCGTGCGGTCCTTGGCGTAGAGCGCGAGCGCATCGGGCCCGGCCGCCACCAGGATATCGCAGGCGATCAGCACATTGGCGCTTGCCGCCGGGATGCGGCCGCCGACCGTGGTCTCTTCCGCCTCGCCGATCCGCACGTGACTGAACACCGCGCCGCCCTTTTGCGCCAGGCCCGTCATGTCGACCACCGAGGCGGCGCGGCCGTCCACGTGGGCGGCCATGGCCAGGATCGAGGCGACGGTCGTGACGCCCGTGCCGCCGACGCCGGTGAAGACGATGTTCTGCACGTCGGCGAAGGTCTCGAATTCCGGCAGCGGCGTGGCCTCGGCGGTCAGCGCCGGCATGGCTTCGCGGTGCGCGTTCTCCGCGCCTTCGAGGGTGATGAACGAGGGGCAGAAGCCCTCCAGGCAGGTGTAGTCCTGGTTGCAGCTTGACTGGTTGATGGTGCGCTTGCGGCCGAATTCGGTATTGAGCGGCTCGACCGAGACGCAGTGGCTGGTCTTCGAGCAATCGCCGCAGCCTTCGCAGACCAGCGGGTTGATCATCACCCGGCGCGGGGCCGCGGCCATCTTACCGCGCTTGCGGCGGCGGCGCTTCTCGGTGGCGCAGACCTGATCGTAAAGCAGGACCGTGACGCCCGGGGTGTCGCGCAGCTCGCGCTGCACCTTCATGAGCTCGGCGCGGGGCTTCACCTCGACGCCGGGCGCGAGGTCGGTGGCGCCCTCATAGCGTTCCGGCTCGGCGGCCACGATGACCACCTTCTTCACGCCCTCGGCGGCCAGCTGGCGGGTGATCTGGGCCGGCGTGAAGCCGCTCTCGGCGGCCTGGCCGCCGGTCATGGCCACCGCGTCGTTGAACAGCAGCTTGTAGGTGATGTTGGCGCCCATCGCGATCGAGCCGCGAATGGCGAGCGAGCCGGAGTGGTTGTAGGTGCCGTCGCCCAGGTTGACGAAGACGTGCTTCTCATCGGTGAAGGAGTGGGCGCCGGCCCAGGTCAGGCCTTCGCCGCCCATGTGGCTGGTCAGGTCCGTCGAGGGGTCGTTGAAGCTGGCCATGTAATGGCAGCCGATGCCGGCCAGCGCGCGGGAGCCTTCCGGCAGCCGGGTCGACGAATTGTGCGGGCAACCGGAGCAGAAGAACGGCTTCCTCTGCTGGTCGGACGACAGGGTCACCGCGGCCATCGAGGCGGCCGACACCCGGCTGAGGTAATCGTGCACGCGCTCCATGTGCGCGCCCGGCGGCAGGCGGTCGGCGATGGCCAGCGCGATCTCGGCGACGGACAGAGAGCCGAGTTCCGACAGCAAGGGATGGCCGTGTTCATCGGTCTTGCCGATGATCCGTGGGCGGGCGTGGGCCGGCAGATCGTAGAGCGTGGCGCGGGCCTGGGTCTCGACCAGCGGGCGCTTGTGCTCGATGACCATCAGGGTCTCGAGACCGGCGGCGAAACTGCGGATGCCGGCCGGCTCCAGCGGCCAGGGCATGCCGACCTTATAGATGGCGACGCCAAGGTCGGCGGCTTCCGACAGGCTGATGCCCATCGCCGCGAAGGCTTCGACCACGTCCTTGTAGGCCTGGCCCTGGCAGACGATGCCGAGCCGCGGCCGCGGGGCGGCCAGCACCACCTTGTCGATGCGGTTGGCGCGGGCGAAGGCCAGGGCGGCGGGGATCTTCAGCGTCCGCAGGCGCCGCTCCTTGTCGAGCGGCTGGTCCTTGACCCGAATGCCCAGGCCGCCGGGCGGCATGCGGAAGTTGTCCGGCGTGACGATCCGGTGGCGGTCCAGCGAGACATCGATGGTGGTGCCGGAATCCATGGTGTCGGCGAGCGCGATCAGCCCGACCCAGAGACCCGAGAACCGGCTCATGGCGTAGCCCATGAGGCCGTAGTCCAGCACCTCCTGCACGTCGGCCGGCGACAGCACCGGCATCTCGAAATCCTGGAAGGCGTATTCCGACTGCGACGGCAGGGTGGAGGACTTGCAGAGGTGGTCGTCGCCGGCCACGGCGAGCACGCCGCCCTTGGGCGAGACGCCGGCGAAATTGGCGTGTTTGAAGGCGTCGCCCGTGCGGTCGACGCCCGGCGCCTTGCCGTACCACATGCCGTAGACGCCATCGTAGCGCGCGCCCGGGAAGAGGTTGGCCTGCTGAGAGCCCCACACGGCGGTGGCGGCGAGGTCCTCGTTGAGGCCTTCCTTGAAGACCACGCCTGCGTCCTTGAGGAATTTCTCGGCCCGATGCGCCTGCTGGTCGAGCCCGCCGAGCGGCGAGCCGCGGTAGCCGGAGACGAAACCCGCCGTGTTCAGCCCGGCGGCCTTGTCGAGCCGATGCTGGTCCATGAGGACGACGAGGTCCTGGAGCATACGTAGCACCGTCAATTCGAAGTCCAAGCATGATTGATCGATTCAATGCTGATGGCTGGGGAATGAGGATCAGATATATGGATAAAG
>Ga0207667_10009088_pt1 | contig 11748 bp, 9 predicted proteins | sample KBSCornC52_FD_184301 | JGI IMG/M metagenome (GOLD analysis project Ga0207667, IMG submission 184301) | Corn rhizosphere microbial communities from Kellogg Biological Station, Michigan, USA - KBS Corn C5-2 (SPAdes) (version 2) | ecosystem: Host-associated > Plants > Roots > Rhizosphere > Soil ...
CGACCAGCGGTGCAGGGCGAAGTAGTCCGCGAGCTTCGTGCCGTGACGCTCGTTCACGAAGCGCATGAAGGCCGTCATGGTGGAGCCCTCGACCTGCGCGGGCGACGGTTTCCAGAGCGGTGCGTCGGTGGTCATGGCGAAATCAGTCCAGCGTGCCGCCGGCGGCGGCGATGTCCTCGGAATGGGCGTGCGCCGCGGCGATGGCGGCCTCCACGCCGCGCGCCATCGTGGCAAGCGACATGGAGGCGACGGCGCGCTCGCTGAGCGCCATGCCTTCGGCGCGCGGCACGTGGATGAAGCCCGCGCGCGCAGCGCTCGCGCTCGCCGCGAGGAAGTGGAGCACGCCGTACATCAGGTGATTGCACACGAAGGTGCCGGCGGTGTTCGAGACTTCCGCGGGCACGCCCTTCTCGTGCATGGCGGCCACCATCGCCTTCACGGGGACGGTGGCGAAATAGGCCGGCGGGCCGTGGGCCGCGACGGGCTGGTCGATCGGCTGCACGCCGCCGTTGTCGGGAATCCGCGCATCGTCGCAGTTGATCGCGACGCGCTCGACGCCCATGTGGGTGCGGCCGCTCGCGAGCCCGAGGCAGAGCACGATCGAGGGCTTGTGCTTCTCGATCGCCGCGGCGACCACCTCGATCGCGCGGCGGAACTCGCACGGCACGCGGCAGACCTCGACGCGCAGGCCGCCGATCTCGCGCGCCAGGCGCGTGCAAACGTCCCACGAGGGATTCGTCTCGTCGCCGCCGAACGGCTCGAAGCCCGTCACGAGGACGATCCCGCCCGCGCGCGGCTTGTGCGCGGCAGGCGCTTTCGCCTCCGCGGGTCGATGCGGCTTCGGCGAAGCCTTCGCGGCAGGCTTGGGCGCTTCCGGCTGCGGCGGCGATGCCCCGCGCTGATGCGGCTCGATCCTCAGATCGGGCGGCACCGGCGCGTCCTCGCGCGCGCGGCGCCGCGACCGCTGCGTGCGCGGCGTGCCGCCTTCGCGCGAAGCCGTGGCCTCCCGCGCCGAGCCGGGCTTCGGGGTCTTGTGGCGGCGGCGCAGCATCAGCGCGCGGTCCAGCCGCCGTCGATGGAAAGCGACGCGCCGTTGACCTGGGCGGCGGCGTCGCCGGCGAGGTAGAGGGCGAGTGCCGCCACGTCGTCGACCTTCACGAACTGCTTCGTCGGCTGGGGTGCCAGGATCACGTCGCGGATCACGTTCTCGCGCGGGATGCCGTGCACCCTGGCCTGGTCGTCGATCTGGCGCTCGACGATCGGCGTCATCACGTAGCCGGGGCAGATCGAGTTGGCCGTGATGCCCTGCTCGGCCACCTCCAGCGCGAGCGCCTTGGTGAAGCCGACGACGCCATGCTTGGCCGCCACGTAGGCGCTCTTGAAAGGCGAGGCGACGAGGCCGTGGGCGGAAGCGATGTTGATCACCCGCCCCCACTTCGCCTGCTTCATCGCCGGCAGCGCCGCGCGCGTGGCGTGGAAGGCCGACGAGAGGTTGATCGCGATGATCGCGTCCCACTTGTCGACCGGAAACTCGTCGACGGGCGCCACGTGCTGGATGCCCGCATTGTTCACGAGGATGTCGACGCGGCCGAAGCCCTTCTGCGCTTTCTCGACCATCGAGCGGATCTCGGCGGGCTTCGTCATGTCGGCGGCGTCATAGGCCGCCTTCACGCCGTTCTTCTCGAGCGCGGCGCGCAGCGACTCGATCTCCTTCGCGTCGCCGAAGCCGTTGAGGACCACGTTCGCGCCCTCGCGCGCGAAGGCTTCCGCGATGCCGCGGCCGATGCCGCTGGTGGAGCCGGTGATGAGCGCGGTCTTGCCCGCGAGCTGCCTTGCCATGGATGTCGTCCTTCAGGCCTGTTGCTGGTGCCGCGCGGCGCGCACCATGTCGATGTGGAGGATGCCGTCCTCGTCGTACGGCTCGCCGACGCGCACGAAGCCGAAGCTCGCGTAGAACTTCTCGAGGTACTGCTGGGCGCCGATCCGGATCGCGCGGCCGGGCCAGAGCGCCTCGACGCGCGAGATCGCCTCGGCCATCAGCTCACGCCCCGCGCCCTGCCCGCGGCCCGCGGCCGTCGTGAGGACCCGCCCGATCGACGGCTCGTCGTACTTCACGCCGGGAGGCACGAGGCGGCAGTACGCGAGGAGAGCGCCATCGGGCGCCGAGCCGTCGCGGCCGAGGAGATGCCAGCACTGCGGATCGCGCCCGTCGACATCGGGGAAGACGCAGCTCTGCTCGACCACGAAGACGTCCGAGCGCGCCTGCAGCAGGTCGTGCACGTCGCGCGGGCTGAGCTTCTCGAAAGGGGCGAAACGCCAGTGCGGCATAGGGCGTCAAGGATACTATTTGTCATGCCGGCGCAGGCGTAGAAACCGGGGACGCAGTCGGAATTGCGTAGTCGCGCGCTGTCGTCGCGCGAGTGCCCAATTCCGACTGCGTCCCCGGTTTCTACGCCTGCGCCACGGGCTTCTGCGCCGCCTTCGCGAGGTGCAGCCACGTTTCCACCACCGTGTCCGGATTCAGGGACATGGATTCGATGCCTTCGGACATCAGCCATTCCGCGAGGTCCGGGTAGTCGCTGGGGCCCTGGCCGCAGATGCCCACGTACTTGTTGGCCCGGCGGCACGCCTGGATCGCGAGGTGCAGCATGCGCTTCACCGCCGCGTCGCGCTCGTCGAAGGCTTCCATCACGAGTCCCGAGTCGCGGTCGAGTGCCAGCGTGAGCTGCGTCATGTCGTTCGAGCCGATCGAGAAGCCGTCGAAGTGCTTGAGGAACTCGTCGGCGAGGATCGCGTTCGACGGGATCTCGCACATCATCACGACCCTGAGCCCGTTCCTGCCGCGCTCGAGCCCGTTGTCCTTCAGGATCGCGAGCACCTTCTCGCCCTCGACGAGGGTGCGCACGAACGGGATCATCAGCTCGACGTTGGTGAGCCCCATCACGTCGCGCACCTTCCTCATCGCCTCGCACTCGAGGCGGAAGCTCTCCGCGAACGCCGTCGAGATGTAGCGCGAGGCGCCGCGGAAGCCGAGCATCGGGTTCTCCTCGTTCGGCTCGTACTGCGCGCCGCCGATGAGGTTGCGGTACTCGTTGGACTTGAAGTCCGACATGCGCACGATGACCTTCTTGGGCCAGAAAGCCGCGGCGATGGTCGCGACACCTTCCACGATCTTCTCGACGTAGAAATCGCGCGGCGACTTGTATCCGCGCGACTGGCGCGCGACCTGGGACTTGAGGTCCGGCGACAGGCGGTCGAACTCGAGGCACGCGCGCGGGTGGATGCCGATGGTGTTCGAGATGATGAATTCCAGCCGCGCGAGGCCGACCCCGTCGTTGGGCAGCTGGCAGAAGTCGAACGCGAGCTGCGGGTTGCCCACGTTCATCGCGATCTTGACCGGGATCGCCGGCATGCGGTCGAGCTTCACCTCGATCTGCTCGAAATCCATCCGGCCCGCGTAGATGTAGCCGGTGTCGCCTTCGGCGCACGAGATCGTGACCTCCGCGCCCTCCTTGAGCCTTTCGGTCGCATCCTCGCAGCCCACCACCGCGGGCACGCCCAGCTCGCGCGCGATGATCGCCGCGTGGCAGGTCCGGCCGCCGCGGTTGGTCACGATGGCGGAGGCGCGCTTCATGACCGGCTCCCAGTTGGGATCGGTCATGTCGGTCACGAGGACGTCGCCATCCTGCACGCGCCCGATCTCGGAGACGTTCATGATGACTCGCACGCGTCCCTGGCCGATCTTCGCGCCGATCGCGCGCCCCGAGGCGAGCACCTCGCCGCGCTTGCCGAGGCGATAGCGCGTGAGCGTGTCGCGGCGCTTCTCCTGGCTCTTCACCGTCTCCGGGCGCGCCTGGAGGATGTAGAGCTGGCCGTCCTCGCCGTCGAGGCCCCACTCGATGTCCATCGGGCGCTGGTAATGCTTCTCGATGGAGACGGCGTAGCGCGCGAGCTCCTCGACCTCGGCATCGGTGAGCGAGAAGCGGTCGCGGTCGGCCTGCGCCACGTCGATCTCCTTCACCGACTTGCCCGCCTGGGCGGCGGTATCGAAGATCATCTTGATCGCCTTCGTCCCGAGGCTGCGGCGCAGGATCGCGGGCTTGCCCGACGCGAGCACGGGCTTGGAGACGTAGAACTCGTCCGGGTTGACCGCGCCCTGCACGACCATCTCGCCCAGGCCGTAGCTGGAGGTGATGAAGACCACCTCCCGGAATCCGCTCTCGGTGTCCATGGTGAACATCACGCCGGCGGCGCCCAGGTCGCTCCTCACCATCTTCTGCACGCCCGCGGAGATCGACACCTCGGCGTGCGAGAAGCCCTTGTGCACGCGATAGGCGATGGCGCGGTCGTTGTAGAGGGAGGCGAAGACGCGGCGGATCGCATCGAGGATGTGCTCGATGCCGCGGATGTTGAGGTAGGTTTCCTGCTGTCCGGCGAAGGACGCGTCCGGCAGGTCCTCCGCGGTGGCCGACGAGCGCACCGCGAACGACGCCTTCTCATTGCCCTTCGCAACGCGCTCGTACTCGGCGCGGACCTGCTTTTCCAGCTCCGGGGGGAAGGCGGCGGACTCGACCCAGCCGCGGATCTCCTTGCCCGCCCTGGCGAGCGCCTGGACGTCGTCCACGTTCAGCTTCACCAGGTGCGATTCGATGCGCTCGGCGAGCTTGTTGTGCGTGAGGAAGTCGTCGAAGGCGGCGGCCGTCGTCGCGAAGCCGCCGGGCACGCGCACGCCGGCGCTCGAGAGCTGGCTGATGAGCTCGCCCAGGGAGGCGTTCTTTCCGCCGACCTTGCCCACGTCGGTCATGCGCAGGGTTTCGAGGGGGAGGACGTAACGATCGGCCATGGTCGGAAGTCTCTGAGTTGTTGGTCGAGTTGCGGGGAGCCCCGGGGGATTTGCCATTATATCGGTCGCGGGATGACAATGTTGCGCCGCACCATCCGGCCGCCTCCCACTCCGTATAGACCATGTCCCGCAAGCGCGTGTTCTTCGTCTCCGACCGCACCGGCATCACCGTCGAGGCGCTCGGCTCTTCCCTCCTCACCCAGTTCAACGACCTCGACACGTTGCGCATCACCCTGCCCTTCATCGACACGATCCCGAAGGCGATCCAGGTCGTGGCGCAGGTGAACGAGGCGCACCGCGATTCGGGCCAGCGCCCGCTGCTCTTCAGCTCCATCGTCGACGACGGCGTGCGCGCGGAGATCAACAAGTGCGACGCGCTCGTGCTCGACGTCTTCGAGCGCTTCATCGTCCCGCTCGAGAACGAGCTGGGCATGCGCTCGATGCACGCGGTGGGCAAGAGCCACAGCGTGGCCAACGTGAAGGACTACAACCACCGCATCGAGGCGATCAACTACACGCTCGCGCACGACGACGGGGTCACGCACCGCGGGCTCGAGGAGGCCGACATCGTGCTGATCGGCGTCTCCCGCAGCGGCAAGACGCCGACCTGCCTGTACATGGCGATGCAGTTCGGCATCAAGGCGGCCAACTACCCGCTCATCCCCGAGGACCTGGAGGCCAACCGCCTGCCCTCGCCGCTCGCGCCGCTCAAGAACAAGGCCTGGGGACTCTCGATCGCGCCGGAGCGCCTGCACTACATCCGCAGCGAGCGCCGGCCCGACTCGCGCTACGCCTCGGTCGAGAACTGCCGCTACGAGGTCGCCGCGGCGGAGAAGCTGATGAAGCAGGCCGGCATCCCCTATCTCGACTCGACCACGAAGTCGATCGAGGAGATCGCCACCCACATGCTGCACGAGGCGCATCTCGTGCGGCGGGTTTATTGAGGCGACGGCGGCTCGCCGGGCAAGAAGAGGTCCACGGATAAACACGGATAAACACGGATGGAAGCCGTGAGCATGTTCGCGGCTGACGAAGGCCACGGACCCGAAACTCTCCTTTCTCCATCCGTGTTTATCCGTGTTTATCCGTGGGCCATGCATTTTGCCCGCATCACTCCCGCGCGGCCTATAATCCGGCGCAATACAACAAGGCCCCGCCCACAGGAGAGGAAATGAGAACGAAGAAGCGCCTGCTGCCCGCCCTCGTCGCATCCGCCGTCCTCGCCGCCGCCCCGTCCGCCTACGCGCAACGCGCCGGCAACCCCGGCGTCTTCGACAACGTGGTGGTGTTCGGCGACAGCCTCTCGGATGCCGGCACCTTCCGTCCCTTCCTGCTCGGGCTGGGACTGCCGGCCTCGGTCGTCGCCGGCATGGGGCGCTTCACGACGAACCCCGGGCCGGTGTGGGCGGAGCTGGTGTCGCAGTACTACGGCGGCACCACGGCGACGCCGAGCAACGCGGGCGGCAACGACTTCGCGCAAGGGGGCGCGCGCGTGGCGAGCACGCCGGGCGTGAGCACGCCGCCCGGGATGCCGGAGCGCTCGGTCGCCACGCAGATCGGCGAATATCTCGCGCGCACCGGCGGCGCGGCGGATCCCAACACGCTGTACACGGTGTGGGCCGGCGCCAACGACATCTTCTACCAGCTGGGCGCGCTGCAGGCCGGGCAGATCAACCAGGCGCAGCTCCAGGCGAACGTCCTCGGCGCGGCCACCGCGGAGATCCAGCAAATCGGGCGCCTGCAGGCGGCGGGCGCGCGCTACATCATGGTCGTCAACCTGCCGGACATCGGCGCGACACCCGCCTTCGCCGGCACCGGTGCCACCGGCGCGGCCGTGTCGCAGCTCTCCGCGGGCTACAACACCACGCTCTTCTCGGGGCTCGCGAGCGCCGGCATCCGCGTGATCCCGGTCGACGTGGCCGCGTTGAGCGCGGAGATCGCCGCGCATCCCTCGGCGTACGGCTTCAGCAACACCACGTCGATGGCGTGCGGGCCGTTCCCGCCGATCACGACCGCGGCCACGGTCACGTCGCTCTTCTGCAACGGGTCCAACCTGGTGGCTCCCAACGCGTCGAGCACTTACGTGTACGCGGACAGCGTCCACCCCACCACGGGCACCCACGCGATCATCGCGCAATTCGCCGAGTCGTTCATCGACGGCCCCATCCAGTACTCGATGCTCGCCGAGTCCGCGATCCCCGTGCGCCAGGCGGTGACGCGCACCATCAACGACGGCATGCTCGCGTACCGGCGCGGTCCCGTCGGCGGCATGCACGTGTTCGCCAACGTGAGCGGGGGCAAATTCGACGTCGACGAGGGCGGCGGCATCTCCGGGCTCAACAGCGACAACCGGGCGGTCGCCGTGGGCATCGTATCGCGCGTATCGGACAGCGTGGTCCTCGGCGCAGCGCTGAGCCAGGGCAATCTCGACGGCACCTTCGGAGCCAACGCCGGCAACTTCAAGACGCGCGATCGCGCCTTCTCGTTCTTCGGCGCCGTGGACTGGGCGGGCTTCTACGGCACGGGCGTCGTGAGCGTCGGCAACCTCAAGTTCTACGACGTGCAGCGCAACGTCTTCCTCGGGCCGGCCATGCGCAGCGCGACCGCGAGCCCCGAGGGCTCGAGCTCGTCGGCCTTCTTCACCGCGGGCTACGACTTCCGCCTCGGGCACGCGCGCATCGGGCCGATCGTGACACTTTCCACGGGCCAGTACGACGTGAACGCCTTCGACGAGTCGGGCGGCGGATCGGTCGACCTGCACATCGCCTCGCAGTCGCGCAAGTCCGAGGTGTGGGGCATCGGCATGGCCGCGAGCGCGGACTTCCGTGGCTGGACGCCGTGGGCGCGCCTCACCGTGGATCGCGAGCGCCGCGACGACGTGCGCTTCGTGACCGCGATGCCGATCACCATGGCCGCGACCGGGAACAGCTACGACCTGCCGGCGTACAACGCGGATCGCGATTTCTGGAGCGCGGCCGCGGGCGTGAGCGGGTTCGTCTCGCGGAGCGTGGGCCTCGCGCTCAACCTCTACACGACGCAGTCGCGCACGGGCATCAAGGACGAGGGGCTGGGGGTCACGGTCTCGGTGAAGTTCTGAAGCGCGTCCACGCCGCCACCAACCTTCCCGAGGCGCACCTCCTGGTCGACCTCCTCGCCCATCGCGGCGTTCGCGCACGCATCTTCAACGCGAACGCCGCGAGCCTCGCCGGCGAGCTGCCGATCGACGCATCGCTCCCGCAGATCTGGGTCGACGATCCCGCCGACGCGCCGCGCGCGAAGGACATCATCGAAACCTTCCTGCGCACCCGACCGACGGGCGCGCCCGTGAAATGCCCCGAGTGCGGCGAGGAGAATCCCGCGTCGTTCGACCTGTGCTGGCAGTGCGGGCACGACCTCACCGCGTCGAGGTGAAACCGTTCACGGTGTCCCGATGAACAGGTAGAAGCGGCCGCGCCCGTTCTTCGCATCCGAGACGCCGAGGTAGACCGGCCCGAGGAACGTATTCGCCGCGAGGTAGGCGCCGAACGAGCGCTGCCATCCCGTGAGCGAGTCCGCCACGAGCGGTTTCTGCATGCGGCCCGCCTCCGCGGTGACGCCGCCGATCAGCGTGAGACCCCAGAGCGGCGATGCGTAGTGCAGCCGGTATTGGGCATCGACGCGGCCGAAGGTATAGCGCCCGCCCAGCAGCTGGTCGTTGGCGAAGCCCGAGAGCCGTCGCGGCCCGCCGAGCGTGAAGGCGTCGCCGAGAGGAACCTGGCCCCCGGTCGTGTCGCCCCCTTCGAGCGCGCCCAGGAGCGACCAGCGGCCCGCGGAGATGGCACCGCCCATGCGCGCCTCGAAGCGCGTGTACGTGTCCGCCTCGGTCGCATGGCGCGCATCGAAATACGTGGCGTCGAGGCGCACGCCGCGCGTCGGGAAGAATGGCTGGTCGTAGGTGTCGAGGGCGAACGTGGCGGTCGGCCCCCCCAGGGTCTGCGTGAGGTTGAGGAACGAGTCCGGTCCCGTGTCGAGCACGGAGCCCAGCCGCCGCTCCACCCAGCCGACGGAGACCTGGCCATCGAGGCCGAGATTCATGCCCGCCGCGAGCCCGCCGCGCGTGTCCTGCACGCGGTACACCGCGATGCGATCCACGCCCTGGTAGATCGGCATCTTGGCGAGGCCGGTGCGCGCGTACGGGCGCACGAAAAAGATGTGGCGCACGTCGACCGGCTGGAAGAATTCCGTGGCGAGGCTCTGCTCCGAACCGATCTGCCCGCCCAGCAGGAACTCGGCGCCGTAGCGGTTCACCCACGTGCGCCGGTAGAGCGCGCGCAGGTTGTAGTCCGACTCGCTGCGGAAATCCGACGCGAGGTTGAGCCCGAAGCGCAGGTAGCCGGGTCCCCATGGCTTCTCGACCGGCGTCACGCGCAGGATCGTCCGGTCGCGCGCGCTCACGACGCTGTAGTCGAGCGACTGCAGGTCGCCCTGGCTGAACTCGCGGACCAGGTCCGCATTGAGCGCCGCCGTGTCGAGGGGCTTGCCCTCCTCCTGCCGGATGCCCTCGCGCACCGTGTCGGGATTCACGAAGCGGGTGCGCGCGACCTCGATCTCGTCGATCACCGGCGCCTTCTGCGGCTCGGCGAGCCGCATCGACTGCTGCCACGCGAGGTACTGCGCGGGCGGCAGCGCGAGCTTGCGCAGCTTGTCCTGCACCGCGAGCGCCGCGGCGCGGCCCTTCTCGGCGGCCTCGAGCTGGCGCGTGAACTGCGTCGAGCCGATGTCGCCCAGCTCCGGCTCGATGTAGATGTCGTCCGGCCCGACGAGCTTGAGCGACGCCTCGACGTTCTGCGCGGTGAGGAGGTTCACCACCTGGCCGACGACGGTGCCGATGCCCTTCACCTGGTCGGGCCGGAGCAGCGGCGACGCCACGTTCACGACGATCAGCACGTCGGGATGGCAGAGGCTGCGCGCCTCGGCCACGGGCAGGTTCTCGGTGAGGCCGCCGTCGACGAGCTTGCGGCCGTCGCGCAGCACGGGTGCCAGCAGCCCCGGCACCGACATGCTGCCGCGCATCGCGCTCGTGAGGTTGCCCTCGCGGATCACCACGCGCTCGCCCGTGCCGATGTCGGTCGCCATGATCGCGAGCGGCATGCGCAGCTGCTGGATCTCGCGGTCGCCCAGGTCCGAGCGCACGAGCTGGTTGAAGAAGAGCTTGAGCTTCTCGCCCGCGAGCGCGCCCTCGCGAAACTCCACGCCCGACTTGCCCACGCCGAGCTCGAGGGCGGAATAGAAGCGGTCGTCGAGCTCCTTGCGGCGGATGTCGACGCCCTCGCGCCCGGCGGTGTCGTCGAAGATGCGGATCCAGTCGGTGCGCCGCACGAGGTCCTCGACCTCGGCCGGCGCGATGCCCGTGGCATAGGCGCCGCCCACGAGCGCGCCCATGCTCGTGCCGGCGACGCAGTCGACGGGGACGTGCAGCTGCTCGAGCACCTCGAGCACGCCCAGGTGCGCGCCCCCGCGCGCACCTCCGCCGCCGAGCACGAGCCCCACCCGCGGGCGCTCGGCCGCATGGGAGCAGGCGGCGGCGAGGCAGGCCGCGGCCGCCATGACCGTCGCCCATCCGCGCGCGTGCCTCGCCATCGGGCTACACCTTGAGCGAGAACGGCGTGAACTTCGTGTCGCGATCGTAGTAATCCTCGTTCTCCGCGCGCTTGAGGAATCCGACGATCCGGTACGTGACCGGCATGAACACGACCTCGACCGCGACCTTCGCGATGAACTGCGAGAGCATGACGCGCGGCAGGAGCTCGTTCGGGATGATGCCGCTGGCGTAGAACGCGAGCGGGTAGAAGATGAGCGAGTCCACGCCCTCGCCGAAGATCGTCGAGCCGACGAAGCGCGACCAGAGCCACCTGCCTTCGGTCATGATCTTCATCTTCGCGAGCACGAACGAGTTCACGAACTCGCCCACGAAGTACGCGACCATCGAGGCCGCGGCGATGCGCCACGTCGAGCCGAACGCGATCTCGTAGGCGGCCTGGTTCTTCCAGCCCGCGGCCGGCGGCAACGCCACCACGACCGCGGCCATGAGCGCCGCGAAGGCGAGCGCGCCGAACCCCGCCCAGATCACGCGCCGGCTGCGCGCGTATCCGTAGACCTCGGTCAGCACGTCGCCGAACACATACGAGATCGGGAAGAAGAGCACGCCCGCGCCGAAGATGACGTCGCCCAGCAGCGGCAGCGTGAGGTGCGCGATCTTCGCCGGCCCGATGAGGTTCGAGCAGATCAGCACCGTCACGAAGGCGGCCATCACGAACTCGTAATAGCGATACTGCCTCGGCGCGCCCGCGATGCGGCTCATCGCCGCTCCCGCGCGGGCGCTTTCCCGCGCTGGCGCACCGCCTCGAAGAGGCAGATCGCGCCCGCGGTGGCCGCGTTGAGCGATTCCATGCGCCCGGGCATCGGGATGCGCGCCCGCGCGCGGGCGCCCCGGCGGGCGCCGTCGGAGAGGCCCGCGCCCTCGTTGCCCACGAGGAAGGCGGTGGGCGCGCGCAGGTCGAGGTCGTAGAGCGAGGTGGGGGCGGCGCCGTCGAGCGCCACGGAGGCGCCCCCGTACGAGCCGAGGAAATCGATCGCCTCCACGCCCTCCACGATGTTGAGCGCGAAGTGCGCGCCCATGCCGGCGCGCAGCACCTTGGCCGACCACGCGAAAGCGCAGCGCGGCGAGAGCACCACGTCGCTCGCGCCCGCGGCGGCGGCGCTGCGCAGCAGCGTGCCGACGTTGCCCGGATCCTGGATGTCCTCGAGGAAGAGCACGAGCGAGGCGTCGGCCGCGACCGTGCGAGCGGCGGGCGTGCGCGCCACGGCCACGAGGCCGGTCGGCGACTGCACCGTCGAAAGCGCCTCGAAGAGCCGGTCGGCCACGA
>Ga0207667_10009095_pt1 | contig 11743 bp, 8 predicted proteins | sample KBSCornC52_FD_184301 | JGI IMG/M metagenome (GOLD analysis project Ga0207667, IMG submission 184301) | Corn rhizosphere microbial communities from Kellogg Biological Station, Michigan, USA - KBS Corn C5-2 (SPAdes) (version 2) | ecosystem: Host-associated > Plants > Roots > Rhizosphere > Soil ...
CGCCACACGTCGTCGCAATAGTTGCAGGCGTTGTACTGGAAGAATCCCGATCCCCAGTCGCCTTCCACCAGATTCCACCAGTCGCGCCGGACGATGCGCCCGTCGTTCAGGGTAAGCTCGGCTGTATAGGTCGTCGCGGGCCGGGAGGGGTCTTTGATCCGGTACTCGATTCGCCGCACGTCCTCGACGCGAACGCCCATCTGCCAGGCGAAGCTCTCGACCATCCGCGCGCTCTTCATGTGGCCGCAGAAGAGCCCGAGGGTCACGACCACTCGCTCGCGAATCACGGGGTCTTCGCGCCGAAGGAGTTGGACCGCCTTGACAAAGCAGGGCACGCCCACTACAGCATAACGGCCCGGCAAGGACCGAATCGCGCGCAGAATCTCGGACATGTCGACCGGATAGTAGCGCGACTTCGCCCCGGATCGAATCTCCTCTTCCGTCGTCGAGATGACGTACTTGAAGAATCGGCCCTCCCGCCGTGGATCCTCACAGGCGCGGACGTGCGCCGCGCGGTCAATCACTCCCGTCCGCCGAAGCTCGGCGAGCATCCAGCTCACCATTCCGCCGGAGCTGCCGCGGTCACGGAACCCCTCCTCCGCCACATGTCCGACGTACGCTTCGTCGAATCGGCCGACCTTCGGATCGATCACGCGCGCGCCTGGAAAGAGTTCCGTCGAAATCTCGTCCTCATTCGCGGCGCGGGGAGAGAACGGGCAGGTTCGGGCGAGCGATGCGGAGCGGCAGCGCTTCCAGGACGACGGGCCGCCAGGCTTTAGCTGGCCGTATGCGTCGAGCTCCATCCGCACGTTCGGGGCGGACGAAGAGGATACACAACTTCCACATCCGATGCAGAGGCCCGACCGGACTACCTCGGCGGGGCTCAGAGGGATGGTTGCCGATATGTCCTCCATGTCAGTTTGCCAGCGCCCTGTTCAGGTATTCGTCCGAGGCCGCGCGCAGCTCCGCGATTCGCTGTTCAATCTCCGGGCTCGGCGGGTTGGCCAGGCAATCATTGGAAACGGCTTCGGGAGTACCTTCCTCCATAACGTGCCGCAGTCCGCCGACAGCCTCCATCAGGCAGCGGACCTTGACCGATCGGTAGGCGCTCACCTCGCACACGAACGGCCTCCGGTTGAGCAGCGCGAACACGCAGCCATGAAAGAAATTGGTCGCCACGGCCGTCGCGCCGGCCATAAATGCGGCAAACTCGCGCGGACCCGCGGTCAGCCGCTGGCAGTCCGCCCAGTCGTTCCGGTATCCGATACTGATGAGCGGCAGCCCGCGTGATTCGGCCCCGTTCCTCACCCGCCGCGCGAAGCTCTCGCTGAAGTTGTGACCGTATACGACTACGTAGGGCTCGGTCGATTCAGGCGCGCCAGACGAATCGATGTGATTGGGAAACTGGAGACACGGGTCCAGCGCCAGCGGGGGCGAGAAACCGGTCGCCGTCTCTACAAGCCGTCGCGCATTGTCGTCGCGTACCGAGATGTGGTCGAATCGCCGCAGCCGCTGGCGCCACTCGTCGGCGAGGCCGTGGTCCGCGCGATAGTGGCCGAAGCTGGCCGCGTGCGCGATGAGCTTCCGCCCGCGGGGGCCGTCGCCAAAGAAGATCGCCTTGCCGCCAAACCAGGGATGTTGAAGGTTCCACACCTCGTCGCTCCCGACCACGATAGTGTCATATGCGGACGTGGGCGGAGGCTCGTCGACGCAGAAGGGGCGGGAGAGAGGCAGCGATTCGAACGCGCGGAAGAACTGCTCCGCCTTCGTCCGATAGAGCGGGCGGTCGCCTCTCGGCACGGGCGTGGGCAGGGTAGGGTTGAGAGCGCAGCGCAGCTCCGCGAATTCGATCCGGGAAGAGCGGTGGTCGAGGATCTCGGCATCGAATCCCCGCTCCCGCAGCCCATCCACCAGGCACTTCGCCTGCCAGAAACTGCCGTAATTGATGCACCGGTGAAACGTCAGCACGCCAACACGAGGTCGTCCGCTCATCGTTCCCTCTGCCATCGCGGGTAGAAGTGATCGCGCCGCCGGCATGGCATCGCCCGGCGGCGCGGTCAGTGGCAGACGGGAACAGCGTGCGGCAGGTTCCCGGATTCGCGCCTCAGATTATCCGGGACCGCGGTCCATTAGCGCTCGACCGGCAGGTCCTCGCGCGCGGTCCACTCGTTCCATGATCCATCGTAGTTGGAGAGCGAAGGAAAATCGAGCATCGACAGCGTAAATAGCACTGTAGTTGCGGCAACTCCGCCGTTGCAGTAAGCCACCACGGTGCGCTCCCGGTTGGTTTCCCTCGCAACACCCGAATCACGTACGACGCCGCGCAGCGCGTCAACGTCCCGAAACGTCCGGTCCGAATTGAAAAACGACTCCCTCGACAGATGAATCGCGCCGGGGATATGTCCGCCGCGCGGCCCGCGCTGAATCGCGCCGGTAAACTGGCCCTCGTCCCGCGCATCGACGAGGCATACGCCCGGATCGCCGATTCGGGCTGCGACCTGTTCCGCGGTCATGCGCAGCTCGGGCCGCGGGCGCGGCGTGAAAACGGCCGGACGCGGGGTTTCGATGCCGGACGTGGTCGGGCGGGCCTCGGCGACCCACTTCGACCAGCCGCCGTCGAGCACCCGGACGTTTTCATGGCCGTAATAGCGCAGGACCCACCAGAGGCGCGTGGCGAATTGAGAGGCCGGGTGATCGTCATAGGCGACGACCAGCGTATCGTTGCCGATTCCCGCCGCGCCGAGCGCCAGGGCGATCTTTTCGGGCGGCGCAACCTGCGCCGGGATCGGATCGTCCAGATCGACTATATCGGTGGTCCAGTCGAGGTAGACAGCGCCCGGAATGTGGGCGCGAGCGTACTCCTCGCGCGCGCCACGATATTCCGCGGTCTGCACGCCGTCCGGTGAAGTGCTGGTCCGCACGAATCCGCGCATGTCGACGATGCGAACCGCCGGATTGTCGAGACACTGCGCGAGCCAGCCGGCACTTACGAGATGCATTTCCCTGAGTGTTTTCAATTCGTCTCTCAACGCTTCCGTCCGTTTCTTTAGCGCGACTATGTATTTGAGCGAAAAAACCGGCAATTGACCGGTAAAGACCCCGCGACGAACAGACGACAATACCGTAACAATGGGTCCCGGTGGCTTGCTTAACCTCGCCTCCGACCCAGGTTCGCCGGTTCGGTCTATCCAGACGTCAGCAGCACAGGCGCGAGAAGCGCACTGGAAAGTGAAGAGGAAGTACCCTTGATCCGGCTATCAATCGTCTTTGCCATTGGCGCGGCCGCCCTGGGAGCCGCAACCGGCGCGCGCGCCGGCAACGTCTCCTACTACACGACCGTCTCCGCGGGGGTCCCGCTAAAGGTCATCTCGGTCGACCTGAACGATCCCAAAGTGAAGGTGACGGGCAGCATGAGCCGCCACGGCGCGGGCCACTCCGAGCCGTTCGGCCAGATGGTCCGCCGCGCCCAGCCCACCATCGCGATCACCGGGACTTTCTTCTCGGATCGCTCCCTGATTCCTGTCGGCGACATCGTAATCGACGGCAAGCTGGCGCACTTTGGCGGGCTGGGAACAGCTCTGTGCGTGACCAGCAGCAACACCGTCGAGTTCGTGAAGCCGGAGCGCTACATCCACCAGGACTGGAGCCGCTACGACTTTGTCCTCTGCTGCGGCCCGCGCCTCGTAACGGACGGCACGCCCTATGTCGAGCCCTGGTCGGAGGGGTTCCACGACAAGCATATGCTGAATCGCAACGGGCGGGTTGCCGTCGGGATGACGCGCGACAACCACATGGTGTTCGTCGCTACCCGCGAGCCGGTCTACTTGTCGCGGCTCGCGAAAGCCATGCGCGGAATCGGGATATGGAACGCGATCAATCTCGACGGCGGGTCGTCGATTGGGGTTTACTACAAGGGCAAAACGCTCATCCAGCCGTCCCGCCGCCTGACCAACCTGATTCTTGTCTACGGGGACCGCTGGCATTACGAGGAGATCAAAGAGGCCGTCCTGCCGGAGCCGGTGCGCTCCGCGAGCCGTTAGGCGGTCCGGGTGGTAAAAAAGCAGCCGGAGGCGGCCCCGCGGCCACTCTCCGGCGATGCGCAAACCCCGCGTCCTGCAAAACGAGCGTATAATGACGATATTCGCTTTGCAGTGACGCTGGCGGGCTCTTGCGAAAAGGGTGTTTACCCTATCGAGCTGTATCTATAAAGACACCTTCGCGGGGAAGATGTTACAGGGTTTTCAGAACAAAACCCGATCAGAATTGAATGGAAGATCGCGTCGTCGCGGAAATTGACCTCGGCGTTGTCCGGCAGAACGTCGCCGAGCTGAGAACCCACGTTGGCATGCGCGTGGACGTGATGGCGGTCGTCAAGGCGGACGCGTACGGACATGGCGCGCTGGAAGTGGCGCGCGTGGCGCAGGAAGCCGGCGTCGAGTGGCTCGGCGTCGCCACGGTGGAAGAGGGTCTCGCGCTCCGCAAGGCTTTCCCGCGCCCCAGCATCGCCGTCTTTTCGCCCTTCGCACACGCGGACGCCGAAGAGATTGTGGTCAACCGGCTGACGCCCTTCGTGGGGGAGCTCGAATCCGCGCAGGTGCTGAGCCATGCCGCGCAGAAGCTGCGGAGCGGCGCGCGTATTCACCTCGACATCGACACCGGCATGGGCCGCGGCGGACTACTGCCGGAGAACGCGGGCCGCGTCGCCGGACAGATTGCCCGGATGTCCTCGATCGTCGTCACGGGAATCTGCACGCACTTCCCCTCGGCGGAAGACGATCCGACGTTCACAAACCAGCAGCTCGCCCTGCTCCTGCGCACCGCGGAGGCCGTCCGCGCCACCGACACCGTGCTTCCGCACATCCACTGCGCCAACAGCGCGGCCCTCCTTCAATATCCGTCGAGCCGCCTCAATATGGTCCGGCCGGGCCTGCTTATCTACGGGATCATTCCGACGGTCAGCGATGGCGTGGCGCTCCCGACGCTCGCCTCGGCCCTCTCGCTCCAGGCCAGAATTTGCCAGATTCGCGCCCTTCCAACCGGGCACACCATCAGCTACGGCCGCACCTGCAAGCTGACCCGCCCGAGCCGAGTCGCAACCCTCTCGGTCGGCTATGGCGACGGCTATCCGCGCGCGCTCGGCAACCGGGGCCATATCCTCGTTGCCGGGAGGCGCGCGCCCATCCTCGGCCGCGTCTGCATGGATGTAACGCTCGTGGACGTGACCGACGTGCCGCAGGTTCAGGTCGGCGACGCGGCGACGCTGATTGGATCGCAGGGCGTTCAGAGGATCACGGTAGAGGAGATTGCGCGGCTGACCGGCACCACCGAGCACGACGTCGTGCTCCGCCTCACGAACCGCGTGAAGAAGATATACAAGGACTGCCGGTCGCAATAGGTGTCCGGTGTCGGGTCGTCGGGTCGTCGTTGCCTTTGACGTCATTCTGGCTTTTGACGTCATTCTGGCTCTTAACGTCATTCTGAGCGGAGTGAAGAATCCGGCCGCCGGATTCCTCGGTCGCTTAGGCTCTCTCCTAAGAAACAAGACCGAATCTGTAGACTCCCGTCTTGTTTCTTACCCGCGATACCGCCGACCGCCGTTGGATGCTCGGAATGACGTCCAATGCAACGGCCCAATGTCCCAACGACCCAGCACCTTCCTCACACGTACGGCACGGTCGGAGCGGTGGCCCACCTGTTGAGCTCGTCCTCGTCGATATTAAGGTAGACCGCTTCATCGTCCACGGTCGCTATCTTGTCCGCCGGAAGCGTGATGCTCTCGGTGAAGAGCACTCCGCGGGTGATGACGACGTTCATCGTGCGGCCCGTCATCCCGTCGAACTCCACGTCCTTCACCTCGCCGATTTTTTCGCCGCTCATGTCATAGACATCGCTGCCGCGGCTGATGGCCGTCGGGCGCCTGCCGGCCGGCTCGTGCTCCGGGCGCGGCTCGTCGGCCGGGACCGTCATCTCCTCGCGCTCGACCGAGGCGAGAGGCACCGGCTCCTGCTGATCGCCCATCGGAGTAAAGAGAGGGACGGCGCCATAGCCTGCCGTGCCGGAAATGGAGCTTGGGTACGGGTTTACGGACGGCCAGAGCACGCCGACAAGCGGCAGCCCGTAGCGCTTCGGCGCATCGTCGTCCATGCCGGTGTCCGGCTCACGATAGTCGGAGGCGTGGAACGGCGGCAGATCCTTCACCTGATCGGCAAGGCGGTTGATCTCTACCTCGTTCTCCGGTGTCAGGCTCAGCTCCTTGATGGGCACGATCGAATCGTGCGTGAGGATGAACCCCTGCTCCAGCACGACGGCGGTCACACGGTTATCCGAGGGATCGACAATGAGATGCTTCACGTTGCCGACATCCTGCCCGTCCCGCGACTTCACCCGGCTGCCCAGCTCGACTTTCATGGCTGCTCCTCCCGATAGGGTCTGTGGAGAAGGACGCCGGAGCCGGACAGACCGTTCCGCTCACCTGTCCGAGAAGCTCTGCGAGCCTTCGGGCGAATCGGCGGTTCAGCGGGCACGCTTATGCCGCAACAACCTCGCCGACAGCGTGGAACGAATCCGGGAGCCGCACGGCCTCCGGAGGGGCGGCGGGACGGGCGAAGAGGAAGCCCTGCATGTAGTCCACGCCCGCCTCCTGGCAGACGCGCATCTGGTGCGGAGTCTCGATTCCCTCCGCGACGACCTTCACGCTCAGCTTGCGCGCCAAGCCGACCAGCGAGTCGAGCGTGTGCCGCGCGGAATCGGATTCGCCCGCGCTCGCGATGAGGTGACGGTCTATCTTGGCGTAGTCCGGCATAATGTCCGCAAGGTACTGGAGCGAAGCGAATCCGCTGCTGATGTCGTCCAGCGCAATTCCCGCGCCGTTCTTTCGGTAGTACTCCACCACGCGCCGAAGCCCGTCCATGTTCGAGATCTGCTCGGTCTCGATGACCTCGAAGACGAGCCGGTCGAGCGGAACCCCGCACTCTTTCGCGGCTGCCATGGTTGTCCGAAGACAGACCTCCGGCTCGTAGATGGAGCTGGGGAGGAAGTTCATGAAGAGCTTCCTCTTCGTGAAATCGAGCATGCGCGCGTCCTTCAGGGCGGTGACGCGGGCGCACTGATCGAGCGCGTTGTGCAGGTTCAGCCGCTCGCACGCGTAGATGAGCTGCTGCGCGCCAACGACGTCGCCCGTCGCAGGATGGCGGGCGCGAATCAGCGCCTCATGGGCGAAGGTCGAGCCGTCCCGCGCATCCACGATGGGATGGTAGACGCTGAAGAGGCGGTCCTCCAGCAGCGCGGTGCGTGCCCACTCCACGTCCAGCACGTCGAAGAGCGTCGAGAGCGGCTCCGCGTGGATGAAGATTGCGAGCATCGATTCGGCGGTCCGGGCGAGCGCTCCATCGAAGAAAACCCCCTTGATTCGATCCTGGAGCGTGGAGGGGAGGCGCGCCTTCAGCCAGTCGACGGTGGACGAGCTGACGGCGCTCCCGCAGTCGATCTCCAGCATGCCGCGGGTCTCTCTCGAATCGATTCGGCCGCCCTTGAGAATGCGTTCAAGGGCTTCGCGGGCCGCGCAATCGAGGGGCGCGAGGAGGAGCGTGTCTCCGGATTTTCCGGTGGCCGCGGGGACGACTTCGCAGCGGAGGCAGCCCTCTTCGGTGTGCGAACAGGATTCGTGGACATCCCTCATGGATTCTGCTTTCCTTAATGACCGGTGAAGTAGTGCGCGAACCCGTGAGTCGGGCCGCGTCGAAGTCATTAGCGGCATCCGTGCCACTCTTACAGCCTCAGATTATCGGCAGGTTCGGCCGCCGTTTGCAGGTAGATTCGCGGGCATGAAAGTCCCCGCTAGACGTGGAACAGTACGCGGCAAACGGGCGTCTTGCCCGATGAGCTGGCTGCGCGAAGCGCGCTGACTCCATTAAGGGAAACAGATGGACGGCGGCTCACGACTGGCCGCGCGCTTTCGTCCACGGACCATGCACGTCCGCACGCGGTTCAATCCGTGGCGGGCGTTTTTTCATGCCCTTCTCAAATCTGTGGGCGCGGGCCGCCCTGCGACATATCGCTCAGCGACATATCGGACAGCGTGCAATGATACAACCGAGACCACTCCCCTGGGGATATCCGCCGCGCGGTTCCGTGACCCGCCGTCCCCGGCCCATCGCCGAACACCCGTCGAGCACTGCTGGCGGGCCCCGGATGAGCCGCCGCAAGCTCATTTACACGATTCTCGCCTCGGTCGCAACACTCCTCATCGCGATGGCGGCTGTCGCAGTGCTCTCGCTGACAGTGCTCCTTCTGCGCGTGCGCCCCACCCTCCCCACCGTCGCGCAGATCGCCGCCTTCCAGCCGGCATCCGCGACGAAGATCTACTCCAGCGACGGCCAGCTCCTCGCGACGCTCCAAATCGAGAATCGACGGCCGATCTCGCTGAAGGAGATCTCCCCGAAGCTCGTCGATGCGACGCTGGCGGTCGAGGACAGCCGATTCTACGAGCACCGGGGAATCGATTTCCGCGGAATCGCGCGGGCCGTCTACGCCAATCTCACGTCGCGCGACATGGGCGCGCAGGGCGCATCCACCATCACACAGCAGCTCGCCCGCAACGTCTCCGCGTTCCACCTCGGCAGGGAGAAGACGGTCGCGCGCAAGCTCCGCGAGGCGATGACGGCGGTGCGAATCGAGCAGGTGTTCGACAAGGACACGATTCTGGAGCTCTACCTGAACCAGATCTACTACGGGAGCGGAGCATGGGGAGCGGAAGCCGCGGCGCGCACCTATTTCGGGAAGCCGGCCGCCAGGCTCGACCTCGCGGAGGCCGCTCTGCTGGCGGGTCTGCCCCAGCGGCCGGTCGCGTACTCGCCCTATACCAACCTGAAGGGCGCGCGGGAGCGGCGCGACGTCGTGCTGAAGCGGATGCTGGACACCGGACGCATCTCCATTGCGGACTACGAGCGCGCAAGAAGCGAGCCCATCAAGCTGGCCGGCCGACGCGCCAGTCACGCCATCTTCCGGGCGCCCTACTTCGTGGACTGGGTCGTGCAGGACCTCGTGAAGAAGTACGGAGTCGACCGCCTCTACAGCGGATGGAAGATCGTGACCACGCTCGACTGGCGGATGCAGGAGCGCGCGGAAAACTCCCTCCGTCGCGGACTTCGGCACGGCGCGACCCAGGGCGCCCTGGTCGCCATCGACCCCCATACGGGCGAAGTGCGCGCGATGGTGGGCGGCGTGGACTACCAGAAGGACCGCTTCAATGCGGTGACGCAGGGCCAGCGCCAGCCGGGCTCGGCCTTTAAGCCCATCGTCTACGCGGCGGCCTTCGACGCGGGCGCGCTGTCGCTCTACAGCACGCTGAAGGACGAGAAGCTGGAGATTCCGAACGGCAGCAAGATTTGGACCGTCCACAACTTCGGCGGCGGCTACCGCAATCAGGACGTGACCGTGCTCGAAGCGATTGCGGATTCCATCAACACCATTGCGGTCCAGGCGGCGCAGGAGACAGGAATACCGCGCATCATCTTCACCGCCCAGCGGATGGGAATCTCGACCGATCTCGCGCCTTATCTTCCTCTCGCGCTGGGGTCTTCGGCGGTGCGGCCCATCGAGCTCTGCTCCGCCTATGGCGTCTTTGCGGCGGACGGAACGCGCTATGCGCCGGTCGGCGTGAAGACAATCGAGGACACAAACGGAGGATTCATCTGGCAGGACGAGCCGGGCCGCCACCGCGACTCGTCCCTCCTCAACCGCGGAACCATCGAACAGATGAACACCGCCCTTCGGTACGCCGTGACGAACGGCACCGGTGGCGCCGCGAGCAGCGTCCCCAACGCGTTCGGCAAGACCGGCACCACCAACGACGGCCGCGACGCGTGGTTCGTGGGCTATACGCCGGAGCTGGTGACCGCCGTCTGGGTGGCCAACCCCCATCGCGATTCACGCGGCGTGGTCCACTATTCGGTCATGCCGGGCGCGACGGGTGGGCACGTGGCCGCTCCCATCTGGGCGGACTTCATGCGGAGGGCGGTGGAGGTCCAGAAGGAGGCGAATCGCCTCCGGCGGATGCCGCACTACGCCATCTACGCGCCGCAACCCCCGAAGCCGGAGCAGCCGATAGCGCTGGACAGCGGCCCCACGCTCTACCTGAACGGGCCGTCCCCGGCGCAGCAGTCAGCAAATGGCTATTACCAGGAGGCACAGCCTGAACCGGCCGACAGCGACGAGGGATGGATCGAGCGCCCGTCCGCGGTCACCTACGGAACCTACGCGCCGACCGGCCGGGTGGACTACGGCAGCGCCCGCGCCGCGGGATTCCAGCCCGCGCAGGACCTCTCCGCGGGCGGCCGCCTCGTCGGCCCGGATACCTCCCGCAACACGCGCGGCGGGGGCCGCCGCTCCGCAAACCTGGTGCGAATCTGCACCGAGAGCGGCAGGCTGGCGACCGAGTGGTGCCCGTCGACCGCATTAATGGACTTCGCGGGCCGAAACGCGCCAACAGCCTACTGTCGCCTCCACCACGCCCCCTACGGCGAACCGAACAACTAGCGCCGGAGTGTCCTCCCGGTTCCCGCAGCGTGTACGACCATCCCAAGGAAGCGGGAGATGAACCGCCGGTGAATCGCGAATCCTCTACCGGTTTGTAGGAATATACGCGCACGGCAACGGACTAAACTTCGCCCGTGAGCTAGCGGACAGACGTCCTCGCGGCCAGTCGCGCGTTCGAGGAAATCAGCCTCACCGCGAGGAACTATATGGTGGAAACATGTACCCACGAACGTTATCGCGTGCACCTAACGCGCTCTTGGAGGACGATGCTGCATGATAGATTTCGTCGTAGGACTGATTGTCGGCGCTCTCCTTATGGCACTCTTCTTGGCCAAGCGGCTCCGCGTGCTCAGCGTTATGACCGTCACTTTGGCGGATTATACGGCGTTGACTTTGCTGGCAACACGTCTGCGGGACCCGGAACGACGCGAACTGCTGAATAAGATAGACGAGGCAGGCGAGCTTGGAGCTGATGTTGTTGTCCCGGTCATCCGCCGGCATTTGGTGCATCAGGCTGCGGGCTTATCGTTGCACGGGGCCCAAGGCAGCCTGATTACGGCAGTGGTAGAGCGACGCCAGAGGCTCGCCGGAGTTTCACCTGGTGCTCCATCGTTCATATCAGGCGAGGACTAGCCGCAAGGAGGAAGCTCCAAAACCACGGCTATCTGGAGTTGGTGAAAGGACGTAATCGGTATGGGGAGAGTGTTTATCAGCTTTATTCATGAGGATGAGCCCGTTGCCTCGGCCGTCCAAAACCTCCTCGCCCAAGAGTTGAATCTTAATGATGAAGTCTTCCTCTCTTCCGATAGGAGCCAGGTGTATGCTGGAGACATCTGGCTTGACAAGATCAAGGGGGCGCTGGGTGAAGCCGGGGTCGTGGTACTGATGATGAGCAGTCGATCGGTACGGCGACCTTGGGTAAATTTCGAGGCTGGCGGCGCATGGTTAGCCGGCAAGACCGTGATTCCATGCTGTTTTGGAACCATGACCAAGGCGAGACTCGCTCACCCATATTCGAGCATCCAATCACTCGACCTGCCGGGAGAGGCATTCTACCTGCTTGAGAGCGTTTATCACCACCTCGACCTACAGAGCGCGAAACCCACTTCCCCCTTCGTCAAGGCGTTACGAGACATAGGGCGGCCAAAGAAAGAAGGACTTGCGGCGGTGACCGACGAGCTATCCGATCCGTACAAGAGGTTGTACT
>Ga0207667_10009099_pt1 | contig 11739 bp, 10 predicted proteins | sample KBSCornC52_FD_184301 | JGI IMG/M metagenome (GOLD analysis project Ga0207667, IMG submission 184301) | Corn rhizosphere microbial communities from Kellogg Biological Station, Michigan, USA - KBS Corn C5-2 (SPAdes) (version 2) | ecosystem: Host-associated > Plants > Roots > Rhizosphere > Soil ...
GGCGCGAAGTCGGGCGATCTGTACTTCCGCATCCGGCTCTCGCCGCATCCGACGTTCGAGCGCAAAGGGCGCGATCTCTACGTCCGCACGCCGGTGCCGCTGACGACAGCCGTCCTCGGCGGCGACGTGCAAGTGACCACGCTCGGCGGCAAGTCGCTGCGCCTGAAGATTCCGCCGGGGACGCAGAACGCGCAGGTGTTTCGCTTGAAGGGACACGGCATGCCGACGGCTGGCAAGCCCGACCAGCACGGCGATCTGTACGCCACCGCCGACGTGCAGCTGCCGCGCGAGGTGACGCCGGAGATGCGGACGCATTTCGAGGCGCTGAAGAAGCTGGAGAGATCGTAGGGGCGGACCTGTGTGTCCGGATTGTAGGAGCGGACCTGCGTGTCCGCTCGCGGTTTGAAGGAAACGCGCATGAACATCAACAAGTACACCGAAAAAGCACGCGAAGCGGTCGCCGCGGCGGTTGCGCTCGCGCAGCAAGGCAACAACCCGCAGGTCGAGCCGGAGCATCTGCTGGCGGCGCTCGTCGAACAGCGCGACGGCATCATTCCCGATCTCCTGCGTAAGATGTCGGCCGACCCGGCTGTCGTCGGCCGCGCGGCCCGCGAGCTTCTCGGCAAGCTGCCCCAGGCGTACGGCGGATCCGAGCCGGCGCTGTCGCCGCGCCTGCGTCTCGTCACCGACGCGGCTCAGGCGGAAGCCGATCGCCTGAAGGACGACTACGTCAGCACCGAGCATCTCCTCATCGCGATCGTCGATGAGGCCGGACGCTCCCCCGCCGCGCAGCTGCTGAAGCAGTCCGGCGTGACGCGCGATACGGTGCTGCAGGCGCTCACGAGCGTCCGCGGATCGCAGCGCGTCACGAACGAAAATCCAGAGGGCACCTATCAGGCGCTCGAGCGGTACGGACGCGATCTCACCAATCTCGCCCGTCAGGGCAAGCTCGATCCCGTGATCGGACGCGACGAGGAAATCCGCCGCGTGATCCAGGTACTCTCGCGCCGGACGAAGAACAACCCGGTCCTCATCGGGGAGCCCGGCGTCGGCAAGACCGCGATCGTCGAAGGGCTCGCGGCGCGCATCGTTCGGGGCGACGTGCCCGAAGGACTCAAGAACAAGCGGATCGTCGCGCTCGACATGGGCGCGCTCATCGCGGGCGCGAAGTACCGCGGGGAGTTCGAGGAGCGGCTCAAGGCCGTGCTCAAGGAGATCACCGATGCGCAAGGACAGGTGATCCTTTTCATCGACGAGCTCCACACCGTCGTCGGCGCCGGCGCGTCCGAAGGATCGATGGACGCCTCGAACATGCTGAAGCCGATGCTGGCGCGCGGCGAGCTCCACACCGTCGGCGCCACGACGTTGGACGAGTACCGGAAGTACATTGAAAAGGATGCGGCGCTCGAGCGGCGGTTCCAGACCGTGATGGTCGGCGAGCCGACCGTCGAGGACACGATCAGCATCCTCCGCGGCCTGCGCGAACGCTACGAGATTCATCACGGCGTAAAGTTCAAGGATTCCGCGCTGGTGGCCGCCGCGGTGCTCTCCAACCGCTACATCGCCGATCGATTCCTGCCGGACAAGGCGATCGATCTGGTGGACGAGGCCGCGTCGAAGCTGCGCATGGAAATCGACTCGATGCCGGCCGAACTGGACGAGCTCGAGCGGCGCATCATGCAGCTCGAGATCGAACGCGAGGCGCTGCGCAAGGAGCGCGACAAGGCGTCGCAGGAGCGGCTCGCGCGGCTCGAAAAGGAGCTGGCGGATCTGAAGGAAGAACGCGGCCGTCTCGCGACCCACTGGCAGCAGGAAAAGGACATCATCCAGACCTCGCGCAAGCTCAAAGAGGAACAGGAAACCCTTCGCCAGGAGATCGAGCGCGCGCAGCGTGCAGGCGACTACACGAAGGCGTCCGAGCTGCAGTACGGGCGCGTGCCGCAGCTCGAGGCCCGCATCAAGGAGGCCGACGCGAAGCTGGCCGATCTGCAGAAGGGCCACCGCATGCTGAAGGAGGAGGTCGACGAGGAAGACATCGCCGAGGTGGTCAGCAAATGGACGCACATCCCGGTGAGCCGGTTGATGGAGGGCGAAGTCCAGAAGCTGCTCCGCATGGAGGAACGGCTGCACCAGCGGGTGATCGGTCAGGACGAGGCGGTGGCGGCGGTTTCCAGCGCCATCCGCCGTGCGCGGGCCGGCCTCCAGGATCCGAATCGGCCGCTTGGCAGCTTCATGTTCCTCGGGCCGACCGGCGTCGGCAAAACGGAGCTCGCACGCGCGCTCGCGGCATTCATGTTCGACGACGAGCAGGCGATGATCCGCATCGACATGTCGGAGTATCAGGAGAAGCACACCGTGTCGCGCATGCTCGGCGCGCCTCCCGGCTACGTGGGCTACGACGAGGCAGGCCAGCTGACCGAGGCGGTCCGCCGTCGTCCTTACGCGGTCGTCCTTTTCGACGAGATCGAGAAGGCGCATCCCGAAGTGCTCAACGTGCTGCTCCAGCTGCTCGACGACGGACGGCTGACCGACGGCAAGGGACGCACCGTGGATTTCAAGAACACGGTCGTCATCATGACGTCCAATCTCGGCAGTCATCTGATTTCCGAAAGGACGATGTCGGACACGGGGACGATAGACGAAGGGACGCGACGGCAGGTGATGGACGCGCTGCGTGAGCACTTCAGGCCGGAGTTCCTGAACCGCATCGACGAGATCATCTTCTTCCACGCGTTGGGACGCGACCACTTGAAGCGGATCATCGACATCCAGATCGCGGGGCTCGTCAAACGTCTGGAAGAGCGCAAGATCCACGTCGTCCTCACCGACGCCGCCAAAGAGCAGCTCGTGCGCGAAGGGTACGATCCCAATTACGGCGCGCGGCCGCTGAAGCGGACGATTCAACGGCGAGTGCTCGATCCGCTCGCCCTGCGCGTGCTCAACGGCGAGTTCGCCGAGGGCGACACCGTCGTGGTCGACGGCGGCAGGGACGAGCTCTCGTTCACCAAGGGCGAACCGGCCGAGCGCAAGGCGGTCGGCGCATAATAAGCAGAGCAGCATGGCCATTACGAACACGAAGAAAAAAGGGACGCCGCGCTTCAACCCGCGCGGCGGCGACCGCCGCGGGCAGAATCCGCTCGGCACGCGCCCTGCGTCTTCGTTGTGGTACGTCCTCGGCTTTCTCGCGCTGCTGGCGATCGCGCAGGCGTACTATCTCGCACCCGGCGCGCGCACCGTCCCCTACAGCGAGTTCAAGGCGATGGTCAAAGATGGCCAGGTGGCGAAGGTCACCATCGGCGATCAGTTGATCCATGGCGAGCTCAAGCAGGGTGCCGACAGCAAGGCGAAGGCGTTTCAAACGACGCGCGTCGAGGATCCGAAGCTGACCGAAGAGCTCGAGGCGAAAGGCGTCAACTACAGCGGCGAGCTGATCAACCGCTGGCTGCCCGACCTGCTTGGTTGGGTGGTTCCGCTGCTCTTCTTCGTAGGCATCTGGGGCTTCTTTTTCAGGCGCATGAGCGGCGCCGAGGGCGGCGTGATGTCGTTCGCGCGCAGCCGTGGAAAGATCTACGCCGACGACGAAGTGAAAGTGCGCTTCACCGACGTGGCCGGCGTGGACGAGGCGTGCGACGAGCTGCGCGAGATCGTCGAGTTCCTGAAGAATCCCAAGAAGTACACGAATCTCGGCGGGCGGATTCCGAAGGGCGTCCTGCTCGTCGGACCGCCCGGCACCGGAAAAACGCTGCTGGCGCGCGCGGTCGCCGGCGAAGCGCACGTGCCGTTCTTCAGCTTGAGCGGCTCGGAGTTCGTCGAGATGTTCGTCGGCGTCGGCGCGGCGCGCATCCGCGATCTGTTCCAGCAGGCGGAAGCGAAAGCGCCCTGCATCGTCTTCATCGACGAGCTCGACGCGCTGGGCAAGGCGCGCGTGCAGAGCCCGATCGGCAGCCACGAGGAGCGCGAGCAGACCTTGAATCAACTGCTCGCCGAGATGGACGGCTTCGACTCGCGCAAGGGCGTCATCATCATGGGCGCGACGAACCGCCCGGAGGTGCTCGACGCCGCGCTGCTCCGCCCGGGACGCTTCGATCGTCAGGTGCTGGTCGACAAGCCGGACGTGAAAGGTCGCGAGGAGATCCTGCGCATCCACGCGAAGGGCGTGAAGATCGCTCCGGACGTCGATCTGCAGGTCGTGGCGGCGCGGACCGCGGGCTTCGCCGGCGCCGACCTCGCGAATCTGATCAACGAAGCGGCGCTGCTCGCGGCGCGCAACGACAAGGCGCTGGTCGACATGCGCGACTTCGAATCGGCGATCGATCGTCTGATCGCCGGGCTCGAGAAGAAGCGCGTCATGAGCACCAAGGAGCGGCGCATCGTCGCCTACCACGAATCGGGGCACGCGATCGTGGCGAGCGTGCTGCCTGGGCTCGACCCGGTGCACAAAATCTCGATCGTTCAGCGCGGCTTCGGCGCTCTCGGGTACACGATGCAGCTGCCGCTCGAGGATCGCTACCTGATGACCCGGGGCGATCTGCTCAGCCAGCTGGCGGTTCTGCTCGGCGGACGCACGGCGGAAGAGATTGCGCTCGGCGAGATCTCGACCGGTGCTCAGAACGATCTGCAGCGCGCGACCGACATCGCCCGCTCCATGGTCACCGAGTTCGGGATGAGCGACGAACTGGGCGCGATCAATTACGACGGGAACAAGCGTCAGAAATTTCTCGATCTCCCGATGCCGCAGGAGCGCGGCATATACGCCGAGGAGACCGCCAGGAAGATCGACGCCGAGATCAAGCGCATTCTCACCGACGCGCACGACACGGCGCGCCGCATTCTGAGCGATGAACGCGACAAGCTCGAAGCGGTCACCCGCCGACTCCTCGACATCGAAGTGATGGACGGCGACGAGCTGCGGGCAATGCTCGGCGTGGCAAAAACGACGCTGCCGGACGAGTCGATCCCGCTGCCCACGACGACCGATTGACGCGGCCGACTGAATGAGTAGGCGGGTCTTTTCAGATCCGGCACCAAGGCGGGTCCCGAAAGGACCCGCCGCACCAGCGATCAGCCGAGTGCTTCCGCCAACACCTCTCCCCTGCCGACATCCGTCCAGCACGCGAGCGCGATGATCGCCATCACAATCTGCACGCCGACGATCAGCGCGACACACGCGGTCCAGCCGCCCCGCGCCCAGACCGCCGCCGGGAGCGCGCTGCCGATGCTGCCGCCGATGTAATAGAAGGTCGAATACAAGCCGACGGCGAGAGCGCGGCCGTCGGTCGCCGCCGCGCCGACGTGGCTGCTCGCGATCGCCTGCGTCACGAACACCGACGTGGCGAAGAACGTCAGGCCGGCGATCACCGGCGTCAGCGCCGGCGCGAGCGTCGCGAGCATCGCGCCCACCCCGACGACGACGGCTGCGAGGAACGGGCGCCTCCGCCCGAAGCGGTCGATCGCCCGTCCCGCGAGCGGCGTCACCACCGCGCCGAGCAGGTACGTGACGAAAATCCAGCCGAGTGCGGCCGTCGACAGGTTAAAGGGCGGCGCGGCCAGGTGAAACGGAATGTAGGTGAAGGTCGCCACCTGCGCGCACAGAATGCAGAAGCCGATGGCATAGGTCGCCACTAGCTGCGGATTCCGGAGGTGCGCCGACACGGCGCCTCTCACCGAATCGGTCTCGCGATTGTGGCGCGGACGCTCGGGCGGCAGCTGCCGCCACAGAAACACCGCGGCCGCGGCATTGACCGCGCCCAGAACGACAAACGACGCGTGCCAGCCGAACGCCGACGCGATCGTTCCCATCAAGGCGCGCCCGGTGAATCCGCCGACGACGGTGCCGCTGACATACGCGGCGGTGGCGCTGCCGGCGCTCGCCGCCGGCCACTCCTCGTGGATGTACGCGACGGCGAACATTCCAGGCGTCGTCAATCCCTGCACCAGTCGCCAGCCGATCAACTGCGTCAGGCTGGCGGCCGTCGCCGCCAGCAGCGTAGCGGCCGCGAGCGCGAACGCCGAAGCGACGATCATCAACCGCAGACCGCAGCGATCGGCGATCCGCCCGACGATCGGCGCCGCAATCGCGACGGCCAGCGCCGGCGCGGTGACCGTGAGGCTTACACGCAGCGCCGACGCGTGAAACGTGCGGGCCAGAAATGGCAGCAGCGGCTGCGTGGCGTACAAATCGAGAAAAGCGGAGAAGCCGGCGAGCACGACCGGAAACGCACGGGGGCGGGACACTGCACTATTATGGCGGGCAAAGGAGACGCGCGATGATCCTCACCCGTCCGCTCACGTCAGGGCTTTGTCTCGTCGGCGCCATCGTGCTGCTCGGCTCGTCCGCGGTCGGCGTCGAGCGCCAGGGCACGCCGATGCGGCCCGCCGGCACGCCGCTGGTCGACGCCGCCCACAAGCGCATGCAGCCAGAGGCCGCGCTGACCGGCGGCAGCGTCAAGGTGTTCGGCGATCCCGCCAAACCGGGCATGTACGTCTACCGGAACCGGTTCGCCCCGGGACAAACCAGCCGCCCGCACTTTCACGATCAGGATCGCTACGTCACCGTGATCAAGGGCACGTGGTGGACCGGCGAAGGAGACGTCTTCGAGCCGGACAAGATGGTGCCGATCAAGACGGGCGGATTCATGTTCCACCCCGCCGGCTACCACCACTACGACGGCGCGAAGGACGAAGAGGTCATCGTGCAGATCATGGGCATGGGGCCGGTGGAGACGACGCAGACGGAGAAGAAATAGACGTTACCAGATTACCCAATTCATTCATCGAGCCGGCTTGTCGTCGCTGCCGGGGATGCCCGCTTCGGCGGCGGCGAAGCCGATCCTCGAGTGTGTGCCGTCGCAGAACGGCTTGGTGGTCGATCCGCCGCAGCGACAGAGGGCGAACGGCCGCTTCGCGATCTGGTACGGATTCCCGTTCCAGTCCACCAGCGTTACGTCGTCGCCCTCGATGAGATAGGGACCGTTCTGTCGAACCTTGATGTTGGCCATCGATTGCCCTCTCGGTACTGTTGATCTTCGTTAGTTCGTGTCTTCGTGGTTGCGCAGCTAACTCATTTTCTGCATCGCCGACAGGAACTCGGCATTGGATTTCGTCTTCCCCAGCTTGTCGAGCAGCAGTTCCATCGCCTCCACTTGCGACAGCGGATTCAGCACCTTGCGTAGCACCCAGATGCGATTGAGATCCTCACGCGCCAGCAGGAGCTCCTCTTTGCGCGTGCCGCTCTTCTGGATGTCGATGGCCGGGAACACGCGCTTGTCCACCAGTTTGCGATCGAGGTGGATCTCCATGTTGCCGGTGCCCTTGAACTCCTCGAAGATGATGTCGTCCATGCGCGATCCGGTGTCGACGAGCGCGGTGGCCATGATCGTCAGCGACCCGCCTTCCTCGATGTTGCGCGCGGCGCCGAAGAAGCGCTTCGGCTTCTGCAGCGCGTTGGAATCGAGACCGCCGGACAGCACTTTACCCGATGGCGGAATCACCGTGTTGTAGGCACGCGCGAGGCGTGTGATCGAGTCGAGCAGAATCAGCACGTCTTTCTTGTGCTCGACAAGGCGCTTCGCTTTTTCAATCACCATCTCGGCGACCTGCACGTGCCGCTGCGCCGGCTCGTCGAACGTCGAGGAGATCACCTCGCCGTCGACCGAGCGCTGCATGTCGGTGACCTCTTCCGGCCGCTCGTCGATCAGCAGGACGATCAGGTACACCTCGGGGTGGTTCTTCGACACCGATTGCGCGATGCTCTGCAGCAGCATCGTCTTGCCGGTGCGCGGCGGCGCGACGATCAGGCCGCGCTGTCCCTTGCCGATCGGCGTCATGAGGTCCATGACGCGGCCCGCGAGGTTGTCCTGCGTCGTTTCCAGGACGAGGTGCTCCTGCGGATAGAGCGGCGTGAGGTTCTCGAAGAACAGCTTGTCGCGCGCGTGATCGGGCGCCTCGAAGTTGACCGCTTCGACCTTGATGAGCGCGAAGTAGCGCTCCCCTTCCTTGGGCGCGCGGATCTGTCCGGAGACGGTGTCGCCGGTCTGCAGATCGAACTTGCGGATCTGCGACGGCGAGACGTAGATGTCGTCGGGGCCCGGGAGATAGTTGTAGTCGGGCGCGCGAAGGAACCCGAAGCCGTCGGGCAGCACTTCGAGCACGCCCTCCGAGAAGATGAAGCCGCTCTGCTCCGTCTGCGCTTTCAGGATCTGAAAGATCAAATCCTGCTTGCGCATGCCGGTCGCGCCGGCGACGGCGAGCTCTTTGGCGATCTGCGTCAGATTCTGGATGCTGAGATCCTTCAGCACCGTGATGTTCAGGCCCTCGCCGGGCCGTCGTCCCGGCTGCGCCTGAGCGCGCGGCGCGCCGCTTCCGCCCGGGGCCGGCTCGGGTTTCGGAGGCGTCGCTTTGGGCTGACTCGGCGCGGCGGCGTCAGCAGGAGATGCCGCGGCCTCAGGCGCGGCAGTATCCGCGGACGTCCGAACCGGAGCGGGGCGTTTCTGATTGGTTGGCATGGGGAATTCTCGAGGGGAACTGAAACAATTTGAGAATCTGAGGTATTTGAGAATCTGAGAATCTGAGAATTTGAACTGTGATGATCTTGAGAATCTAAGGATTTAAGGATCTCAGGAGTTGAGGATTTGTGAACGTGAGCGACTGGAGCATTTTAGAACGTCACAACGACCTTCTCACATCCTCAGATTCCCACATCCTCAGATTCTCAGATTTCGTTGTCCCTGTCGCTACGGGTTTTCTCCGATCGCGACGATGCTGCACGCGATAATCGGTTTGAGATCGAGCGCCCGCGCGCGGGCGATCACTTCGTCTCCGTCGGCGCCGGGATTCAGCCAGACTTCGGGGATTTGCTTCTGTGCGATCTCGTCCATCACGCGCACACCAGCCTCGGCGTGGAGGTACACGGTGGCCATGTCGATCGGACCCGGCACGTCGAGCACTGACGGATACGCCTGCAGCCCTTCGACGATCGGTTCATGCGGATTGATCGGGATGACGGTGTACCCCTGCCGTTGGAAGGCGCGCACGGCGCGATTGCCGTACTTTCCACGATTGTTTGACGCGCCGATCACGGCGACCACCTTCGACATCAAATTAGTATACGAGGACTGCCGTGAGCTTCGTGTCGCCGCGGTTCAACGAGTTGCCCTGATCGTGCCGATCGAGCTCAGGCGGCTCGCGCGTGCGCCCGGACGAACTCGAGCAGCCGCGCGCTTCCTTCGCGCAGATGCTCCATCGACGTGGCGTACGAAATCCTGATGAAGCCCGGCGCGTCGAACGCCTCCCCGGGAGTCACCGCGACGCGCGCCTCGTCGAGGAGCGCCTGCGCGAAGTCGGCTGACGTGCGCAGACCGCCGGGCTCGATGCCCGACAGCAGCGCGCCGACGTCGATGAACAGATAGAACGCGCCGGCGGGCTTGCGGCACACGAGGCGCGGATCGGCGCTCAGCCAGCCGAAGAGGCTGTCGCGCCGTACGCGGTATTCGTCGAGCATCGCGCGCACCGGCGCTTGCGATCCGGTCAGCGCGGCGAGCGCCGCCTTCTGCGTGATCGACGACACGTTCGATGTGGCGTGGCTCTGAATAGCGCCGCAGGCGGCGATCAGGGGCGCCGGGCCAAGCGCCCAACCGCAGCGCCAGCCGGTCATCGCGTACGCCTTCGACGCCGATCCGCACAGCACCGTCAGATCGCGGCAGGTGCGCGCCAGCACCGCCGGCAGATTGTGCGCGACCGCGTCGTAAATGAGGCGCTCGTAGCACAGGTCGACGACGATCCAGATGCGGTGCTGCGCCGCGAGCTGGCCGATGGCGGCGAGCTCCTCCTCCGCGATGAGCGCGCCGGTCGGGTTGCCCGGCGAGTTGATGATGATGCCGCGCGTCCGCGGCGTCACCGCGCGCGCCACCGCCTCCGCGTGAATCGCGAAGCCATCGTCGGCGTGCGTGCGGACCAGCACCGGGGTGGCGTCGGCGAGCTTGACCTGCTCGGTGAGGCTCGGCCAGTACGGCGCATGCGTGATCACTTCGTCGCCGGGGCCGAACAGCGCGAGCGCCGCGTTGAAGAGCGCCTGCTTCCCGCCGGCCGTCACCATGACCTCCGACTCGGCGTACTCGACGCCGTAATCGGCCCGATAGCGATCGGCGACGGCGCGCTTCAGCTCGAGCATCCCCGACGCCGGCGTGTACTTCGTGAAGTTCGCGTCGATCGCGTCGTGCCCCGCGGCCTTGATTGCGTCGGGCGTGGCGAAGTCGGGCTCGCCCGCGCCGAAGTCGATCACCTCGATCCCTTCGCGGCGAAGGCGATCGACCGTGGCCGTCACCTTCATCGTCGGCGATCCGGAAATGCGCGTGGTGCGATCGGCAAGCTGCATGATCAGGTGGTGGGTTGTGCGGCGATCTTGTCGCGCAAACGCGCTTCGACCATGTCGGGCACGAGGCCGTGCACGCGGCCGCCGAGCGAAAAGACTTCCTTGATCAGCCGCGAGCTGATGTACGTGTACTGCTCGGCCGGCATCATGAACACCGTGTCGATCTTCGGCTTCAGCCGCTGGTTCATCAACGCCATCTGAAATTCGAATTCGAAGTCGGAGACGGCGCGCAGGCCGCGTACGATGACGTGCGCCTTGCGGCGCTCGACGTAGTCGACCAGCAGCCCCTCGAACGTATCCACCTCCACGTTCGGCTGATCCCTGAACACGCTGCGCGCGATCTCCACGCGCTCGGCCATCGTGAACAGCGGCGCCTTCTCCGCGTTCACCAGAATGGCCACGATGATGCGATCGAAGAGGCGCGCGCCGCGCGAGATGATGTCCACATGGCCGTTGGTCAGTGGATCGAATGAACCGGGATAAACCGCTAGCGTGGACATGCGTAGAATGCCAGGGCACTGTCGCCCGACGTCACGTCGCGTGAACGCGGCACCGGCCCTGCCGCCGGCGGCGCAGGGCGCGCGCGCGCGTGCTCCAGCACAATCGTCCCGCCGGGAGCCGCGACGTCGGCCGCCTGCGCGAGGACGGCCGCAAGCCGATCGCCGGTCTCGTCGTACGGCGGATCGAGCAGGATCAACTCGAATGCCGCGCCGTTCGCGGACAGGTCGGCGAGCGCCCGTGTGGCGCTCGCGCGGATGATAGCATAGCCGTCCGTCACCCCGCAGTGCGCCAGGTTGGCGACGATGAGCGCCTGGGCGCGCCGGTCGCTCTCGACGAAGGTGACCTGCGCCGCGCCCCGGCTGAGCGCTTCGATGCCGACCGCCCCGGTCCCCGCGTAGCCATCGAGCACACGGGCGCCGGTGATCCGCGCGGCGAGGATATTGAACAGCGTCTCCCGCAGCTTGTCGGACGTCGGCCGGAGCCCGGCCCATGCCGGCGGCTTCAACCGGCGCCCCTTCAGCGATCCCGCAATCACGCGCATGTTCGTTGACGAATGTTCGTGGACGCTCGGCTAAAGCCTTCGCGCGACGCCAGGCACTCGGGGCGCACCTTGGCACCCTGGCATCGCGGCGCGTCGCATCGTGGCACCTGGCATCCTGGCACCTTCTCTTTTATCCCACTTCGATCAACTTGAACCGCGCTTCCCAATTCTGCAGCATCCGCGCGATCTCGTCGGCCGGCGGCGCCGTGGACGCGAACCACCGCGCCGCTTCCTCCTGCGCGCGATCGAGCAGCTGACGATCGCGCACGAGATCGATCAGCCGAAACGTCGGCATTCCCGCCTGCCGCGTGCCGAAGAAGTCGTGGAA
>Ga0207667_10009102_pt1 | contig 11738 bp, 8 predicted proteins | sample KBSCornC52_FD_184301 | JGI IMG/M metagenome (GOLD analysis project Ga0207667, IMG submission 184301) | Corn rhizosphere microbial communities from Kellogg Biological Station, Michigan, USA - KBS Corn C5-2 (SPAdes) (version 2) | ecosystem: Host-associated > Plants > Roots > Rhizosphere > Soil ...
GATTGAGCCCGATGATATTTCCGCCGCCGGAGCCGCCCCAAGCGCTATATGTCTGGTAGTCGGCCGTTGTCAAACTAGCACCGAGCGTATTATCGCTCTTTATATATAAGGTCGTTCCACCGCACGCCAGTGGCGAACCGGTCCAGTCGGCGCCAACACAGACCTGCAGCGCATAAAGCGCATCGGAAGGATTTCCTTGCTGGTCGATGATGAAATGCAGCTTATCGTAATAGCCGGAAGGGTTGCTGACAGTAACTATCGGGACATTGGCCTGCTGAGTCTCGACGTAGCCCGGTTTGATATCATAGTCGGACGTCGCGCTGGTATTGCCGCCGGTCTCGCCGGTTATGCCCTCCAGGGAATATGTTGAGGTACCAGTGACGCCACCGCCGGAGCCGAACCCATAGCTGTTGAGCTGGTAATTGGTTGTAGCCGGAAGGGCCGCGAAGAAGCTCAGTCCCAAAGCCGCTATCAAAATCGTGAATCCCATCTGCGGCTAATTATAACTTAAGCTTCTTCATAAGTTCCACTTCAGACTAGACAGGATAGTCTGCAGGTCCTGGCTCAAGTCCCAGCCGGCCGGCGCCGTCAGGGAGATGCTGGCGACGTAAGCTCCGTGGCTGACGAAAGCGGTTTTTTCCGCGCCATCGGCCGAAGAATCGAATATATAAGCACCGCTCCTGGTCATCGGCTCCTGCATATATGTGGCAGGGTGCTGTTTACGGAGACTGAAGCCCGTATCAGTGTTTAAATCTTCTTTGGAGACTCCGACGGATATCTGCTTTTGGGATTGGTCGGTAGCATAAAAAGCATCGACCTGGAGATACGAACCGGTGGTAGTACTAGCCACCTTTCGGTAGTGGGCGGGCACGGAATAGCTTATATACTCACCCGTCAGCTTCATCGGGGTCGCGTAAGGGTCCTGAGCTTCGGCCTTGTCCGGCGGAGTCTGGTTGATGGTGCCGATAGCCGGCGATTTGAGGTTATGAATGACTAAAGACAAAATTAATATAACCGCCATCAACACCACAAGCGGCTTTAGAAGTTTCCGCCGCCTGGAAATCCGTGAAACCTCGGGAGCCCCTTCCATTGGTATTAGCATACACTAAGCTTGTGTATAGCTGATGATTTATCACTATACTTATATATATGGAGAAGCCATTGGCGGAGCGGATGCGTCCCCGGACACTCGACGAGGTGGTCGGGCAGAGCCATGTTATCGGCGGGGGCAAGCTGATAAATAAGCTGGCGGCGGCCGGCAAGCCTTTCAGCCTGATTTTCTGGGGTCCGCCCGGCAGCGGCAAGACCACGCTGGCGCGGATTATCGCCAATGAGCGGGATGCCGATTTTATAGAGATCTCGGCAGTAACTTCCGGTAAGGCCGACGTGGCTAAAGTCGTGGAGCGGGCGCTAATGAACGAGCAGGGCACGACCACCGAGGGGCCGCGTAAAACCGTCTTATTCGTCGACGAAATCCACCGCTTCAACAAGGCCCAGCAAGACGCTTTTTTACCGCATGTGGAATCAGGCCTGATTACTTTGATAGGCGCCACCACTGAGAACCCGAGCTTTGAAGTGATTACGCCGCTGCTGAGCCGTAGCCGGGTGGTGGTGCTGGAGCCGCTTACTAAAGATGAAATAGCTAAAATCATTAAACGGGCCGCCAAAGCCGAGAAGCTATCTGTTAAGCGCCTGCCTGATACTAGCATCGGACTGCTAGCCGAGCTGTCCGGCGGCGACGCCCGCATCGCCCTAAGCAATTTAGAATTGGCGGCCCAGCTGGCCGGTAAGGGTACCATCAGCCGCGATGTCATCGAAGCCGCCGCCCAAAAACGGGTGCCCGGCTACGATAAAGCCGGCGAGAACCACTACAACATCATCAGCGCCTTTATAAAAAGTCTGCGCGGCAGCCAGCCGAGTGCCGCCCTGTATTACATGGCCCGGATGCTGCAGGCCGGCGAAGACCCTAAGTTCATCGCCCGGCGGATGGTGGTGTTTGCGTCCGAAGATATCGGGCTGGCGGCGCCGGCGGCTTTGAATCTAGCGGTATCCACCTTTCTGGCAGTTGAGCGCATCGGTATGCCGGAGTGCCAATACAATCTGTTCCACTGCGCCAGTGTTCTAGCCAAAGCGCCAAAATCCAGGGAGGTCGCCAGTGCCATGAACGCCGCCCTGAGCGCCGCTCGTGAATACCCGGACCTGCCAGTACCGCTGCAGCTGCGCAACGCGCCGACTAAACTGATGAAGGACTTGGGTTACGGTAAAGGTTACAAATGGCAGGCCGGCTTCAAGCATGATGAAGGCTTTTTGCCGCCAGAGCTAGCCGACACGGATTTTTTCAATTCTTAAGGTAATATTCAGATTTAACTTGGTAAACTGATAGCTGCATGAGAAAAGGAATCGTGATTATCTTAGCCGTCGCCGTCATCGGCGCCCTTGGCCTTATCAAAAACCATAAGGGTGATGATGCAGCTCCGCTCGCCACGCCATCCGATACCTCGGCCGTGATGAGCGCCCAGACTGGACAGAACGATTCCACTCCATCTGACTCCTCGGCCGCCGCCTATGAAGACGGGACCTATACCGGCGCGTCAGAAGATACTATCTACGGCACCGTACAGATAGCAGCAGTTGTCAGCGGCGGCAAAATCACTGATATCAAATTCCTGCAGATGCCCGGGCCTGAGGGACACAGCAAGGAGGTCACGGCTTTCGCCGAGCCATATCTCAAACAATCGACCCTGGCCCATCAGGGTTCAAATATCGACTTCGTATCAGGTGCTACCCAGACCAGCGAAGCCTACGAGCGATCACTCCAGGCAGCTCTAGACCAAGCGGCGTAGGTCAAATGGTTTATGGTTTACGGTTTGTGGTGGGTGTTTGTCGATTAACGAATCACGATAAACTATAAACGATGAGAAGAGTAGCTCAGATAATGGGTTTGCCCATAAGTATTGATATCCCGGGTTGCGATAACAGCCAAGCCTTTGATTGGGCTTTTGCCAGGCTGCGGCAGATCGATAAGAAGTTTAGTACCTACAAACCAGACAGTGAAGTCTCTAGATATATAAAAGGCGAAGTCAGTGAAGATGGTTTAAGCCCAGAATTTAAAAACGTTATAAAAGCTTGCCGTCGGGCAGAGAAACTGACCGATGGATACTTTTCCGCCTGGGCTGCCGGCGCCTTTGACCCTAACGGCTACGTAAAGGGCTGGGCGATTTCCCGGGCAGGGGAGATTATAGAAAAAGCCGGTTTTAAGACTTACTGCATCGGCGCCGGCGGTGATATCTTAGCCCGTTCCAACACGGATAAGACATGGAATATCGGAATCCAAGATCCTCATAACAAAACCGAAATACTTAACTTGTTAAGTATTTCTAACGGGGCGGTCTGTACCAGCGGCAATTATGAGCGCGGTCCTCACATCACCAACCCGATGACAAAAAAACCAGCCGACGAATTATTGAGCGTGACGATCGCCGGGCCGGATATCGTCTGGGCTGATATCCTGGCGACCGCTGTCTATGCCATGGGCGAAAACGGCATCAGCTTTATGTCTTCCCAGCCTGGATATAGCTATCTGATAGTTGATAAATCAGGAAGTGTGAACTCGACCCTAGACATTTGAGCGAGATGGTTCTAGAGTATCCGTATCGAGTCATCAGGGAGGTTGCTTGATATGCCAAAAAGGGAAGATCTGACCTATTCATTCGGTAACGGCAGCCTGTTCAAGGCCGACCGCCACCTGGTAGCGGTCAAAAATCGCTATGGGCCGGACTTTGCACCGCCGTTCAAGTGGGTCAGTGATGAGGTATATCTCAGCCGTCCGGAAATCAGGCGGGATGACTATTACCAAGCCCTGGAGGATATAAACGATACTTTCACGGTGATCGCCGACCCGGATGATCCGTCGAAAATCTTTGAAGTCGCAGCGGCTAATATCGATGCGTCGCCAGACGACGGTATGGACGCGGAGCTGTCGACCTTCACGTCCAGCATCAGCGGTAACATAGGAAATGCCGTGGAGTTCGCTGAAAATGCGGCGCTGCGGCCTGGCAGACAGCGGCTTTATATCGCCAGCTTAGGCAATGGCCGCTCCAGTTACTGGACAGCTGCCGAACGGCGATATGTCAGACAGAACGGCAGGTTCACTTTGGACGACGGTGAAGCATTGCCAACCCTGCGATCCCTGGCCAGGGCTCTGAAGGCCGCGGATTATATGATTACCCGTTTTTCGGCCAATTCAATGGGCGGTGCATACGCCACCGGCCTGATGGCCGCCTTGCCAGAGGGCCAGGTTGAAGCTGCCTATCTTAAAAGCCGGCCTAACCTCAGCCACCACTCAATGAGTATCCTATGGGGAATGGCCATGGTGGTCAACGATGCCCGTGAGGACAGGAAATTCGCTAAGCAGTCAGAAGATCCTTGGAAACTCACGTCCGAGAAAATCGATGAAGCTGAAGCCTTGCTGCCGAATGCATATTCTGATGCGGCCCAGAACAAGCATCGCAGTTTTGTGCAGAAAGCATGCACTTCACATAAACTCGGCAAGATGCTGACCGACTTAAAAGCTCTGAGCCGCGGCGATACGGACAAGCATCCCGCTGCTACCGATACAGTCTTTGCTTTAAGGCAGCAGCCTGGCGCGCTTATTACTCATCACCTGCCTTATGCTGACCGGCTGTACAAGGATGTGAATGTTGATGCTGTACGCTACCTGATGCTGACTTACAATCTGGGCAGAATGGCCTCGGTCGATATCGCGGCCGGACAAGTCGAGATGCTGATGATGCCTGGCGCCCATCGGGACCACACGCAGTATCCGGGACTGCGCTGGGCGGCCGAAGAATATGCTTTTAGCAGGGATAATTAATCGGATCCAAACGCTAAGCGCCGTAATTGCTCACCAGAATCGATAAATCGAAAATATCTACCACGCCATTCTTATTGAGGTCGGCTGCGGCGTTCGAGGTTCCAAAATTGCTTAGCAGTATGGATAAGTCGGCGATATCTACGGATCCATCGCCGTTGATGTCTCCGGTCTTAGCGCTGGTCGGCGTGCCGCTTAGGCTCATTAATCCAAAACCTGACGGGTCTTTATAATCATTGGCCGTGCCGTGCCAGATGAGCTGGCCGACCCGGCTGCCGTTGGCGGCATCGTTAATGCCGATATCCAGCGCAGCCGATGCTCCGCTAACTGGTGCAACACCTAAACTTGACCATGGAATCGCCATCTCTACGGAGTAGCCGCCGCTAATCGGCGCCCAGGCGTGAAGCACGCCCGGAGTAGCGGAACTGATGCCGTAAAGCCCGGTATCATTCCAGACTTGGGCCAGCTGCTTATCATTGCTATCGTACGTAGTGCCGCCATCAGCGTTCGGGTCGACGTATACCTCCACCGAGTCGTTGTGCCAATAGTCGACTGGCGAAAAGCCGCTGGTAGTTGATAAATTAGAATCACTGACCTTTACGCCGACATACAGGTAGTTTTTATCCCATAGAGCGCCCCAGGTACCGGAGTCCCCGGTTGTGCCGCTGACAACTTTGGTAAGTGGCGTGCTGATATTCCAGTCCGGTTCATCAAGGATGCCATCAGTTTTATGGAAGGCAGTAGCCGCCGGCAGCTGGCCGGGCGGGGCAGAAACCGCCGTTACGGTGATCGTAGCGTTGGCAGTGGCGCTGCCGCCGGCACCGGTACAGACTAAAGTATAGGCGCCGGTGGCTGTCGGTGATACGACCAGGCTGCCGCTGGTCGCTTTGGTACCGCTCCAAGCGCCGGATGCCGTACAGGCCGTAGCGTTTGATGAATTCCAGCTCAGCGTACTGCTGGCGCCGGTATTGATCGAGGTTGGATTGGCCGTAATTGAAGCTGTCGGCACCGGTGTCGATGAAGAGCCGATCGGAATCTCAAATAAATAGATAGAGCCCGGTTCCAAGGTACGCGTAAGGCTAGTGCCGGCGGAAATCGTAGCGGTCGGCATGTTTCCCGCAGGAGTCGTTTGGAGCATATAGGTCGCGGTAATAGGCCCCGAGGCCGTAGTACCGAAATTAATCTGGAACGGCTGAGGATTGGCCAGGTCGAGGTTAGCTGCCAGGACGGCCAGCTTAGTGCCGTCGGCGCTTAAACCGGCTGTCGCCTGGATACGCTGTACTGGGTTGGCGTATGCACCGCCCGGAGTCATGCCGGAGCCGGCTACCAAGCCGCTGGCGTAGCCGGTTATCTGGCGTTTATAGTTATGCATGAATTTGCCGGTTATGTCCCGGGCCATTGATGAGCGAACCGTGTTACGGAAGTTGACGTGATCAGAGGTTAAGAATAGGGGCCAGATATTTGTACCACCGGCAGAGGTGGTGTTAGCCGACCAAAGCGTGTAAAACGGTACATTCCAATGAGCCTGTTCCCGCGACATAACCACGGCGTAGACGCCTTCAGCTAATGCATCTACGTTCGTGTTGAGGTCGAACCCGCCCTCGTCGAAGGCTAGCTGCTTGCCGCTGCCGTTGTTGGCGTTCAGATAATTCCGGGTGGTTTCCATAAAAGCGTATAACGATGATTTGTCATTAGTCGTCAGAGTAGGATACACCAAGGAATTGACGCCGCTTTGCGGGTCGCGGTTAGCAGGATAAGGGTGGAAGTCGTACGTGTCGAAAATCGGACCGGAGGCGGTACTGGCTAGATTATTGTTTGGCCACGGCCAGCCGCCGCCGTCACTGATTATAGTGCCATTGCCACTAAAAAAGACTTGCGCCCAGTTGGCGCCATAGCCTTCACCGGTTCCCAGCACGCCACCTAAAATCTTTACGGATCGGCCTTTGGCCGATAACGCCTGATGCACACCGTCGGAAAACTGACGCTGGTGAATATAAGCCCAGGCTTCACGGGTATTGAGGACGGTCTGGGTGGTGCCGGTATACCAGCTGGAGTCGTTGGCCGGCTCATTATAGGCCTCATAGCCTAAAACATCGATTCCGCCATCCATGAACCAATTGACCATAGCGCCGTGATTCTGCGGGCTGCGCGTGCCAGTCTGATCGTAATTGCTTATGGTCGCAGGAGCAGTGCCGGACGGCAAACTGGCTGGGCCTGACTCCATCATGAGGATAGCCCCCATGTCCAAGCCCTGGCTTTTCATCGTTTGCAAGAAACTGCGCATATCCCCGAGAAATGGGTCAGGACTTGCTGGAGTGCCGGGAGAATATCCCATACCTTCCTGGTTGCGAAAAACTTCTGGACCCACCTGCTTGAATAACTGCTGATACTGGGGCTGCAGCAGATCACCATAAAAATACCGCGACATTCCATAGCCCCAGAACTTGGCAGGCAGAGTGTGGTCGACCGATGTGGCACAAAGGTTTATCGAGGCCGTACCGGCTGGAACGGAGGGGTAAGAGCCGCAGTCGATAGTCGCGGCGAAACTTCTATAAATAATGTAGCCGCCGATGGCGGCAAATACCAGGATAAAGGCAATCAGGTTCGGCTTTGAGAAAGATGCTTTTTTAAGTGTCCGCAAACTATGTTTCGCTTTCCGCTTGACTGGCCGTGTCCGATGTTTTTTTCTGGCCACCAATTTCCTTTACCAATACTTAAGCACTAGGATTAAACAGTGTCAACGATTGACGGATTAGGTGCCATAGCCGGGGAAGTAGTCGGTTAAAATCTGCCGGCCGGTGACGCCCAGCTCAAGCAAAGCTTTGTGTACGGCGTTGACGAAGCCATAAGGCCCGGATATATAAAAAATCCTTTCTTTATAATCCGGCAGCAGCGATTTGATCTTAGCTTTGTCTACATGACCATCGGTCACGTAATGTGATTTAAGTCCGGCCCCGCCGGCATCATCGAATAGTCTTTGGAACGATAACTCGTCCGGGCTGCTGGCCGAGTAAATCAAGGCCATATCACGTGGCTGGTTATTATCAATCGCGTATTTTATCATGCTGCGGAAAGGGGTGACGCCGATGCCCCCGGCCATAAACGCGATTTTCTTGGATGAGTCCGGCGGCAGTATGAAGTCGCCTGCCAGCCTGGCTGCCAGGATTTTATCGCCGGGCTTCAGCTCGCTCAGCTTCTGTTTGAATGCGCTGGCTGGCAGGGGCTGCTTGATAGTGAACATCAGTCCTGGCTCCGTCGGTGAGCTGGCGATGGTCAGATAGCGCCGGTTGCCGCGCGCGTCGGTCTTATTATGAGCGATGGTCCACTCCATATATTGTCCCGCCTTAAAACGGAAGCCTTTGGGCGTACTGAAAATATAACTGTAGATGCCGTCGGCTTCCCGGACGCGCCTGATGAACTTCAGCTGGTATCTGCGGTTCCGTGCCAGCAGGAATGTCAATAGGTTGCCGAGCAGCAGGGTTTCTTCAGGACTGAGCTTGAGCTTGGTCGCGGTATAAAAGAAGCCGACTACAATGGCATACAGCAGGGAGTAGTTCAGTTTCGCAGGCGAGGTAAGCGGTTCGGTCAGCATCACGACAGCGAAGAACAGTACCTGCGTGGAAATTAGCTCCAGCCATAGGAAATGCAGGCTGCCGCCGAAACTGGTGCCGAACACCAGGTAAAGCAGAAAGACCGCGAGGAATACGCCAGCCATAGTAAAACGTTTCATCTTGCGCAGCACCAAAATACCGCCGATGACTACTAGAGGAGTCATAAACTTAGTGCCGACCCACCAGGCTGGGTATTTATGGAAGACTTCTCCAGCGATAAGAGCTCCAAATGCCGCCGGATTGAAGATATGGCTCTTATTCAAGGCGATAACATATTTGGAGGCTATGGCGGCCGCGGCCGCGGCTGCCAATACGGCGAAGTCAGCCGTGTTTTTTGGCGGCGCTAGTATCAGGGTCAGAATCAGTCCGGTTATCAGATATGACTCTTTATTCGCCGGTATATCCAGGAATTTTGAAATCGACTTGTTGGCACCCCAGGCGATACCGACTATCCAGATTGCTGATATGGCGATTTCATTCCAGCTATACGGGACCTGTCTGAAAAAACTGCCTAGAATAGCCCACGCTACGAGAGCCAGCAGGAAATATAGCATTAGCCGGTAGCTGGTCAGCTTGTCGTTCAGCCAGTCGATCATGCCGGTGGCGCGCTGAGCGGCGATATCTAACTGCTTCTCCATCTTGGTATTGTTGTAGGCCTGTCTTAAATTTTGCTTAATCCTGGCGCTTGTTTACCGGAGCATATCTGACAATTCTTATCTTCTTCATACTCGGCCAGCCAGTGCCTGGAGGCCATCCACCACGGCTCATAGTCTTTAAAGCCGGCGAAATCGGCCGCCGAGCGCAGCAGCCAGCCCAGCCACCCATAGATGTGCACGCGACCCCAGACAACGGCCGCCCACCCAGGTCCGACCGGCGTTATATATACCGGCCGCTTGGGCTTATAGGCCTTTAGGCGCCGTCCGTGGCCTTGACGCTTAAGATGAGACGCGATGAAGATGCCATCGTAAAGTGCCGTCTGGGCCATTCCGGAATACGGCGTATCGGCATTATCGCCGATGACGTAGATATTATCTTCAGCCTGGAGATACTTATCGACCGACACCTTGCCGCGGTCATTAAGCGTGAAGCCATGCTTGCTGAAGAAAGGGTGATTTGTGACGCCGGCTGTCCAGACCACGGTATGGCTGGCCAAGGAGTGGTCGCTGACCAGCAATTTGTCGGCTGTCTCGGCTAACACGGCCTCGCCCAAATAAAGTCTGATGCCGATCCTGTGCAGGCGCTTCTGAATAACTCGCGAATAGCTTGGGGCCATCCGGGGCATCAGCCGGGGAGCTGCTTCGACCAGGTCGATGTGCAGCTTCCTGGGCTTGAGCCCGTGCATCTTCATCACATGATCGATATATGTCGGCAGTTCGCCAGCCAGCTCTACACCGGTGGGGCCACCGCCTATGACTATATAGTTCAGGTCAGGTTTACCGTCTTTCATTAAGATTTTATGCACGTGGTCGCGCAGCTCCTGGGCTTCCTCCTGGCTTTTTATGCCAAAAGAGTATTCTTTCAAGCCTTTGATACCGAAATAGTTGGTCACCACGCCGAGCGCCAGAACCAGGATGTCGTAACTGTAGGTTTTTTTACCAGTGACAGTCTTGGCCGTCCGATCAAGCTGTTTGATATCGTCCTGGATCAGTTTGACTTTTTTAGTTTTGAATATCTCGTCCAGCGTAATCGAAGAGGCGAAAGGACTGCCGCCAACAGCCGTCCGATAAAGGGTAGGATAATACCGGAAACTGTCACGGTCGGAAATCAAGCTGATACTGAAACGTTTATCATCACTGAGCGCTAGGGCTGTCTTAATGCCGCCGAAACCGCCGCCAACTATAAGAACTTTTGTTTTATGCTCCATCTTATGAATTAGTTTAAACCATATTCGATTAAAAGTGATTATGTATTATTGTCCGATTAGTGATTTTCAGATATGATTAAGTCTAATATTATTCGCGGAGGGTTGAGTGGTTAAAGCTAAACGTCAATTATCAAAACATTCTGAAAATAAATGGATGATTCTGGCGCTGTTGGTATTGGCACAGTTCATGGTCGTCCTGGACGTAGCCATCGTAAATGTGGCGCTGCCGTCTATCAATAGAGAACTGCACTTTGGAGCCGGCGGTCTACAGTGGGTTATAACTGCCTATACGATTACCTTCGGCGGTTTCTTGCTGCTCGGCGGCCGGGCGGCCGACCTATTCGGGCGTCGCCGTCTATTTATCGGTGCCGTTTCGGTCTTTGCGCTGGCGTCGCTGGCTTGCGGTTTAGCCCAGTCGGATACCATGCTGATTGTCACGAGAGCCATACAGGGCTTAGCAGGCGCCTTTATGTCGCCGGCGGCTTTGTCAATCGTTCTTTCTGAGTTTGAGGAAGGTAAGGACCGCAATACCGCGATGGGTGTTTGGGCCGCGGTATCAGCCGGCGGCGCAGCTGCCGGGGTACTATTGGGCGGAGTCCTAACCCAATACCTTAGCTGGCGCTGGAATTTCTTCGTTAACGTGCCGGTTGGTATCATCGTGGTGTTCACCGCTTTGAGGATGCTTCCTCACCACATTGGCGAGGAGAATAAGAAGATTGACCTCGACTTGCCTGGCGCTATTACCGCGACCGGCGGCTTGATGGCTATTGTCTATGGCCTATCTAAAGCGCCCAATGACGGCTGGAACTCGACCACTGTTTGGGGATTCATCGCAGCCGGTGTAGTGCTTCTTTTGACCTTTGTGATAAACGAGCGGCGGGCTAAACAGCCGCTGATGCCTTTGGAAATCTTCAGGATCCGTAACTTGGCTGGGGCTAACGCCGCCTTTCTAGTCATAGCCTGCACCCTGTTCTCGATGTTCTTTTTCCTAACGCTGTACGTGCAGACCGTACTGCACTATTCACCGGTTAAAACCGGGATCAGTTTTCTGCCGACAACCTTCATCATCGCTATTATGTCGGGAATCATATCGAATATAGTCGGAAAGATCGGCTATAAACCGCCGTTGAACCTCGGGCCACTGGTCTTGGCTCTGGGCTTGTTCCTGTTAGGCCACTACATGAAAGTCGGCGGTAACTACTGGCATAACGTCTTTCCCGGCCTGGCTGTATTCGCCGTCGGTATGGGCCTGACTTTTGTCTCCGGTACTCTAGCGGCGACTTCGGGTGTGCCTAAGCACTTCTCGGGACTGGCTTCGGGAATTCTTAACACTTCCCAGCAGGTCGGCGGAGCGATAGGCTTGGCCGTTCTGTCAGCAGTGGCGTTCTCGACC
>Ga0207667_10009104_pt1 | contig 11736 bp, 13 predicted proteins | sample KBSCornC52_FD_184301 | JGI IMG/M metagenome (GOLD analysis project Ga0207667, IMG submission 184301) | Corn rhizosphere microbial communities from Kellogg Biological Station, Michigan, USA - KBS Corn C5-2 (SPAdes) (version 2) | ecosystem: Host-associated > Plants > Roots > Rhizosphere > Soil ...
CGGATCAGTCAATCACCCCATTTGGCTTCCCCATTCACTGTTCGCTCACCCTATCTCCCTATAAATTGGGGATAAGGAGGCACGCGCCCCTTGATTGAGCGTTGCGGCAGTATGACATTGTTACCAAGAGAGCCCCGGGCTCACCCGGGAGCGGTGGGAGTACCAGCCTAAATGCCTAGTTTCGCTCGCGAACTCGAACAGACCCTGCACAATGCGCTCGGCGAAGCCAGCAAGCGCAGGCACGAGTATGCGACCCTTGAACATCTGCTGATTGCGCTGATCGACGACGAACATGCCTCCAAGGTGATGTCCGCCTGCGGGGTCAATCGTGACGAGCTTCGCGCATCCGTGAAGCATTATCTCGACAATGAGCTCGGAGCGTTGGTCGCCGACAGCAGCACCGATCCAACCCCGACCAGCGGATTCCAGCGCGTGGTTCAGCGAGCCATCCTCCACGTCCAGTCCTCCGGCCGCGACGAGGTGACCGGCGCCAACGTCCTTGTCGCGCTCTTTTCGGAGCGGGAGAGCTACGCCGTCTATTTCCTGCAGCAGCAGGACATGAGCCGGCTGGATGCCGTCACCTACATCAGCCACGGGGTCGGCAAGGGCGACACCCCTGCCGAGGCTCGTCCCCCCGAAGGCAATGAGGAAAAGACCGAGAAGGAGGGCAAGAAGGAAAGCGCCCTTAAGCAGTTCACGATTGATCTCAACGAGAAGGCTCGAACCGGGAAGGTGGATCCCCTGATCGGCCGAATGCCCGAAGTCGATCGCACGGTGCAGATCCTCTGCCGCCGGTCGAAGAATAACCCGCTCTACGTCGGCGAACCCGGAGTCGGCAAAACCGCGATTGCCGAAGGGCTGGCGCGCAAGATCATCGAGGGCGATGTTCCCGACGTGCTGAAGCCCGCTACCATCTACTCGCTCGACATGGGCGCGTTGCTTGCCGGCACCCGCTACCGCGGCGATTTCGAGGAGCGGCTGAAGTCGGTCGTCTCCGAGCTCGAAAAGATGCCGGACGCGATCCTCTTCATCGACGAAATCCACACGGTGATCGGCGCCGGTGCGACGTCGGGCGGGGCAATGGACGCGTCGAACCTCTTGAAACCGGCGCTCTCCTCCGGCGCGATCCGCTGCATCGGATCGACGACCTACAAGGAGTTCCGCAATCACTTCGAGAAGGACCGCGCGCTGCTTCGCCGGTTCCAGAAGATCGATGTCAACGAGCCGACGATCGAGGACACGATCAAGATTATCGCGGGGCTTCGCTCGTCGTTCGAGCAGCACCACAATGTCCGTTACACGACCGACGCGGTGAAGAGCGCTGTCGAGCTTTCGGCGCGCTACATCCACGACCGCAAGCTGCCCGACAAGGCGATCGACGTGATCGACGAGGTCGGCGCGATGCAGATGCTGGTGCCGCCGAGCCGCCGCAAGAAAGTGATCACGCCCAAGGAGATCGAGGCGGTAGTGGCGACCATGGCGCGAATCCCGCCGAAGTCGGTCTCGACCGATGACAAACGGGTGCTCGAGAATCTCGAGGCCGACCTCAAGCGGGTGGTATTCGGCCAGGATCTCGCGATCGAGAAGCTTGCCAGCGCGATCAAGCTTTCGCGTGCCGGGCTTCGCGAGCCGGACAAGCCGATCGGCAATTATCTGTTCAGCGGCCCGACCGGCGTTGGCAAGACCGAAGTCGCTCGCCAGCTGGCGTCGATCATGGGAATCCCGCTGCAGCGGTTCGACATGTCCGAATATATGGAGCGCCACTCGGTCAGCCGCCTGATCGGCGCCCCTCCAGGCTATGTCGGCTACGATCAAGGCGGGCTACTGACCGACGCCGTCGACCAGCATCCGCATAGTGTGCTTCTGCTCGACGAGATCGAGAAGGCGCACCCCGACCTGTTCAACATCCTGTTGCAGGTGATGGACAACGGCAAGCTGACCGATCACCACGGAAAGACTGTCGATTTCCGCAACACGATCCTGATCATGACCACCAATGCCGGCGCGTCCGACATGGCGCGTGAGAGCATCGGCTTCGGCGCCGCCTCACGCGAGGACGTGCAGGAGGATGCGGTCAAGAAGATGTTCACGCCCGAATTCCGCAACCGGCTGGATGCGATCGTTCCCTTCGCCTACCTGCCGCCTGCGGTGGTCGCCCGGGTGGTGGACAAGTTCATCCTTCAGCTGGAGCTTCAGCTCGCCGACCGCAATGTCCATATCCACCTCGATGACGAGGCTCGGCAGTGGATCGTGGATCGCGGCTACGACAAGCTCTATGGCGCCCGCCCGATGGGCCGGCTGGTGCAGGAGAAGATCAAGCAGCCGCTCGCCGAGGAATTGCTGTTCGGCAAGCTGGTGAACGGCGGTGAGGTGAAGGTCCGGATCAAGGACAATGCTCCGGCTTTCGAGATCGTCCCGGCGCCCCCGAAAGCGCTGAAGGCGAAACCGAAGAAGGCGAAAGCGCCCGCCAAGAAGATGACGGGCGACGCTCCGCCGGCCGAATAGAACGTTGGCAATCGGAAAAGGGCCGGGAGGAAACTCCCGGCCGTTTTCCGTGCTCGATCCAGAATGTCTGCTCTCGCCAAATCGCAACCAACTTTCGGTCCGGATGTTCAATCCCCGATGCGTCACGATCCTGTAACAAAGGCCGAACAGTCGAAGGTCGATTGGAAGGGCATCGGCTATCTCTTTTCGATTGCCGGAGTCTTTCTGCTCGGTGCGCGCTCGATGCCCAAGCCAGGTGATCCCTCGTGGTTCCTGTGGGCGCTGATTGCCGGTATCGTTACTTCGATTGTCGGCTTTGGGCTCCGCTATCTCGCCCATTTGAAGCAGCGGCGGGAGATCAGGCGGACTGAGGCGAAGGCCGATGGCAAGAGCAGCTAGGGCGAGCGGGTTGAGCTTGCTCTAATTGCGCCAGATATGCTCCGTCCGGTCCAGGTGAAATGCCATCAATTCGCCCAGTCGCGAGCTTCCGAAGGGGGTTCCCAAGGGGCGCTGGATCAAGTCGAGATCGGCTCCGCAATTGCCTTCGACCAGAATCGGGCCGTTCTCCAGGATCGCGATGTCCCAACCGACAATCATCCATTCCCCGAATGCCGAATGCGCCTTCAGTGCGAGGCCGCGCAGCTCGTCCCACATCGGCAGCGTTCGTCCGGTGATCCGCGCCCCCGACTCCGGATGCCGGTCGATCCAGGCCTTCCGCGGATCGAAACCCGAATAGGTTGCCTGCCCCAAGCTTCCGTGCTCGATGTCGATGGGAGCAGCGATTGCGCCAGCGTGGACATTGTCGGTGGTGACATTCCGCCCGACGGCCATCTTCAGAACGGCGCCGATGATCTCCGGCTTCTCCTCCTCGTCCAACGCAGTCAGGATTCGGACCGTGCTCAGAGCGCCGTTGCCGAGATCCTCGATCGCGCGATGATTCTTCGCGCGCTCCTGAACCAGATAGGGCTGGTAGCGCGAGAGGTCACGTAGCCGGTCGATCAGTTCCGGCGCAGAGAGCAATTGCCCGCTGACGCTCCGGTACAGACCGTTTCCGGCGTAGTCCCACCGTTCGGCGCCCTTCCCGCCCCGGCCGCAAACGGGTTTAAAGAACAGGTCCGCCTTGAAGGCGCACTCCGCCCCCGCGATGCCGCGCAATTCATCGCCAGAGACCGAAAAAAGGACAGGCAGAGTCCTCAGTTGTCGCTTGGTGCAAAAGCGCGCGAACGCTTCCTTGTCGTCCAGTGGCGATGTCGATCCCCGGGCCTTGGCCAGCAGCTTCATCGTGCTGTGCTTGGTTCCTCCGCGAGTGAGAAAGGCGCGCGCCTTCTGGAGTTCGCCCGGGCGGTAAAGCTCGAACACGTAATACCAGGGCGGCAGCAGTCCGGAGGTAAACGCCAGCCTGAATTGATCCGCACATTGCCGGATCCTGGAGCGTCCGAACTGGTCGCGGACGGCGCCGCCGTGTTTGCACGTTAGCCAAATGATGCTTCCCACGATTGCGCCGGGCCAGAGCAAGGCTGCAACGAGGATGTCGATCCATTCGCCGGCATTAGCAGGACGCCAGAACCGATAGGCGTAAGCTCTTGTGATCGTCCGCGCCGGTGGCGGGAATCGCTCGGGAAACAGGGCGAGATTGGCGAGGAGAGCGAAGCCCGTGGCTCTTCCGAATACCGCCTCCCCATGCTTGAGGAACTCCTGCCGGCACTTGTGCAGCTTGGCAGAGAAGGGCCGCGCCCCCGCTGCCTGTCGCCTCGTGAATGTCGGTGAGATCGTCGCCATGGTGCCCCCGGATCGCTTGGTGCGGGCGGACGGCACGATGGTTCAAAACTTGCCGCGCAGCTTCACCCGCTGCCGCCAATGCAACCAAGTCACGCGGCGGGAAGTTGGTTTCGTCTTCGCTGCCTGGGGAGGAGACCAGTAGCCGATTGCGACCACATTGAGCCGCACCGCCATCTGCTGCAAACGCGGCCAGCAACGTTCATGGGGAGAGAAAAGTGAACAAATTCCGTTGGCTGGCCGCGAGTGCATTGGCCCTGACCGCCGTTCCGGCAGTCGCTCAGCAAACGGGCGGCTTTTCAACCGATCGCCTGTCGCAGGTCGACAAGGTTCTGTCTTCCGATGCTTTCCAGGGCCGCGGCACCGCGAGCGCGATCGAGCCGACGGTCATCAACTATATCGCCAGCCAGTTCAAAGCCGCGGGAGTCCAGCCGGGCGGCGACGTCGTCAACGGCAAGCGGACCTGGTTCCAGAATGTACCGCTGCTCGAATCGCAAATCGTCGGTACGCCGCAGGTCAGCCTGAATGAGAACGGCACTGTGGTCCCCCTTCAGCAGGGGCCTGACATCGCGATTCTCGCCCCTCTCAACGGAGCCAAGCAGGTCGATATCGCCAACGCCCCGCTCGTGTTCGTAGGCTACGGAGTCGATGCTCCGGAGCGCGGCTGGAACGACTTCAAGGGCGAGGACATGCACGGCAAGATCCTGGTCGAGCTGATCAACGATCCGGATTTCGAGGCAGCCCCCGGAGAGCCGGTCGCCGGCAAGTTCGGCGGCAAGGCGATGACCTATTACGGCCGCTGGACCTACAAATATGAGGAAGCGGCGCGCCAGGGCGCTGCAGGCGTAATCATCGTCCACGAAACTGCCCCCGCATCCTACCCGTGGGCGGTCGTCCAGAATTCCAACATCAACGCGCAGTTCGACATCGTCCGCGACAATCCCGCCAGCGCTCACACCCAGATCGAAAGCTGGATTCAGCGGCCGCTTGCGGTGCAGCTCTTCCAGCGCTCCGGCCTCGATTTCGAGGCTGAGAAGGCCGCTGCCCGAAGCCCTAATTTCCAGCCGGTGCCGCTGAAGGCCACGCTCAGCGCCCACTACGCCGCCAATCCGCGGGTCATCACGAGCCGCAATGTCGTTGGGCTCCTGCCGGGCAGGACCCATTCCGACGAGACGGTGATCTATTCCGCCCATTGGGATCACCTCGGGATTGGCAAGCCGGATGCGACCGGCGACCGCATCTACAATGGCGCCGTCGACAACGGCAGTGGCGTCTCGCAGCTCGTCGAGCAGGCGCGGCTGTTCGCGCACGGGCCGCGTCCCGACCGCTCGATCGTCTTTCTTGCGGTTACGGCCGAAGAGAAGGGCTTGCTCGGCTCCGCGTACTACGCCGCCCACCCGCTCTATCCGCCCGCCAAGACAGTCGCCGATCTCAACGTCGACGCCTGGTTGCCGGCCGGGCCGGTGAAGAACTTCAGCGTGTCGGGCAACGCCAAGCTCGGTCTGCTCGACGATCTCATCGCCGAAGGTCAGCGCGAAGGTCTCTATTTCAGCCCCGATCCCGATCTGGCTGCCGGCCATTTCTACCGGTCCGATCACTTCTCGTTCGCCAAGATCGGGGTCCCGGCGATCAGCGTCGACGAGGGCCGCGATCTGGTCAACGGCGGGAATGCCCGCGGAGACGCGCTCGCCGCGGATTACACCGCGCATCACTATCACCAGCCGAGCGACGAATGGCATGCGGATTGGGATTGGCGAGGAGTGGCGCAGACCTCTTACCTGGTTCACGAGGTGGGCCTGCGGCTCGCCAATTCGCGCGAATGGCCGAACTGGAGCGCGGACAGCGAATTCCGCGCGGCGCGCGACCGGACAGCCGCCGAGCGACAGGGCGCCGCCGCCCCGGCAGTTGCGCCGCGAAAGGGTGAGCGCGGTTGAGCGAAACGCTCGAACCGGCCCTTCCCGACGAGCTTGACCAAAAGGCCGGCCGGCTGATGCACGATCTGTGCGATCGCAAGCTCACCGTCGCTACGGCCGAAAGCTGCACGGGAGGAATGCTGGCGGCTTTGCTGACCGACATCGAAGGCGCAGGCCACGGCTTCGACCGCGGCTTCGTGACTTACACCAAGCAGGCGAAAACGGACCTGCTCGGGATCGATCCCGGCCTGCTCGATCGCAATGAAGCGGTGTCGGAAGCGGTCGCGAGGGCGATGGCGGAAGGCGCGCTCGAACGCTCCAGCGCCGCGATCGCCCTCGGCGTAACCGGCTTCGCCGGCCCGGCTGGTCCGAACCATGAAGAAGGCCTGGTCCATTTCGCGATTGCCCATCGCGATGGGCCAACGCATCACCGCGTCGAGCATTTCGGTCCTGAGGGGCGCGGCCCCGTGCGCGTCAAATCGCTAAGAGTCCTGCTCGACTTGCTTGAACAGGCGATCAAAGTTGTTTAGTTCGCGTTTTGTTCTACAACAGGAGCAGGAGAGTCGGAGCCATGGGCGAGCTCATTTTCTACACCAATCCGATGTCACGCGGGCGCACTATCCGCTGGATGCTCGAGGAGATCGGCGTTCCGTACGAGACGGATGTGCTTCAGTACGGGGCGTCGATGAAGCAGGAGCCTTACATCTCCATCAACCCCATGGGGAAGGTCCCGGCGATCAAGCACAACGGCAAGGTTGTGACCGAAGTGGCGGCGATCGTGTGTTATCTCGCCGACGCGTTCCCTGAAGCGGGTCTTGCACCCCCCACGAACGACCGCGCCGAATACTACCGCTGGATCTTCTTCGTTGCCGGGCCAATCGAGATGGCGTTCAGCATCAAGGCCGCGGGCTGGGAGCCAGACGCCGACAAACAACGGATGTTTGGCCACGGAACCTACGATCTGGCGATCGACACGCTCGAGAAGGCGATTTCGGGCAAGCAGTATATCGCCGGCGACAAGTTCACCGCCGCCGACCTTTTGGTCGGCGCCTACATTGGCTTCATGATCAAGTTCAATCTGCTGGAGCCGCGACCTGTCTTCACTCAATATCTGGAGCGGGTGACTGACCGCGACGCACATCGCCGTGCCGCTTCCATCGACGATAATTTGATCGCCGAAATGCAGGCCCAGCAACAGGCGCAGCCGCAACCGGCTGCGTAACCCTGTCGATCTGGCAAAGAAAAAGGGCCGGCGGATTGCTCCACCGGCCCTTTTGTTGTGTCGATCTTCGTCGGCTAGCGGCGCTGTCCCATGAACCGCAGCAGGAACAGGAACATGTTGATGAAGTCGAGATAGAGATTGAGCGCTCCAATGACGGCGCTCTTGGCCATCGCTTCGCCATTGCCTGCAACCACGAAGTAGATGCTCTTGATCTTCTGCGTATCGTACGCGGTGAGGCCGGCAAACAGAAGCACTCCAATCGCGCTTACCGCTAGGTTGAGCGCGGGGGACCGCAGGAAGATGTTGATCATCAGCGCAATGAACAGCCCGAACACGCCCATGATCAGGAACGAACCCATTCCCGACAGGTCCCTCTTCGTCGTGTAGCCCCAGAGGCTGAGACCGGCGAAACCGGCCGCGACCGCGAAGAAGGTCTGCGCGATCGACACTCCAGTGTACACCAAGAACAGGCTTGAGAATTGGACCCCGACGAGAGCGGCGTAAATCCAGAATAAGGCCTGTGCTGTCGCCGCCGAGATGCGGTTGATGCCAAAGCTCAAGGCGAAGACCACTCCGAGCGGAGCGAACAGGGCGATCCAGAACAGAGGTGTCGCCTGTCCGGTCGAAGGATTGATGATCAGGTTGATGAGACTGCTGTTGGCGAAGCCGAGTGCGATGATGCCCGTCAACAGGACGCCGGATGCCATATAGTTGTAGACGGAAAGCATGTAGGACCGAAGGCCCGCATCGCGGGTCGCGCGCGGAACGCCTACCGTGGCTGTATTGAAGCCACTGCGCTCGGTGCGGGTCTGCGGGTCATCCCAGATTGCCATTTCTTCTCCTTTGCGAGGGGCGAATGGCCCCTTCACGCTCTGCATATATCGTGGATGGGCGGTTCCACTTCAAGAAAAAGTGCGAGTAGCTGCTCAACGGTGATGGCGACGCTTTCCCGGTCGATCTCCAGCCTGCCTGTTGTATAGGATCCGAAATGACGGATCTCTTCGCGACCTCCGACTCCGCGGAAGCCAACTTCGACGTGATGGACGGCGCAATCCCGGTGCTGCTCGTCGATAACATTTTCCGCGATCCCGCTGCCGTCCGCGATGCCGCTCTTAACCTCCCCTTTTCGCCGGGGACGGCGCACTACCCCGGCCGTGTGGCGCGATTCCCGCCGGGCGATCCGTCGCTGACCGGCTTTCTCAAGAAGGTCGTCTCGCTGGTCCAGGCCAAATATCTGCCCAACATGCCAATCCTTCCCAATGGTCACCGGCTGTCGGGCTTTCGCGGGCTCGACACCGATTTTGCGATAACGGACTTTCATCCCGACCAGCTGAGCTCCAACCAGCGCAAGCCCCACGTCGATGCCGTGCCGGTGTTCGGCCTTGTCTATCTCAACGACCCTCCTCGCGGCGGGACCATGTTCTACCGGCAGCGGAAAGAAGGCGAGCTAACGCCGGGCGATGGCTATCCAACCGCGGAAGGGAATGAGGTCGAGCTCTGCTATCGGGTCGAAGGACTGTTCAACCGATTGGCGATCTACCCCGGCTTCGTGCTCCATTCGGGCGAGATCGAAGGCGATTGGATCAAGAACGAAGATCGCTTCCGCAACCCAAGGCTGACTCAGCGCATTCAGTTCTTCGCCTGACGGCCCCGCAGGGTCGCGGGACCTCCCTCTGTTCAATTCCGTGAAAAAGATAGCTCCATTCCGGCAGCAATTTCCGCTGCTACCAGGATAGATTCTCGCCATTTCGGAAGGATCGGAAAACCACTCTTAGCCGCGCTCGGCGACATTTCGCTCAACAGCTCGAGGGAGGGCGAAATGATTGCTCAACGGCAGGAAGCGCAGTTTGCATCGTACCCGGACCCGTCGCCTTCCAACCGTTCCTGGGCAATCCTGGCGGACCTTCAGAACGCGCACATTCGGCTGATTGCCGCGATCAAGGATCTTGCGAAGATCACCGGCCAAACTCGCGGCGACAAAGTCGAATATTCCGCCATCCGGTTCCGGGTTAGCGAGGCGAGCCTCGCCCGCCGGATCACTTTCCGCGCTGCGTGCGACTTTCTTCTGCCGATTGCGTCCCCTGGCGACGAGCAGACGATCAGCCGCCTGCGCAGCGCGGATTCAGAACTGGCAAAGCATGCGTCCGGACACGTGCAGAAGTGGACGACTGCGACGGTCGATCTGGATTGGGAAGGCTATTGCCTGGCGATGGGAGAAATGCGCAGGGGGCTCCTGAAACAGATCGAACTCGAACGTTCGATGCTTTACCCGCTCCTCCACAAGCACGGCAGCATCCGCCGAGGCAGGATCCGGCTCATCCCGATCGAGGAATTTCTCGCCGAAGAAGAGGCGGCAGGTTGAAAAATGCTGGCGCTCGCGTTGCTCGCGGCTGCCGGCGGAGCTGCACCTCACGCCGCACCGGTTCGTGCCGAAGCCACCGCGACCGTGCACATTGTCCGCCCTGCGATCGTTTCGGCGGCGGCCGAGTCCAAATCGCCTGCAAGCTGGCGCGAAACCAACGTGCATCTGCCCGATGGGACAATCGAGCAACTGCGCGTGATCGACTTGCCGTGATGGAATGCGGCGATTCAGTGCGCGAGGAAATCTTGACGAGCGCTTCGGCCGAGCAAATCGGGCGCAGCGCCAGAGACGTCGAGAGTCGCAACCCAATCCTCGAGCCTTGCCTTTGCCAGGTCGGCATGCGCCGCGATTTCGGGCGGAGCCGAACAGGAATCCATGATCCTGATCGCCGCCTCCAGATAAAGAAGTGCCGCCCCCGGCGTGCCGTCCCCACAGTCAATCATCTGCATTACCCCACTCGAACGCTATCTACTCACTCTTCCCACGACTATTTCATAATCGAAAAGTCCTTATCGGAAGTTAATGCGAAATACTACGTTACTAACTTTCGATAAGTATACTTTAGTAAAGTACTGAATTTGCTCAGATATTAATACATATTCAACTATTTACAGCGATAAAGTAGAATACCAACTGAAGTAAATAGTTGTCTGCTCGGTAATAGTTTTGGAGTTCACGTGTACATTGCAGACAAAGGGAGCGGTCATATGGGACATGCCGCCGAATCACGGTTCGGATTTGACTCAGGTCAAAGTAATCAGGCGCTGTGGAATACAGTCGAGCTGCTCCAGAATCAGGTAAGAGATCTGATCAAGAGCGGTCCCGCGAACGATCGCTCGCACGCACCGATTTCGCCGGGACATAGAATTGGTGAAATTCTACGTGCCCGCACTATGCGCGCCAAGTTCTTCAATGCAGATCTGTTCGCGGATCCAGCCTGGGACATGCTGCTCGATCTCTATCGAGCGCACCTCGATCAATACCGCGTCTCGGTTACAAGCTTGTGCACCGCGTCGGGAGTGCCGACCAGCACCGCGCTTCGCTGGTTGCGCGCGCTCGAGGAAGGCGATTTGATCGCAAGACGCCAGGATCCACTGGACGGCCGCCGGACATTCGTCGCGCTGACCAGCGCCGGCGTTCAATCGATGGACTCCTATTTCGCAGCCATCGGGCAGGCACAGCCGCTTTAGACCGGCAAGAATTCATCCCGCGGCGGCGTATGCTCGCGCTACACTGCTCGGATGCACCGGCTGTTCGCCGCTATCCGTCCGCCTGAGAGCATCCGCAATCTGTTGATTGATGCGATGGGCGACAGTCCGGATTTCCGCTGGCAGCAGGACGAGCAGCTCCACCTCACCTTGCGCTTCATCGGCGAAGTCGATCGGCCGCTAGCGGACGATTTGGCGGATTCGCTTGCCCGGATTCACTCGCGTTCCTTTGAGCTCAGGATCAGCGGCACCGGCCGCTTCGAGCAGCGGAACAGCGGCGCGTTATGGGCCGGGATTGAACCGAAGGCGCCGATCGCCGCGCTCGCCGCCAAGATCGAGCGCGCGTGCCAGCAGGTGGGCCTGGAGCCGGAGCGCCGCGCCTTTCATCCGCACATCACTTTGGCACGCTGGAAAGGCCGCCGCACCCGCGAAGTCGAAGAGTTCCTTCCCCGCACCCGCGGCCTCGCTTCCGAGCCGTTCGCGGTCAATGGTTTCATCCTGTTCGAAAGCCGCCTGTCCCGCCACGGCGCACATTACGAGGAAGTGGCGACCTATCCGCTCGGTTGATGCGCCGCGCGCTCTCGCCGCCAGAGGATATAGCTGTAGACGATAGGGACGCCGGCCATCACCGCGACAAGGCCGAACACCAGCATCCGCGCCGCCCACCCCTGGAGAGGCAGGAAGGCAGCGATCACCATGATCACTCCGGCCGCCATCATCAATTTGCCGCCCAGGCGGTGAGTCTTGATCCACACCTCCTCGCTCGACAGC
>Ga0207667_10009106_pt1 | contig 11735 bp, 7 predicted proteins | sample KBSCornC52_FD_184301 | JGI IMG/M metagenome (GOLD analysis project Ga0207667, IMG submission 184301) | Corn rhizosphere microbial communities from Kellogg Biological Station, Michigan, USA - KBS Corn C5-2 (SPAdes) (version 2) | ecosystem: Host-associated > Plants > Roots > Rhizosphere > Soil ...
ATCCCAAGCGACGGGCAAGCGCACCGTCTTGAAGCCGAGCGCCGCCAGCGCTTGCACGTACGCTTCGGTGACGGGCGGATTGCCCCAACCGGTTTCCCAAGTCGCGGTGTTGTCGAGCGTGTTGCCGATGTTGACGCCGATGCCCATGCGCTCGGCAGCCGGCCAGGCATCGATTTCAGTCATCGCTTCGGTCGGGCCCGAAGCAAGCTGCGCATCCTGACCATTGCCCGAGCGCGCGGGCGGAGTGATGGAAGCGGACGACAGCACGCCCGCGCTGAGCGCGAGCAACGCGCCCAGCAAGAGTCGGCGCGGAGGAGCGGGCGGATGGGCGAGCGGTTCGGCGTACGGCACTTAGGTGCCGACATGAAACACCGATTCCGTCCGCCCGAGCGCAGAACTCCGCACGATTTTCGCCGCGCCGACCAGCGACGGACGTTATAGACCAGCGTGGGGTGCCGTCTTTTGCGTGATGCGCGGAGTTCGGCACGAGCCCGTGCCGACTGACTGCGATGGAGAGTTTTGATTGATGGTCACGCGTTACGCCGCGTGCGGCATAGCCTTCGGCGGCGCAGGCCGACTTCTCGCGCGGGCCGCGCGGCGCGGCGTCCGCGACGCCGAAGGCTGAGCGCGATTGGCCGCGCTCGGTGACCATCAAAAAAATCTTCGAACCTTTGCCCGGCTCGACGCGAGAAAAGAATTCGCTCAGCCTCCAGTCGAATAAAAGAATTCTTCGCGTACGATCTTGTCCTGCTCGATGGTGAAGAGCGCCGTCTCGTCCATTTGCATGCGGCGACCGCTCGGCTTGTTGGTCACGTCATAACTGAAGCGCACGATGAAGCGATTGCCGTGCGGCCACGGGCCCTCCACGCTCGAGCTGTGCACTTCATGGTTGGCCATCCACTGCTTGCCCTTTTCGAGCACGGCGCCGAGGCCGCGGACCTCTGCCGGGGAGCCGGGCATGGCCGCCGCTTCGACGCTCACTACGTCCTTCGAGAACAAGGTCTCGAGTGCGACGTGGTTTTGATGCGCCTTACAAAGCTCGACGTACTTTTTCGCGATCTCGAATGTGGTCATGAGAGCCCTCCTTGACTGTTTACGGACAATTGCGCTCTCGCTCGCGCGCTGTCAACCGCAAGCCCGTAGTGCGAAGATGGTTACTGACACATCGTTGTCAGGATTTGTAAACGGCAGAGCGCCCTCGCGCCCAGCACGCCGAAGTGGTGGATTTTCAGGCCATAGCTGCGAACGCGTAGAACTCCGCACGTGAGCTCGCTTTGGGCCTTCGGGTCAATCTGCAACGAGTCCGTGGTTGCGCCGCTGCATGACTGACACACGTCCAACTGCGGTGTAGATTGAGGCGATGTCGACGCCGCCCCGTGGACCGCTTGCCGAACCCCTGCCCTGGAACCTGGTCTCCCAGGATTACGCGCTCGAGGCGCTGCCGCAGTTCGAGAAATATGCGAGCGCCGCTTTGCGCGTTGCGGGCTTGCGTCCCGGCGCGCGCGTGCTCGACGTAGCCACCGGACCCGGCACGCTCGCGCTGCTCGCCGCGCCGACGGCCGAAACCGTCGAGGCGATCGACTTCGCGAGCGACATGATCGCCCTCTTGCAACAACGCGCGACAAAGGCCGGCGTGAAAAACGTACACGCGCGCGTCGGCGACGGGCAAGCGCTGCCCTACGCGGACGGCGCGTTCGACGCCGCGTTCTCGCTGTTCGGGCTGATCTTTTTCCCCGACCGCGCGCGCGGTTTCAGCGAGCTGAAGCGGGTGCTCGCTCCGGGCGGCGTCGCGGTCATCTCGACTTGGCGACCGTTCAGCGAGGTTCCACTGCTCGAGGCAGTGATGCTCGCGCTGGCCGAACAATTGCCCGATCTGCCATTCGGAAAGAGCAAAGCGCCGCTCGGCGAAGCGGACGAAATCATTGCCGAGATGAGCGCTGCCGGCTTTCGCGACGTGCGCGTGGAGCGCGTGGAAGAGCAGATGCAGACGCCGGATCTGGCGAGCTTTTGGGGCTCGATGGAGCGCACCATGGCGCCGGTGGTCTTGCTGCGCAAAAAGATGGGCGCTGCCTGGGCACCGGTCAGCGCGCGCATCTTCGCGTCGCTCGAGGCGCGCTTTGGCGCGGGCGCTCAGTCCGCGACGATGCCGGCGCTGCTCGGCATTGGTCGCGCCTGAGCCGCCCAGGCGTGCGCTGACCGAGCGCGTCAATACCAACGGATCGACGTGAGGAAGCGGAGCACGGCTTCGTCGAGCAGATCGTCTTTGGTGCGCGCGGCGGCTTGCAGCATATAGAGGTTGGTGCCCGTGACCAGAAAGCGCACGCGGGTCCATGAGCTCTTGCCCTGTAGCAAGATATCGCGGCCGCGGGCGTCGTCGAAGGCGAGTGGCGCTTGCCAGACCACGCGGTTGCCGTCGCGGTTGAGCGCCTCGAGCCCGCGATCCATGCGCTCGTCCGGGCTGAGCGAGCCCTCGTCGAGCGGGATGGCCCAGACGAAGTAAGCGCGCGTTTCGCTACCCCCGAGCCAGCTGGCTTCAGCCACGGTAAAGTCACTGGCGTTCAGCTCTTTTTTGCCGAGCCGGACGCCGCCGTCCGGCATCAGCGCGCTGAAGTGCGCTTCGGGAAAAGCGTGCACGGACCACGGTTGCCGGAGCACGATCGAATCGAAGAACGCGCGCGCTGCCGTGCGATCGAGCGCGCCGTCCGAGCGTTCGACTTGTGCGATCCAAAAGCCGTCGCCGACGACGTAGAAGCGGAGCCAGGCGTCATGTTTGCTTTTGGTTTTGCCTTCCAGCTCGATGCCCGGCCATTCGCCCATTTTGATCGGCGTCGCGCGGGAGACGGCCGCGAGTGCATGCTTCGCGTTTTCGAGCATGACCTCGTCCTTGGCGCGATCGCGCGCGCCGCGAAAGTAGCGCGCAACGAAGTAATCTTGCGTACCCACCGAGCAAGCCACGCCTTCGGTGTGCATCATGCCGTCGGGCAGTGGCGCGTCGCTCTCGAACAGATCCATGGGCGCCGGAGGGCGCACTTGGAGCCCGAGGGCGGGCAACTCGAGCAGCGGGCTCAGCGGCGCAGCCTGCGCGAGCACGGGCACCGTACGTGCCGCCGGGGCCTCGGGCGGACGCGCGTGCGTGCAACTCGAGGCGAGCAAGAGCCAAACCCAGCACCGTCGCGCGGCGTTCATCGATCAACTCCTTCGTGATCCGTTTCGGGCGCAAGCTGCACGACGGTCGTGGCTTTCAAGCCCAGCGTTTTGAGCGCATCGCTCACGCCGGGTGCGGGGCCCAGCACGCCGATCGTGGCGCGCTCGAAGGTCAAACGCTGGGCCAATTCAGTGAGCGCCTTTGGGCTCACGCGCTCGACCTGCAGCGCGATATCGAGCCCTTCGTCGCCCTGCCGGTCGTGTTCGGCAGCGCGAACCAGCTCGGCGATCATGGCTTTGCCCGAAAGCGATTGGCGCATTTGAAACTGGCGCTCCGCAGCGACGGCATTGGCGAAGTCCGTGGCGGAGATCTGGCCCTCGCCGAGCCGGGCCAGGTGCGCTTTCACGCTCTCGAGCACGGGCGCGAGTTGATCGACCGGGACGCGAAACGAATAGCGCAAAAAATCCTGCTCGCGAGTGAGCACGGTGCTGCTCTGCCAATACGGCGTGCGCGCACCGTGCTCGGCTAGGCGCGCGCCGAAACCGTCCGTGAGCTCGGTGCGAAAGAACCAGGGCAGGAGCTGCGCCGGGTAATGGCCAGGGGTCGCCCAGCCCGGCAGCGGCCAGAGCACGCACACGGAGGCGGACGCTGCTGCGTCGCCTGTTTGATTCGGCTCGCTCGCGCGATCCAAGACATACACGCCTGCGTGAAACAGCGCGTGATTGGCCGCCGTCCGCTGCACGACCGGCGCGGCTGCCGGGCGTAGCACCTGCGCGGCCAGGCTACGCGCAGTCGCATTGTCGTACGGCCCCACGAGCTCGAGCGCCCGGGGTTGCCGTTGAAGGGCCGGCCAGAGGCGGTTGATTTCGGCCATTTTCGTGCCCTGGACGGCGAGCTTTCGCGCAGGCGGGCTGAGGTACTGATAGCGGCTCTTGGGGGCGCTCAGCCCGAGCGCGTCCCAGTACCAAGTCCAGACCTCGTCGTGTTTCTGGTTGACCCAATCAGCGGTGCTGGCTTTGGCGGCGTCGAAGGGGGCGCTCGGCAATTGCTTCTGCGCGAGCACGGTCGAGAGCGCATCGAACGCTCGCGCGAGTCGGCTCGGCGGAGCGGTGAGCGTGATCTCGAGCTGCTCGACCGATCCGCGGATCTTCAGCTCTGCGCCCAGCAACTGCAGTGCCTCTTCGAGCGTCGTGCCGGCGACCGGGCTCTTGGCGAGGAGCTCGGCCAAAACCGGGCCGAGCGCGGGGTTGAGCGGCGCAGCCGGCCACGGAATTTGCAGCGCCGCGTGCGAGACCGGCAGCCCCCATCGCTCCATGAACCGAAGCTGATCGCCGTTCGGCAGCGTATCGCTCGGGCCGGTGGGCGGATGAAAGCGATGCGGCGCGCCATTGGCGGGCGGGCGCGGCCAATCGCCATTTGCCGGCGTGAGCAAGGCAGGAGCCTCCGCGCGCGCCCGAAATATTGGCTCGGAAGCAGCGCTGAAATAGCCACTGCCGGCGCGCGGCGCACTCGCCAGCGGCATGACCTCGAACGCGCCGTCCGCTGGCCGAAGCAAATGACGGCGCACGATCGACGCGAGCTGCGCGGCGTCGAGCGCGAGGTAGCGCTTGAGCAGTTTGGGGATGATTTGCGCGCCTTGGCCGAGCAGCACGGAGCTCGCCAGCACTTGCGCGCGGCCCAGCAGATCGTCGTAGCGATCGCCCAGCAGCGCCGCGTAGTAGAGCGCCGCCCCTTCGATCTCGGTGGCCGGCACGCGCCCTTCGGCCAGCGCTTGCAGCTCTTCAGTCAGTGCCGCGCGAAAGGCGTCGAGAGTCGTCTGCGGTCCCTCACAAGCGGCGACGAACACGCTCGTCAAAGCGCGTGAGCGCTGGACGACCGTGATCCCGTCGCACAGCGCGCGCGCCCGCAGTCGGCGCGCGAGCACGGTCGCCACCACGTCCAGCCCCGCATCGTCCGCGGAGAGGAAGCTCGGCGTCTCCCAAGCCGACGCGCCGAAACGAGCCGGAACGGGCGCAGTCAGCGCGAGCAGCCGCGGAGTCGAGCTGCGCCGAACCGCGGGCGGCGGCTGAACCGGTGCCGAGGGCAGCGAGCCGAAGAGCCGGCGCACCGCCTGTTCGGCTCGCTCCGGCTCGAGATCGCCCACCAGCACGAGCACCGCGCTGGCCGGGTTGTAATAGCGGCGCAGCCGCTCCGCGAGCGCGGTCGCCTTGGCCGTTTGCAGCTGGCTCGGTCGATCGAGCGCGCCGTACGGATGCAAGCGCCCCAGAGCGGCGTGGAATGCGACCGCTGCGGCGCGGTCATTGGGCAGGCGCTCGACCGCCTCGAGCACCTGTGGCAAAGCCTCGCTGAGCGTGGTTTGCGTGATGCCGTCGGCCGCAAATTCCATGCGATCTGCCTCGAGCCAAAGCGCCAGCTCGAGCGCTTCAGCCGGCACCTGCAGCGTCACGCTGGTGGCATCGGGCCCGACCTCCACGGTCGGCGCTTCGTATTTGAAACCCGCCGCAGAGAGCAGGCGCGGCCGCTCGTCTGCACGGAGGTGCCGCGTCTCGAGCTTCGGTAAGATCTTGCCGATCAGCTGCGCGAGGCCGCGCTGATCGGGCGGATCGAGCGCGTCACCGACCGCATACTCGATGTCCAATGCGACCTGTGGCACGCGATGGTCGACCGCAATCACGACGCGCAAGCCGTTCGCGAGCGTCAGCTCGCGATAGCTTTCGATGCCGGCCGAAACGTCCGCGTCTTGGGCGCGCGCGCCGCTCGCCGCCAGTGAGAGCCCGAAACACAAACCCAAGGTGTAAGCTACCCGCCCGAGCCCAAACGGCATCCCCTCCACATGCTCAAACGCACGGGGCGCGTCAATCGGCGACTCGAAAGTCGCGGCAGACTCGGGCCACGGGGCCGATGGCGTGCCGACGCGCGTTAATCAGCCTGGCCAGGATCGAGCTCGGCCGCGATTGCTTTCAGCGCGCGTTCGGCGGCACGGAGCGTCGCTTGCGGCAGGGAGGCCATCGCGTGCTGGACCGCGGCCTCGACCGTGCCGGCGCGACGGCCGTTGATTTGGCGGCCCATCGGCGTGAGCTTCAATCTGGCACGGCGGCCGTCCGCCGGATCACGCTCGCGAAGCAAGAGCCTGGCTCGTTCGAGTCGGCGGAGCACACCGGTGAGAGAGCTCGGGTGCACGTGCAGCACTTTCGCGAGCTCGCCGGGCGCAATCTTCGGGTTTTGGCCGACGATGCGCAAGACCAAGCGCTGCGGCCCGGTCACCCCGAGCTCGGAGAGCATGCGTTTCGAGCTTGCCTCGAGACCGTGAGACACGCGCCAAAGCAGGCGCATGAAGCTCAGCACCTCGCCCAACCGTGCCACGTTCGCAGACGCCGCTTTCTCGACTGAGCGATGCTTGTTCACGCCGGGCATAGCTTGGCCCGATTCGTAGCTTCAAGGCAATCGGGCAGGGTCGGCCGAAAGGCGGACACCTGCGCGCTTCAGCTGGGAGCCGCCGCCTCTTCGGCCTCCGCGCGCACCGCGGCCTTTAAATAGACTCGCGCCACGTCCGACTCGCCGAGCAGGCCGATCACGCGCTTGTCGGCGTTCACCACCGGAAGCTCGCGCAGGCCGTTGCTCAACATGGCTTCGATGGCATGCCGCAAGTCATGGTCGAGATGCAGGCTCACTGGGGCTTGCATCAGGTCGGTCGCGAGCGTCCATTTGGTGCTCGAAAGCTCGGCCGACGCAATGCGCAGGGTAGCGGCGACCACCAGGCCGATCACCTGATCTTGGCCGTCGAGCACGGGGAATACGTCTTGATCTTGAGCCTGGCTGACCTTGCGCAACATGTCTTCCATGGTCGTCCGTTGCAGAAAGCAGACAGCCGACTTCGCGCTGCGCACGACATCTCGAACGCGCATCGTTTGCAGCACGCCGAGCAGCAGCGTGTCGCGATGCGCCGGAGAGTCGAGTGGTCCCGGCACCTGCGCGGCGTACAGCGATCGCTCACGCAGCGCGACGAAGGCAATGCCCTGAGCGAGCATGAGCGGCACGAGCAAATCGTAATTGCCCGCGAGCTCACAGACCAGCACCAACGCACTCAGCGGAACGTGCGCAATTCCGCCGTAAAAAGTGCCCATTCCGACCAGCGCAAACGCACCGGGTTGGATGCGCGGATCGTGCAACAGGAGCGCGGCTGCACGCCCGAAAGCCCCGCCCAGCAAGCCGCCGATGGCGAGCGATGGCGCAAAGTCTCCCGCGCTCCCGCCCGAGCCAATCGTGAGCGAAGCGGCCAGCGCTTTGCACAGCGAGAGCCCCGCGAGCAGCCCGACCGCCGTCCAACCTTCGGGCAACCAGCGCGAGCCCGAAATCGCCATTTGCACCGCGCCATAGCCGCCGCCGAGCAGGCCGAGCCCTTGCCCAGGAGTCTGCACGTGGCGGCCGACCAGCACGATCAACGGAGTGAACAACACTCCGAGCGCGAGCCCGCCCAGGGCGGGCCGGGCCCATTCCGGCATGCGCAAGCCGTGAAACAGCGCATGTACCCGCCGATAGAGCGCCACGAATCCGGCCGACACTGCGGCAATCATGATCGCCAGCAGGCCGAACAGCGGCAGATGCGCGGGCACGAACGGAAAACGCGGCACGCGCGCGAACAGCGTGCTCTCACCAAAGATCGAGATGATGACGGAGTACGAAACGACGCTCGCCAGCACGGAAGGAATCAGCGCGTCGGATTCGAAGCCGTCTTTGTACAGAAACTCGACGGCCAGCAACGCGGCACCGAGGGGCGTGCGAAAGACCGCAGAAATGCCTGCGGCGACGCCTGCCACCATCAGGATGCGACGCTCGCGGCGCCCGACGTGCAGGACCCGCCCCACCAGATTGCCGAGCGCGCCGCCAATTTGCATGGTCGGGCCCTCCCTCCCACCCGCACCGCCGCTGCCGAGCGTGAAAATCGAGGCCAGAGCCTTGATCCAGATCACGCGCCGGCGAATCAGCCCGTGCCGGTGGTGGAACGCCTCGATGGTTGCGTCCCCGCCCCCGCCCCCGGTCTCCGGCGCGAGCCGCGTGATGAGCCCGCAGGCGAGCCCGCCCAGGGCCGGTAAGAACACGAGCAACCAAGGCAGAAAAGCGCGGTGAACTTCGCCGGCCGCGAACGTTTCACCATCCGCGCGCAGCGGAATGTAGCCCGCGAGCTCCTCCAACACGCCACGCTGTGCGTATTCGAAGGCAGCAAACAGCGCCGCGCCCATCAGCCCCGCTGCCGCACCGACCGCCGCCGCGTGCATCAAGACCCGACCGACGATTCCGAGCTCCAGCGGAGCAAGGTCACTGAGCAAGAATGGCAGACGGCTTTGGCCGCGGCGGAACCTCGCGCTGCCGCGACTAGCATAGCTGCGCAGGCGGCGAAGCAAGCCCACAGATACCTCGGACGTGCTCATGGCTGGCTAAGACCGCCTTCGTACGCTCGAGCCGCGCCAGGAGCAAGGCGCAGCGCGACGATTCCTGCATAGTCGTGGCACTTTGCCAGTTCAATCGTTTGACCTTCAACGGTAGGCGAGGCGCTCTGCGCGCTCATCGCGCCCGTGTCCGCACGCTGCCAATCCGACGCATAGCGAAGGACACCCTGCCGAAACGCGGCAGGCCCGTCTCGCGCCTCACCTGCGAGCAACGTCGCGCCGAGCCGCGCGCGGATCGCTTCGACCGCACGTCACCGCGACGCGCTCAAGAGGCTTCTTTGGCCGCGCCGGCATAGTGTTCCAGCTTTCGATACAGGGTCTTGCGCTCGATGCCCAGGATTCGCGCGGCGGCGGTCTTGTTGCCCGCAACCGCGTCGAGCACGTGCAAGATATAGCGCCGCTCCACCTCCTCGATGCGCAAGAGCTCGCTCGGATCGCTGCCCGCGACCACGATGTCGCTCTGCTTGTGGACACGAACACGTTCTGAAAGATCATCGATCCCGAGCTCGCTGAAGCGGGCCAGGGCGACGCCGCGTTCCATGCAATTCTGCAGTTCGCGCACGTTCCCGGGCCAGGAGTAGGAGAGCAGCCTCTCGGCTACCGCGGGTGAAATGGCCGTGACCTGCTTGTTCGAAGCTTGCGCGAAGCGGCGCATGAAATGCTGCGCGAGCGGTAGAATGTCCGCCGGGCGCGCGCGCAAAGGCGGAAGCTCGAGGCGAATCACGTTCAAGCGAAAGAACAGATCCTCGCGAAAGCGCTTGTCGTCGACCGCGGCTTCGATATCGAGATTCGTCGCGGCCAGGAAGCGAACGTCAATCGGCAGTTCGGTGTTCGCGCCGAGCGGGCGCACGATGCGCTCTTGCACGACGCGCAACAATTTGGGCTGCAAACCGAGCGGCATGTCGCCAATTTCGTCCAAGAAGACCGTGCCGCCGTTGGCCTGGACGAGCAGGCCCGGGTGCGCTTGGCGCGCGTCGGTGAACGCGCCGCGGGCGTGGCCGAACAGTTCGCTTTCGAGCAGCGCCTCCGGCATGGCCGCGCAGTTGATGGCCAAAAACGGCTTGTCCTTGCGCCGGCTCTGGCGATGCAGCGCGCGCGCCACGACCTCCTTACCCGTGCCGCTTTCGCCGGTGATCAAGACCGAGGCGTCGGAGTCGGCGACGCGCTCGATCAGATTGCGCACTTTCGCCAAGGCCGGACTTTCGCCGATGAACTCGTCGTCTTCGCTCGAGCTCCGCGCGCTGCGCAAGCGAACCACCTCTTGATGTAGCGCGCGATGCTGGGCCGCGCGTTCGATCGAAATCGCCAGCACGTCGAGCTGCACCGGTTTGCTGATGAAATCATAGGCGCCAGCGCGGATAGCTCCGACCGCGGTCTCGTAATTGCCGAACGCGGTCAGCACGATCACCGGCACTTCCCGCTGCAGTTCGGCGATCTTCGTGCACAAATCGAGGCCGCTGCCAAAGGGCATGTTCAAGTCGGTCACGACCACGTCGAAATCGTGCGCCTCGAGTAGCGCAAGGGCCTCGGCGGCGCTCGCGGCCACGCCGGTCTCGTAACCGCGACGAGTGAGCCCGAGGTGCAGCGTTTCGACGAGGGCGCGATCGTCATCCACCAACAACACGCGAGACATTCACGGCTCTCCTTTCGGCAAAAATACTTGAAAGACGCTGCCCCTACCGAGCTCGGTCTCGATCGCAATCCAGCCGCCGTGATCGCGCACGATGCCGTAGGCGACGGCCAGGCCGAGCCCGGTGCCACTGCCCACGTCTTTAGTCGTGAAGAACGGCTCGAACACGTGGGGCAGGTGCTCTTTCGCGATGCCCGTGCCTTGATCGCTGACGCTGATGCGCACGTATTCGGCTCGCGCGCCGCCGTGATCCACCGGCGGCTGAGCCACCACCTTGGCGACCTCGAGCTCGATTTGCCCGCCGCCCTCCATGGCCTGGATCCCGTTCACGACTAGGTTCGTCAGCACTTGCTCGACCTGATCGGCGTCCACCACGGCCGTCGCGCCCGGAGAGCGACGGACCGCGGTCAGCGTCACGTGCTTCCTCGTCGCCAAGGGAGAGAGCATGTCGACCGTCTTTTGTACCAAACCGTCGATGTCGTGCGCCGCCGCGTGAGCGATGCGCGGGCGCGCGAAATCCAACAAACTGCGGATGAGCCGCGTCATCCGCTCGCTGGCTGCGCGGATCACCCGCGCAAAATCCTTCGACTCCTCGGCAGAAGTATCGCCCGATGCGATCATGTCCGCGCGCGCCTCGATCACGTTCAGCGGCGTTCCGAGTTCGTGCGCTAGGCCGGACGCGAGCTTTCCGACCGTGGTCAGCCGGTCGGCGTGACGCAGTTGCTCGACCGCCGCCACACGGCGCGCGGTTTCCTCTTCGACCCGCGCGGCGGCGGAGGCCAATTGCTCGCACATGGCGTTCATATCCTCCGCCAGCGCGGACAATTCATCGTTGTGCGGCAGGCGCAATGGGTCGGAAAAGTCACCCGCGCCGATCCGTCGCGCTTTGCCTGAGAGCGCCGAGACCGGCTTTCCAACCAGCCACACGCCGAGGATGCCCGAGAGCAATGCGCAGATTGCCGCGAGCGTCAGCGTCGTGATCACGGTATCGGTGACCGTTTTTCTGACGTACGCATCCTGCGCGTCGAAGGATTCACACAGCGAAATGGCGCCCGTCACCGGTTCAGCGGTGGCAAGCGTGGCGTACGTACACCGCTCGCGAACGGGCGCTCGGCTGCGCGTCACGGTCAACGCTCGCCCCGGCTGTAAACGCAGGATTTGCTGATCGAGCTCGCTCGCCTTCGCGCCGGGCAGACGGTACCAGCGGATCTGGAGCTTCCCGGCGCTGCCAAGCTCGTCGAGCATCTTGATTGCCCGCGCGGCACCGTCGGTCCGCCACACTTCTTGGGCAGCATGCGCGATGCCGCGGATCATCAGCTCGTGGTTACGCACGCGATCGGATTCGAACAGCCCTACCTCACGCCGCACGCGCAGGTAACCGTTCACGCCCAACACGGCGGAGGTGCTCAAAATGAACATCAAGGTGAGCTTGGGAACTAACTTCATGTCGGCGCCGCCGACGGCTCGGGCCAAGCGTAGGACACAGCGCGCGAGCAGGCGAGCGCACAAGTTC